>Ga0316209_1000335_pt1 | contig 89338 bp, 74 predicted proteins | sample 6monopyrite_MG_FD_204945 | JGI IMG/M metagenome (GOLD analysis project Ga0316209, IMG submission 204945) | Microbial mat bacterial communities from mineral coupon in-situ incubated in ocean water Damariscotta River, Maine, United States -... | ecosystem: Environmental > Aquatic > Marine >... | reverse complement strand
TACTTTCTGTCTTGATACAGAAAGTAGGCAAACCTGCCTGCGGCAGGCAGGGAAATCAAGGCTGCATGAAAAAGTCTAAAAATCCGTTCCAATGCCTAAAATCCACCAAACTTCCAGCCGCACCAGCTTGCCAAAACTTCCTCATCGGAGGCGTATCCTGGACAGAGAACGAAAACGTCCAAACGCCACAGGTTGGAATCATTTTGAGCTAAGAGAGTATGATGGGAGGATTGGAAGGTGGTTAAGTGTTGATCCGGCTAGGCAATACTCTTCACCATATACTGCATACGGAAATAATCCAATGTATTATGTTGATCCTGACGGAGAAGAAGGTTGGCCGTGGATTTGGGTCAGGTACATGGTTTCTGATGTCATTATTGGAGCGGGTACTTCAAAAGCAGCTATTGGTGGATTTGTTATGAGCGGTGTTGGTTACGATAACCATGGAGAGGTTTGGTTTTCGGCAAGAGGCCAAATTGGAGATAATCGATCTGATTTTGCAATCGGTGGATCTTTGAGTTCGTCTCAAGTTGGTTTTTATACGGATTGGGACAGTCATGATTTTGTTGAATCCATGGAGATGTTCAAATTCAGTGTTGATGTTACTGTCGCAGGTGTTCAGTTTGGGGGAGATGATGAAGTTCATGGTAGAGTTTCATCAGTTGGGGCGACTACAGGAGTAGGTTTGGCCGCAGCGATCTCAAGTATTGGATTAAGCGAAATGGCATTCTTAGCTCATAATGGCGAACTACCAAGTTCACCAACTTATAAGAATTGGGAAGTTAGAGGTATTGATGGTTTAAATATGTTATTTATGATGGATCCCAATTCTGAAGAATTCTTTAATACAAATATTGAAGTTTTCCAACATGATGATTACAAGAATGGACTGCTCGTGAGTTGTGATCCAGTTTCATGGGTAAAGAAGACCGCTGAAAGTAGCGTCGATGAATCTGATTTTATAAGTATTGGTCAGAAGTACGTATATGGAATTAGAGATTCATGTATAGTAAATGGGTACGCGGTTAAATCTAAAGAAAGAGCTAAACGCTTTGTTGATTTCTGTAACAAGGGTTATCGATATTATCCCAATGGAACAGTTTTAAGCAAGGAACCACTCGGGCTTTATTTATGGATTAATGATAAAGTAGATATTATTAGCTATTCTGAAGATTATTCGTTCGCTGAAATCAGGTTTAGAAATCCTATGTATGAAAGGAAAAAGGAAGGCAGGTACAGATCACTTCCGTATTACACAGAATATATACCCACAGTCTTTTTACATGATACTACGAATTATACTTTGAAAATATGTGAGCCAATCATTGGTACTGTAAATTTTGATATTGGGAGTCGTGTGGTTCCTGATGAACTCAAAAGATATCCGGAAGAATAATCTAGCTAGTCCCCATGCTGGCGCAAGCGAAAGGACTCTGAGGAATAAGAGGAGAGAGAAGGAAAGAAATAACAAAAGCTCAGAGTCCCCTGCGGGTGACTCGGAGCGAGATTGAGGTTGACTCAGAGCAAGAATGATGGAGATGATAAGTTCATATTGGAATGAGGCTGCCCGGCTTTAGCCATTCCCCCGACTTTCAGTCGGAACCTAACCTATGGATTTTAATCCATAGTATTTCAGTAGATTTTTTGCATCCTTTTTCATCAATGGAAAAAGGATGAGCCCAGCGGCTCGAGCGTTATCCATAAAAACTTAAAGAACCAAAAGGCTAACGAATTCCGATAGTCCGACAAGCGTCAATGAGATTCTCACGTCGCTATCATCCGTCAGTTGCCGGATTGAATAGCTCCTCAGAATGACGCTTTGGTAAGAGCGTGGATAAGCAAGTGTTTTACAGGCAAATCCTAAAGCCGTAGAATCGCGCAGAAGAAACAAACCTGTACGAATATCCAGATACTCGAAAATATGCCATTAGAGTTTTGCCTGTAAATCTATTGCGAGCGGGTTGCCAATCATCCAGCCAGCGGCGGATGAATGCGCGGTGGCCAGAAAACTATTATTAGGTGCTCAGGATCTGCGGACGGGAATGGGCAGGCTTGCGGCGCAGGCCTGAGCGGCTATTTAAAATAACGGCTATTATAACACAGCTGCCATAAGGGTTCAATGAGAAATTGTTTAATCAACAGATGCAGGATCGTAGATAGTCCACGCAGGGCGTGGTTAACATAATATGATTATAACATCAAATATGGCAGTATACACACCATAAGCCCAACCAGACCATAAACCATATATTGTGTTATAATATACGCAGCGTTATGTTGAGTACGCTTAGGTTAGCGGTTGGATAATTTATCTTTTAGAAGGAGGAGAGAAAGAGTTTTTTACTAGGGTAGGGATGGAGCACTCTTTTGACATCTTTGGTTTTGCGCAGGATTGAGCGGATGACAAATGTGTGCGGAATAGCCAGGCTTTTTGCGTGAGGGATAGGAGCAAAGTACCTCGTACTGCGGATAGCCCGACCCGAAGGGGCACGCCCAAAAAAATCATTACCTAACAAGTTTCAATAATTTCAATTTGGTATCTTCGGCTTTCATCAATTTGATGTGATTCCAATGCCTTTATTTCAAAAATCAGTACTTGATAAACATCTGAAACTACAAGATGAACTGGTAGTTGAAAGGGCGTATAAAAAATTTACCAAGTACTTTCATAATCCTGAAATACAGCAAAACATCAGGGACATTAAAGAGGAGGGATTTCAACAGAAATTCTTGATGGAGTTATTTGTTACGGTCTTTGATTACGTCATAAATCCTGACCCCAAGTATAACCTAACCACCGAGTACAAAAACGAAACAGGAGCTAAGAAAGCTGATGGTGCAATTCTAAAAGATGGACACGCACTTGCTGTCATTGAACTTAAAGGCACTAAGACCAAAGATTTAGAAAGCATTCGCCAACAGGCATTTGATTACAAGGCAAATCAAACAGGGTGCGTTTATGTGGTTACTTCCAATTTTGAGAAGCTTCGATTTTATATAAATAATGCAGTTGATTTTGAGGAATTCAATTTGTTTGAATTATCCCAAGAACAGTTCGCTTTGATGTACTTGTGTTTGCATCAGGATAACTTGCTTGACAACAAACCGCTCGAAATAAAAACTTCTTCCATCCGTGAAGAGGAAGACATCACGAAAAAATTCTATGCAGCCTACTCGGTTTTTAAAAGAGAATTGTATCGGGATTTGGTAAAGATGAACTTGAAGAATGAGATTTTTAGAAGCGAGCTGACCAAAGATGATGCGGATAGGGCAAACAAGAATATTAAGCTTACGCTTTTTAAGAAATCGCAAAAACTGATTGATCGATTCCTTTTCATATTCTTTGGAGAAGACAGGCACTTACTGCCACCAAATTCCACTATCAGAATTCTGGACGATTGGGATAAGCTGAATGAATTGGATGCCGACGTGCCATTGTATGACCGCTTTAAATTGTATTTCAATTTCCTTGACAAGGGACGAAAGGGGACAGAAAATAAGGCGGAGATTTTTGCCTACAATGGCGGGCTTTTTCAAACTGATCCGGTTCTCGATAGTTTACTCGTTAGCGATTCCCTTTTATATAAGCACACCAGAGAGCTTTCGCATTACAATTTCGACTCCCAGATAGATGTAAATATCCTTGGCCATATTTTCGAAAATTCCCTCAACGAAATTGAAAGTGTAAATGCCGAAATAGAGGGTGTGGAGTTTGATAAGCAAACCACTAAACGGAAAAAGGATGGTGTTTTCTACACACCCAAGTACATCACGAAATATATTGTTGATAATACAGTTGGGAAGCTCTGCTCTGAGAAGAAGGATGAACTAGGTATTGTTGAGGACGAATACTTCAAAAGCCGTAAAGGGCGAACTTCAAAAAAACTCAAAGAACTTCAAGAGAAAATAGAAAACTACCGTGAATGGATGCTCACACTTACCATCCTCGACCCAGCTTGCGGCTCTGGAGCCTTCCTTAACCAAGCGCTGGACTTCTTGATAAAAGAGCATCATTACATTGATGAACTCAATACTAGTTTGTTAGGCGGCTCAATTGTGTTTCCCGATATCGAGAACACCATCCTGGAAAATAATATCTACGGAGTGGATTTGAATGAAGAATCTATTGAGATAGCCAAACTCTCCCTTTGGTTGCGGACCGCACAGCCACGTAGGAAACTGACGGTGCTAAGCAGCAACATCAAATGTGGGAATTCGCTGATCGATGATCCAAAAGTAGCAGGGGATAAGGCATTTAATTGGCAAGATGAGTTTCCTGAAGTATTTGCTCCTTCGGCAGGCTCAGGAGGTGGCTTTGATGTGGTGATTGGAAATCCGCCTTATGTTCAATCACATTCATTGGACGAAGCAACAAAAAAAGCCATCTATGAACAATTCACCACTGCTGAATATCAAATTAACACGTATGCAATATTTGTTGAGAAAATCTTGGGTCTACTTCAAGACAAAAAATACTTCTCTATTATAATTCCAAATTATTGGCTTTCAACGAAGTATGATTCAAACCTAAGGTCACTTGTCTTTTTGCAAAATCATTGTATTGAAGTACTCAATGTATTTAGTGTTTTTGAGGATGCTACGGTTGACACTGTAATTCTTACAGTTGAGAAAACGGCTCAAATCATTTTGCCGAAAAGTACTCAGATAATCTCCTTAAATCAAAAATTGAAAAGTATAGATCAAAGACTATCAGCGATAGATTCACAAAGCTGGAGCTACTTCAAAAAAGTGAATTTTCTGAGTTTAGATGAAGAGGTTTCTATATCGTTTGAAGACAAATTGAATTTGCGTGGCGAACGAACACTCGGTGATTTTTTTACTTTTAAAAAAGGAATGCAACCATATGAAAAAGGAAAGGGAAAACCCGAACAGACACGCGAAATGATGAACGATAGAATTTATCATTCCAATGATAGATTAGATGATACTTATAAGCCACTGTTGAAAGCTAGAAACGTTCAGCGATATTATCTTAATGGTACTAGTGGATATATCAAATATGGTTCTAATCTAGCCGCGCCTAGAGATCCGGCTATCTATAAAGAGTCGAGGATATTAATCAATAGGATACTTTCTAGAGAAACAATTGATGGCGTATATCTTGAAGAGGAATTCATAAATAACACAGATATTTTTAACCTAATTCCTAAATCGAAAGAAACCAATGTTAAGGCTCTGTTCGTGTTTGTAGTTAGTAAACTTTGTGCCGCTTTTTTCAGGAAAGAAAACATCAATCTAACGAGAGCTGCATTTCCTAAAATAAATGTGAATACTCTTGAGAAGTTTCCAATTCCCAAAATCTCAAATGAAAAAATGCTGAGCTTGGAAAATTGTGCTGATAATATGATGGATCGAGCAAGTCAATTGAAAAATTGTCGAGACGTTTTTATCAAATACCTTCAATCACAATTTCAGCTAGACACACTGAGTAAAAAACTACAAAACTGGTATGAGTTAGATTTTGGGGAATTCATATCTGAACTCAATAAGGCTATCAAGAAAGCAGGTACTTCGACAGGCTCAGCAACCAAGCTCACCAAATCTGATGAAATGGAGTGGATGGATGTTTTTGAAAAAAAGAAATCAGAAGCACAAACCCTGAAATCTGAGATTGATAAAACGGATCGTGAAATCGATCAGATGGTATATGAATTGTATGGGTTGACAGATGAGGAGATAAAGATTGTGGAAGGGGTCATGGATGAGTAATATTTTCATTTGCTATTCTCACAAAGATGAGTCATTTGTAAATGACTTGCTCCCGTTTCTGAACGTCTATAGTCCAGAAATGGAGCATTGGCATGATAGAAATCTTGGGGTTGGCGATGAATGGAAAAAGAAAATACTAGCTGCAATTGACAGAAGTAATGGAGCGATTCTAATTATATCAACGCATTTCCTCACCTCAAAATTTATACTTGACGTTGAATTGCCAAAGTTACTTGTCAAGAAGAAATCCGAGGGAATGGAAGTATTTCCCCTTCTAGTTAGAAGTTGTGATTTTGGAGATAATGATGAAATTTCTAAACTTCAAGTTAGACCACTAGATGCCAAGCCGCTAAATTCTTATAGAGGGCATAGAAAGGAAAATATCCTCAAGGATTTTGCCATTGAAATAAAGGATAGAATATTATTAGAATCTACTCCTATTCAAAGCGATTTAAAACCAGAAAAAAAAGTTGATCGTAAAGTCAATCTCGATTCCTTATTTGAGCACTTTGAGATTCTATATAATGAGATCAATTATCTCCCCGTCCATTCTCTGATGCGTCAATGGCCGTTCTCAGACGGAACAGGTTCTCAAGCATATTATCACTCGTTCAACGCTTCTATTGATTCAGAAAAATTGATGGCCTTTATTCTGGCTTTGGAAATTCGGAAGAATGGAGATGTAGTTATTGATCAAACTTTTTCTAGTGGTGTGGCTAACGCCAATGAGAAAGTAAGACAGATAGTTCAACGTCTATCTGATAATTTAATATTCCAGATAAGCCATCAAAAATCAAGAGAATTCAAAACAATTCGCATACATGCACACAGGAGCTGTGATTGCATCAGGTGTCGATATAATAGATTCAATTATTTAGGAGTTTTTGAACTGTTGGATACTCCAGCGAATACGACTGAAGAAAAATTAATCCAGGCGTACCATAAGTACAGGGTCGGACAATTTGTGAGCTCAGCAGAGACCTTAGTGGATATTCAAAATGACATTGGCCCAATAAGAAACTATATCTGTTCTTTCAATCTAAAGTCTCTTGGTAATGTCATCTGGCCCAGATTTTTTGGTGATGATTCACAGGAAGATTTGATGTCTAGGATTCGTGAAATCGATATGGATCAAATCTATGCTGGCTCATATAATGAAGAAACAGGCGTAATCAAATACATTCATAATAACGACTTTCTTCTTAGTGCAGAAAGAAAAATTGACGAGTATCTGGAAAAGCTCAGAAAACATTACGAGCATCAAACTAAAGGAGGATTCAGCTCTCTTAATCATGGATGGAATTTGCTAGATGAGTATTTGCAAATCCATACATTCATAACTGCCAATCACCTCATTTATGATCAATTTTCTGAGTTTAGGAACATAGCGCATAGAGTAATTGAAGGGATTTTTCTATCGTATCTCATTGATCAAACAAATAATGGAAGGATTGAGAAAATAGACGACTTCATTGTCTTTGTGATTGTAAACTATGGAAAAGCAGATGACCTCCGAAAACTTTGTTTTCGGTATGGCCTTAGAGATATTCCATATGAAACGTCCAATGAACATAAGCTTGACATTTTCGGGGTTTTTCATCAGTTCCTAGATCAGGGGTTATCTATTATGATTGATGAAAGGATTGAGAGTCGCCATTTTAGAGAGATATTCAATTCCCATTTTTCAAACCTCCTAACGCTTCTTGGCTTAATTGAGATAGAGGGTGAAAAAGTTGATGAACTAAAAAACAGTCTACTGGATTTTCTAGAAAAAGAATCAATTCTTTTCCCAAACCATACCGATAGCCTGCTGTTTTTCTTGTTCTCACCTTCAAAGCAGAAGAGTCCTGAACTTATGATCAGGCTACTGTTTCATATGCTGGGGGGTAATTCAATATTCAGATTTGATGGACTGGAAAAAACCGCAAACCATATTAGAAACAACTATGAGAAAATTGAATTATCATCACAGGAATCTGATGATCTTATCGAAAAATTTAGACAGGAAATCGAACGAGACAATTCAGGGTTTCGTCTTTCAACTCTTGTTAATTTATCTGCAGGTGTTAAAAATGATGAATTATCCGCTTTTACTGCGGAATTAGTAAATAGTAGCCTTGATGAAAGATACGGCAATGATCTTTTTTATGACGCTACAATTTATGAGGTCATACCATTCAATGAAGCATTTTACAATCAGTATAAGGAATTTTCCAAACCTGAACCGAATCGACTAAATTCAATGAAAGCCCTTTGGGGAGCGGTGGATGACAATCGCCATTCGTTCCTGAATGAATTCATCAACTTGAGCTTCAAGTTTGAAATTGATTTGTCTGATGAAGAAGAATTCAAAGGAGTTGATCCTTATTATGACTGGTTACTGGATTTAGCTGGTTTTGATTACACCCATTTTGAACCGAGATGGGTGTATGAGTACCCTACGAAGTTCTACTATGATGAATTTGGGAAGCATAGTCAAATAAAGCAGGAGTTGGAAATATATCTGAGTTCTAAAAAGGATGAAAAGGTTTCTCAGGCCTATTTTGATATTTTCATACGAGATTAACAAAGACATTAAGATAGGACCGGTATAAATATTTAACAGATCCAAACTCTGACAAAAGTCATACGCCGTTGTTAGAAAATACCCACTTATAGGTATTGTTATTATCAATTCTTTTCTGTCTATTTCGCTACTGAAATAGCAATATGAGAGTTCTAACCAAATCCCGGTTCAAGCTTGGTCTTGAATGTCCTAACAAGCTGTATTATACTCGAAAGGAAGAGTATCCAGACACCAAGCAAGCAGATTCATTTCTAATGGCTTTAGCTCAGGGTGGCTTTCAAGTCGAAGAACTTGCCAGAATGCATTATCCTGACGGAATCCTGATTGAAGGTAATGATTGGGATTACGAACTTCTATGGCAACAGACACAGGAATTGCTCAAACAAGAGAACGTCACCATTTATGAAGCTGCGTTTTTGATTGATGGCCTGTTCATCAGAACGGATGTATTGGTGAAAAGCGGAAATGACATCAAACTAATTGAAGTCAAATCCAAGTCATTTGATCCCGACAATGAATACCTGTTTATTGGTAAAAGAGGTGGAATGGTGTCAAAGTGGAAGCCTTACTTGTTTGATGTGGCTTTTCAAAAACACGTAATGCAGAATTGTTTTCCGGAATGGAAAATACAGTCATTCATTATGATGGCGGATAAATCCAAGAAAGCCAGTATAAATGGATTAAATCAACTCTTCAGAATTAGCAAGAATGAGGAGGGCAGAACTGGTATTATTAAGAAGGTTCAATATCTAGACGAAACAGGGAGCTCAGTTCTGGGACGGAAAGACGTAACACAAATTGTCTCAGACATTGAAGAAAATAAGTTCATGTATCACGAGAACCTGAGCTTTCTAGAGTCTATTCAACTGTTCAAAGAAAAGTATGAAGCTGATGACTATGCTCGTTGGCCAATATCATTTGGAACATGTAAGAAATGTGAATTCAAGTGTTCAACAGCAGAATTGAATGAGGGCAAGAAATCGGGTTTCAGGGAGTGCTTCAAGAAACAGCTAAAATGGGCGGACAATGATTTTGAGAAACCTAATATTTTTGATATTTATGATTTTCGAAAGGGAGGAAAACTCTTTGATCAGGGTATCACCTTCAAGAGTGATTTGACTGAAGAACTGATTGGTTTGAAGGTAGAAGCAGATAGACTGACTACCTCAAACAGACAGTGGCTTCAAATAGAAAAAGAGGTAAATAATGATCAGTCGCTTTATGTTGACAAGCACGGCTTGAAACAAGAAATGGACTCGTGGGTTTTTCCACTTCATTTCATTGACTTTGAAACAAGCACAGTAGCACTGCCTTTTTACGAAGGAAGAAGCCCGTATGAGCAGGTCGCCTTTCAGTTTTCTCATCATATTTATCAAGAGGATGGCAGTATAGTCCATGCTTCGGAATACATCAATAATCAGGCTGGCGTATTTCCAAATTTCGAATTTATCAAGGAGCTGAAAGGTTGTTTGGAGAACGACAAGGGTACAATATTTCGGTATTCAGATCATGAGAATACTATTCTAAATGCCATTTATGTTCAGCTGTTGAATTCGAACGAAGTTGACAAAGATGAACTGATGGCCTTTATTCAAAGTATCTCTCATTCAAAAAAGGAGAGCGCCATCAAATGGCAAGGAGAACGTGACATGGCTGATCTCTGGGATGTAGAGAAGCGCTTTTACTATAATCCGCTGACCAAAGGATCTAATTCCATTAAGGACGTTTTACCCGCATCATTAGCGTCAAGCCAAATGTTGCAGGAGAAATACTCAAAGCCAATTGATGAGATCAATCTGACCAGCAAGAATTTCTCGGAAAACCATGTTTGGTTGCAAACTGAAAACGGCGAAGTGACGAATCCATATGAGATGCTACCGCCTTTGTTTGAAAATTGGAGTGATGAGCAAATGGAAACCACTCTCTCAGAAATGGAAGGAGTTCACGATGGAGGTGCAGCCCTCACAGCATACGGGAAGTTGCAATATACTGACATGGAACAAGCGGAGATTGATGAATTGACCTCCGCACTGCTCAAGTATTGCGAACTTGATACCCTGGCGATGGTTATGATTTATGAACATTTTAGGGAATTAATCAACTAATGAAATGGCGAAGAATCAGCTTGCCCTAAAGAGGTATAGAGTGATACTCAGGAAACTTAATAGGCCCGGCAAACATGCATCAAAAGATATTCATCAATCATGTATCAATTCAGGAATTGATGTCGCTTACAGAACTGTCCAAAAGGATTTGGAGGATCTAAGGGATGACCCGACCATATTTGGAATGGATTTAGGAATTCAAGAAGATAAGCATGAAAAAAAGTGGTACACTGACGGCCTTCCCAAAGAAATATTTAAGTTCATAGAATTGGAAGATGAAGAAATTGATGCCCTACTATTCTATGCAAAGACAATTAATCAGTACAAAGAGTATCCTTTTTTTGATAAGATTTCTGAGGCCATTAGAAAGGTTATTGATGGATCTAATATTCCAAAGGAGCGGAGATCATTATTCGATTCTGAAAAATACCTAAGAACGGAAAGGCACCAACGTATTAAAGGCATTGAGTTAATTGCACAAATTCTTAATTGTATCCATAAGAAAATACTTCTTGAAATAGAACATCAGAAGTTTGAGGGTGATGTCATTAAAACTTATAAGATTAAACCCTTATTGCTAAAAGAAGATAAGCACTTCTGGTATGTCATTGGAGAGTGTGTGGACAAAAAGGCATTGCGAACTCTTGCCCTAGACAGGATCAATTCTCTAAAAGAAACTGATATGACATTCGATGAGATTTCATTTGATCCGGATGATCATTTCGTTCATTCATTTGGAATTACAGTCACAGAAGACAGTCCAATTGAGATAGTAATAAAATTTGATCCCCATCAGGCCAATTACGTCAAGGCTTTGCCGATACATTCTACACAGGACATTATTGAAGAGTCCGATGAAGGAATATTGGTCAAATTCAAAATCAAGCCTTCTTACGAGTTTTATTCTAAAATTCTAAGCTATGGTGCTGGCGCAACCATTGTGTCACCAAACTCTATAAGAGAGGAAATTATTTCAAAAACTCAAGAAGCTTTAAGAGGCTATAATTCAGTAAGTTAAAATTATTTATTTGAATTTATTTGATGGCGCATTTCCAATGCGCGATGTTCAATTTCTTTTGTATCGTAATCAAAAAACAAAATTGAAATGGCTACATCAGAAAGCGAAATAAAAAAAGAAATAAAGTCTCACATTGATAGTGAGGGAAGTGCATACAGCAAATGGTATGTAGGTATAACTAATGATGCTGATCGCAGATTAGAAGAACATAATGTTGATACGGGAAAAGGCAAATCTTGGTGGATTACCAGAAACGCCAGTACAGATGAAACTGCGAGAAGAGTCGAAAAATATTTCATTGACCTAGGAGCGGATGGTGGAGACGGTGGAGGCGATGAAAGTTCAAAAACTGTATATGCGTATAAGAAAACTTCAACAACAAATCCTTAAGAAAATGGCTGAAAGAAAAACTGTTCCAGTTGATCCACACAGAAGGTCAAGACCTTCTCCGGTACCAAGAAAGAATCCAGATGCTCCAAAACCTGGCCCTAAGACTGTTCCAGTGCGCAGGCATAAAAGAACGCCACCTGATTGATGTATGGAAGGTCATAGCAATAGAGGTTCAGGACTAATACTATTTGGAGTAGTAACAGTAGGAGTGATGGCGCTTGTTAAATCATTCCTGCCAAAGAAAGTCACAATAAAATGGTCATATCCAAAGACTTTCTACAATGGTCTATATTCGGATGAGGCATTCGATGGTTGGGGCCTATATACCATTGCCGCAAAAGTGAAAGGAAAAGAAATATTGCTATACATAGGCAAGGCTTATAAATCAAATTTCTATGACAGGCTTAGTGAACATGAGCGTAAATGGCTGCATAAGTATTCAGGTGATAAATATGTCAGGTTTGGACATTTTGAACGTCCGTTTATTGTAAGTGAATCTGCTGTTCATGATGTGGAAAGTGCATTGATTTTAGAGCATCAACCAATCCACAACAAAATGCAAAAAAAGTCTTACACCTACACGAGTCAAAGAATTATCAAAAGTGTTGGAAACCGAGGATTGATCAAGAAGATCGTCAGGATGGACGACCATTAAAACAGTGAACTTATGACAGAAGTATTTTTAATTGTCCTTATTATTCTCTCCATAATGAATCTTGTTGTTGCTCTTCGGAAGACAGGAAACGGGAGTCCCATATCTGAGCAATTCATGTCTATGAAAACTTCTGTTGATGAATTTCAGTCTTTTCTAGAGCGTAATGAAAAATCAGTGAAAGATGAATTCCAAAGGAATAGAGAGGAATCCAATACACAATCAAGGCAGAACAGGGATGAACTATCAAATTCTCTGAAATCATTTGAAGATAAATTCAGTCAGGATACTAAAGACATAAATGAGCTAATTCGTCAAAAATTTTCTGATTTTGGCAATCAACAGTTCGAGTTGAACAAGACTTCTGAAAGTAGATTGAAGGAGATTAGAGAGACAATTGAAAAACAACTGAAGGACATACGTGGGGACAATGAGAAACAACTAACTCTCATACGTCACACGGTTGATGAGAAGCTTCAGACAACACTTGAGAAACGGCTTGGGGAATCCTTTAAACAAGTAAGTGAAAGACTTGAACAAGTTCACAAGGGACTAGGTGAAATGCAAAGCATTGCAACTGGAGTAGGTGACTTAAAAAAAGTACTGTCCAATGTGAAGACAAGAGGAATTCTCGGGGAGTATCAATTAGAAAATATCCTAGAACAAATTCTTACTCCTAATCAGTATTCAAAAAATGTGGCAACCAAAAAAGGAAGCCAAGCTCATGTTGAATTCGCCATCAATCTTCCAGGAAAGAATACAGACGAAGAAGTTTGGTTACCAATTGATTCAAAGTTCCCTATAGAAAGCTATCAATACTTGCTAGATTCTTATGAGAGAGGGGATAAAGAAGAAATTGAGAGCTCACAAAAATTGCTCATAAAAACAATTATAGGGTTTGCGAAGGATATTGGCACGAAGTATATAGACCCACCTCATACTACCGATTTTGCCTTGATGTTCCTTCCAATTGAAAGTTTATACGCCGAAGTTTTGAGACATCCGGGTTTACTTGAAACGCTTCAATCTAAATATCGCATTAGCATTGCGGGTCCAACTACATTGTCTGCATTTTTAAACAGCTTGCAAATGGGGTTTAGAACCCTAGCAGTACAAAAGCGAAGTAGTGAGGTATGGAAGATTCTCGAAGAAGTCAAAACTGAATTTGGTAAATACGGAGAACAATTGGAGAAAGTAGATAAACATCTGTCTACAGCTTCTAAATCTCTAAGTGATTTGAAAAATACTCGAACCAATGTTCTAAATCGGAAACTTAACAATGTTGGTACGTCGGATGAAATTGTGAATGATAATCTCCTAGAGATATCTGGTGTAAATTGATATGCTTAGATTTATCATGTGAATCCCACTTGGTCTCAACTCCGTCCACTCTCCAAACTAGATCAGCTAGCCGAGACTATTGTAAAAACAGCCTTTCTGCTATCAGAAAATCATCACGTAATCCAGAGCTATTTAAATCACAAAGGAGTACATTTCAGGGTTATCAATAGAGTAGGGGAGTCTGAGTACGACATTCTCTGCCGTCAGATCAATATTGAGAAAACTAATTATGCCTTTATCTCTAAGGGAGATTTAGAACGTGGCTTGGGAGATGATCTTTGGATAGGTTTGGTGTTGTTCGTAGATGGTCAGAAACCAACCAAGTATCTGTTTCCGAGCAAAGTGTGGAAAGAACCAAATCAAATGTTCACAGATTCAGCGGTTAAGAACCCTGAGTTTGGTATCAACCTGAATAAGAAGACGATCAAAGATTTACAGGAGTATTCGTTTGAGAAGATGATCAAGGCAATATGAAAAACTAGTTTCAATGAATGCAAATGAAATAGACTCTTTCAGAGATAGACTATCCAATGATCAGGATAACCTCAATGTTAGAAGATCTTTTCACGAACAATATGAGTGGCTTGAGGCATTCTGGCAACACAGATATGGTAAGAGTAATCATATCTCAAGATTTGCTCAAGAATTCGAATCATTCTATTGGGTTATTCCAGAAATAAAAGCGCTGACCGCTGAATTCTCAGCATATACGCCTGTTGGCAGTTCTAGTAGAAATTTTGACCCAACCAACTCTGTTAGACAGGCTACCTTCTTTTTGAGGCACCATTGCGGATTGTTTGAATATGATTTTCCTGATGAAGGAGGCGAGGCTGAATTAGGTTCAGAATGGGACAAGAGTCCATTTGTGGCAATTTTAACAATTGTGAAGCAGGTTCGGAATAATTTATTTCACGGGCGTAAAATGGATATGCAAGAAGACAGATATCAGCGCAATAAAGAATTAGTAACAATGTCATCAAATATTACTAGGCTAATTTTGGACAGACTATCTGATGCAGAGAATTCAATTTGATATTTATTATGTTAAGTAGAATCCGTGAGCGGTGGCAATGAAAGAATAGCGGGCCAGCGTTGGCCTGTGGGTTGAAGTCATTATTCTTTCTAGGGTTTTTGAATACTTTTGGGCTACTGCCAAAAGTATTTGCCTGCCCGGCACGAGGGCATTTCAGAGAGCGTCCTAAGAAGCGAAGTTGATCCTGTGTGCTGAATTAATAATTGAAGGTTTTGGAAATAGCGTCAAAGAGATTCCTACGTCACCCGCCAACTGGCGGATTCCTCTGAATGACGCTAGAACGTGAGCGTCAGGAAACGCAAGTGTATTTCAGGCAAAATCCAAATCGCTGAGAATGCCGTATTTGAAAACAATCTGGATAATCGTACGAATAACGTAAAATATAACAACACACATTGCCTGGAATTCTCTTGTGTGTGCGGTTGGAACTCTTTTCGCGGGTGGGCAAAAAAGATAAATTAGGCGCTCGGGCAGTAGAAGTGAGCGTTAAGAAATGATCTGGTAGATCATTTTAGTGAGCTGTCTGTCTGCCGCGGTGGCCTGAGAACGGCCGTGTGCTGATCCCGATATCTATCGGGAGTGCTGGCCAAGCGGCTACTTAAAATAACGGCTATTATAACACAGCTGCCTAGAAGGTTCAATGAGAAATAGAATACAGAACAGATGCAGGATCGTAGATAGTCCGGCGACAGACGGTTAACATAATATGATTATAACATCAAAAAGACCAGATAGCTTGGAATCAGCCCCAATAGCCTAAAGTCTATTTTGTGTTATAATATATATTATGTTAAATGGAATCATGACAAATCCCTTCTACGGCATCCACTGGACATTCGACGATCCATTAGTATAAATCTCTTCTATCTTTGTTCGTATGAAATACCTGCTGGTCTCTTACTTTGTTTTCTTCTTACTTGTTAGCTGTACCAACAAGCCTTCCACTCAGGCCAACGGATTCGATAGTTCTCAACAGTCGGAAATGAAAAATGGTGAGATTGTAACCAAGCGTCTGGATGGTACGATCAAAACGCTCGTTACTTACCGCGATGGAATCAAGCACGGCACCTCGTTTCTCTTTTATGAAGACGGCAAATCCATTCAATTGAAAATTCCCTATGTGGTGGGGGCTCGTCATGGTATTTCGGAAAAATACTACAGAGATGGCAAGCTATATGCAAAAACCCCCTACGAGGCTGATCTACTTCATGGTGTACGCAAGACCTGGTACTCCAATGGGAATTTGAAAGCGGAGGTTCCCTATTTTAAGGGATTAACTGGAACGGGCACCATAGAATACTTTGTAAGTGGAAAAGTGAAAACTCAACCGCACCTCTTTTATGTGGTTGATAATAACCATCTGACGATCACATTGGATAAACCCTGCAAAAATCCTCGAATTTATATTGGTGAGCTGCTAAATGATCAATTTTTAGCTACCGAAAATTTGGATGTCTTTGTTCCCGATCAGGGGGAATTCCGCCTAAATCTAGACGTTTATACGCCAAGTTACTTGGCCGTTCAAGATATTATTTGCACATGTGAAACTTCACAAGGAAATCCATTGGTTATTCGGGAGCGAATTGTTCTCTAGAAATCCCGAACGAATTCTTGCTCCACATCTTCGTTGGGCTCTCCTCCCAGCTCCTTTCGCAAATAGGCGAAGATGGCTTTCTTATCAGTGGTTGAGATTACTTCCCAAATTTTCGACAAGGGTTCCAAAGATTGGAACTTATCAGATTTTTCTTCAATTCTCGTATTGAATTGTTTGAGTGTTATTGTACCATCTAAAGAATTGTCTTCGTACAAATCAAGCCTATCCAGCACTTTATCCGCCACACCTCGTAACATTTTGGTGAGTTCGGGTTGGTTAATGACCATCCTGTACTGCAATGATTTTGGATCAAGGTGAATACTTTCAATCACCTGAAAATCATTTCTCAGGCGTTTCCATATCATATTCAGCTCATCAATGCTAGACGCATTAAGCGTTATCATCCGCTAGTTGGTTAATCTTACGGCTTCAAAGTTACTAAATTAAAAAAGCCGGAAGACCCGGCTTTTACTTGAAATTTTTTAAGCAATTGACTTAATCTGCTATCAATCTAGCGCATCCAATTCAGTTTCCATTTTAGCTGCCTTATCGTTCATATTCAAGTAGCTGTAAATGAACATGAGTGTTTGTAAGGTGGACTGGTCTTCTGCCTTTATCTTGTATACTTTCTCCCAAAAAGGAAGTGCATCTTCAAATCCTTTTTTAATTTTCGGCCTCAGTTCTTTTTCCTTTTTTCTATCCGCAGAGGATATACCCAGTTGGGTCATTTGCTTATACAATGTATTGGCCTTATTAAACTGAATAACGGCCAAATTAAAATTACTTTCATAATGATCCGGAGCAACTTCCAATGCATTTTGGTAACTTGATATAGCCATTTCCAGGTCCTCAGTCTCCTCATAGAGTAATCCCAATGAGAATCTCAAAACTGGATCGGTCGGCTCGTTTTCTATGGCCGCAATAAGCTGCTCTTTGGCTTCTTCCACTTTTTCGAGTTTGATCAGGGCGGTAACTTCCGATCGATTCAGTGAATTATCTGTCGGATAAAATTCCTTTGCCCTTCTGATCAAAGCCAGTCCACCTTCCCAGTCTTCCTGACCATTGGTGATTGCAATCATATTGAAATATATATTAAGGCCGTTTGCACCTGATGATAAAGCCTTCTCAAACATTTCCATGGCTCGATCATTGTCACCATTGGCTTGTGCAGCATAGCCTGCATTGGTGACGGCCGATGTATCACTTTTCATAATACTCCATGCGCACTCGAATTGCTCCGAAGCGATAGCCAAGTCTTCTTTCTCATAGGATTTAACGGCCTCATTAAAGTAGTAGCCGTAATACCCTGCAATTTGCTGATCCATGGTTGTGGGTAATCCACTCTGGCCTATAAGAAAATACCCCTTTCCTTCCTCTGCCATCTCATCGGCTTTCGCGAATGACTCAATGGCTACCTCCCTTGGATTTTCAGAAAGAGAGCTAAAGTCGGTAGAAGTCGTGTCAATGGTCGCATAGATCAATCCTCTATAATACCACGTCTTCCCCTCATTCATAGTCTTTTCATATTCTGTTGCAGCATCAATCATGGATTTGGCTTCATCCAGTTTCCCTTGAGTCCAAAGGGTTTTAGCCTTATTGATATTCGGCTTTTTTGCTTTTTGAGCTTCAGCCGACATGAGGATCAGCATGCTCATTACAAGAGTTAATACTTTTTTCATAACCAATTTATTCTTCGTTAGCGTTTTCATTGTTTTCATCTTTTGGATCTTCTGATTCTTCATCACCTTCTATGGGAGCGATTCTCTCTACTGCTGAAATTTGATCATCTTCATTCAGGCGAATTAGCTTGACTCCTTGTGTAGCTCTTCCCATCACTCTGAGCGTATCCACAGGCATTCTAATCGCAATGCCAGATTTATTGATAATCATCAATTCATCTCCATCCTCTACATCCTGAATGGCAACAAGTTTCCCCGTTTTTTCAGTAATATTTATTGTCTTCACTCCTTTTCCTCCTCGCTTAGTGATTCGATAGTCTTCAAGGTTGGAACGTTTTCCATACCCTTTCTCAGACACCACTAATAATTGAGGGGGGTCGGTGCTTCTTACACACACCATGCCAACGACCACTTCACCATCACCAAGTCTAATGCCTCTAACACCAGCGGCATTTCGTCCCATAGCTCGTGCATCGGACTCATGGAAATGAATGGCCCGACCCGCACTACTTGCTATGACCACATGATCATCACCACCCGTCAAGCGCACATTCAATAATTTATCCCCCTCATGAATGGTTATTGCGTTGATACCATTTTTTCTTGGTCGGCTGTAGGCTTCAAGCGTGGTTTTCTTAATGGTTCCCTTCTGCGTACACATCACCAAATAATTATTGTTGATGTAGTCGGCATCCTCAAGGGTTTTTACATTGATAACCGCACGTACTTTATCGTCTTGCTCAATATTGATCAGGTTCTGAAGTGCCCGACCTTTGGCTGTTTTGCTTCCTTCCGGAATGGCCCAAACCTTGATCCAGAACACTTTTCCGAATTCTGTAAAAATCATCAAATGATTGTGCGCCGTGGCTACAAACAAATGTTCGGTGAAATCCGAATCTTTTGAGCCGGTAGCTTTTGCGCCTACTCCTCCTCTACCCTGCAGTCTATAATCAACCAGAGGCGTCCGCTTAATATACCCTTCATGCGAAATGGTGATTACCATCTCATCATCTGGTATCATGTCTTCAGCAGTAAACTCATCAGCACTATGCTCGATAATCGATCTTCGATCGTCACCGTAGCGCTCTTTCATTTCACCAAGTTCCTCCTTGATGATATTCATCCGGAGAGTTTCATCCCCCAATATTTCCTCCAATTGTTTGATGAGTGCCATGATCTCCTCGTATTCCTTCACGATCTTATCGCGCTCCATTCCAGTCAGGCGCTGGAGTCTCATTTCCAATATGGCCTTCGCTTGAATCTCCGACAACTTGAATTTTTCCATCAAGCCAGTCTTGGCTTCTTCGGGATCTTTGGATGATCTGATAAGTGCAATGACTTCATCTAAATGATCAAGAGCGATCAAGTATCCTTCAAGGATGTGTGCTCTTTTTTTGGCTTCCTCTAATTCATACTCCGTTCGGCGAATGATTACTTCATGCCTATGCTCAATATAATGAAATAATAAATCCTTGAGATTGAGCATTTTAGGACGCCCTTTCACAAGTGCTACATTATTAACACTAAAGGAAGTTTGCAGTTGCGTGTATTTGTACAGATTGTTAAGAACGATATTCGGAATGGCGTCCCTTTTTAAATCATAAACCACCCGATATCCTTGCCTGTCTGATTCATCTCTGATATCTGAAATTCCCTCGATCTTCTTGTCGTTGATAAGCGCTGCTGTCTTCTCTATCATTGATGCCTTATTCACCTGAAAAGGTATCTCCGTTACAATGATTTGCTCCTTACCACTTTTTGTCGTCTCGAAATGAGCTTTTGCTCGCATCATGATTCTGCCCCTGCCTGTCTCAAAAGCTGCTCGCACCCCTTGATAGCCATAGATGGTGGCTCCAGTTGGAAAATCAGGTGCTTTGATAAACTGCATGAGTTCCTCGATAGTGATGTCGGGATTATCTATCATGGCCACCAGCCCATCGATTACCTCTGTGAGGTTGTGTGGTGCCATGTTGGTAGCCATACCCACAGCGATTCCACTTGCTCCATTCGCCAATAAATTCGGAATTTTGGCTGGCAGAACGGTTGGCTCTGAGGTGGTATCGTCGTAGTTGAGCTGAAAATCGACCGTGTTCTTTTTAAGGTCACCGAGCAGCTCCTCGGAGATTCGCCTTAGGCGTGCCTCGGTATATCTCATGGCTGCAGGTGAATCCCCATCCATGGAGCCAAAGTTTCCTTGACCGTCCACAAGAGGATATCTCAAAGACCAGTCTTGCGCCATACGAACCAAACTGTCGTACACGGCCGTGTCGCCATGTGGATGGTATTTACCCAGCACGTCTCCGACAATTCTGGCTGATTTTTTATACGACTTGTTATAGTTGACCCCAAGCTCATCCATGCCGTACAGGATACGCCTATGAACTGGTTTCAATCCATCTCTAACATCGGGTAAGGCGCGAGAAATAATGACGCTCATCGAATAATCGATGTACGCGGTTCTCATTTCTTCTTCGATGTTTATTGGGATAATATTCTCGCCTGCTGCCCATCCGTCTTCTACCGGATTCTCCTTATCGTCTGACATACAAAATTAATGGTGTTACGTATGTAAAAAATACTCCGCAATTTAAGCAAAAAATACGGCTTGACGAGTGCTTTTAATAAGGATTGAGCTTCTTTTTATTCTTACGTTTATAGCGGAATAATTTGCGGTGGTTTTGGCCCACCTTTGGGTTCTGCCATTTGGTAATCGGCTGACCTCTGACCTCAATTAAGCGGCCGGTTTCCGGATCAGTAATTACATGCTTTAGCTGAATGTGATCATTAGAAATAGGTGATCTCGGGATTTCAGGAATATTGATACTGATTCCTACTTGTAAGAACAGGGTCGGTTGGCCATGTCGAATCTCGGTTCCGCCTGGCACACTCACTTTGTAGCTCTTGATATCAATGCTTGGTTTGACAATTATTCGGAAATATTCAGAGAGTTCTTTTTCCATACTCACCCCAAGATTGAAGTACATGCTTTGCTTAATTACGCTCTGATTAAATTCCTTGGGCCCGGATCGAATTCTGCCTAGCTGAAGTTCTGCTACGAATAGGTGGTTGTAGTACTCATAAAATTTGTACCCTGCAGTACCATAAAACCGACTGTATCTGGTTGATTTAATATTGGGCTGATAGGGCCGTATAACTCCTTGATAATTAGTAGGTAATAGTTCGTTAACGAATTGTTTTTCCCAGCTATAACCTAAGCCTACCCTGAATTTTTCAAGGAAATTATAATGCAGTTGAAGTGTAAACGGAATACCATGTGAAATTCCTCTAAATCCAATTTCCGTAGTGTCCGTATTCGCAAAGAATTGGGCATTGAGAAGCTCAGGGTTTAGCACAGGGTTTGTCAAATTAGGGAATGGCACGTCGAAAGGATTCCTCACGGGTACTTCAGGCCCAAGAGAGGGATCATTGAACCAATTGATGTAACCCTGAAACTGCGTGCCTACTGTCTCGGTGTTTGGCAATATGTACTGCCCGTTTCTATCTTGATAGAAATAATATCCACTCAAATCTTGTTTGTAATACGTTCGGCCATACCCCGTGGTGAACGTCCATGAAAATTTGTTGAGAATGAGCTTAACCGGACTTCTGTAGATATTGTATTTTTCATAGACGTCAGCATTCTGTCCCATCACTTGAAGGGTAGTTAGCAGGCAGACTATGGTGAGCAAACGTCTCAAATTCGCAGTTTTGTCAAAAATAGAAATACTTGATGGATTAATGTATGGTTTGGAGTGTAACGTCAAAAACCAAAACTTCATATGGCTTAACTCGGGCAACATAATCTGGCACAACAAACTGGGTCACCAGCTCATCGATGGTCGCTTCAGGAATAACCCGTACACTTCCACTATACGCTTGAGCAGATGGAATGAACAGTTTTGCATCTTCACCTTGTTCCATTTCTTTCACCCCAACATCAAGCCCATCAATTACATTTCCCGAACCAAATTTATACTTGAAGCCACTCAAATTATCAAAGGAGGTATTGTCCAGCAATGTCCCGCTGTAATCAATCGTGATGCTATCGCCTACCGCCATGGTCGTCCCGTTCCCTGCACCCGTTCTTTTGTAGTATATGCCATTGGCTAATGCAACAACCGCATCAATTGGATTCAGCGTTGTGTTGTTGAGGTTGTTTGTGGTAATGTAACTGTTGATTTGGGTGTCTTCATCAGAAGCAATATTCGCTTCAGTCTCTCGTGTGATTACTTCTACTTCGAAATGCAATAATGTTCCCAAAGGCACGGTGTTCGTGTTGAAATCTCGATACCCCAGACTCTGAGTTAAAATAATTCCGTAGGTCTCCCCTTCTCGAATGCCAGCCAGCCCATAATCCAAGCCCTGTGGAAAAATGGCAGAAGCACTTCGTTTCAGTTTGATTGGGTCTCCATCACCGACGAGATAACTATCTATGACAACACCTGTCTCTAAATCTGAGAGGGTATAATAAATGGAGAACACGTCTCCACTATTGTTACCTGTGGGGTTACCAATTATCTCATATTGGTAGGCACCTTCGGAGGTGGTAGAAAATGCGAGGTTGTTGTCTGATAGGTATTGTTCTATGGTGTCCTTATCAAGAGATGATACATCTGAATCATCAGACCCACAACCAGACAATAAAATGACTAACACAAACAAATGGATTATCTGCTTCATATCTCCTCAACGCTCTCTGTTGTAATTATTGCAGCCCTTTGACGTCAAATGTCTTACAGAACATTTGAAAGACTTTTAGTTTATTCAACCCAAGTTTTTCTCCAATTTTGAGCATCGCACGGTACTCACTTTGCCCCATTGTTCGTTTCTTATTAATAATGTCTTCATCATTTTCAAGAAAAAAACTGGAAATGAAGCGAATAAGAATGTAGGGCGACTTAAGTACTTGCCGCTTATAATCTTCGTATGACACCTCCGCCAAAGGAACTTCTGTTGTTTCCAACAAGCTCATGTCAAAAGTTAGGTGCATCGCTTTGGTAAGCATTTCACAAAAATTATCCTCCCAGTCCTCATATTTTTCGATCATAAACTTCATCCCATGAACCACAGGATCTTTTTTCATAAAATAACCACCCTTGGATAATTTTCTTGCCTTTTTATTCAAAGCCAGCTCTTCAAAGAGCGTCACCTTGCCATCTGCTTTGGCAATGCCTATTGTGGGTGCCATCATTATAAGCGAGAAAAAGTCATGGTCGGATAATTCCAGATAGGGCGCCTCACTTTTGATAAAGTATTTCTTCAGTTCAAAGGTAGCCTGCTGGACATCCCTTATCTCCATCATGGTGTCTATCTCGTACTCGGTAAACATAGTGCGCTAAGTTTGCTTGGGTGTAGCTAATGATTATAAACACATGAAAGTACACAACCTTTAAGTAATAGAAAAATATGTACCAGAATTCGCCGAAATCTTACTGCTGAGCAAAGGATTCCAGCGATTGATAGCTATGAAAAATCGTCCCTCTCTGTTGGACTTCAAAAGTGAAAGGTTCTGATCTCGAATCAATGTTTCCGACTGCATTTAGCTGAACATGGTTTGTGCCAATGCTCAAGGGTATACGTGTATAAAAAATGGAATGGGGGATTGTTTGCCAATTTCTGGTGTCGGCTTTTTCGGTTGCTGCATTGAAAATACTGACTAACAATCCAAGCCCTTCGTCTTGCTGACGTGCCTGGTTTTCAAGTACTTTCTTTAAGGCGAACCTCAAAATGCCCTTTGTGATTTCACCGGCCATTCGCTCTTCAAGAGTTTTGTGTGCAATGAGGTTTATATTTTCGGCAAGCTCCAAATCGTAGTTTTTTCCATCCAGAGAAATGTATCCTTCATGAAATCTGGGCGGCCTTTCATTGTATTTCGGAAAGGCAATTCGAACCACACTAATTCCAGCCAGAGAGTTCGCTTGTGCTTGAGTACATTGAACGGGATACGGCTGACCAAATTCATCCGTGAAGGTATAAAACCCCGTACTGTAGCCCCCAGTCGTGAAAGTAAATGACCACTCATCTTTGACGGGCCCAAGTCCATTCTGCCAAAAGAAAACCAGCTCTGACTCGGGTTTTGTCGGCTGATAATCCAGCATCTCAAATTCACGCTGATAGAAATCCATTTCAGTAGTAAACCCTGTCAAGTAGGCGGATCGGATCAGATCTTTTTTCAACTGATCAGGTGCATGGACACCAAACATCTCTGCATAGACGTCTTTATATATAGTATAGGCATTTCGGTAGGCAATAAATGCGTTGTTATAATCTCCATCGGCTTCATAAATGATTCCCATTAGATTATGAATGAAGGCATCCTCCCGATACTTGTTTTCTGATCTGTATTTATCGCTAAGTGAATTAAGCCGATTGTTGAGTCTGCGGCATTCTACCAGAGCCGACTGGCGATCGTCCAATTTCAGGTAATTCATTGCCTTGTAGTAGAGCAGGATCAAGTGTTCATGATCCTCACCAGGATACACTAGCACGCCGGGGTTTATAAGAAACGAAGCAGCAATATTTCCAGCTTTCTTCGTATGGTCTTCGCCAAATATATACGCCCGCTCGAGCCATTCATTGCTCACTTCATAATTGCCAAGCATCGACTCCACCACCCCTTTGTTGGTGTAATAAAGAAATCGCGCTTTTTTCTCCGCTTCCTTCTTGTTTTTATCAAGCACTTTATTGGCTTCATTAAGTTCGCCATACTCAAATTTCTGGTTGAACTCCAGATTGATTTGATAGAAGGTGGCACACCCAGATGAAAAAAGGACGAGTACTAGTGATAATACTCGTCCAACGATATTGTTTTTGATAAACGCCAAAGATGTACGACTTAGTTTTTGACGTATTTCTTAATCTCCTTGTCGCCTATCCAAACTTTCTCGTTTGTTTCGAGATTTGCGAGTTCGAGATTGACCTTGTAGGAAACCACTTTTTCCTTTTTGTAAGAATCAGAAATGGAGGTGATCACTCCAAACAACATAAAATCAGCTCCAAGCTCTTTTCCCCATTTAGCCTGTGTCTCTGGAGAGGCAAATTCATTTTGATCGGCTCTTTCTTCTCTCATTTTCTCACGAAAGACAGAATTCTGAACCACTCGAATGGTACCTGAATTGATAAATTCTCTCTCAAGGTCTTTGATAAAGGTTTCTGGCTCAATGTGTTCAGAACTTTTGTTTTGAATCATCCCTACAATGATGACTGGTTTTCGACCTTCGGCTTCTGAAAAATTTGCCTTCCATGGTCTATTGAGTACGTCTTTGATCATTTCTTCAGCCACCAGTTTGGAGTCTGTGTCATTCCAACGGCCACTCAAGTCAATTTGCTGATCTGGCGAAACACGAGTTACAGTTTTGCCACAAGAGATGAGAAATATGACCAAGGCGAGAGTTAATAGTCTTCCAATTGTTTTCATAACGTTCAATTTTTTCACAATTTATATAAGTTAAAATTCAGCAGACAACTTGAGGTTCAAAAACCTTGCCGACAAAGAATTCGGAACGGCAAATTGATTGCCTCCCACATCCTCAATCCAACTGTATGAGAGTGTATTGTCTGCACCAAGTGCATTGAGTATCTCGGCCCGTATCCAAACGGATTTCAACCGACTTCCGGATTTCATTACGTATTGCTTAGAAAGCCCAATGTCGGCACGGTAATATTGATCGCCAGAGAAAATATTTCTAGCAGCCAGATTATCTGGAGGGCCTACCGGATAGCCCGATCCATAAACCAGATTCAGATAAATTCTCAACGATGGATCGCTGGGCATATGATCCTCAAAGTAAATGGCCATGTTTACATGCTGATCCGTTGGTCGACGGATATTGTTCTTTTCGTCACCACTGATGTCCTCTTTGGTACTCAGTATACCCAGACTAAACCACGATTGTGTTCCCGGAATGAATTCTCCATTGACACGAAAATCAATGCCAGCGGCATGAGCTGTGGCATCATTCTCATCAAAATATCTAAGTCGCACATTATCAATATCATAAGGAATCTGATTGTACAACCATTTGTAATATACCTCGGTGTTGAAATAGAACGGTCGTCCCCACATGGTAAAGACCCGCTCCATGCTTGCAATAAAGTGCACGGATCGCTGAGCTTGCGTATTCTGTCTTAGTTCACCATCAAACGTGCGCAATTCTCGATAGAATGGAAACTGCTGATACCAGCCTACAGAGAACTTAAAAGTGGTCGGCTTTGCCCAATTGGTTTTTAGCCGATAGCTAATTCTTGGACTTGCAATCATCTGCTGATTATAATCCCAATAATTGAATCTAATCCCTGCAATAAAGGCATGAGCAGAATCTCGGAGAAATGTCGTGTTCTGAAAATACCCGGTATAATTAGTGGTCTGGAGGGATAGGTCGCTGAATACTGAATGATTCAGATTGACAAAATCCGAAGAATCGGTAAATGAGTATTCTCTAATACTATCATCAATATCCCTACTCTGACTACCAACTCCCCATTCAAATAAGTTATTGAAATTGAGCAAATGCTCATTCCGAATTTCCATGTTTCCGAGAAGGGCGGTCAGCTCATTACGCCCATAATTATAGTTTCTACCAATGCCCCGAACAACTACGCAATCATTGAGATTTCCACCACCTGAGTTATCTACATCACAAATTCTGTATGCGCCTTCTACATCAAAATACTCCCGCTCTCGTGTATAGACACCAGAAACAATCACTCGTGTCAGCCATTTCTCTGACCAAATGTGAGAGAGATTAAGCCCTGACTGGAATACATCATAGTTTAAGATTTCTTGCCCTTCAAATGCCGTCTCAATTCTGAAATTCGCCTGAATAGAACCAAATTGTGTGGTCTGAGATTCTGGTTGTGTAAGGTACCGGTTACGACCGTAATACATTAGCCAATGAAGCTTGGTTTTGTTTCGCTGGTTGGATTCCTTTTTGGTCAGATCAAATGTCATCAGCGACTGGATGTCAGTATAGGTCGGAAAATACTGTCCTTCGATTTCTGTGGTACCCAGTAGGTATCTTGAATCTTTGTGTCGGATGCCAGTTACAAAACGAAAACGCTCCGAAACCTTCTGTTTGATCACCGCCGAACCGCCTAGCAGGCCAATGGTCATCTGACCACTCAATGCATCTGGTTCATAGTAGAGAATGTTCAAGCTTGATGACAACTTGTCTCCATACTTCGGCTCCCATCCACCTGCTGAGAAGGCGATGTTGCTGACCATCTCCGGATTAACGAAGCTTAGTCCCTCCTGTTTTCCTGCGTTGGAAAGAAAAGGACGGTACACAGGAATGTCGTTAACATACACCAGATTTTCATCAAAATTTCCACCACGAACAGAGTAGGCCGTAGAGAATTCATTATTAGAGGCTACTCCGGGAAGTGTGACCAGAATCTTAGAAAAATCACCAAAGGCTGACGGCAGATCTTCCGCGCCTTTGCCTTCGAGATTCGTCACATTGGTGATTTCTTCTTCAAGTTCACGCTCTCTTGTAATTTGCACCTCCTGAAGTTGTTGCATATCCAGACGCAACTTGACGTCATACTTCACGAATGAACCCTGATTAATATTCACAGTAATCTTACGATTTCGGTACTTTACGTGTGAAAAAATCAGTGTGTATTTACCAGCAGGTAGCGTGAACTCATATTTACCTGTAGCGTCAGAGACGGTTCCTTCAGCCGAGCCATCAATACTGATATTAACACCTGAGATTGGCTCTCCTGAGCGAGTAATAACCTTGCCGAAAACTGACCCCTGTTGAGCGAGCGAATAGAAAGTGACGCCAAAAGAAATTAGAGCAATGAGGGTTCGAAGCATCGTGAACTTAAACGTCCTTGAGTGATCGAATAGTGCCCGATGGGTTCTCAGACCTGAAAACAAAACTTCCTGCCACGAGCATGTCCGCTCCAGCCGAATAAAGATTTGGTGCATTTTCAATATTGACGCCTCCATCCACCTCTATCATCAAATCAGGATTATGCTGATCAGCCAGGGTTCGTAGTTTCGCAACTTTCTGAATTGCCCTTGGGATAAATTTCTGTCCACCGAAACCCGGATTCACAGACATGATCATCACCAAATCCAAATCAGGAAGAATTTCATTCAATACATCCACGGATGTATGTGGATTCAGCACTACGCCAGCCTTACAGCCGAGTTCTTTGATGCCAGCTACGGTTCGATGCAAATGGGTACATGCCTCATAATGAACTGATATAATCTCCGCGCCAGCTTTCTTGCAATCTTCCAAGTAAGGATCGGCATGCTGGATCATCAGGTGAAAATCCAGTGGTTTGGTTGCATGTCTATTGATTGCCTGACAGACCGGGAATCCAAAAGAAATATTGGGAACAAACACCCCGTCCATGATATCAATGTGGATATAGTCTGCTGAACTGCCATTCAGCATTTCTACTTCAGCTTGGAGATTGGCAAAATCTGCCGCCAGGATTGAGGGCGACACCATTTTCTTAGACATGGGAGAATTAATTTTTCAGCAATTTAATGGTTTCGGAATTGCCGTCAGATCGTAATTGAAGAAAATAAACTCCCGCTTCCATGGATGGGTCAATTTCAAGTTGTTTTTCGCCAAAACTGAGCACTCCCTGCGTCATTATTTTTCCTTCAAGATTAACCAAATGATAGACTACTTCTTTGGCTGAATGCTCGATTGTTACACTCCATTGCATAGGATTTGGATATACCCTGAAAGCTTGATAAACTGTGATATCCGAACCCAACGTTAAGCTTTCCTCCAAAACATCAATGTAATTTGGGATACCGTACCCCAGATTATTGTCAGGTGCATCGAATTGATCTCCGGAAGCTTTGATGATTTCGATAATTTCATAAGAAGTAAGCGATGGGAATTTTTGAGCAATACAGGTCACAAACCCAGCCATCAAAGGGGCAGCAAAGCTCGTCCCGTTGTTCTGGGTGATATTACCTGAAGAATTCACGACTGTGGTTTGCTCTCCCATCGCGGCTACATCCGGTTTGATACGGCCGTCAAAAGAAGGGCCAAATGAACTAAACGACGCTTTTGTTTCGCTTCCATCGACTGCCCCCACGGCCAACACCTCGGGTGAATCGGCCGGAGATCCAATATAATACCAGCTACGATTTCCTGAGTTACCCGCACTATTGACCACCAGCATACCTTTACTAGACGCAAGATTTGCAGCCCTTGATATGACGGTGGTTTGACCATCCATATCCTCGTACGAATAGTTCATTTGATACAGACTGTTGTCGTCAAAATCTGTGTAACCCAGAGATGAACTTATTACATCCACACCGGCACTATCTGCATATTCGGCCGCCAATAGCCAATTATATTCTTCTACTCGGTATTCTGTGGCCACTTCTTCTGTGACCGCCAAAATAAAAGTTGCATCGGGAGCCGTACCGATAAAGGAATTTTCGCCTGCAAAATAAGAACCAGCAATACAAGAAAGCACCTTGGTGCCATGATCGCCATATTGGTAGGGATTACCCGAATTTTCTACGAAATCCAATTCGGCGATTATTCGATTGTCATCATAAATGTGTTGAAAAGGTGAATTCAAATTAACTCCCGAGAATCCACCATCAAAGACCGCAATCAACATTCCATCGCCCGTATATCCATCCGTATGCATCTGATCTGCACCGAGCATTTGGATTTGTGCATCTGTGCTTGCCGAAATAGTGGATGGGTTGGTGAACGTTTGGGCTATCGTAAATTCATCTTTCACAAAGGAGAGTTTGCTATTGGGTGCGACAAATTCAATGGACTCCACCATTGGCAGCCCCAGAACGGTGGCTTCTAAAGATGAGGACATCTCGACCAATGCAGCGTTCATCCAGCGCGAAGTGAAATACACGACCGCTCCTGTGGTTTTTAGTGTCTGGACGTATGTGGCATTTACGGGAAGGTCTTCTTCGGTAATGCTCGCATTGTGTTTGACTCGTCTATCAAGCGATCGCTGGCTCAAAAACGCCAAAGGAGAAGAAGTGGAAAATGTAGAATTTGCCTTGTCTTTGAAGAAGACCATGTACCGATCCTGAGCTACTAATGAGCCCGCTAGCAATACAAATAATATTAGAAAAGAAAATCTACTCCGATCCATATTCAATTAATCTTTGGGTCAAGATACGACCATCTTCTCGTTCGTTGGTCGTGCCACACCCTTGCTGACAGAAATCGATCTCAACAAAACTGCGCTCTACCAATCCAATGCCTTGTGCGTATATTTCAAATCTTTGATCTTGTTCAACAATATTGGCAGGCAAATCACTTATGACCAATTTAATATGGGGGATAGGTTGCTGAAATGCGGCCGGATCAGAAAATATCCAATCACCTGAGCCAAGCTCCTCGAAATGATACAGTTGTTCGGATTCTGCATTCTGCGCATTGCCATCCCATTCTCTTTCTGCTTTCACCGGATACGACATTTTGACGAATGTCACATTCTGTTTCTGATATTCAAGTGTCGAGTTGCTCCGTCGAATGGCAATGCTTTCAATGGATTCCCAAATGTCAGCGCTCGATTCTCTGCGTTCTATGCGCATCAGATACGTGGTTTCACTTCCATTTTCGATCGTATCAAAGAAACTCTCCCGCAGTTGGTAGTTCTCAATAGTCTCAATTTTATCTACGTAAGTAGTTTCTGAGGCGTCATAAATCCGATACGCCCCCATTTCGATGGGGAAATAATCTTGCCCCAGAGGGAATACTTCGGACTCTTCGGTACAGGAGAGAATGATAAATGCGCTGAGAATAAGAAGTGTGTTTCCTTTTTTGAACAAACCTGCAAAGTCATAAAAAAAACCACGTACGCTATGTGTATTAGACTTCTTCATCTACTATTTCGTCATGGCCATTAAGGGGGTCTTTTCCTTCTGTCTAAAACTCGAATGAATCCATCCACCACCAATCACGTCATCGCCTTCATAAAATACGGCTGCCTGGCCAGGCGCTACCGCCCCAACCCCTTTTCCAAAAAAAACCTTCATGGTATCACCCACTTGCTCAATAACGGCTGGACTACCTGGATCATTATATCGCACCTTAGTGGTCGTGTCCATTCTTTCGGTTAGGGTCTCATATTTCTGTAAAGTTAACTTCTTTACGTACATCCCGTCTCTTGATAATTCATCGAAAGTACCGAGTACAACTCTGTTTTTATCTTTCTGGATTTCAGTCACATATGCAGGATATCCTAAAGCAATCCCTAATCCTTTTCGTTGACCCACGGTGTAAAACGGATACCCCTCATGCGTACCCACGACTGTCCCGTCTTCAAGGACAAACTCCCCTCCTGCCACTTTCGCCTCTAGCTCTGGCACCCGTCTCCTCAAGAATCCTCGATAGTCATTGTCTGGCACAAAACAGATTTCATACGACTCTGATTTTGTCACCAACTCATGAAATCCGCGCTTAGTCGCCATATCTCTGATTTCGGACTTATGTAGATCGCCTAACGGAAATAACGTTCGGCTCAGGCTTTCCTGCGAAATCCCCCAAAGGGCATACGATTGATCTTTGCCTCCGTCCTTGCCTCTTGAAATGATGAAGCGATCGTTTTCACTTCTTATTTTGGCGTAATGCCCGGTAGCAATAAAATCACAACCCAGCTTATCTGCTCTTCTAAGTAAAGAGTCCCATTTGATGTGCGTATTGCAAAGCACACATGGGTTGGGCGTCCGACCTTCCAGGTATTCGTTTGTAAAATGATCGATGACATAGTCTCCGAATTCTTGACGAATATCCACGATATAATGCGGAAAGCCCAGACTGACAGCTATGTTTCGTGCATCATTGATGGAGTCAAGACTGCAACAGCCTGTTTCTTTTTTACTTCCACCAGACGTTTGATAATCCCAGGTTTTCATGGTCATCCCAATGACCTCATACCCTTCTTCATGAAGTAGCACGGCTGCCAGCGAACTGTCAATACCGCCACTCATGGCGACTAATACTCTTCCTTTTTTGTTCATAATTGCTTTTTGCCGGGTTCACAGCCACGGTTTACGCTTTTTGTTCCTAGAGGTGCAAAATTAGTCGATTGTGGTTTATGTAGTATAGAAAATTAGGAAAATACCACTCGAATGCTGTCGCAGAGTCAGTAGTTCATTCCAATCACTGAATTAATGAATAACATCTATCGGCATCCGTGTAAACGTCCTTTCTCCCGCAGATTCCGCAGATATTCGCAGATTCCTATTATATCTGCGTCAATTAGCGGTATAGGCTATTGAAACTTTAAAACGCAAGGTGCTTCATGATGTAAGTAGGGAAAATGAAAAGTTGTGAGGGGGGTGTTTTTGAGAATGGTAGAAAATCTCCCTATTTACTCAGAAATGATTTTTTTGACCTTCCGATTTTAGTCGGATGACAGTAAATACATGCATAAAATTTCACCTCCCACATTCCAGCCCCAAGTAGCTCATCGCCAACCATGCATAATTTTCAGGGCTTCTTTTCGCCACATTGGTTGTAGAGTTGGCGGCTCTTTGAGCAGAAATGCAACCTTGAATTCTTCTATCCAAAAGCATTCCTATTTCGTGCCCCATTTCATGGATAAGTGTTTTTTCGTGAAGATGGGTTCTGTATCTCAGATAGTCGTCACACAGACGAATTTTGACTTTACCAAATGGCAGGGTCCAGGCACTAATCCACCCCTTGCATCGGCCTTTGTTTTCTTTGATCACTTCCAAAACTATTTTTTTCTCAAATTTTGCGTGGATATGCGATATCCTTCTTCTTGCCAATCGTATTTTCTCAGGTTGGCCAAGCCATTGCACAACGGATTCATTTTTTTTCCATTTTCCCTTTCTGCTTATTTTTTTGTTTGATTCGGACAAACCATCAGTTTCCCATATTCGATTCATGGCCTTCTGCATCAGGCCAACAGCTTGTTTGGCGTTCAGATAAGCCTCCGTAATCTGGATTGAATCCCCATTTGAATAGTCACCCCGTAGTTCAAGTTTGCTCAGAGTTTGCCCTTGGCAAAACCAACAATTCACGAAGAAATATATGAATAGAAATCGCCGAATCATTTTAGAAAGGTACGCCCAGAAATTTGATCCTTTGAAATTTCTCAAAATCTAAGAAAAGTCCTACCTACTGGTTCGTACGCTTGCGCTCACTTCGATCTGCTTTTTTCCAGATTTGAGGAAAGTACACTTAGTTGAAATTCTACCTTCTTAATTTCTCTTATCAAGGCATTTTTATCCATTTGCAACCAATGAAACAATTTAAGAAAACCGGTGGCCATCATTGCTCCAAACATCCCCGCCCCCCATTGAATCATTTCCTTCACATCCTCGGTTTCTAAAAACCGTATCAAGCAATAAACGGCCAGACCGAATACGATCAACATTATAACAGCTGTCAGAATGGCTATCCATTTCAAGCGTCCCTGATACACACCAAGCATCATTTGCACCAACGACTGTTCTTCCAGCTCATTGTAGAATTCTGCCTCTTCTTTGGAGAGCGTTTTACTTATTAATTCATCGATTTCCTCTTTTTGATTTTTCATTTTTCTGAATTTCATTTTCCGTATTTTATTTCATCAAAGTTTTTAAATGTTCACGTCCGTGATACAATCTTGACTTTACCGTACCAATGGGAATACCTAAAATAATAGCGATTTCTGCAATAGGGTGACCGTCCGAGTAAAACATTGACAGAACCAATCGTTGGTTATCGGGTAATTCGGCTAAAGCTCTTTTCATCTTGTTCATCATCATTTCTATGTGATCGTGTGACTCATGCATCGCTTCGGTCAATTCAGTATTCAGTTCAGTTCGCCGAACAACCTGTCTTTTACGAATAGAGTCAATGGCCTTTTTTCGAGTAATCGAAAGTACCCATACCCCAAACCTACTCGGGTCTTTCAATTTCGAGATTCCTTTGATCACGACCTGCCAACACTCTTGAACTACGTCCTTTGAGGCTTCCGAATCCTGTAAATGTCTGTTGGCATGCCTTAGAAGTTTTTTATGCCATCTTTTCACCAAAATGGCAAGGGCTTTTCCATCTCCAGATTGGCATCTAAGTACCAGCAACTCATCAAAAATTTCGTCAGACTGTCTTTTCATTTTAGAACTACCTGTAGGTCGTAGAATCTTTGTAAAGGTTCATTAAGTGTGTGAATAAATTTTTCAAAAGCCAATCATCCCATGATCGCAAAACAATTATCTAATCATATTTGCATAAAACAATTGTACTTTTAATCTCCATCAGACCAAGTAACCACGAACAATGAACATCAACATTCTTGACACCCAAAATACAGTCTTAAACACCTTCTTAAGCGAAATCCGAGACAAAGACTACCAGAACAATATGCATCTGTTTCGAAGGAATATGCGCAGATGCGGCAATGTCCTGGCCTATGAAATTTCCAAGTCGTTAGAATACAAAGAGGCAGATATAGCCACACCCTTGGGGTCAAAGGTGATAGAACTACCCCAGAACAATATCGTACTAATTTGCATCCTACGAGCCTCACTCCCATTTTATGATGGATTTCTCGATTACTTCGAAACGGCTGAATCGGGATTTATAGGTGCGTATCGGCAGGAGAAAGAAGGACAGGATTTAGACATTCAAATGGACTATTACGCCTTTCCGAAAATAGAAGGGAAAACACTGATCGTTATTGATCCAATGCTGGCTTCCGGCAAGTCTATGGTGAAGTCCATCAATGAGTTATTGAAGCTCGGCACCCCCAAAAAGGTGATCGTGGCTTCTCTTATTTGCTCAGAATCCGGAATGGAGTATTTGGAAGCCAATTGTCACACAGAAGTGGATTTTTACACCGCTTCGAAAGACAAAGAGCTGAATGATAAATCGTACATTGTTCCTGGTCTTGGCGATGCGGGGGACTTAGCTTTTGGTGTGAAGGAATAATTCAACTGAAACAAATTCTTCGGGGTGGTGTGCTTTCTCAAATAAAACTCCAGACTTTAGTCATATTTGGAGTATCGTAAATCCCTCACTTATAATTAACTTGCGGCCTTAGCCTAAAGAATTATTTAACTTACTCAACAATTCAACACTCAATGCCGAGCTATCCCATTAATTACAACTTATACACTTTTCTCTGGAAAAAATATCGACCGATGCTCGTGAAGCTCATGGTGGATGCGGACAATGGCCCTCAGGAATATAAATTCATTCAGCACGAGTTCAAGGATATCAATCCAAAGGAAAAAGGCGGACACACGTTTACACTGGAAGCACATAAAGGAAAAGCTCAAAACAACATTAAGCCTTCAGTGGTTGCTCAAGACCTACTGCTTACACTTCAAAAATCAGCTAGAGCCTTAGAATTGATGGATACTGCCACGTACCAATTCGTGATGGACAAGCAATACCTGTTTCATGTAAGTAAAATGGAAGAAGAAATCGCAGAGGAACCTGAAGTAGAAGAAGTGAAGGATTCGGAAAACACTCCAGAGGATCCTACATCAACTGATGAGGAATCAAAGGAAGAAAAGCCTAAAGAAGACAAGAGCTAATCATCCCCTTATTGGATATATAAAAAACGGCCTTCAATAAATTGAAGGCCGTTTTTTATAGGTAACTCAACGAAATTACACCAAATTCATCTCTTTCAGGACATCATTCATCTTGCTAACGGCTGCTGCACTTTCTTCCATGTTAGCTTTCTCCGCATCATCCAAGTCTATTTCAACCAAACGTTCAATCCCATTTCTGCCAATAATCGCAGGCACACCTACACAAACGTCACTTAAACCATATTCTCCATCAAGAAGAGCTGAGCACGGAAACATTTTTTGTGAATCGCATGCAATCGCCTGAACCAACGCAGATACCGCAGCTCCCGGAGCATACCACGCAGAAGTCCCCAATAATTTCGTCAAGGTCGCACCGCCAACTTTGGTTTCATTGCGAACATACTCCAGTTTTTCCCGGCTCAAAAATTTTGTGACGGGTACACTGTTTCTAGTGGCCAAGCGAGTAAGTGGAATCATGCCAGTATCACTGTGGCCGCCAATGACCATTCCATCCACGTCTGAGGCCGGGCAATCCAATGCTTCTGCCAGACGATACTTGAATCGAGCAGAATCAAGCGCACCTCCCATTCCGATGATCCTGTTCTTAGAAAGCCCCGTCGCTTTATGTGCCAAATACGTCATAGTGTCCATAGGATTAGACACCACGATAATGATCACGTCGGGTGAATGCTTCATTAAGCTCTCAGAAACATTTTTAACAATGCCCGCATTTGTTGAGATCAATTCTTCACGTGTCATTCCCGGCTTTCGCGGAATACCCGAAGTGATGACGGCCACATCGCTAGCCGCAGTTTTCGAATAATCGTTGGTAGTGCCCGTTATTTTGGTATCAAAACCATTTAGTGAAGCCGTCTGCATCAAATCCATGGCTTTGCCCTCTGCAAATCCCTCTTTGATATCTATTAATACAACTTCAGATGCGAAATCTTTTATGGCGACATATTCAGCACAACTTGCACCGACAGCACCAGCTCCTACTACAGTAACTTTCATTTATTTGGTTTTAAAATTGAGATTCAAAAGTAGTTGAGAAAACAAAGGAGGACAAATTATAGACTGGACAACTTTTGACTATTTAGAAGAGACTATAGGGCAGAAACCAGGGTTTGATTGGGACACCATTAGGCTAGTCCAATAAAGTATGAGCAGATCCGATAAGAATCCGATAATTGTAATTACTGATCCTATTAAAACTACTCCCATACTGCATTACATTTGCCGACAACACATGGCAAAGAACACATACAAGAAAAAAGACAAAAAATCAGGCGACAAAAAAAGCTTGAATATTGAATTTCTAAAGGACAGAAAACTTCACCTTGCGGCTGGCTGGTTTCTACTGATGGCTTCAGTTTTTTTGGCCATCTCATTTATTTCCCACCTTTGGACAGGAAATGCAGATCAAAGCGTGGTGAACGGGCTTGCTACAAATAGCTTGAAATCATCTGGTGCCGAAGTACAAAACTGGTTCGGTATTTATGGGGCATCCGCAGCGTACTATTTCATCCTTAAAGGTTTCGGAATTGCCGCCTTCTTGATTCCACCCATATTTTTTATTGTGGGGGTTCGAATCAATTGGATGAAGACACTACTGCCTCTTGGTAGGTCATTCGCCTTTGTGCTTTTCTATTTGCTCTGGATTAGTGCCTTGTTTGGCTACTTTCAATTGAGCAAGGATGGCATGAGTTTCATTAGTGGAGATTTAGGAATTGAATTGGCGGTAATGCTGGACGGATTGATGGGTTGGGCTACACTCCTATTCCTCGCTTTTCTCTTTTTGGTGTTCAACATGTACTTGTTCAACATTACTCATCTAGATTTTTTTCAAAATTTCTTAACTAAAGTCAAGGCGCAAGTTGGAAATTTTTCTTTCAAAAAGAAAGACAAGGAAGCTCCTGTAGATGATCTCAATACAGTCCTCGAACAAGTGAAAAAGGAAGTGGAGGCAGAAGATGCGCCTACTAAGATTAAGGATGAAAAAGATGAAGCCATAGAAGAGTGGACGGTGGAAGAAAAACCAGCCTCTAAACAGAAAGAGTCTGGAGAGTTGGAATTAGACATTGAAATAAGCACCCCGGTTGAACCAACTGAAACGACATTCGAGATAGAAGAGCAGACATCAAAAGACCCGGAACGGATTGCCGAAGTAATTGACGGCATGGAGGTGAAAAGAGCAGCGTTTGAAGAAAAACAAGCAGAAGAACAATCCGTGGATTTCGATCCCACGTTGGAATTACCCAATTACAAATTTCCGTCCCCCAGCCTTCTGATTGACTATCCACCAAAGGATGTGAAGGTTTCAAAGGACGAGCTTGAGCTAAATAAAAACAAAATCGTTGAGACGCTGATCAATTTTAAAATTGGAATACAGAGTATCAAAGCGACTATCGGGCCCACCGTGACACTTTATGAAATCATTCCGAAGGCAGGAGTCAAAATTTCTAAGATCAAGAACCTGGAAGATGACATTGCACTGAGTCTGGCCGCCCTGGGTATTCGTATCATCGCTCCCATACCCGGAAAGGGAACCATTGGTATCGAGGTACCAAACAAAAATCGGGAGATGGTGGATGTGAAATCCGTGATTACCACAGAGAAATTCATGAAGTCTGATTATGACTTGCCCGTCGTACTGGGGAAGACCATTTCAAACGAAGTGTTCGTGACCGATCTAGCCAAAATGCCACACCTCTTGATGGCTGGTGCTACGGGGCAGGGAAAATCAGTCGGCCTGAACATGGTCATTACTTCCCTGCTTTATAAGAAACATCCATCACAATTGAAGTTTGTGATGGTAGACCCTAAAAAGGTGGAACTAACCCTCTTCAATAAAATCGAAAAACACTATCTAGCCAAGCTGCCAGATACAGAAGACGCAATCATCACAGATACTTCGCTGGTGGTCAACACACTCAATTCGCTCTGCATCGAAATGGATCAGCGGTATGATTTGCTCAAAAATGCTGGCTGTAGAAATCTCAAAGAGTACAACAAAAAATTTGAAAACAGGAGACTAAACCCAAATAAAGGCCACAAGTTTTTACCATACATTGTCCTCATTATTGATGAGCTGGCAGATTTGATGATGACGGCTGGTAAGGAAGTGGAAGCACCCATTGCGAGACTGGCTCAATTGGCACGAGCGATCGGGATCCATTTACTCGTAGCTACACAGCGTCCTTCAGTAAATGTTATCACAGGTATCATCAAAGCAAACTTCCCAGCTCGTCTTTCTTTTCGGGTAACTTCCAAGATAGATTCCCGAACGATTCTTGATACGGGTGGAGCGGATCAATTAATTGGTATGGGGGATATGTTGTTGTCCCTTGGTTCAGAGATGATCCGCCTGCAATGTGCTTTTGTGGATACGCCAGAAGTTGACAATATCTGTGAATTTATCGGAGACCAAAAGGGATACGAATCCGCCTACATGCTACCCGAATTTGTGGGTGAGGAAGCGTCAGGTATTGGCGAGGTTGATTTGAGCGAACGAGACGCACTATTTGCTGATGCAGCTCGTGTGATCGTCATGCACCAGCAAGGTAGCACGTCACTTATCCAACGAAAATTGAAGTTAGGTTATAACCGGGCCGGTCGATTAATTGATCAACTAGAAGCTGCCGGAATCGTTGGAGGATTTGAAGGAAGTAAGGCAAGGGAAGTTTTGATCCCCGACGAATACGCTTTGGAACAGTTATTGAATGAGCTGGAAAGTAAGTTTTGATTGAGTAATCAAGTAGGGAGAAAAAAGTGATCAGTAGAAAGTAAGCAGTCGGCGAAGCGCAATAAGCAATAAATAGCTATTCTTATTTGCTGAAATTGAGACATTAAAAAAATGAATAGCAACTTACTAGTTTCACTAATCAACCAATCAACCAATCAACCAATCAACCAATTAACTAAACAGCAATGAAAAAAGTCATCCTATTATTTACAATTGTCCTCCTTTCACAAGGAGCTGTCGCGCAATACGATCCTGAAGCCAAAGCGGTACTAGATGCCATGAGTGCCAAGTACAAGAAAGTTGCCGCTTTCTCCGCATCGTTTTCTCAGAAAATAGAAAACCAATCAGCTGGAATCGACGAATCAATGGAAGGAAAGATTACCGTGAAAGGCGAGAAATTTAAATTGGAAATATTAGAAACGGAAATTTACAATGATGGTAAAGAAGTGTGGGTTTATTCTCCTGAATTAGAGGAAGTTACCGTATCAATAAATGATCCATCTGAAGCAGAAATCACACCAGGAAATGTCTATGATCTGTATAAAAAAGGATTTAAGTATGCCCTGCTATCTGTAATGGGCAATGGCAGCCGAGTCATCGAGCTTGACCCTGAGAGTCGAGACAAGTCTTATCATAAAATCAGAATGATCATTGACGCTACCAATGCTTTAAAAAGCTTCACGGTGTTTGAAAAGACAGGCAATCGATACCTCTACACGGTCACTAACTTCAAACCTCTGAGTTCGCTTTCTGATTCTTTCTTCGTTTTTGACACGAAGAAATATCCAAACGTAGAGGTCGTGGATTTCAGGTAACATGAGCTTCCTCAAAGCCGAATGGAGAAAATTGGCTATTGCGAATTATGCGGCGGCACCTGAGCTACTTCTCCCCTATCTCCCAGCGAAAACGGAACTGGATATATGGAAAGGCACATGCTATGTGAGCTTGGTTGGATTCATGTTTGTGAATACCCGACTGCTCGGTATCCCAATTCCTTTTCATAGAAATTTTGAAGAAGTGAATCTTCGTTTTTATGTGAAATATTTTGAGAATGGAGAGTGGAAACGTGGAGTGGTTTTCATTAAAGAGATTGTACCAAAACCCGCACTCACTTTTGTGGCAAACACCCTGTATCAAGAGCACTATGCCACCAACAAGATGAACCACGAGTGGAAGGAAACCAAAGACCACCTGGAAGTGAGTTATGGGTGGCAGCAATCAGGCCATCAAAACCAATTTTCCCTAAAGGCGAAAAAGAAACGTGTTCCAATTTTGGATGAAACAGAAGTGCAATTTATCACAGATCATTATTGGGGATACACCAAAACCAAGTCAGGAAAAACCATTGAATACGAAGTGACCCACCCGAGATGGGAAGCTTATCCTGTGGAGGAATATACGATTGACGTGGGTTTCAAAGAAACCTACGGAGATGACTTCTCCTTCCTGGACAATCTCAAACCTTCATCAGTCATGCTCGCTGAAGGATCTGAGATTACAGTAGAAAACAAACGCAGTATTTAATGAAATGTCAATTCGATCGAATTTGATAAGTTAGTGGCCAATAATCTCCAATATGCAAAAACTCCTCCTCCTCCTCCTCCTTACCACCCACCTCCTAAACGCCCAATCTGATTTCACACCAGACGAAATAGAAATCATGCGAGACCGATGGGGTGTACCACACATCTACGCCCCCACAGATGCTCAGGTCTCGTACGGACTGGCGTGGGCGCATGCCGAGGACGATTTCGAAACCATTCAATCAATTATGCTAGCTGCCAAGCAGATGCTTGGCAGACATCTCGGAAAGGATGGAGCGCCCATTGACTATGTGGTTGGCCTCTTGCGTACCAAAGAAATCGTGGACAAGCACCTTGGCGATGTATCTCCTGATTTCATGAAAATTGTGGCTGGCTACACCGCAGGATTGAATGCCTACGCTGAGCATCACCCCAAGGAAATTTTGCTTAAAAAGTCCTTCCCTATCACCGTTCATGAAGTCTTCCAAGCCTACGTTCTCCAACTCGCCGTATTCGATGGTGCGGATCGGGTGATCAGAGATTTGTTCAATAGCAACGTGGACGTGGCATTGAAAGGAACCGGATCTAACGCATTTGCTATGCAACGAAAGAAGACCAGCGATGATAATGTGTTCCTCGCTGTAAACGCACATCAACCGCTTGAAGGCCCTGTGGGCTGGTACGAAGCGCATTTGGTCAGTGATGAGGGCTGGAATATGCTCGGCGGACTTTTCCCTGGCAGTCCAACTGTGCTCCTCGGAACTAATGAGAATTTGGGCTGGGCGCATACAGTCAATTATCCGGACAAACTGGATGTGTTCCAATTGGAAATGCATCCGGAAAGTGAGAACATGTACCGGCTAGATGACAATTGGCTGGAGCTTGAACACCGCCAAATCAAACTTAAAGTGAAAGTGTTTTTGGGGTTGAAGGTTACCGTCAAGAGGGATGCCTACTATTCAGTGTACGGACCTGTGATCAAAAATGATGATGGTGTGTTTGCCTTTAAAATGGCCATCTTCGATGAAATCAGAGCTACTGAACAATGGTATCGCATGAACAAATCCAGCAATTTCGCGGAGTTCAAAACGGCACTGGAGATGACCGCCATCCCAAGTTTCAACATCATCTATGCAGATCGTGAGGACAATATATTTTATGTAAGCAATGGAAAATTACCACGACGAAATCCAGTCTATGACTGGAAAGGGACACTTCCTGGCAACACCTCGGCAACACTCAATTCTGAGTACCATCCATTTGAGGATTTGCCTCAACTCAGAAATCCCAAAGCAGGCTATGTTTTCAATACCAACAATACGCCCTACAGCTCCACGGCCTTGGATGAAAGTCCACGTTTTGAAGATCATGATTCTACTATGGGCTATCGCACAACAGAGAACAATCGGAGTACCCGATTCATGGAACTAATCGACACGTACGATGAGGTGAGCTGGCAAGATTTCATTGATATCAAATATGACGTCACACTCCCTGATTCGTTGCTTTATCGTTTGAATGTAAATGCCGTGTTTAGAATGAATCCGGAAATGGCTGGCGATGCTGAGGAGGTGGTGAAGATTCTACAATCATGGAATAGAGCGGCAGAAATCAGTAGTGTAGGTCCTGCACAATTCACCGTGTTCTACAAGCACTTGAACCGCCGTGAGGAAGAGATCAACCCAAAGGCAATTTCGCCTAAACAGATGATCAAATCCCTTGCGTATACGCAAGAGTATTTCGTGAGCAACTTCGGCAAACTCAACGTGACATTGGGTGAATACCAGAAACTCGTGAGAGGAGATAAAGAGCTGTCTCTCAGAGGAATGAGCGATGTACTTGCGGCAATGTATTCAATATCTCATGAAGACGGAAAAGTGAAGGGGTTTGCAGGCGATTCCTACATCATGCTGATCCGATACCCAACGGATGCTCTGCCCATAATCGAGACTGTACATGCGTATGGTGCTTCCAGCAAATCTGACAGTCCGCATTACGCTGATCAAATGGAAATGTTCGCCCAGCAAAAACGAAAACCCATGACGCTGGACGTTGAGGAAGTGAGGAAGAACGCAGAGAGAATTTACTCACCGAAGTAACAATACTTGAGTACTTGTTGGTCGAATTTCCAAGAGAAGCCATATCTTTAATTATCATGAAAAATTTTCTCGCTTGCAGTTTATTCCTTTTCGTACTGTCCTCTTTTGGTCAGGATTATATCATCAAGAATAATCATGACACGATACAGGGATCGATTCGAGTGCCACACCCGGCTTATCACCTACACATGCACGCCCTATTTACAGACGAATCTGGAGAAACTGTGGACTATGCCCCTGGAGATTTGGTTGGATTCAGATCCGGACTAGATTCATACGAAACACATGACCTTGGATTTGCAGAGCCGAGCTTACGATTTTTTAAGGTCGTTATATCAGGACATTGCAGCCTTTATGAATACTCACACCAACAGCTTCACCATGCACTGCCAGAACCAGATTACCTGCTGATGAAAACAGATGATCACAAATATCACAGGTACGATTTCAAAGCGCTTAAAAAAGGCAGAGATGATTATTTCAGCGACCTGCCAATGCTCAACCAGGATATTCAAAACGGAGTATACAAGAAAAAAGATGTAGCCGAAATTGTTGAACGGTACAATGCCGAGAAAGAATGAATTTATAGGCGCACTTCTTCCCTATTGATTTCCAACTCACGATATTTGTATTCTAAATTGACAGCATGTACAACGTAGTAGTGATTGGAGGTGGGATTGTAGGGCTAGCATCAGCACTCAAAATCAAGGAAGCAAATCCGAAATTCCGTGTAGCGGTAATTGATAAAGAGAAATCAATAGCACAACACCAAACTGGACACAACAGTGGAGTGATCCATTCGGGGCTCTACTACAAACCCGGGAGTGCCAAGGCAAAAAATTGTGTGGATGGATACAATCAGCTTGTTCGATTCTGTGAAGAAGAGGAAATCAATTTTGATCTGTGTGGTAAAATTGTCGTGGCTACAACCCCCGAAGAAATCCCCTACCTCCATCAGCTCACAGAGCGAGGTGAGGCCAATGGTCTGAGGGACATGAAGAAACTCTCTGCTGAGGAGCTGAAGGAACACGAGCCGCACGTGGCTGGTGTTGAGGGATTGTTTGTGCCACAAACGGGCATCATCGATTACAAGGAAGTAGCAAGAAAATATGCTGAAAAATTCCTGCATTTTGGTGGGGATATTTTCACCGACAATGAGGTGAAGGATTTTAAGCAAAGCGGAAAATTTGTTGAGGTGATCACCAATCGTCAAACGCTGATTACCCGGCTCGTAATCAACTGCACAGGCTTGCATTCTGATCGCGTCACCAAGCTCACGGGGGTCAAGCCTGAGTATCGAATCATCCCATTTCGTGGAGAATATTATGAACTGAAGCCGGAGGCGCAGCACCTGGTGAAAAACCTGATTTACCCTGTTCCTGACCCTAATTTCCCATTTCTTGGCGTGCATTTCACCAGAATGATCAACGGTGGAATCGAAGCTGGCCCGAATGCCGTCCTGGCCTATCGAAGAGAAGGGTACAAAAAATCGGACATTCACATGGGTGAACTTGTGGGGGCACTGGCCTACAAAGGTTTTCGAGAAGTAGCCAAGAAGTACTGGCGTACGGGAATGGGTGAATTTTATCGTTCCTATTCTAAGTCCGCCTTTACCAAAGCATTGCAAAGGTTGCTTCCGGAAATAGAGAAGAAAGACCTCCAGCGAGGGGGGGCTGGCGTACGTGCACAAGCTTGCGATCGAGAAGGTGGGTTGATCGATGATTTTTTGATTTTCGAAAAGGATCAATTTATCAATGTTGGGAATGCACCCTCTCCTGCAGCCACTTCTTCGCTTGCAATTGGGCAGCATGTCGCTCAACTTGCAACCGACAAGCTGAAATAAAAGCTAAAATTCGTTTCTTTGTAGCATGAATAAACTCCTCAGCCTAATCCTGTTGTTTGTAGCCGCTCTGGCTTGGTCGCAAGCACCTAAGAAAATCACGAAATCTGAGACTGAATGGAAAAAGGAGCTTTCAGAAATAGACTACTATGTGCTGCGTGAGAAGGGCACAGAGCGGGCCTTTACGGGCAAGTTATGGGATAATAAAAAGGAAGGCACGTATACCTGCAAGGCCTGTGATCTTCCGCTTTTTACTTCTGACACCAAATTTACATCAGGTACAGGATGGCCAAGTTTTTTTAGTACCATCAAAAAGGAAAATGTAGCCGAAGAGGTGGATCGAACCTACGGGGTAAGAACCGAAATTCTCTGTGCAAGATGCGGTGGACATTTAGGACATGTGTTCAATGACGGCCCCAAGCCGACTGGTTTGAGATATTGTGTGAATTCTGCATCGCTAAAATTTAAGGAAGAAAAGAAGTAGGTGGATGCTGGTGTAAACTGAATTTATTCAGATTTTGTTTTGTGATATAGACTCACCTCCCCTCCTTTTTTTTCTGTTTACTTGCCTTCTCGTTCGGTTTATTCTTTTTAAGATTTTCTTGCTTTTCCTTGTCTTTCTCTTCTTCTTTTTTTTCAGGAATGATCCGCTTTTTTTTGTCGATTACATCCTCCACTACCACGTTAAAGAGTCCTTTGACATTTTTCCAAATTCGTTTGCCCGCCTCCTCAGCGAGCTCGCCAATAGAATCGCTCTTTTTTAGTTTTTCATCGGCCTTACTTTTCGATTTATTCTTTTCGTTTTGTTCCTTCTTGTCTTTTTTTTTGGAATCAGATTGCCCAAAGGAATGCGTTACTCCAGTGAAACTTATAAGCATGAAAAGAATTATGAATCGCATGAGGGGTACAGATTATTACTAAGCTAGTCCTTTATCCAGATTTGTAGTTTTCTTTTGTTCCAAATACCAAACATAGCTCAGAAGAATGGTCGCCATGATGCAGGAAATAATCAAGGCAATGAACCCACCATCCCATCCGAAATTATCCGATATGATCCCCATGCCCGCACTTGCTACCAGGGCACCTCCCAAATAGCCGAATAGTCCGGTAAATCCCGCCGCTGTACCTGCCGCCTTCTTTGGGGCAAGATCCAGCGCATGGACACCAATAAGCATGACTGGTCCATAAATCAAAAAGCCAATTCCGATGAGTGCAAGGCTATCAATCATTGGATAGCCTGGAGGGTTTTTCCAATAAATAAGAACAAAAACTAAAACTAAAATCATGTATCCAACGCTGACAGGCGCACGCTTGCCTTTAAACCAACGATCACTCAAATAGCCAGCGAGGAGAGTTCCCGGTATTCCAGCCCATTCATAAACAAAATAAGCCCAGCCTGTTTCCTCTGCCGAAAATTGCTTGACCTCTGTGAGATAAGTAGGCGCCCAATCCAGAACCCCGTAACGCACCAAATAAACAAACGCATTGGCAATGGCTATGTACCATAATAATTTATTCTTGAAGATATACTTAACGAAAATTTCCTTTGCAGAAATGACGGCATCCAATTCTTCCTTTGAATAAATGGACTCATTATCTTTTTTATACTCCTCAATTGGAGGCAGCCCGAATGCACTTGGCCGATCACGTATCAAAAAATAAATTATAAAAGCAATAGCTATGGCTACAATTCCCGGGAAGAAAAGTTTGGCCTGCCACATGCCAAAAAAAGTAAATCCGGCTATAGCCAGACCGGGCATTAAACCGCCACCAAGATTATGAGCTATGTTCCAAAAAGACATTTTAGTTCCTCTCTCCCGAAACGAGAACCAATGTACCATTACCCGACCTGAAGGTGGCCATCCCATTCCTTGAAACCAGCCATTCAGCAATAGGATGAAAAACATTATTGCCACAGATGAAGTGGCAACTGGTAGCCATCCCATCACTAGCATAGCGACACCTGAAAGCAACAAGCCTAAAGACATGAACTTTCGTGCATCGCTTCGATCCGAGACATTGCCCATTATGAACTTACTCAAGCCATACGCAATCGGAATTCCTGCCAGAGCCAGCCCCAGTTCAGTTTTGGTATATCCAAGCGCCAACAGATCCGGCATGGCCATGGTAAACGGCTTTCGTACCAGATAATACCCAGCATATCCAACGAAGATTCCGATGAATACCTGCCAGCGCAATCGACCATACGTCTCGTCAATTGCTGCCTCTTCTAGTCTGGGTTTAGCTGGGGGTGCGTTCAAAAAATTCAACATATGGCTTGGTACAGTTCAGAGATGCCAAATTACAACCCTATCCCTTTAGGCTGGCTGTTTTGGTTCGACAATGTCTTCAAGCAGATATCTCTTAGCCAATTGAGTGTACTTTTTAACTTGATCTTTTTCCCATTCCATTCCATATCCATCTTCTTTGGCTAGTATCTCAGCAACCGTTGGTGCCATTCTGATGCTTTCTGCGGCATCAAGAAACAATGCGCGTGTTCTTCTTGCCAAAAAATCCTCAACACTTCGGGCAAATTCGTATCGAAAAGACCAAACAACTTGTGCCCTATTGATTTTTAAGGATTCGCTAATCAATAACTTCAAGTCAGAATCCTCGCGCATTAGCTCCGTCAATCTTCCCACATCTGAACCATAGAAACCCAGCGGGTCTTGAACAATACTTGTAGTGGTGTAGCCATGAATATGGAGATTTTTGGTTACGGATTTTCTCAATGGCAGACCCCCAACAAGAGCCGCCTTGTCAATGACCTCTTCTCCCATCTGCCGATAGGTTGTCCACTTTCCTCCGATTATGGTGATCATACCCGATGGCGATTGGTAGATTTTGTGTCCTCTGGAAATCTCTTTGGTCTTTCCGTCCTCATCATCAGATGCCGCTAAGGGGCGTAAGCCTGCAAAAACACTCTTCACATCACTCCGAGTTGGCTTTTTCTCCAAGTATCTTCCAGCAGTTTCGAGGATGAAATCCACCTCCTCATCAGTCGCCATTGGCTCGATCACCGAACTTGCTTTTGGGATATCAGTTGTTCCCAAAACCACTTTGTTATACCAGGGAACAGCAAATAGCACCCTTCCATCTCGTGTTTTTGGAATCATCAAAGCGAAATTTGAAGGCAAGAATTTTTTGTCTACTACGACATGAACTCCCTGACTGGCTTGTACAATATCCTTTGCTTGGGGGTTGTCTTTTTGTAAAATCTTATCTACAAAAACGCCTGTGGCATTGATGACTGTTTTCGTCTTAATTTCGTAGGCTAGCTCTGTTTCCAAATCCCTTGTAACTATCCCGCAAATCTTCCCGTCCTCTTTGCTTAGCTCGATAACCTTCATATAGTTAAGGGCCGTCCCCCCTTGCTCTATGATTGTTTGTGCCATGTTTATCCCCATTCGAGCATCATCGAATTGACCATCATGGTATAAAACGCTTCCTCGTAATTTCCTAGTGTTTATTGTCGGTATTTTCTCGATGGTGGACTTTCTTGACAGAGGTTTTGACCAGCCAAAACTTAATTTTCCAGCCAATAAATCGTAGATGGTCAAGCCAATAGTAAAAAAGGATGTAGTCCACCAAAGATACGAGGGTATCAAAAAGGAAAGGTCTGAGACCAAATGAGGTGCGTTTTTTCGTAACAATCCTCTCTCTCGCAGTGCCTCCAAGACCAGTGCAACATTTCCTTGAGCCAGATACCTCACCCCCCCATGAACCAGTTTGGTACTTCTGCTAGACGTGCCTTTCGTGAAATCATGCTGTTCCAGTAGAATGGTTTTATAGCCGCGACTTGCTGCTTCTATAGCTGCTCCCAATCCCGAAGCTCCACCTCCTATGATGGCCACATCCCATTGTGTTTCGGATTCGATATTGGCAATTAGATTTTCACGTTTCATTCTCAATCTTTTTCTTTCTTATGTAGTTGCCAATCTCGAGGGTTACCCCCTGAAAGAAGTAGAAAATTTATGTTGTGTAAGCTGGAGGCCGAAGCGTCCGTTTTGAAAATTTGCATCAACGCTCTAATTGTCCTTTTCTTTTCTCTCCTTTATGACCACATTGGAGCTGTCAAACTTGCGGAAAATTTCAGTTTGATCTTCATTGAAAATAATGAAATATTCACCTGATTTCAAGTCGACTATGTCGATCTCTTTGCCCTCTCCAACTAGTACCTCCATGCTCTCCTGATCCAACACCACATAGCCGCACGACCGGGACAACACAATAATGCCGTCTTCGCGCTTGAAGGTAATCGGCTCAGGATAAAACTCATGCTCAATCTCTTCGGAATATAGGGTTTGACTTGCACCAGAGTACTTGATCCTGAACTTATTGGTCCCTTCTTCATACAGCGGGAAATAGGTGTACTCACCTCCTCCATAGATGCCACTAGATTTTAGTGATTCCACCGGCTCCCATGTACCCAGATAGAAAGATTCCACCTCATAGATTCCCTCATCACTTTCTCCTTTCGATTTCCACACCAAGGAAGAGTCCGTGATGGTGATTTCCTCAAAACTAAAAACACTATGATAGCGGATGGACTCTGGATTCAGAAGGACAGGAATGCACGTACTATCAGCATACTCTATGTGGATTGATACAGGACTATACTTGTTGATTCCTTTGAAATTCAGAATCAAGGCACTCATCTCATAATTGATGTCAACGGCTCTGTTATTGATGGTGATTTGACGAATACAATAGGCTTGTTGTTCTGCGAGATAGGGATTTTGAATGAACAAAGGTTTGCCCTGATAAACCCCCGAATAGAAAGTCTCATTTAACTTGTCCTGAGCGTTCAGGCTAGTAACGACCAATACCAAAAAAGTCAACACCATGGTGCGGTACATGGTTAATAGTGCTTAAGAATACCTTCAAGTTAAGAAGTAGACTAGAGAAAAATAAATTCCCAAGTGAGTTAGGTTAGCAAAATTATTTTTTTGGTATTTATAGGGGATATAGTTGGATTATATGACTCATTAGAGATTGAACTGCAAAATGAAAAGTTATGATCGTAATTTGGTATAACCCGGACATTGACCGATACGAAGAAGGAATGAAGGCAGATTATGTAATCACTAGCTCACTTAGTGATAACAATGATCGCTTTGAAGTACTTCATGAATTTGACAATTCATTCTCAGCTCGAAAACTCGCCACCAAGATCATCTTGAATCTAAATCAGATTCGAAGCGTTGATAGCCCGCCGCAAAAATTGTTTGTATAAGAATTTAGCCTCGTTAACTTAGCCGTTTTACATTCAGCATGATCAAACGGTTTTTTGTGGTTCTTTTGGTTGCTTCCTCCTGCTCACCCAAGGCGATTACCTATTTCAATAAGGAAGTTAAATTTCAAAATTTCCAAACGTATCGCATTCTCAATACCAAGCTCGATCGAACTAATTTGAGTAAAGACGGAAGAGAAATTCTGGATTTACTCGAGTATTCTATTCGTGAAAAGATGAAAGAGCGTGGCTACCAAGAATCAAACATTTCTCCCGATCTAATCCTTCGGTACGAGATAAACACCACGAAGGGGGCCTCATCGACACCTAACAACTACCCACTGAACCCCACCGTGACAACCCGGATATATATGGAATCCATCATTCTTCTTGATCTCACAGATGCCAAGAAAAAGAAAATGTTTTGGCAAAGTAGTTTTGATTTGAAGCAGCAGGGCAGGCAACTGAAACGAGAACAGGCAACAGAAGACGCCATCAGCGAAATCTTCTATTCCTACCCCTATATGGCTGGAGAAAGTAAACCAGACGCTGAACTAGCAGACTGGAAAACTGGGCGAAAAGCAATAAAATCAAAAAGAAAGGCTGAAAAAAAACAAGCCAAGAAAGAAAAAAAATAAGTAATGGAATCCTACGACTTCTGGTCAATCATCCCTCCAGTTTTTGCGATCGCACTGGCCATAAAAACAAGGCAGGTCATTCCATCGCTACTCGCTGGCCTCTTTGCTGGTTGGATGATCATAAATGGAGGCAATCCATTCACAGGGCTTCTTGACACCTTCAATGGACTGGTCAGCGTCTTTCAAAGTGCCGGGAATACTCGAACCATACTGTTTACACTTTTCATTGGGGCGCTGATCCAACTCATTCGTCATGCTGGCGGTATATCGGGTTTTATCAACACTATTTCTCAGAAATTTGAGCATGCTAAAAACCCTAGAGGCCAACTTCAGGCAGGAGCTACTCTTACAGGTTTTTTGATTTTTATCGAATCGAATATTTCAATCCTTACGGTCGGAACAGTTTTTCGCCCTCTCTTTGATAAATACAAAATCTCCAGAGAAAAACTGGCCTACCTGGCTGACTCCAGCTCTGCTCCCTCCTGCATCTTGTTTCCAGTAAATGCTTGGGGTGCGTACATCATGGGCTTGCTGGCTGCCTATGAAAGCATTGATCCTTTTCAGGCATTGATTTACTCAATCCCCTATAATTTTTATGCAATTCTCACACTAATAATGGTGTTTTGGATGGCAACCAAAGGGAAGGATTTTGGGCCAATGAAAAACACACAACCCACACCGCTCAAAGAAGAGCATTCGGAAATCGAATCACAAGGGAAGGCCATCAATATGATTCTACCGCTACTTATCATGATCATTTCCATGCCCTTCTTTTTGGTATTTACTGGCTGGAATCCAGAGGCGACCGGCCCAGTGACGGAACAAATCTGGCAAAGCATTAGCAATGGATCAGGATCACAAGCGGTGATGTTTGCCGTGTGTTTCGCTCTTCTGTTTGCGGGGATCAAGTTTGCCATTAATGGCTTAGTCAATCTCAAAAGCTTTGTAGAACAATCGCTCAAAGGAATGAACGAAATGTTGACCATGGCCATCCTGATGGTATTGGCTTTTGCACTTGGGGATTTATGCAACACCCTTGGCACAGGGAATTATGTCGCTGAAGTCACCAGTAGCTGGCTCTCTCCATCGCTGGCGCCTGCGTTGATTTTCATCACCAGTTGTTTCATTGCCTTTTCCACGGGCACCTCCTGGGGCACGTTTGCTATTATGATGTCCATTGCCATGCCTTTAGGTATTAACATTGATGCAAATATCTATTTGATGATTGCGGCGGTGCTTGGTGGTGGCGTATTTGGAGATCACTGCTCCCCTATTTCAGACACGACCTTGATCTCCTCTATGGCTGCCGGATGCGACCACATTGATCATGTACGTACGCAGCTCCCCTACGCGCTGATTACTGGTGGGATTAGTGTGGTGCTGTATTTGATTGCGGGGTTTGTGATGTAGAGGGAATTATTTGCACCTCCAATTGTTTGACATTTGAAAGGTGGGCTGCCCGCGAAAGTGCGGTTAGCAGTAATTCGGTACGAAAAAGAGCTTATTCAAAATTTGGTTTGAACTAAAATTAAGAAAATGCAAGCAACAACATTTCTAACATTTGTGGGTGATCAATGCGGAAGGGCTGAAGAAGCGATGAAATTTTACACTTCTATCTTTCCGAATTCGGAAATCAAAAGAATAACAAAATACTCAGAAGGAGAGGATGGAGGAACACCAGAGCTTATCAAATATGGGGTATTTACATTAAATGGTGTAGAGTATAGGGTCTCCGAAAGTAATTATAATCACGCATGGTCATTTACCCCGGGGGTATCACTGTTCGTTGATTGTAACTCAGAAAAGGAGATACAAACTTTATTTGAAGAACTTTCTACAAATGGAGGTCAGATTATGATTCCTCTTGACAACTACGATTCTGGAGATTACGGCTTTGGTGAAAAATTCGGATGGTGTGAAGATAAATTTGGTGTTTCATGGCAACTGAACCTTTCACAATAATTTCAAATTGCCTATCACCCCTCCTCCTTGGAGGAATAAACAACACGGAAAACATAATACAATTTTGTCCCCCTCAGATTCACTCGCAGAGAGCCTGAGCTTCTTTAAGACAACTACAAGCTACTCATAAATCTCATTGATCAACCCTGCCAACCGAATACCCGCTTGCTTAAGTCGGCGTTCCACGTTCTTTCGATGGGTATGCACGTAATTGTAAGTCAGGTTGTCTTTTCCATTGAATTCATACACAGACGCTCTCATGGCTTTGGATTCATTCGCCCAATCCAACGGCGAGGAGTTCTGGAGTTCTTCTACTTCACCTGTCTCGTTGTGATCAATAAACATGGCCCATTCGGTAAAACTCAATTTCTCCCCCTCAATCATCCCGGAATCCCAAATCCCGTGTAGGTTAGAATCCTTCCAGAAAAAATTGATCTTCACGCTATTTCCCCCTCGATCCTCTCCATTCCCTACGTGCAAGGGCTGGTGAATGTCCCCCACCAAATGAATGAGTATGCGCAAAGCAAAACGTTCTTCGTCCACCGTCAAAGTATCAGACTTCAATTGCCCCGTGAAATTATTGATCGCCCAGATAATGTCTCCCTCATGAGGTGTTCCAGCCTCGGCATAGGTTTGATCATCTGGTATCGTACAATAATGCCACGGTTTCATGTAGTCATACTTGGATTCCGATTTCATGTGATCCATCCAGTTGGCATTGTACGCCAAACTCTCATGTTCAAATACTCGATGCAATTCTTTTTTGGCCTTTTTAGAAAGGTGCTTCTGGGCGACTTCCCCAACCACCCTGTGGCCTACATTCCCCCAGCTTATGGCATTATAAGAAATAAAAAGTGCGAGGATGGTTACTATTTTTTTCATGGGATTAAAATTAACTATTGATTTGAACGAAGTTGCTATAAGTTGATCTGTGTCGATTTATCCTGCAAGATAATAGTAGGTATTGAACTATGATTCAAGAGGCCACATTAAATACAAGAATCGATTACAGTTTCCTTTGGATCAAACTATTTGGCAGGAACTGAAATTAGTTCAAATCCAATTTCGTTTTAAACTCACCGACAACCGTCTTTACAAAATCAGAAATCAGTGCGCCAAGATCAGCTACCTCAATCATCTCACTGAGTGGAAGGATTGCCCCAATCCATCGGTCCGTCATCCACTTCCCTGCATCCAACGAAGGCGCATGAGATAAATCAATAGATTCATCAGCATGCCAAGGATAAATGTACAAATAGGGGGATTCTGACATGGAGTCCCCAATGGCCCAGCCAGCTCCAATGGCCTTCTTATTTCCAAAGGCATAATATGTCCCCGTATCGAAGTGATGTGGCCATACCCGAATATCGGAATCCATCCCAACCGCATGATTGATTAATGCCATCATTTCATTTGCGTTCGTTCTATGGGCTATCCACGCATTCAATATTTCATCTGAAGGTTTCACAAATGTCCGACCTGTGTCCACAGCATGTTCTGGCACTTCATAGTGATCGATATAATGAATTTTTGCAGCATCAAGGCCTGCTATACTCACTTGCTCTTTCACCCAACCAAGGAGATGGTCTTTGTTTTTCCCATTTGCAGGTTGTTCAGAAATCACTTTCCCATTTTTGCTCCAGCAAAGTGAAAAATTCGAAAGAGAAACGCAAAGCTGAAATTCATCATCAATCAACTGGCTTTCCAATCGTTGCTTAGACGAATTCCAATTCAAGGTGGCATGGCTATCGTCAGGCGTCTGATGGGCCAGGTTCTTTCCTACCATGGCGGGGAATTGAGCCAGGCGATGGATGAAAGCCTCTCCCCGGTTATACTCTGCGATGTTGATCTGATTCAGATTTTCCATGAGCTAAATGTATGCAAAACCAAAACAGCCATCCACTTCGATGAATCCAATTAGCGGACAAAAGACACAAAAAAATCCTGACCATTTATGATCAGGATTCCAATTCCTTTAAAGGAAAATATTTCAGTCTTTCTTTGCAGCCGGCTTCTTTGCGGGCGCCTTTTTCTTAGCAGGTGCTTTTTTCGCTGCTTTAGGTGCAGCTTCTTTCTTAGCTTTAGGTGTCGTTTCCTTCTTAGCTTTAGGCGAAGTTTCCTTTTTCTCAACCTTCTTCTTTTCAACTTTAGGTGCTTCTTCTACCTCAGGCGCCTCCACTTTTGCTTCAGCTTTCTTTTCTGCCTTTGCTCCTTTTTTTGCCCATTCAGCTTTGATGGCCTCAACGTCCACATTCTTAATGACGGGCGCAGCACTCAATCGTTTGATTGTTTGTACCCTGGCCTTTGCTCGTGATACGTTTTTTTGTCCCTTTCTTTCTAGTCTTGTTACAGCCATTTCCTTGGTCGTCGTTAAATTTTGAGGTGCAAAAGTACTGGATTAAGTAGTTTTGTCCAAACAGAAATTAAAACGAAATTAAATGGCCTCTATTAAACCCGCTACACCCAAAGGCATGAGGGATTTTGGACCAGAACAATCCGCCAAAAGAGCGTACATCATAGACACCATCAAAACGAACTTCAATCGCTACGCATTCCAACAATTGGAAACTCCGGCGATGGAAAATCTCTCTACCCTCACAGGGAAATATGGCGATGAGGGAGATCAATTACTTTTTAAAATATTGAACTCTGGAGACTATCTTTCCAAAGCACCGGGCGGGGCTAGGGATGCTAGCAAAAGCTTGCTCCCTTACATTGCTGAGAAAGGATTGAGATACGATCTCACCGTACCTTTCGCTCGCTATGTGGTTTCACATCGACATGAGATCACCTACCCTTTCAAGCGTTTTCAAATCCAGCCTGTGTGGCGAGCTGATCGCCCGCAAAAAGGCCGATACAGAGAATTCTATCAATGCGATGCTGACATCATTGGCACCAAGTCTATTTGGAATGAGGCAGAACTTTCACTGCTTATTCATGACGTATTCGCTGATCTGATGCTTGGAGATTTTTCTCTGAAAATAAATCACCGTGCCATCCTGCGTGCGTTTGCCAACTTCTGCGGACTTCAAGGTAAAGAGATGGCGTTTTGTGTCGAACTCGATAAGCTAGATAAAGTGGGTGGAGGAAAAGTGACTCAGCAAATGGAGGCTATGGGTGCTGATCCAACGAAGGTTCGGCAATTCATGGACTTTATTTTGTCCGACATGTCTAACGCAGAGAAGCTCGCAAGACTTCAACGAGATTTCGATATTGATGAGCCATCAATAAATGAATATTTCAAACTTCTGAGCCATACGGACAGAGAACTAAAAATTGATTTTGACTTGAGCCTTGCTCGTGGGCTTACCTACTATACAGGAATGATTTTCGAGGTGAAGCCCACATCTGTGGAAATGGGCAGCATCTGTGGAGGTGGGCGTTACGACAATCTTACCGGGGTTTTTGGGTTGCCTGATGTATCAGGTGTGGGGATTTCCTTTGGTTTGGATCGAATGTACGATGTAATGGAAGAGTTGAATCTTTTCCCTCCCGAGCTATCCGAAACCATCCAAGTCCTGATTGTTCATTTCGATGAAGTTTGTTTTACGCACGGTCTGGGCCTCCTGGAAAAACTGAGAGCTGCCGGGATTCGAGCCGACATCTATCCTCAGGTGGTGAAGGTAAAAAAACAGTTCAATTATGCAGACAAAATTCACGCAGGTCACACATTAGTGATCGGTCAGGATGAGATTGACGCTGGAGTCTACAAGCTGAAGAATATGAAATCGGGAGATCAGGAATCGCTTTCGCTGGAAGAAATCGTTGAAATATTATCCTAACCCTAATTTTTCTCTCTCCACTTTCGTTATCACTTGAATGCATCTGATCCGTTACATTTTGATTTTTATCGTCTTGCCTGCACTGGGTCAGGAAATAAGCCAGGGCGGACGTTTTTCTAGTGACTTCAAGCGTGGGTGCGCTCCGCTTACCATTAATCTCTCAGTATTAGATACTTATGGAAGCATAACTCGACAATATTTTTATGAAAATGATAGTGTTGTCACTACAAATACCACATACACGTACAATGCCCCTGGAACATACAATCTTGTTCAGCTTGTTGGGCTGGATGTTACACCAAAAACAGACACGTTGGTCATTGAGGTTTTGCCATCTACCCTTCCTGTTTATGACTATTTCTTCTGTGACAATCGAGAGGTTTTCCTTGAGATCAACGACCCCACCTACGATTCATACGAGGTGCTGTTTGCCAATAATCAGACGGTCACACTTTTGGATGGTGAAAATACAACGTATGCTTTCGGGGCTGCAGAACCCCTATCAATTGATGTTCGAGGCATGTTCAATAATGCTGCGGACAATTGCGTCACGAGCACCATCGTTCTCAATCAGGTCTTTGATAATTTGATCGCACCTGATATCACTTCATTGGAACTTGTCCAATCCTGCGAAGACCTTTTCAATATATCATTGGCGGCAGCTATTGAATCGGATGTTTTGTATCAGATAGAAATGAGCAGAAGTGATGGGGCGTACTCCATTCTTTATGAAGGATTTCTAGCTGACCCAATTATCCTACGAGATGTTTTTATAAATGCAAATGACACAGAGTATTGCGTTAGAATAAATGCCTTCAATACCTGTAGCGAGACGACTGAGATTGGAACGCCATCTTGCCAAACGCTGGAATCAGGAGATTTGAACCCTGTCAAAAATCTATACAGTTCTTATTTAGGCAATCAAATTCAGTTGTTCGTAGAGCCAAGCACCATTGGCAATTACCTCTTCCAACGCTCATTTGATCAGGTGTCATACTCAACCATTGGTTCAGGGCAAGGAGATTACACCGACGAAAATCCCTTTCAGGGAAGACAGTATTTCTATCGAGTCAGCTATCAGGACACGTGCGATGCTACCTGGGATCAGCAGGCCACTTCTCCACCCTTCATTCGAGCAAAGAAAATCGACATCAATAGTTTTCAGATCACCTTCGACCCTGCCGAACATCAGACGGGAGAGAATTTCTCCTATGAGACTCAATTATCCGGGACAGGCACTCCGCTGACTGGTTCTACTTCGTCCGCAAGTTTCGATATTAATCTATCTCCTGGTCTCGGCGAAAAACAAACACTTCAAGTCATAGGTACTTCGCAAAATCTAGTTATCCAGTCCAACACATTGAATCTTGAATTGGAATTTATCGTGTATGTGCCGAAGGCTTTTACGCCAAATGGAGACGGACTCAATGATCGATTGGATTTCTTCGGGCTGAACGCTACGATGGCTGAACTGAAAATATATAGCCGATGGGGTCAGCAGATCTACGGTGAAATTTCCAGTGCTCCTTCATGGGATGGCACCATAAACGGCCGACTGGCAGATGAAGGGATTTACATTTATGAAATTTCATTTCCCGAAATAGCAAACCACACGCAAAAGGGTAGTTTTGCACTTCTAAAGAAATAGTCTATGATGGATATGATGAAAATGATGGGCAAGGTGAAAGAAGCTCAAGCGAAAATGCAGGAAGCCCAGTCTCAACTCGCTTCGATTACCGCTAAAGGATCAGCGGGTGGTGATTTAGTAGAGGCTCAGGCCAATGGGTTGAAGCAAATAATTGATCTGAAAATAGACGAATCCCTAGTCAATGCGGCAGACAAAGAAATGATGAAGGATTTGATTATTGCTGCATGCAATAAAGCCTTGGAAGAAGTGACGATAAAGTCACAGGAACACATCCAAAAAGCAACCGAAGGACTCATTCCCAACATCCCAGGTATGGATTTGGGTAGTATGATGAAGTAGACCTCCAATGACAAAAGTCGCTGTAGTCATTCTCAATTATAATGGACAGGAATTCTTGAGAAAATTTCTGCCGCCACTCATTAGCTACAGTGGGCAGGCCAAACTGATAGTTGCAGATAATGATTCTACAGATGATTCTGTTCACCTCTTAAAGGAGAAGTTTCCCACAATTGATTTAATTCAATTAGAGAAAAATTACGGATTTGCCGGAGGCTACAACGAGGCATTGGAACAAACAGAAGCCGAGTACTTTGTAATCATAAACTCGGATGTAGAAGTGACTCCAAATTGGCTCGATCCGTTAGTAAATTTCCTTGACACGGACGAGGACTATGCAAGTGTCCAACCAAAAATAAAATCCTATACTGAGCGGACTCACTTTGACTATGCCGGAGCTGCCGGTGGATTTGTGGATGCCATGGGTTACCCATTTTGTAGAGGGAGAATCTTTCAACACACAGAAGAAGACAATGGCCAATACGATGACACGACCGACGTGGACTGGACGAGTGGTGCGTGTATGGTTGTTCGATCTGGGGTATTCAAAAACCTCGGAGGATTTGAAGATGACTTCTTCGCCCACATGGAGGAGATCGACTTGTGCTGGCGTATCCGCTCCAGCGGAATGAAGTTAGCCTGCCTACCTGAGAGTACAGTTTATCATGTGGGTGGCGGCACACTGGCCCGCTCCTCTCCTTTCAAAACGTATCTCAATTTCAGAAATGGTTTGGCACTTTTGGTTAAGAACATGCCAGCGAACCAGTTGATTTGGAAGCTCCCTTTTCGATTGGTTCTTGATGGAGCAGCGGCTGTTAAATTCGCCATAGAATCGTCACCGTCCCACTTGATCGCTATTGCGAAAGCACACTTTCATTTCTATTGGCGACTACCAAGAACGTTGAAGAAACGAAAAATGACCTCTGCACCCAGAAGCATCTGGCTTTTGAAAGAGCATTTTTTGAAAGGAAAAAACAAGTTTGGGGAAGTGTGAATTGATCCGCTCAAGTGGTTCTTATCCAATTAACTGTTTCCCCTTTTTCCAACTAAAATATGCAATGATGAAAATCATTCCCCAAATCAACAATTCACCTACTAAATAGCCCACTTCATAACTGGTCAGTCTCCCCTTCAAAACACCTGCGATCCCAGCAAGTATAGCCACTAGTTTGTTAAATTGACTCAATGCAACGAAAACAATGATTATCGAAAAGAGCAATAGCGAATGCCCCAGGAATTTATTTAATAGATTCATTCCTCAAACTAATAATACCAAAGCGTGTTATGCCTCTTCCTTAAAATTTTGCGGAAGCTCATAATCGAGGCAAGAAAAAGGTAAAGAATCACGGGAGACCCGAAGGTGAGGAAGGACAAATAGATAAAGAAAAGACGAATGTCCGATGTGGGCAATTTCAACTTCTCTCCTAGTCTGGTGCAAACACCGAAGGCATGCTTTTCAAAAAACGATTGTAACTTCCTCATGGGGCGGTAAATATACGCCGAACTGCTGTTAATCAGCTTACTCTATTCAGGTATTACGTAATTCTTTGTGTATTATTGCAGTCCATTTTCAACACTGAAATAATTGATTTTTAGACCAAACCATTTAACCAAATGAAAAACCTTAAGATAGTCCTTACACTGCTCATTGGCTCAGCCATTTTATCGGGCTGTGCCTTGAGCCAGATGATCAAGGCTGCTCAAGATTCAAACCTCACCGTGACGCCTAGTCCACTTGAGGTACACGGCGGAAAAGTCCCACACGATCTTTCTGCAACGCTTCCTCCAAAGATTCTTCCTTCCGGAAAAGTCTACACCATTTACACCATGTATCAATATGGAGATCAAACGGTAAATGTCGGATCAGTCGAGCTGAAAGCCGACGACTATCCTAACAGCAGCACACAATCAACTCCTGTCAACCAAAGCTTCAACTTCGATTACAAAGAAGGAATGAACCCTGGTTCGCTTGTTATGTTTGGTGAGGCGAAGGATCCTAAAAATGGAAAAACAAAAACCACAGATACACTCTCGCTTGCACAAGGTTTGATTTTGACTTCTACGCTTGTTGAGGATATGTACTACAGCTCATTTGCAGAACATGGATATGTTGCTCGTGAAGAGTTGACCGAAACGAAGGTTAATTTCTATTTTGATCAGGGAAGATCAAATGTGAACATGAGCTTGGCCGTGGATGGAGAAGATAACAAAGGCAAAAACTCTATGCTTTCTGCTTTCATAGCCGAGAAAAACGTGACTAAAACCGTTACTATCACAGGTACTCACTCTCCAGAAGGAACTGAGACGATCAATACGGGTCTTGCTGCTGATAGAGCCACAGCAATAGAGAAAATCTATCGCAAGCAAATGAAAAAGTACGATTACAAGGGTGCGGCTGATTCTATCGAATTTATTCAGAAGCCGGTTGTACAGGATTGGGCTGCATTGAAAAGTGCGTTGGCTGGTTTCGAAGGCGTGTCTGACGATTCTAAATCTAAGATGAACCAAATCATTAATGGAAATGGGACATTTGAAGACAAAGAAAAAGCACTTCAGGGTATTGATGGATACGACAAAGTATTTGATGAAGTGTACCCTACCCTTCGATCTGCTCAAACTCAGATTCTTACTGTAAAAGAGAAGAAAACACCTGCTGAAATCGCTGTACTTGCCAAGATGGTAGCCTCAGGAGAAGCAAGTGCGGATACCTTGACAATGGAAGAAATGTTGTTTGCTGCTGCTCAGACTCCTTCATTAGAAGAGAAGGTCAGCATCTACTCTGCTGCTACTAAGAAAGGTGAGTCTTGGATTGCTCATAATAATCTTGCTGCTACGTACCTAGACATGGCTATGGGCGGTGACAATTCTAAAGTAGAGGATGCATTGACTCAGCTAGAAATTGCCTCTAACCTAAACAGCGATGCTTCGCACATTGCGTCTAACATGGGTGCTGCTTATATGATGCAAGGCGAGTACGATCAAGCGTACGGCACCTTGAGTGATGCTGCTGCTAACGACAATGATGTAAATGCACGAGTGAATAGCATGAAAGGTGCTATCGAAACAAGAAGAGGCGAATACGATGCAGCTAAGTCTTCTTTCGGAGCTGCTAGCAATGATGGACGAACTAACATTGACAAAGGGTTGGCTTATCTTCTTTCAAAGGATTATTCTCAAGCCCAAAGTGCTTTTGATGCAGCACAAGGCGATGAAGAAATGGGAGCAAAAGCCTACTACCTAAGTGCAGTAACTGCTGCTCGTCAAGGAAGTGGTGCTGGCGTAGCAACTAATCTTGTGGAGGCTGTGAAGATGAATCCTGACATGAAGCAAATGGCTTTGACGGATCTTGAATTTAGAGATTTTGCTGATCAGGTGGCACAGGCAGTTCGCTAGTGGATTTTTAAAAAAAAAATTGATAAAAAGCTCTCCAATTATGGGGAGCTTTTTTTGTGACAAGTTGGGTATATGGAGTTAATTTAGCCCTTGCAAAAATCAAGACAATGAGAGAAATACAATTCCGAGAAGCACTGAGAGAAGCCATGAGTGAGGAAATGAGAAGAGACGAAAATGTCTTTCTTATGGGAGAAGAAGTGGCTGAATACAATGGCGCCTACAAGGTGAGCCAGGGCATGCTAGACGAATTTGGTGAGAAGCGGATCATTGACACCCCGATCGCCGAACTTGGCTTCACGGGTGTTGGCGTAGGCGCAGCGATGAACGGCCTCCGCCCTATCGTGGAGTTTATGACTTTCAATTTTTCCTTGGTAGCCATCGATCAAATCATCAATGCAGCGGCCAAGATGATGTCCATGTCGGGTGGTCAATTTAATGTCCCGATTGTTTTTCGTGGAGCTACCGGAAACGCAGGTCAACTAAGTTCTCAGCACTCCCAGAATTTTGAAAACTGGTATGCCAATACGCCCGGGCTTAAAGTGGTGATCCCATCAACGCCCTATGACGCCAAAGGACTTTTGAAATCATCTATCCGTGACAATGATCCGGTCATTTTTATGGAATCAGAGCTGATGTATGGAGAGAAAGGCGAGGTGCCTGAAGAAGAATACCTCCTACCCATCGGACAGGCAAATATCACCAGAGAAGGAGATGGCGTAACGCTGGTTTCTTTCGGAAAAATGATGAAGGTGGCTGACGAAGCTGCGAATGAAATGGCCAAAGAAGGAGTCAATGCCGAGGTAATTGATTTGAGGTCTGTTCGTCCGATTGACTACACCACCATTGTGGAATCTGTGAAGAAAACAAATCGGCTGGTAATCGTAGAAGAAGCCTGGCCTTTGGCGTCTATTTCCGCTGATATTAGTCATCATGTGCAGAGTCAGGCATTCGATTATCTGGATGCCCCCATCCAGCGAATTACCAGCAAAGATGTACCTGTACCCTATGCACCAACGCTATTGGAAGAAGTGCTACCTAATGTGTCACGGACGATTGAGGCGATTAAGACGGTGAGTTATAAGTAATCGTATCAGGTGGATTAGACACGAAGAGGACTATTTCCGGTTTTTAGAACTCATTTCTCTCTATGGGACCATCCATGGTCTGTGGCACACAGACCTGGGGTGAGTGTTTGTGTTTACTTGAAAATTCATAATTTTAAGAACCCAAATTCAACTAATACGTGCGTGAATAGTAAAGTAAAATTAATTGGCATTCTAATTGGCTTTTTGGCCATTACTGGAGTTGGTGCTTCAGTTTTCCATTTTCTTAAGGAACCTTATAATTTGGGATTTAACGAATTCCCAACAATTACGGCTTTGCATGTTATTCCAGGTGCAATTTACCTGGCTCTGGCTCCCTTTCAGTTCGTTACACTGATCCGATCCCGCTGGATTGACTACCATCGTTGGATGGGACGACTACTTGTTCTTATCGGTTTATTAGTTGGAGCGAGTGCTTTGTTTATTGCTATAGTTATACCCTTCTCAGGGTGGGTGGAAAGTGTGATCAATGGTTTTTTTGCCCTTCTTTTTGTCTATTCTATGATAAGAGGCTACCTCAGTATACGAGCAAAGCAAATTGACATTCACAGGGAATGGATGATTCGCGCTTTTGCATTGGGTCTTGCCATAGCTACGATGCGGTTGATCTTTATTCCGGTGCTAATTATTGCTGGCAACCCTTCCCATGATCAAATTGCGATGCTCTCCATTGTGTCCTTCACAATTGCCTTTACCCTCCACATTGGTTTGGCCGAGATATGGATTCGAACAACCCGAAATGATCTTGACCCAAAAACGGAGAAATAACAACGAGCGCTAACCGCGGGCCCGTCTATAGCTCCGAGCAGTTTGTACAAACGCCAAGGAAGTTTCCAGCAGCTGGATATTGGCGCGTCTGTCCATCTTCAACCAGTCATAATCGGCCTATATTATAGTGGAATTCCTTTTACCAAGGACGAATTTGGTCATGTGAACCAGGACGTTATTATCGTTCAGGCTGGGGTCGAGTATTTCAACTTTGAGTTTGGGAACAGTTTTGACCTGAATTTATCAAGGCTCAACCCCGTCGTTGATGGTGGTGCACATGAATTTTCTCTGATCTACAATTTCAAAATTCCAAGAAATCCATTCAAGGTCACCAAATCACAAAAGCGATTGGAGTGTCCGGCCTTTATCGTGCAGCGCTTAAGTATCCAGCAATAAAACGATTGAAATCAATAGCTCAAAGAGTAAAGTAATTCCAACGAAAAAGGCCTACAAGTCACTTCTCCAGTTGCCTTAATCTTAGTCAATCAGTCAATTAATCAAAAATAAGCCGTCATCACTACCGTGCCAGTATGAACGGGTGCTGTGCCTTCAGACTTTCGACCATTGTATTGCAGGGTCATTTGAATCCCGCTTCCGAGGGTTTGCAGCCAGTTGAATCGCCACGTCGCATTTTGCCCAGGATTAAGTGCCTCGAGTAGTTGATAGGCCGTGTACGTATTTTCCTCACCTGTAAAATCTATTTGGAGTAAGCGGATGTCTGCACTAAGCGTACCCTTTCCTGACTTATTCCATGTAAGGTTACCATGCCACTCATTGACTTTTGATCGTTCATCTGAGTCCGCCATTGCCTTGTTTTTGCTCTCTCTTACTTCATAGCCTCCGATCAATCGCAAAGAGTTGAACGGTTGCCATATTACCTCTGGGCCAATGCCATAACTGTAAATATTTACGTTCCTATTTTCAAGAAAATTAGACGAGTTGAGCTGCCGTCCCCATTCGTTGTTCAACTGAAATGTATATTCTTGATCTTGTCTCCATCTAAGAGTAGAAGTCCAATCCAGCCGTTCACCAAGCTCAAAACCATTGCTATTCAGTTGCTTGCGTTCGGATTTGGAGAAGCTTCCATCCCACCCTATACCCGTTCTGCCGCGGTTGTAATAGGTCGCATACCGCCAGCGATTGGTCGCGGAGATCACCTCATCACTTCTGGTATTGACGCTGAAGGGATTTAGCCGCTTGGCTGCATCAGTGGTGGTGGTTTTGAAGTGAGAGTTGAGACTTAATTGTGCCGTCCACTTAGATAGAAATGTTGGCATCCCCCCTTTATTTCTCCACTTACCGGGAAAACGGCCATCTATCACGTGCTGATATCTGGTTTCAAAAGCTGTAATGTAATCGTCTGTGGGAATGAAAATTTTGACAAATTGCTGCTCATCTGGATTCACAGCTTCATAAAATTCATTAAGATCTTTGATTCCGTCCCCATTTTCATCTCGCCATGCATGGGTTCCTTGATTTCCTCCCACTTCGATATAGATGAATTCTCGCTTGAGTTCTCTCACATTCCCCACCTGATACGTTAGTCGATGTGACAAATTATCATTCAAAAATTTCCCTGACCAATCCACTCGGGCATTCAGCCATTCATCAGTAAGATTGTTTAATTGGTCATTTACTTTGCGGTACGTACCCACCAATCCAACTTGGTGTTTGCCAAAAGCTCTGCTGAAGCTTGTGGCATAGGAGTCGGCATTTGTGAAATCGGTAAGCTCTCCGGCAAGTGGTATTTGATCTTGACGTTGCTCATAGCTGAGTCGAAACTTCGTGCGGCTGGAATCGGCATTTGTCAGATAATATTCCTGTGCTATGAAGTGCATCCGTGACGACCGAATACTATCGCCGGCAGAAAGTGTATTTTGATCAAGTGAAAATTTATATCCGGGTACAATTTTTCCTTTTCTGAAACTAAGGTCATTGGAAGTTCTAATCCAGTCACTTTTCAAATTCCCGTTCTCATTAGCCAAAAGAAAATGATTGGAGGCAAATCGAAGGCTTCCCATTTGCTGATTAAGAACCACCCGATGCTGCCATCCATCAATCGCTCCCTGCCGCTCCCTTCGCTGCATTTCATAGTTTATCTGCCGATACTTGTCCTGATACAATTCTGTCGAAAACCATAGGATATACTCCTTCGCTTTGTCATCCGTGGAAGTATAATCCCAATCTCGATTGTACTCAATGGGTCGGTATCGATCAATGGGTTGAAAGTCTACGTCATCGAGTTCCCACTTTACTTGAGACGAAAACAGGTAGTTGCCAAGTGAACGGTTGGAGGAAGAAATAAGCCCCAACCAGGCCAGCCCTTGATTGTCTTCGTCATCCACATCAGAATATAGGTTTTTGTCCTGTTGAGAAATGGCCAATTCTTGACGGACAGACTCATGACCGTTGAAATCATAATCGATTCCGAAAGTCATCATTTGCTTAGCGACTGGCAAAGGCACTTGTCGAGTTGGCTGGAAATTGCCTTGGGAAATGCCCCCTTGAGGAGACACCCACTGGAAAATTCTACCATTGGCGATTGTATTGAGTAAGATATAGTCACCACCCCCAAAACCAACCTCACTGAAATTTACTACGAAGAAGGCGCTATCTGGATGAGTCGAAAACTTGAATATCTCGCTAGGTACGCCATCGAGATCAGTCGTATCGAGTCGAGCGTACATGATTCTGTCAAGATTGAATGTCACAGAGTCTACCCCCGATACCTGGGCCAATGAAAGGTCGTCACCAATCGACCTCAGCGCAGACAAATCATCTTGAGATGGCTGAAAACCCAAGGTGCTACTGTTGTTATCCTTTTCGGAATAATAGTTGAATCTAATTTTCAAGTTTTCGTTGGTCAGCTCCTGAGAAACAGTGCTGGACGAACGAGCATAGAATTGTTCGGCATACTCAAAATCAGCTCTGATTCTTGTGAATCGAGTGATTAATACCTTGGCATTGAAAGTGATTTCACCAAGGTTGTAATCGATGACATAGTCATGATCAAAGCCTCGTTTCATAAGCTTTGCATCTATAAAAATTCGTTCTGAATCAGCTAACACGATAATAAATCGCTCGCCATTTGGGCCAACAAGTTTGTATGGGCCTTGTGATCCTTCGATCGCACTGACCTGAGTAGAAGCGAACTTCCCTTTGGCTACCGAGCTTGAGACTTGTGTGCTACTCTCCCACTGCCCCATCTTGGATTTGTACTTGAATTGCAGCCCCTGAACATTCTTATAATATTTCAAAAAATAGCTTTCTTGGTGAGGATTAGTAAGGACTATGTCTCCAGCCGTCAAGTCGAAAGCATCAGTGTACAAGCGGATAAACACGTTATCAAAATCACGGATCTGTTGGGTATTCCCCTCGGGTTGATAAGGGATGTTTTGGTCCGTGATCACCGCCTCTATATTTACGTTATCAGAAATCTTCCCTTGCATCTGCAAGTTCAGTGTGGAATTCACGAATAAATTCTGACGATTGCCGAATGTGACTCCTCTTGAAATCGCGCCGGATGTTTGTACATCACTTCCAAAATCAAATAGCTCTTGCTGTGAGGCGAAGGTTGATGTGAGTGGTATACTTGGAGCAGAATGATCATAGGAACTAATTTCTCTATTGGACATTTCGGGGAGTAGATTCTTAGGAAGTACGCGATAGCACACAAACACAGAATCAACATTTGTTGAGTTGAAATTCAAGGTTTGTGTTGCGGGATCATAGTTGTAAGAAATGACCGTACGGATACTCACAGAGCCAGTCTCCACAATTGTGGTATCAAGTACCACCGGGTGTTCACTCACTTTAACCCATTTACATCTTAGATTTTGAGTTACAGACACATGGGCTACAAGTAAAAAAAGAAGACAGCTATACAGCCTCATAAACCGGAAGCGAGATATAAAATGTCGTGCCCACACCATCCGTGGATTCAAACCAGATATTTCCACCTGCATTTTCAATGCCTTTTTTCGCAACTGCCAAACCAATTCCGCTCCCAGTAATTTTGGTGCTGAAATACGTTGTGAAAATCTTTTCCTTTATCTCATCCGGGATACCTGATCCATTGTCTTTGCAACTAATATCGACTTTATTTTCATTCAACGTCACTTGGACAGACAGCAGCACATCCCCGTCCTTTACTGATTGGATGGCGTTCAACAATAGATTATTCATGATCCTTCCCAGAATGTTTGGATCTGCCCATACTATGATTTCGGACTCGGGGAGATTAGATAAAATATTTACTTGTTTGGATCGATGGAGACGAACCGATTCAGCCACTACGCCGACCACATCAAAATCGGTATTCTCTGGCACGGGCATTTTTGCAAATTCGCTAAACGAATCGGCTATGTCACTCAAGGTATCAATTTGTGTGATCATTGAATCAAGGAGTCTCACTTGACGATCATCCTTGAGGTCTCGTTGCAGTTGTTGAATCTTCAACCGCATGGGCGTTAATGGATTTTTGATTTCGTGGGCCACCTGCCTTGCTATTTCTTTCCATGCCGACTCTTTTTGACTTCTCGCCAATGCCTCTTTGTTGCGTTCGAGTTTTATAAGCATTTGATTGTATTCTTTTACCAAGACTCCTATTTCATCATCACTAGAATAGTCTATTGGTTGATTATCAACCTCAAGAGTCATTCGCTTGATATGCTCAGAGACGAGGGTCAAGGGGCCGATTAAATAATTCAAAATGTAATTTCCAGATATCAGAGCAAAAAGAAATATCAAAGCGAAAATCATCAACAGATCGGCAAACACTTCTTTTTGCTGTCGTCTCAAATGATTTTTCGAATCAAAAAAAGGCAAGGCTAGAATTCCGTATAGTTGTCCATCCGAATGTCCAGATATAGTAGTGTAAGTTGTCTTGAAATCAAGCTTTCCTATCGCTTCATCAATAATAATATTTTGATTGTCAGTCGTAAGAGCCTCCAGAGCAATTGGATTGATGTGATCTGACAGCAGGCTTAATCCGAACACGCCCGGCTGACTCGTAGTTATAAGTTTTCCGTCTGTTGAGTATACATTCAAATCGGCTTGAACAAATCTAGACACGTCTCCGACATAGTTTGCGTAGGCATTCAGATCAGAAACATTGCTTGTGTATTGAATGGTCTCTTCTACCAAATTTTCTGAAATTCGGAGCGATTTCTTAAGATAGCTTCTTGTGATTTCGTCTCTGTAACTATCGTTCAATGTATTGAGCAAAGTAAATCCTGTAACGAATAAGGGAATGAGAAATCCGAACGCCAAATAGAGCTGAATTTTATTCGCAAGTGTCAGGGATCGATAATTCAACACCAGTCTGTAAAAAAGCCCGACAAAGCTGATCAAAAGAATAAGTAGAAGAAATACAAATGAAAAGTTGATGACCCAGCTTCGATTTGGGTAGGAAGAAGAAGCGATCACAATAATTCTACCGTCCTCGGAGTACTTCCCAAAGAAATGTCTCCCCTTTTTGGATATCCCCTCTTGATACAAATCTCCATTTCTTAGGTCTCCAGCCAATAGGTGATTCACATGTCCAAATTTCCCCTGGCCATATAAGACTGTGCTGTCTCGAAATATGGTATAATCAAAAGTATTATTCCCCTCCTGTTCGTATTTACTCTCTACCAGCAATTCTGGGAACACACTTGTGGACACATTTTTTTTTCGGTTTAGCTCAATCGCAATAAAGCCAACCTCGGTTATGGGAAGCAAACAGGCATACTTTTTTATTGCTATATTCTCTGTATCATCTACTAGGTAGATCGATCGATAGTCGGTCTCAAAATCCTCAATTGCATATTTCTTCAGAAAATCACCATACGATTCTCCCTCGATATCAAGTTGTAAACTGTCCTTGTCAAACAAGAAAACCTCCAATTCATATTTATCAAAATAGGAGGAAACAAATTGTCTCCTAACCCTCTCCCTCACATTTTGTCTGGCAAATATTCCCCCTTCAATTCGCTCCGCAATAAACTCATCGTTCCGAAAGTCGTTGATTATTTTATTAAGGTAATACTCGCCGAGTACGTCCTTTTCCAACACCAGCTTATTGGCAAACCGTTTTTTGGATTCCAATTCATTAGTCTCATGAAATTGATACACTGTAAAGGCGAAAGCTAATGCGAGTAAAGCAGCGATAGATAATACATACTCAAGTGCAATCTTCTTCACCACCTCGAAGCGAAGTGAAAAATCAGCGAGATACATGATCCAATACCAGGCAAACTGGAGAATGAATATTGGGAACAACTCTGGCTGGAGCCTTATGAAAACAACCAGCATCAAAACATGAAATAGTAAATAAACACCTCCTGAGGGTCTTGAAAGCGCTATCCATCGAGCCAACCCATGATTTACCAGAAAGTAAAAAACCGACGCAAATACAAGTATGAAAAAGGAAATTACTCTTGTGAAATCAAATGCGATTGAATCGGTAATATCAAAACTTATTTGAGAATGCTCCATCAGATCCCAACAAATCCAGTGAAAAATTTTAATATTCAGATAGACCATGGCCACCACAAGAAGCAGCGAGAATATTCGTTTCCAACTTTTAATTGCGCCACTTAGGCTACTTAATCGACTATTGATTATGCCGACCATCAATATCAAAAAGGCAAAGGTTATAAGCGTATCGCCTAGCGTGCTATTGAATATGGATGAGCTATAAACAAGTTCATCAAAAATGGGTGAGTTCAACCAACGACCCGGAAAATCCAATTGGATAAGTAAAAGCCTGATAGCTATCAGAGACCCAATAATTATCGGAAGATATTTTCCCTTTTTGAAAAACTCACGGAATCTGACCAGAATAAACGCAATGGTCATTGGTAAGCTGAAGAGTAAAAGCCAAATTGACACAGTTAGCACAGCGGCTTTTGCTGATCCTGAAGGGACTATTCCAAAAATTACTTTCCCTTTGTATTCAATGGGGAAATCGGTACTGATGGAAATCTGCTTGGGGATCTCAGAAAACACCTCTCGATTGACAATGTCTTTCAGAAAATTGTTTAGTATTTGAAAATTTTCCTCAAGCTGAAGCAAGGAGAAAAATTCAGTCACATCTCCATCCAGAGTTACGGCTCTTTTGTGTACGAGATACTTTCCTGTGGGGTGTTCAAGGAAGTAAATGGAATCCTGCTGGTGCAGTAAGTTATACGCCGGAAGAGCCTTGTTATCAGACCATTTGATCAATTCTCCATTGGAGAAAACTCGATAAAGAAACGGTGAAGAGGTGAAGTCAGTGTTTGCTTTCTCCGTAAATCCCGTCACCAATACATCTAGCACATCTGACTGAATTTGCAAAAGCGAACTGACTTGTCGTTCCACTCGCCGTTGCTCCAAGGAATCCCAATCAATAGAGAAGTACATCCCTATAAGAATGATGGCACTTGCCCAAAGAATAAAAATGGCCTTCTTAATCCACTTCATATGGGGAAATTACAGAAAGATAACGACTGGAGCATTTTCTGATTGGGTTGGATAAATATATTTATGATTTTCTCATGAGACAAACCAAAATTCCTTTCCACAGTAAAAACCAGGGTCAATAACTCTATCTCTCCATTGCGGGGGAAAGAAAACAAATTTGCCACTACAATCAGGGAATGATCTACTCGTTCGCCTTTTCAGGGGCATATTTCATTCCTGCAAACAGGTGAATGAACAGTATTCTGGAGTACCGGAAATTGAATGGATATAAGACCACTGAGGCAATCACAACAACGGTGATATACACATTCGCCTCTGGGTCGGATCCAATGAAATAAACTAAGAAACCAGCAACCAAAACAATGGCCACAGAAAATGCATAGCTCACATACATTGCCCCATAAAAAAAGCCTGGCTCGCGTTCATACTGCAAATTGCAATGTGAGCATGTCGTATGCATACTGAGGAATTTCGGATGAAAAGCCCCATGCGCAAACATTTTTTCTTGACGACACTGAGGGCATCTTCCTTGGATCACGCTTTTTAGGCCCGATACATCACGCACGTTTTTTACTTTTCTTAAACCAGAAATAGGCTACCACGCCCATCGCTACATACGGAGCAAAAAAGAGGTACATGATTCCATAATTCAATCCTTGAGCCAAGGTCAATTGTTCGCCAGCACTCACGTTATTCACCACCTGCGTACGGCACATTGCGCACTGAGCATCTACCCACGACGGGAGAATAACCAATGCAATTAAAGGAATAATTCGTTTCACAGATCAAAAGTAATAAGGTCTTATCATCCAATACACTAAAACCCCTGATATCGAAACATATAGCCAAATTGGATAGGCAAATTTCACCAGCCGTTTGTGCTTCGCAATGTTTGATTTGAGGGCATGGTAGAATGAAAGAAGTACTAGCGGTAAAGCTACCAACGAAAGAAGTATATGCGAAAGCAATAATATCAAATACGTACCCCGCATGTCGGCCAGCTTGTCTTCATAGGTATCCAATTCTCCATTGTGGTCTAAATCACCAAATACGACTGAATCCACACTTGAATGGTAGGTAACATAACTGACCAGAAAGAGTGCCCCCATGACCACTGCAGACGTCATCAGTAACTTGTGCCAATGCACCATACCGATCTTAATCGAGACAAGTGCCAAAATCAAAACCAGAGAGGTCAGACTGTTGATCACAGCATGGAGGTGAGGGAGTTTATGGACGAAGCTGCCCAGTTCGAGTTTGCCAGGTATTAAGAATAGCGAGGCAACCAGGCCCGGAACGGCTATAGAAGCAGCGACTATCAAGATAATGGAACCTTTACCTATAGACTCCTTTGCCATAATTTTCTATCATTAATAGTATATCCAGTTCGGCAAAAAATCGATTGATGTCGTTGTGGGCCAATTCGTAGGTCCCTCTCAGATTAGATTGCTGATCGATCAGTAAAAGAGCCAGAGTATCTGAGAAACACGCTCCGCTTGCCAAACTCAACTCTATTTGTTTGGACGCAGTTCTTTTCCTAATTCTGTCCAATTGATTTTTTTCAGCACTGACTACCGGAGTACCTGTCACTAGAAGATGAGTACTCTTTTCGACACCACACTCCTTCAAGGATGACAACACGGGAATTTCCATCTTGTTTTCTCCAAACGAATGAAGGAAAAAAACAATCCCAACAGGCAGGACAAGTAGTAGAAAAGCTAATCGAAATAAACTCTTTCGGACAGCCACATTACCTATTGATTAATAAATCAAAGACTGCTCCGCCCTGATAGATCATTATGAAAATCAAAAAAATGACAAAAACTATCGGAAAAATGAGCGCACGCTTGAATGGTTTGTTTTCATGCCCCAAGTGCATAAATTCAGCCACGATATAATACGCCTTTAAAAGTGTAAGAGAGATAAATAAAACAACTCTGATCCATTTGTACTCATGCGAAATGCCAAAAGCAAATGCATATTCAATAAGCGTGACCACAAATAGTATAAGGGTCACTTTAAGAAAAGTTCGAACCTTAGCTCTATTGAGTGGCTGTACCACTACCTCGTTAGTTTCCTGCTCCATTTTATTGCTGCTTATAGATTATACCAAATAGAAAAACGTAAATACAAATACCCAAACCAAATCGACAAAGTGCCAATATAGGCCAACTTTTTCCACCATCTCGTAATGACCCGTTCGTTCAAACTTGCCCGTCATCGCTTGGAAGAAAATAATGAAATTAAAGACTACCCCACTAAATACGTGAAAACCATGAAAGCCTGTAATGAAAAAAAACAGCGACGCAAAAGGCGGTGGACCATATGGATTCGAACTCAGACTCGCATGAAAAAAACTTCCGTCCGCCTGCTGAATGCCATGAATAAAATGATTCCACTCCCAGGCCTGACAGCCAAGAAAAGCTACGCCTCCAAGGATTGTCCAGAGCATCCACTTCTCCACTCCCTTCCGATCCATTCGTTGACCCGCCTCTACGGCCATTACCATGGTGACACTACTCAAGATCAAGACAAAAGTCATAATACCTACAAATATCAAAGGCATTGACACGCCATGCATGAAAGGCATTGCTTCAAATACTTTCTCAGGAATGGGCCACCACTCAGCCGAGAATGTAAAATCCTCAACGGCTCCACTATACGCAGGATGGCTGAATCGAATGTATCCGTATGTAATCAATAGCGCAGAAAAAGTGAACGCATCAGAAAGAAGGAAGAACCACATCATGATTTTTCCATAGCTCGCTTTGAAGGGCGATACTCCACCTCCCCAGAGGTCTTTCTTTTCTTCGTCTATGGCAACTGCAGTCTCAGACATAATTAATTATTGTAGATCAAAAATATATATAAATACAACCAAAGTCCACCCAAAAAATGCCAGTAGGTAGTACAAATTTCTATTCTGGCCAAACGCTTGGAATGCACTTGGGATTTAAAGGCACTTACCAAGACAATTGTTAAAAACACCATACCCCCAATCAAATGAGCGGTGTGAACAAGCCCGAGGATATAAACAAAAGAACCTGCCGGGTTACCAACCAAATGCACTCCTCTTTCAACTAGTTCATCGGCAGCAATGATTTGCGTTGAAACGAATCCAACAGCTAAAATACCCGTCACTGCTGTGGCAAATCGAATTTGAAACAGGCTGTCCCGCTTTGCTGAAATATATGCCCAATGCATAGACAAACTACTGAGCGCAATAATAATCGAGGAGTACAGGAACATTGATGGCATAGGAATGAATTCCCAATTCCCCGCGCCCTTCTTCACAAGGTAGGCACTCGTGAATGCCACAAATAGCATCGTTACAGAAATCATAAACAACCACATCGCAAACTTCTGTGGGTGCATTGTCCGGACACGCTCACTGGGTTGTATCGTGAAATCTGGTTTTGCTTCCATCATAACTTATCTAGTAAAAATGCGATCTGAACAATCGGCAAATAAATAAAGGAACCAAACATAATGCGTAGTGCACTTTTTCTTGAATTATCCTTCATCAACGAAAAGGTCTGGGCAAGAAATAGTACTCCACAAATGATAGCCACTATGGCGCTCGTTATTCCCGTCATACCAAAGTAGGTGGGTAGTAAACCCAACGGCAACAAAAACAGCGTGTAAATCATAATGTTAACAGCCGTCTTAAAATCCTTCTTTCCGCCTCCTGGTAATAACTTGAACCCTGCCTTCTTATAATCATCATCCGACACCCAGGCGATCGCCCAGAAGTGAGGAAACTGCCAAATGAATTGGATTCCGAATAGAATGCCAGCCTCATACCCCATGACTCCTGTCGCTGCTACCCAGCCAATAAATGGAGGTAAGGCACCCGGGATTGCTCCAACGAAAACGGCAATTGGTCCAACGCGCTTTAATGGCGTATAGACAAACGCATAAAGAATAAGTGAAATAAAAGAGAGCAAAACAGCCATAGGATTCGTACTGATCCAAACCAAAGCAAAACCAGCCAGACCGGTAATTATGGCTAAAAGGACTGCTTCTTCATTCGACAAGCGTCCAGTTGGAAGTGGTCTATTTTCTGTTCTCGACATTAATTTATCCAATGGCTTTTCTATGAGCTGATTGATGATCACGGATGCTCCGGAAATCAAAAATCCCCCCAGCATGAGCATACCCAAAACTCCCCAGTTGAAAGTGGCTGTTCCAAGGATGTAACCAAATCCAGATGAAAAAGACACCAAGAATGACAATCTTGGCTTCAGCATGTCATAACAGGCTTTTAGCTTGGTGGAAATAGAATATGATGTACTGATTGCCTGCATTAATCTCGTATAAATCTATAATTCCCACTAGTTCATTGATGGCCAAAGATTAAGCCTCCGATATTTCTTCGGGTTTCACATCTTTGATCACCATGCCGTCGAGCTCCTCTTTTTCCGCAAGATCATTCTCATGGGGTAAATTGGATTCTGGCGTATGGCTCAATGGAATATTTTGTGGAATGAAATCCTCATCCGCACCTGGCTTGCTATAATCATACGACCATCTGAATACTTTCGGAATCGGCCCCACCCAGTTGCCATGTTCTGGCAAGCGAGGAGTCGTCCATTCCAACGTATTCGACCTCCATGGATTTGCCGGTGCTTTTCTCCCTTTCCAGATGCTGTGGAAAAAATTGAATAAGAAAATGAACTGAGCTCCAAAGGTAAGTATCGCTGCTACGGACACGAACATATTCAAATCAACGTGCGTGCTAAACGCATCGAAACTAGTGAATGAATAATACCTTCTCGGGAAACCAGCTATGCCAATATAATGCATCGGGAAAAACACCAGATAAACGCCTATAAAGCTGAACCAGAAATGGATTTTCCCAAGTGTTGCATCCATCATCCGACCAAACATTTTCGGAAACCAATGATAAACGCCTGCCAGCATGCCAAAGAATGCCGCACTACCCATCACGAGGTGGAAGTGGGCAATAACGAAATACGTGTCGTGCAAATTAATATCAATCACAGCATTGCCCAGAAACAGCCCCGTCAATCCCCCCGATATGAAAAATGACACCAGTCCTATGGAAAAGAGCATGGCTGGTGTAAAGACAATGTTGCCTCTCCAAAGAGTAGTGATGTAGTTAAATGCTTTGACAGCTGATGGTACCGCAATGATCAGGGTCAACAACATGAATACTCCACCAAGGAATGGATTCAGTCCTGAGACAAACATGTGGTGTGCCCACACAACGAAGGACAAGAAGGCAATCGCCAACATAGAGCCAATCATTGCACGGTAACCAAAAATGGGCTTTCTTGAATTCGTAGAAATAATTTCAGATGTAATTCCAAGCGCAGGAAGGATCACAATGTACACTTCTGGGTGCCCCAAGAACCAAAACAAATGTTGATATAAAATCGGATTACCCCCTACATTCGGTAGTGCTTCACCATTGATGAATATTTCTGACAAATAAAAACTTGTTCCAAAAGATCGGTCAAAAACCAACAGTAACGCTGCTGCGACCAAAACTGGGAATGAAAGCAATCCAATTACTGCCGTGATAAAAAATGACCAAATGGTCAGCGGCATTCGGGTAAACGTCATACCCTCTGTCCTCAGATTGATGACAGTGGTGATATAATTGATACCCCCCAGAAGTGTTGATACAATGAAGAACACCATGGCGACCAGCCAAAGGGTCATACCAAGGCCAGAACCAGGCATAGCCTGTGGTAAGGCACTCAATGGCGGATAGACTGTCCAACCTCCACTGGCTGGGCCAGTTGAAATAAATAGTGAAATGAACATGATCACACCAGAAAGGAAGAAGAACCAGTACGACAGCATGTTCATAAATCCAGAGGCCATATCACGTGCGCCAATTTGAAGTGGAATCAAGAAATTCGAGAACGTGCCGCTTAGTCCAGCTGTCAACACAAAGAATACCATGATAGTACCGTGCATGGTAATCAGTGCGAGATAAAACTCCTTATGCATTCTCCCAGTCTCATCGATCCACTCGCCGAGAATAGGCTTGAGGAAACTCAAATCCATGTCTGGAAAACCTAATTGCAATCGGAAAATTACCGACATGGCACCTCCAATCACCGCCCAGAAAATACCCGTAATTAAGAATTGCTTTGCAATCGTCTTATGATCTGTAGAGAAAATATACTTCGATATAAAACTCTGCTGATGATGCTCGTGTGCTGTATGTTCAACTGTTGCCGACATTTTATGTGTTTATTAACTGATTTTTTATCTGCCACATGCCTACCTGCCAGACGGACAGGAAATCAACATATCCATGCTGATTGGCTTGTGTGATAAATCTAATCATGTTGATTTTCTTCTAATTATAAAGTAGTTTCTTCTTCACTATTCATTTCTACAACCTCCTCTGGTTCGTCTTCAATTTGAGCTGAAATTTTGGCCGCCTCTCGAAGCTCTTTTGGAACGTCATCCATATATTCAGGATTTGCGCTTAACCAAGACGATTGCTCAGCGTACCATTTGTCATATTCGTCCTGCTCCAAGACCTTGATAATGGCCCTCATGCCGTAATGACTGGTGCCACAAATCTTATTACAAACTAATTCGTATTCAAAATCTGGATTCCCTGTTTCCACCTTCATCTCTTCTGTAGTTTTGGTAGGAACAAACCACAATCTGGTCGGATGACCAGGTACCGCATTCATCTGAATTCTGAAATGAGGGTTGAATACACTGTGAATAACATCGCGTGCGCGAATGCTAAGTTCGACTGCTTTCCCCTTAGGAAGCACCAATTGCCCGGCAACAAAATCATCAAAAGTGGTTTGATCCGTTAGATCAATGCCCATGGCATTCGACACATCAATCTTTTTGAAATCATATTTCCCGATCTCACCATCCACATTGCCTCCATACCTGAAAGCCCATGCAAACTGAAAGCCCATGACTTCAATTTTTTCTGCTCCCTCTGGTGCTGGGCCTGTTATTTTATTCCATGCCTTCAATCCTGTAAATAGCAAGACGGAAAGTACGATTGCGGGAATGATGGTCCAGATCATTTCCAACTTATTATTATGCGGATAAAAATCCGCCTTATTCCCTTCCTTATGCTGATACCTCCACGCAAAGCCAAATAGCAAAATGTGTGTCAGAATGAAAACAAAGACGGTTACATACATGGTCGTCCAAAAAAGACCATCCGTAAGCTCTCCTTGTTCGGATGCAATGGGTTGAGTGTAATCATCTACCCCTCCGAATGAGGAATAATAGAAAAAAGCGGCTATTCCAAAGATCATGAACAGCAAAAGCAGGAGTCCTTGAAGTTTGTTTCCTGAAAGATTGTTGCCAGAATTGCCTTTGACAACTTCGACCAATTTGGTCACTCTGAAGATCACCAGCAAAACGCCAATAACCAGAACAACTGCAATTATGAATATCGTGTTAAGCATTGCTTATTTTCTTTCTTTATTAGACATGGTGATGAATACTCTCTTCCAGCATTGGGTGCTTGGCAGCAAACAGAGGTGCTTTTGCCAACTGTCGCAATACCACATATAAGAACGTCCCACTAAAAACGAGCAACATTCCTATTTCGAGCAATCCAAAACTGCTTTCGAATTTCATCACTCCAGGGGTAATCATTAAGTAGAAATCTAGCCAGTGGCCAAACAACACAGCAGGACCAACAACCTTTAAAATAATGGTATGTCTTTTCGCATCTCTTGTCATCAACATAAGGAATGGGAAGAGAAAATTAATAATCAAATTGAAGTAGAAGATGCCGGCATAATGTCCCTTCCAACGATCCATGAAGTACACCGTCTCCTCTGGAATGTGTGCGTAATAGATCAGCATGAACTGCGAAAACCATAGATAAGCCCAGAAAATGCTGAATGCAAATACGAACTTGCCCAGATCATGAACTACGTCCGAATTAACAATCGACAAGTATCCTTTTTCTTTCAGGTAAATAACAAGGAGTGTAGTCAACGCCAGACAAGAAACCCACCAACTAGAAAAACTATACCAGCCGAACATGGTACTGAACCAATGCACGTCGATTGACATCACCCAATCCCAAGCGGCAATAGATGAAGAATACGCAAAGAACACCAGAAAAATGGCAGAAAGAATTCGCATACGCTTCCATCGCTCCACGCCACCCTCTAAGTCTTCTTCAAAGGCAAGTGATCGTAATTTTCTAAATAGAAGATACCATACAGCAAAAAACAGCACTAGTCTCCCCACCCAAAACGCTGGGATTTTGCTCCCTCCTTCCAAAGGCCAGTAGAAGTAAGCTGCCTTACCTTTTACAATATCATCTCCACCCTCCGCAGCATAAAGATCCGCATGCGTCCAGTGAAACAGGTCTCCGCCTGCGACAAAAAATAAAACCAATATCACTGCAAACGCAATGGGCAACCAGGCACCAAAAGCAAGCGGAATCCGCTTAATACCCGCTGACCATCCAGCCTGTGCAGCGTACTGTATCGTGAAGAAAAAGACACCTAGAAGCGCTAGTCCGGCAAAAAATATGGAGTTTATCCAAAGGTTGGTATAAATGCTCTTTAGCCAGGTAGGTGATCCGTGATGATCGTCTTCACCTTCTGCACTATGGCCTTCTTCCGTCGATTCTGCACTTTCTCCGCCATCATGCGAAGTAGCCGCCATCTCGGTTGCATCGTGTCCATCAGCGGCTTCTTCGTGACCACCGCCGCTCATATTCACCAGGATTCCAACTATGGAAAGAACCAAGCCGACAATCACAAGGATCGTCAAGTTCTTCTTGGCCTTGGCGGTAAATTCAAATGTTTCTGCTCCTGTATTCACTAGGTTCGATTTTATTGATTTTGCAATGTTTGAACGTACGACACAATCTTCCAACGCTCATCTTCACTCAACTGAGAACCATGAGCTCCCATTCTTCTAATACCGTGTGTGATCACATGAAAAATATGACCTGCTGGTAATTCTTTTGTTGCTCCTACATTGTACTTTGGCACTCCGAGTAATACAGCTCCTACCAGCCCATCTCCCTGCCCACTCGCACCATGACAAGTCGTACAAAATCTTTCGTAAAGTGCTTTTCCCTGAGGGAGTATATCAGCCTTTTCCTCGTAAGGATTAACTAATTCTGCAGCCATTGCCACACTGTCCTTTTCTATTCTATAAGGCAAATATTGTCCTCGTCGTACGGTTCCGGGTACTGGCTCGCGCATGGTCATTCCGTGTGGATTATATGGATTAGAATTATAAAATTCACCTTGTCCATCGTCGGGTTGAGAATCTAGCCACTCGCCCATACTCTTGTCCACTATTTGCGTCAATGGCTCATAGGCGGCAGAATGATACATCTGCGGTGAAAATTCCGTTCCTGGGTCTTCGCCCTTCGCTGTGCAGCCCACTAGCAACGAGGCAACAAACGCAATAACCAGGGTTTTCTGAGTAGCTTTCATGATCATCAAACAAATGTTTTATTGTTAACCTCTGATGCACCACTTGCTTGCACAAGTTGCTTAATATCCGCCTCTGATTTGTCATTGGCATCCAAATCAATAGCCATCACATGTTTATCATCAGTAATTCTAATGTCAAAAATCTTGGGGCGACCCCATGGCTTTAGGTTCGTAACCACGAAGAAAGTGCCGACCATTCCGAAAGCTGCCAAGAGAACAGTCATTTCAAAAGTCACAGGAATAAATGCTGGGAATGGCACATAATCTTTACCCCCAATAATCATAGGCCAATCAGCTCCCATCATACCAATCTGCATGACCAGCGCAAGAGAGGTTCCACATAAGCCAAACATGAAGGCTGCTATGGCCAACCATGATCTTTTATATCCGAGTACATCGTCAATCCCGTGAACGGGAAAGGGGGAGTAGACTTCTTCGATCTTCACGCCACCCTCACGAACTTTCTGGACAGCCTTTACCAGCACATCCTCATCTTCGTAAACGCCCAATACGTAATTTATTCCGTTAGACATTTCTATTATTTTTTGTCACCTGTGTTTTTCAAAATACTTTTCACTTCAGCGATATTGATCACGGGAAAGAACTTCGCAAATAGGAAGAACGCCGTAAAGAAAAAACCAAAAGTGAATACATATACACCCACATCCACCTTTGTTGGGTAAAACATTGCCCAACTTGAAGGAAGAAAATCTCTATGAATGGAGGTTACAATAATTACAAATCGCTCGAACCACATGCCAATATTGACAATGATCGAAATCACAAAGGTAGCTGCCAGATTGGTTCGCAATTTCTTAAACCAAAAGAGCTGAGGTGCAATCACATTGCAGGTCATCATAGATGCGTACGCCCACCAATATGGCCCCATAGCTCTATTCATAAATGCGTACTGCTCCGCTTCAACTCCCGAGTACCAAGCAATGAAGAACTCAGTGATATAGGCCACACCTACAATTGAACCCGTAATAATGATGACGATATTCATCAGCTCAATATGCCCAATCGTAATGTAGTCTTCGAGTTTGTACACTTTCCTCACCACTAACAAAAGCGTGAGTACCATAGCAAAACCAGAGAAAATCGCTCCTGAAACAAAATAAGGAGGGAAAATGGTTGTGTGCCAACCTGGAATAACCGAAGTAGCAAAATCAAAGGATACAATTGTATGTACCGAAAGAACAAGTGGAGTGGCCAATCCGGCAAGTATCAAAGCAACTGTCTCATAATGCGACCATGTTCTCGCTCCACCAACCCATCCAAAGCTCAACGCTCCATAAATAGCTTTAGAAATTTTATTTTTTGCTCTATCTCGAATGGTCGCAAAGTCAGGGATCAATCCGATATACCAGAACACAAGAGAAACAGAGAAGTAGGTTGATATCGCAAACACGTCCCAAAGTAATGGCGAACTGAAATTCACCCAAAGGGAACCGAATGTATTTGGCAAGGGGAACATCCAATACATGGCCAACCAGGGTCGTCCTGTATGAAGTATTGGGAAAATAGCCGCACAAATCACCGCAAAAATTGTCATCGCCTCAGCTGCTCGGTTGATCCCCATACGCCACCTTTGTCTGAATAGCAAAAGGATAGCCGAAATCAACGTACCCGCATGGCCGATACCGACCCACCAAACGAAGTTTGTAATGTCCCATGCCCAGCCTACGGTCTTATTGAGACCCCACTCACCAATGCCATTCCAAAGAAGAAGGTACACGGCATAGAACCCAACAGCTAACAGCGAAAGCGAAACTGCCATAGCCAGCATCCATAGCGGAGTTGGCTTCTGTTCTACCCTACTTACGATATCTTCAGTAACATCGTGAAGGGTTTTATTACCTGTAATCAGAGGTTCTCTCAATACTGACTCTGCACTCATTAGGCTTCTGATTTTTGTTCGTCTTTATTTCTCACCTTACGTAAATACCACACGTTCGGCATCACTCTCAATTCCTCCAACACATGGTACGCTCTTGGCTCTTGAGCTGTCACCATCAATTCCTCATTCTTAATACTCAATTGCTTGGAAATCGCACTCTCCGTATCCTTCATATCTCCAAACACAAGTGCGCCCGCCGAGCAAGCCGCCATACATGCCGTCTTGATTTCTCCGTCAACCGGTCGTCTTCCCTCTTTCTTCGCTTCCAGCTTTCCATATTGGATTCGCTGTACACACATAGAGCATTTCTCCATCACACCTCTGGATCGAACTGTAACATCTGGGTTCAATACCATTTTCCCCAGATCATTGTTCTGAGCCAGATTATCAGCGAACATTTCATTGTCGTGATACTTGAACCAGTTGAATCGTCGAACTTTATACGGACAGTTATTCGCACAATATCTTGTTCCTACACATCTATTGTAGGCCATCATGTTAAGTCCCTCCGTACTGTGTGTAGTTGCCGCCACAGGACAAACCGCCTCACAACCCGCATTATTACAATGCTGACACATCATAGGCTGGAAAGTAACATCAGGATTTGTTGCAGCGGCGAACTCTGGCGTTTGAAGGCTACCTGCACCTTTCTGGCTATCCGTCAAATCCTCAGGATTATGACTGAAGTATCTGTCAATTCTGATCCAATGCATCTCACGTCGGTTCAGCACCTCTTGCTTCCCAACAACAGACACGTTGTTTTCGGACTGGCAAGCGACCGTGCATGACCCACACCCATTACAGGCGTTCATGTCCACAGTCATTCCCCAGTGGTGATTCTTGTATTCGTGTCCTTTCCACAAAGTCACGGCGTAGGGGTGCTTCTCACCAGATAGTGAAGAGATTTTTGCTCCTTCATATCCAGCAGAGGAATTTTTCTTGTAGGCCTTCAATGTGGTCTCTTGAACCACATTGCTACGTCCATTGAATGTATGGGTCGTTTGCGTCTGAGCAATTGGATACACACCGGTGGACCTCTCTGTAATGCTCACATCACTGAACCTAGCGAAATCGTACCGACCGTTTACATTTCTCAACAATGGGTAGGCGTTAACTCCCACACCATCAGCTACTTTACCTGCCTTACTTCGACCATACCCTAAAGCTAGACCCAATGTTCCCCGAGCCTGGCCTGGTTGTGGAAGTACGGGTACTTCCAATGACTTTCCATTAACCGTCAAAGTGGTCATCTGAGCATTCATCTTCTCAGGATCATAATTGAATTTTCCATCTGCATCCAGAGGAGAAATGGTCAGGTAATTATCCCAACAAGATTTTGTGATAGGGTCTGGCATTTCCTGCAACCACGGGTTGTTGGCTTGGCTTCCATCTCCGACTCCCGCCTTCTTATAAATGATCAACTCATAGCCCGAATTATCTGCTTTGAAATCCTTCGCAATCGAAGAAGCCGACTTTTTTACATCAACAGAAATTGTGGCTGGGGCTTCCTCAGTAGCTGGCGCTTGGTATATACCATCTTGCAACGTCTTGTCCCAGAAATGCTGAAAGCTCTTGAAGCCTGTTGTGCGGGCATACAAGCTTGACCATGCGCTTTGCAATGAATCAAAGTAATTCGTATCGCTACCCGCCCACGCAAGAAATGAATCCTGTGCCTGTCGTGTGTTGAAGATATTTTTAATTGTTGGCTGTGACAAAGAATAGCTTCCTGTCACCTGCTCGAAATCATTCCAAGATTCGAGGTAATGATGATCCGGAGCAACATAATTCACCAGAGCAGTGGTTTCGTCCATTCGATCCGAAGTAGAAACCGACAATCTGGCCTTGCCAATCGCTTTGCCTATCTCCTCTCCCATCGGATGATCGTAAACAGGGTTGCAATTAAAGAATATTACGCCATCCACCGCACCAGCACTCAAGTCGTCAATAAAACCAGACACGGCCTTGTCGTCACCCTGTCGTGTATTTACTGATTTTGAAAGATCAATGGTCGTTCCGTAGCTACCCAACAGGTCATTAATAGCAATGACCATATCCTGAACATCCGGATCATTGGAACCAGCCACTACAATTGATGCGCCTTTGGAAGCTAATAAGTCTTTAGCTGCTTTTTCCAGATTCACTTTATCCTTCACTGCTGCAACAGAAATAGATGTTCCTCCTGACTTAGCTGCGATTAGATTGTAAAGATTTCCTACATAAAGTCCTTCCTGCGAAGCTCTGATTGGCGTTCTGTAATCGGAATTCGCACCAGTCAAGGTCAATAGCGACTCAAATGCATACAATCGAGACATCTTTTTGTTGTCCTCGCTTAATCGTCGAGAATCAGCAAATTGCTTTTGGTTCAAGCCTTCATTTGGCCAGCTTCCAAGGAAGTCAGCCCCGATAGAGACAATTGTTTTTGCTTTTGAGAAATCATGAGCAGGGATCGCGCGATTTCCTGTGGCCATCTTATACCCTTCCAGCATTCCATTCATAGAAATGGAATCGTATGAAATATGACTCACGTTAGGATACTTCGCAATCAAACCATCAATACTTGCCTGAGTCGATGGACTGGAAACCGAATGCGACACCAGAGTCACTTTGCTTAAAGTCCCCAATCCGGCAATGATTTTTTTATCAATTTCTTCCCAACTAGTTTCTGCTCCAGCAGCCATTGGGCTTTTCAATCTTTCCTGATCATAAAGAGAAAGGACTGAAGCTTCCATTTGCGGAGTAGTACCTGCCCCAAGTGGAGACAAGCCATTAGCATCCACTTTTATGGGTCGGCCTTCTCTGGTCTTTACCACCACACTTGCCACGTCACTCCCACTCGTATAGGTGGTTGCGTAATAATTCGGTACGCCAGGGTCTATATCGACTGGCTTATTTACATAGGGAATGGCTTTTCTTATCGGTGCTTCACAAGCAGCCAAGGAAACGGCAGCCACGCCAAAGCCCATCATTTTCAAGAAATCTCGTCTGGAGGGTTCGTCATCAACAGCGCCTCCCTTTATTGGAAGATACTCATTGAATTCTTTTTTTTCTCGCTCCTGAAATTCAGGCGTGTTGGCTAATTGATCTAACCCTTTCCAATATTGTTTTGTCTCGTTCATAGTAGGTCAGTACAATTTAGTAGTGGCACTTTGCGCATTCAAGTCCTCCATTATCTTCCACCGTCATTGGTTTCTTACTTTTTTCATTATGAAGCTCCACGAGCTTATCATAGTATCCATTACCCTTCGCATTAATGTCTGTTTCTCGATGACAATTGATACACCATCCCATGGTCAAATCAGCGTACTGATAAACGACATCCATTTCTTGAATGGGTCCATGACATGTCTGGCACTCAATTTCGCCAATGGCCACATGTTGGGAATGATTGAAATAAGACAAGTCAGGCAGATTATGAACCCTCACCCATTCGATGGGTTTGGTATTGGTACCATATTCTCTTGTCTCAGGATTGTAATCTACGGCAGCATATATTTTTTCAATTTCAGGAGAAATCCCGTCTTGACCACCTACGTTCTTAATATCAGTATGACAATTCATGCAAATATTCGGTGACGGAATATTCGCTGCACGGCTCTTTCTGACGCCAGTATGGCAATAGTTGCAGTCAATTTCGTAATCACCAGCATGAATTTTATGCGAATAGTTAATTGGTTGTGTGGGTTGATACCCCTGCTGTACGCCTATGCTAAATGCTCCATCAATAAGCGTTTTTAAAGCTACTGCAGTGAAGAGAAAAACAACGAGTCCGATGAAGGCGTTGCTTTTCAGGAAGCCGACAACATCCATCGTTTGTGTCACCAACTCCTGATCGGCTTCTCCTAACCCCTCCTTCTCCTTGAGGTATTTGGTGAGTACCGAAACGATTAGGCCCAATACAACTAGAATCAGAACCAATACAACAACCAGGATCACAAGAACAGCCGTCATGTAGCTTGAATCTCCACTTTCATTTGAAGCATCTACACCTTCTACAGCAGCCACAGTCTCCTCAACGGGCTCTGGCACGCTATCTATATAGGCAAGAATGGCTCGTACATCATCATCGCTAATCGAGAACGCTTGCATCTGCATCTTTCCATACTCCTCATATATGTCAATAGCATATTGATCACCGCTTGCGATGACTTTCTGTGAATTTTGTATCCAGGGGATAAGCCACTCTTCTGTTTGGCGATCATTAATCCCCACTAAAGAGGGGCCAATCACCTTCTTATGAACTTGATGGCAAGCCGAACAATTCGTACTAAAGAGATCTTCTCCCAGGGTAATCACAGCAGCATCAACTGCTGGCGCAGGCTCAGCCTCTTGGGAGAAAAGAGGAGTCGAAAAGAGAATTGCCAGACATAGGGCAACCCAGCGATAAGGTTTGGGCATGTAGGTTGGTTTAATCGACATTTAATTCAATCGCTTACAAATGTAACATTAGCCTTAGGTATTTCGCAACTCCGAGCAGAACCAAACGAATAGTTTTTCGCTCGTTTGAGACCATTGTAGACTAAAAGTTTGAATATCAACATTTTACGAATCTCTTCATGTGTTCCTGTTTTATTATTTGGAATGATTCTTAATAGTGTATCGGTTGCAGCTATGTACGCTAACGGGAGATAATCAATGACTGAAGGCTGAGAATTTCTCTTACCCATTAGGGAATACTAGATTTATTGTTTCTTCTGTTACAATTTGGTTAGCCACAATAACTTCAATCGTTGGAGAGTCAGTGAAATTATATCGTTTTAAGCTATCTATTAAAGTATCAAAATCCTTATCCAGTGCATATACAGCGGAATCCAATCCGATCACTGAGCCAAGTCTCTGTTTTTCATTTACAGATTGAGCGTCATGTTCCGAAAGTGTAATAAGATAGGATAAAGATCTTCTGTGAACATATTTTAAAGCAATTGCTTCCAAATCTGCTTGCTTGTATCTTTCCCGAAAGGACGTTTTCGCACTTAAACAAATTGGGCCTCTGTCAGTAGAATAAAGCATAATATCGTAACTAACATTAGGAACAAATGCGACATGAGCACTCATGAAAATCGGATAAATTTGTTCTCGAATTAATAGAGTTGCCAGAATATACTCGAATATTTTCCCATTTACCCCTGATATTTGACCAATTGTCAATCTCTGCTCCCTAATTTCTAAATACGCATCCCAATAAATTTGCACATACTCGCAAGGAGCAGTATAATCTACAAGCATAAATGAAGGAAATAATTCTTCAAAAATGGTTCCCGCCAAAGTATCGCTTCCTTTAACAATATTTAAGTCTTGAAGCACTCCCATTTTTATTTCATTTTTTTGAGTATCGCTGTGGCCATGGCCTGTATGGCAGGTACCGCAACCGAATTACCAAATTGCTTATATGCTTGGCCATCGGAAACAACAAATTCAAATTTATCAGGATCAAACCCTTGGAGAGCAGCCCATTCTTTTGGTGTCATTTTTCGAATCCCCTCTCTATTTACATCTCCCTTTATATTGGTGACAGGCTTAAAATTGGTGAGCCTATGATCTTCTACCAGATTTCTTTCTCTGCCCATTCCTCCGCAGACAACTGCATTAGCTACACCATCAATTGAGATAATTTCATATCCAAAACCATTTCCTTTACTCTCGTGCCTGGCTCTATGCTTTCGTAGGGTTTTGAGATATTGTTTGGATAAGTAATATTTTACTGATACTTCTTCCTTTTCAAGGATTTCCTTAATACTAACTGGTTTATCAAGTGGTGCTGGATAACAAAATTGAGTGATGCCAAGATCTTTTCTAAATCCAACAATAAAAATTCGTTCCCGATTTTGAGGTACACCAAAATCTTTAGCATTAATGATTTCGGGATCTGGCACATAGTATCCTAAATCATTCCTTAGAGTGTTCAAAATCGTGTCCAGCGTCTTCCCACCATCATGATTTCTTAATCCCTTCACATTTTCTAAGAAAAAAGCTTTGGGTTGTTTCTTTTTGATAATCTCAGCAACGTCAAAAAACAAAGTCCCTCTTGTATCCTCAAATCCTCCCCTCCTGCCTGCAATAGAAAAAGCTTGACAAGGAAATCCGGCACATAGTACATCAAAATTATCTGGTATAAATGACTTTGTTTCTTCCTTGGTAATATCGCCGAACGGAACCTCTCCAAAATTCGCAAAATAAGTTTGTTTAGAATATTTATCCCATTCACTCGAAAAAACGCATTTGCCGCCTAGATTTTGCATGGCAATTCTAAAACCTCCAATACCAGCGAATAGATCAATGAATTGAAATTCTGATTTTTTAGGAGAAGGAAATGGTATTTTGTTATTGAAATTCAATAAGTACTGCACCGCATCTTCTGCAACCATACCCGTGATTTTTTCGTCAGGGAATTCTCTAACCAGTTCTTGCTTTATGTACTCAACCGCATTCTTTTTATAATAACCAGACACCCCATTTTTATGGTTGTGAAGGAAGTGTGTTAATGCAGCTTCATTTTCAGTATCAGGTTCTGTAATTTGAATTTTAAAAACCTTTTCCCCGATTCTTTCAAAAGATATTTTTTCTTTTAGCTTCATTAACTGATCCTTCAATTTTCTTAGCGCAAATTACCAATTCTGTCTTAACTTCTTTCCCGAAAACTTCTAATCAATTTTGAACACCTCGTTTACCTGGCTGTTCTGGATTTGTAGTCCAGAATTTCGAAGAACGAGGATATGTAGGGTCTGCTGAGAAACTAAAACCAAGGCGAAATCTATAACTCCATATTACCAAGGGTAGATTTTGAGGCGTATTGCGAATTTTAGGTGCAAACAAAAATGGCAATTGTACTAAAAACCCGTGCACATTAGTGGTATGGATCGGCCTC
>Ga0316209_1000334_pt1 | contig 89566 bp, 76 predicted proteins | sample 6monopyrite_MG_FD_204945 | JGI IMG/M metagenome (GOLD analysis project Ga0316209, IMG submission 204945) | Microbial mat bacterial communities from mineral coupon in-situ incubated in ocean water Damariscotta River, Maine, United States -... | ecosystem: Environmental > Aquatic > Marine >... | reverse complement strand
TTCTGCCCCAGCGTTGCTTCATCTTTACTGTAGCGACACTACAGCATTCGATTCGCGCCTTGAGGCAAAAGATTTCAATCCACGGCCTCTCTCGCCAGACAAAATCAGAGCTTCCCTAGAGCTTGCTTCGGCGATTAGGACTTTAAGTTCTTCTCATAAAGCTTCACCCAAGCCTCTATGCTCATTTTGGCAACCAGCTCGCCAATGAGGTCATAAGGAATGGTTGCGATTTTCTTAAAGCGGATACAGCTCTTGCCCATGTCGAGTTTGGTTTTGACATGTTTCGGCCACTGCTTCTGAAACCAAGCCAGCAGTTTTGGATCGGCGTAAATACCCATGTGGTAAAGCGCAATGAAGTTTTTCTGCGAAGCCATTCCAAGAAAGGGAAGCGGTAGCTCTGGAGTGCAGTGGTAGCCATCGGGATAAAGGGAATGCGGCACCACATAGGACGGCATGTTGTAGTTCATGACTTCCTTAAAGCCCTTGGGCAGATTCTTCTTAATCACTTGCCGCAGCTTTTTCACGGCAGTTTTGCGGTCGTCATCGAGGCTATCGATATAGGAAGTTACGGTGATTTTTGAGTTAGCCATGGTCGATGTCATCCTACCCGATTCGGTCGGGAGCAAGGCCTTGGAGCCGACAGCCCCCCCCCCTTAATCGAATTCTGAAAAAGAATCTGCGTGGGTTTGAAGATTTTCGTGCAGATTCTTGGAAGAGAGCCGTGGATGGCCCATGAGGTTGCTATCGCTCATTACACTCCTAACATTCTCTCTCACATCATCTGCTCGATCCCAACAAAACACTCTCGAGGTTGATTTCACTGGAACCAACCCCTCTTTACAAACTCCCTGGGATGCCACCACATATCTAGCTCCTAACCTATCGTTTTCCGGCATTATCTTTGGAGATGGTGCTGACCCCAACTCTGGATTTAACGACTGTTTTGTTTATCACGTTTCCCCGTCGGACGGCCCAAGCTCCCTGGCCGACGCTCTCCTCGAGAATGAATATCTAAGTTTTAGCCTGACTCCAACTGCGGGCGCCTTCCATCTTGGCGGGCAAAAACTCCTCCTCGGCATTCAACGCCTCATGTACTGGGCACCCACAAAGTACACTCTGTTCTCCAGTTTGGATGGATTCCAAGAGGGGCAAGAGCTCTTCGACATCCCTGGAATCGGTCGCGAGTTTTATGATGACACGGAATACGGTTTCATTTTCCCACTGGAAGGCTTTGATGACATCACCGAGACGGTTGAGTTTCGTTTGGTCGCTCACGATGCAAAGTACAACCACACAACTGCGGTCACTTCCTTAAGCATTGTAGATGCTGGACCGGTATACACCTTGGATCTAAGTCAGTTTGGCAATGGCGCGGTAAGCACTTTCCCCGACGGCGAGTATTTTGAAGCGGGTACCGAAGTCCAGTTAATCGCCAATCCGACCACGGGCAATACGTTTTCTGGTTGGAGTGGCGATGTCATCGGCAAAGGAAACCCGCGCACTATTGTGATGGACCAGGATTTCATTATCCAAGGAGCCTTCGAGGATAACTCTATGACAACCATGGAGCTGGGCATGAATCTGAACTCCATCCGGGATTGGAATACTGCAAGAGATTTCGTCAATGTGATGGGAACAGCACGCCCGTGGTTAACCAAAATCACAACCAACACCGATATTTGGGACACCGGCTTTGGCGAAGAAATGCCGGTAGATGAAAACGGATGGCCTCTTTCCTTACCTTTCCAAGCGAGCGACGGCGCCATGCACTATGCACATAACTTGCTTTCCTTACGCGTTCCAGGTGATTACACCTTGATTGCGGAAGGCACCGGGCGCATCGAACTGCGCGCAGGCGTGACCCGGCAGACCTTTCACTTATCCGGCGGAACTTCCACATTCACCTTCAATGTCCCACAGGCCGATGCCGGCGCAAACCTATTCATTGAGCTAGAAGAATCCCTTGCCGCGGATCCCTTGAAGCGTGTGCGCGTGATTCGACCAGGCTCCGCATCGAGTTATGAGGCAGAGCCCTTCGATGCAACTTACCTAGAGCGACTGCAGCCGTTTGGCACCGCGCGATTTATGGACTGGAGCGGAACCAATAACTCTCCCGTAGTGACCTGGAATGATCACACGCGCAAAGACTTCTATAGTCAGGCAACTCCGAACGGCGCGTCTTTGGAATATGTTGTGGAGTTCTCGCAACTCTCCGGGCAGGATCCTTGGATTTGTATTCCGCATGCCGCGGACGATGAATACATCCGTGAGGCTGCACGTTTATTGCGCGATCAAATTAGTCTCGACAAGAAAATCTTTGTGGAGTATTCCAACGAGACCTGGAATGGTATCTTCCAGCAAGCGAGCTATGTACAAGACATGGGCGAGCTTATGGGGCTTTCGACTGATCGATGGCGCGCGGGCCAGTTTTATCACGGCGTACGCTCGGCTGAAATCTGGGATATTTTTGAGCAGGAATTTGTCGATGACACACGCATCGTCAAAGTCCTTGCAACGCACTCGGCAAATATCGTAACCACGGAGCTTCGTTTTGAAGCCCTGAACAATCCAGAGTGGAATCCGAACTATGTCATGCCGGATGTCCTTGCGGTCGCGCCCTACTTCGGAAAGAACTACACCACCAATGACCTGCCGCCGTTTACGCCAAGTTATCCAACCGTGACGGAACTGCTGGAAGTTGTTGCGCCAAGTTCGATTGCTTCTCAAGAGAGCATGGTGCGTGGGCAAAAGCAGATTGCTAATGCCCAGGGCGTGGAATTGGTTTGTTATGAAGGTGGGCAGCATTTTACGGGTCTTAATGCGGCCAAGAACGATGAGACACTGACTGCCCTCTTAATGGAAGCGAATGGAGACTCCCGCATGGGCGACCTTTATCTGGATTACCTCGATATGCTTCAGGCCGAAGGAGTGACCCTGTTCATGCACTTCAGTTATGTCGGAAGTTGGGGTAAGTATGGCTCTTGGGGTTCGCTGGAGTATCAAGATCAACCCACAGAAAGTGCGCCAAAGTTCCAAGCGCTTTTGGATTGGATGGTGCCGGTGTTGACTGTCGCAGATCTGGCTGCTGGGCAAGATGCTCAGCTAAAACTCACTCGGTGCACACCTGGCGGAACTGTGTTGTGGGGCTATTCCTTAACTGGCGCTGGACCAACGCCTACCTCTTCGGGCGACTTAATGTTGTCGGCTCCCGTGCGCACGATCGCAAATGGGACCGTGGATGAAGATGGAACAGCTGTAGCGGTGCAGCACGTGCCTGCAGGAACATCGGGTGTGAGTGTTTGGTTCCACGCCTTTGACGTCTCCTCGCAAACATTCTCCAACGGTCTAGATGTGACTATTCCATAAGTGCCAGATCTCCTGCATAGCGGATGGACTGCACCATCCACTATGCAGGAGTTTGGTTTCCCCTTGATGTCGAACGCACAAGCTGGGGAAAGAGCGGATGCCCAGTTCATCGCGCAGTTGAAAGTCGGCCTGTAAAGCTTGCTCGGTCTCGGTCGCTTGCATGCCAGCCAAGAAACCTTCTCTCTCGATGCCAAGTTTTGCTGCGACATCGGCCAGGACCTCTAAGTCCGAGGGATTGCGCGCTTCTTGGTAGTAAGCCTGTTGAATGGCGTGGAACATTTCCGATTCCAAACCCAAGGTGCGCGCCACCAAAACTGCGCGACAAGATGGATAAGTTGAGCGGCGCGGTTGGCATAATTTCCAAAAGTCAAAGTTGAAATCTACCTGGCAACTTTGAGCCACATCTTTCCACGCTTGTTGCACATAGCTTCGCATGGAATCGTCCATAGGCGCATCGGTGTCCGGCGCTAGTCCTCCGAGCACAATTTCCACTTGGACCTCTGGCGTCGTTTCGCGCAAAGCCTTTAAGCTGGGGGCAAAACCCCAACACCAAGAGCACATGGGGTCGGCAACATAAAGGATGGTAGTTTCTGAGTGCATGGGGACTGTTATGTTAGGACAACCACGCTTCCATGAAGAAGTCTCATTCTGAATGCTGAACATGCGTTACTTTCTCCTGTTACCGTTTCTTACGCTGGCCAGTTGTCAGTCCCCAACACCTCTTGCAACCCATGATGCCGATGGCATGCTGCTCGTCGGCGCAATGTGCCCTGAGTTCACGGCTAAAGATGCAGCTGGTTGCACCGTCACCCGCGCGGATCTTCTTGGGCAACGTACGGTGGTCTGGTTTTTTCCCAAAGCCGCAACGCCAGGCTGAACGATGCAAGGTAATGGGTTCCGTGATCGAATCCAAGATTTTCAAAGTGCCGGCGTGCGCGTCATTGGCGTTTCTCTCGACTCTGTTGAGGACAACCGAGCTTTCCAGCAGGCACAGGGCTATAGCTTTGCCTTGTGGTCCGACATCAACCGCAGCATGAGCCTTAACTTTGGCGCGGTGGAGGACGCAAACGCATCCTATGCCCGACGCCTAACTTTTGTCATCGGTCCAGACGGCATCGTCGAGCAAGCTGAGGTCACCAAAAACATTTCTAGCCAAGCCGATGCGCTGCTGCAGTTTTTAGATTCATGATCCTCACTTTCCTCCGTCGCCTTTTACAGGGCCTGCCTCTGCCTTTGAAGGTGGGCTCAGTTTGCCCTGATTTTTCTGCTGTGGACACGCATGGAAACTCTATCTCCGAGCAAGATCTAAAAGGGAAACGTGCAGTGCTGTGGTTCTATCCCAAAGCGGACACCCCTGGCTGAACGAAGCAGGGCCATGGATTCCGTGATCGAATTCAACAGTTTGAAAAGAAAGGCATTCTAGTTTTTGGAGTCTCGACGGACTCCGTGGAGGCGAACCGTGCGTTCCGCGACAAGTTTGATTTCCCATTCCCGCTTCTTTCCGATGTGGACCGCAACATGAGTTTGGCTTTTGGCGCAGTCGGACGACTGAAAGATGCCTATGCGCAGCGCTACACCTTTGTGATTGGCGTCGATGGCTTGGTGGAGCAGTCCATCCAAACGAAACAACCCGCCAGTCAGGCCGAAACCTTGCTGGCGGGTTGGGAGTAGGGCAGCGGAATCGCCGCCCCACTAATCTCGAGCCCGGTTAAGGCTGGATGCTTAAGTTGACTGGGTTGGAGGTGTAATCCACCGCTCCACCAGAAACCGTTGCGTAGGCGAAGGACAAGGTTTGCCCAATCGATCCTGCTGGCAAGGATGCCGGCGCCATGGTGACCGTGGTGGTCGCCATACCAGCTGCATCTAAGGTGCCTTTACTGTTTGCAAACTCAGCCGAGTTGGTCAACGCAATCGACAAGTTGTAAACCACATCTTGGTTAAGTGGGAGAACTTCTCCACCGGCGAACGAGATTCCAGGCTCATTGCCCGATGCCGATGCCAGCACCCAATAGGCCTGACCAGCACGCGCGACCGAAGCTTCCAGGGTGAGGTTCACGGTTGCGCCTGCCGACGCACTGATGTTGTAGACATCGGCACGCAGTGGGGCGTAGTTGTTGAGCAGCTCTTCGACATCGACTCGGCCAGCGCCGTACTGATTGTCTTTGCCAGGAGTGCCAAGGTCGACCGAAGTGTTCATGATGGCATCGCGCACTTCCAGAATGCTTAGGTCCGGACGCAGGGAGCGCAAAATCGCAACGACTCCTGCAACGTGTGGAGTGGACATGGAAGTTCCAGACAGGGAGGTGTAACCACTGCAGTTCAAAGTCGAGACCGTGTTCACGCCGGGAGCGCTAACGTCGGGCTTAATCAAGCCTGGAGGGTAAGGGAAGTCATTGAAACCAGCGACCGTGCCCCAACCAACAGGACCCACCGAACTGAAAGATGCAGCTGCATCATTGCAATCGGTCGCGCCAACGCTGGTGATATCAGGCACATCGCCTGGGGTACGCACATTGAACGGGGTGTTCCAGCCAGACTCGTTGCCGGCAGCAATCACCATCATGGTGCCCATCGCCTGGGTGTTGTTGCAGCTGGTGCGCCACATCGCGCGGTCAGGGCCCCATGCGTTTTGCCAGCCGAGGCTCATGGAGATGACATCGGCATTCATTAAGGCGGCGTACTGCATGCCTTGCCAAACTTCGATTTCATGCGTAATCAAAGTAGAGGTGCGGACCGGCATCAGCTTGGCGCCAGGAGCGGTGCCGGTTTGCGTGCCAGAGGTTCCATCGCCGACAACAGTGCCAGCGGTGTGCGTGCCGTGAATACCAGGGTCCATCGGATCATTATCCACGGTGGTGGTGTGGTCAAAGGCCCACCCAATAAGGTCGTCGACATAACCGTTGTTGTCGTCATCGATTCCGTTTTGGTCTGCCGGATCCCAAACGATGCCATCGCCACCCATGTCTTCACCCGGGTTCACCCAAACGTTATTGGTAATGTCGGCGTGGGTGTAGCAAGAACCAGTGTCGATGACAGCAACCACAATACCTTGCCCAGTCGCATTCATGCGGTCCCATGCAAACGGAGTCGAAATGGTTTCTTGATCACAGGTCGGGGTTCCGCCAGCGGTGGTTCCGAGCAATGCCGGGCGCGCCGGATCGTAATGGATGTAAGCAATCTCTTCGATGGCGGCGAGTTCTAGAATGACATCGGGAGTGGTGCGCACGCCAATCACATTGGTCAGCCACAACGGCGCAATCAAATCGGCCAGGCCTTGCTCTTCAAAGCTGCGCAAGAGAGCCAGCGTTGCAGCCTGCTCCGGGTCGCAAATTTCCATAGAGCGTTGGCGCAAAGCAAGCGGCAGCAAGGCTTCGTCCATGGGGCCTAGCTCGCGCTTCAGCTCCTCAAAGTTTGGCTGCGTACGGAACACAAGGTCGACGTGAATGCGCTGGTCGACCGGAGCGTTTTCAATAAGCAGATGCAGAGAAAGTTCTTGAAACTTTTCGTGCTTCTGATCTTGGGTGATGGATTGCGGTGTGGCGAGTGCCGAAGCCGCAAGAAATGCAAGAGTCAAAGACATGCGTATCTGTGGGAGGGATGAAGGGGATTAAAAAACCGAAATGGCTTCCTGCCAGGATAGCGGATGATGCAGCCTGAAACCGCGATTCTCCTAGGAATCAGCGCAGCGAGGTAAATCCTGGCGCCTAAACGTGGTGCACCGGTCCGTCACCCTTCGCCGCTGCCAAAAGCGCGCGTTTGGTGTACACCGGGACCATCGCGTGGCGGTAGTCGTGGTCGCCCGGAATGTTCGGCATCGGGCGACACTGTTTTGCAGCAAGTGCCGCAACTTCCTCGACCGCCTTGGTGAAGCTGTCTTCGCCAGGTTTTGTGCCCTTCAAAAGTGCCGCAGCCTTTTTCAGCGGCCATGGTCGGGCTTGCAGGGCGACGGTGCAAAGTGCGGCATCTTCGATGACTCCGTTTGCATCGCAATCGAGGCGCACGGCGATCCCGAATAATGGAAAGTCGATGGATCCACGATCGCGCAACTTGCCATAAGCTCCGCGTTGATCGGCGCTTGGTTTTGGCAGGTGAATCGCAACTAACAAATCAGTGTGCGGCACTTTCTTATTCCAAATGCCATCGGCTTGCCAGAGATCTGCAATCGGCATGCGCGTGCGCCCTGATGCATGCGCAAATTCCAACTCGGCGCCGAGCGTCATCAGCGCAGGTGCCGTGTCATTCGATGCAGCGGCCACACATTTTGAACCACCTTCAATCACGTGACACTTGGTGCCATCTTTTTTCATGCAAAAACCAAGTGCGGAACGCCAAAAGTAAGTTTGGTTGTACCACTGACAGCGCGTGTCGAGCATGACGTTACCGCCGAGGGTGCCCATGTTGCGCAATTGTGGACCGCTCACTAAATGGGCCGCTTGACTCAAGGCAGGATAATCCGCGCCTAGTTCCGCATGGCTGGAAACTTCCGCCAAGGTGGTCATCGCGCCAATGCGCAGACTTCCATCTTCAAGTTGCGTCATCCCAAACAACTCGTCAATTCCGCCCAGTGCTACCACTCGCTCAGGGGTGAACAAGCGATGCTTCATGTTGGGGTTCAGATCGGTGCCGCCAGCAAGGAAGCGTGCTTCGCCGTCAATCTCACTCATCATGGCGATGGCATCCTCCACTGTGGAAGGATTCTTCACCTCGAACTTAGGCAAGCGCAACATTAGTTTTGCTCCTCCAACTCGCGCAAAGCTTTGAGAACTTTTGCAGGGGTGAAGGGTAGATGACGCAATCGAATCCCAACCGCATCAAACACCGCATTGGCGATCGCAGGAATGGTGGAGTGCAACGGGCCTTCGCCAGCTTCTTTCGCACCGTATGGGCCTTCCGGATCAATACTTTCGACGATGCGCGCTTCCAAGTTAGGTGCATCAAGTGAAGTCGGAATGCGGTAATCCAAAAGCGACGGGCCCGCATGTAAACCAAAGCGGTTGAGGTCATGATTCTCCATGACTACTTCTGCGGCACCCATGTAAGTCGATCCTTCAATCTGGCCGCGCACAATGATGGGATTTAATGCGCGTCCACAATCATGCGCAGCCCAAATATTGAGCACCGTAATGCGCCCGGTTTCGGTGTCGACGTCGACCTCCGCGGCATGCGCGGTGAAGGAGTAAGCGGGGGAGGCGCCAATTGTGCCACCGCGATAATCCCCACCTAATTCCGGGGTGTTGTAAGCGCCAGTGCTGCCGAGAGTATCGAACATTTCTTCCGCTAAGTGGAAGGCCTCGACATGGGTCATGCTGCGCGCCGCTTCGCTCAAGTCAATGACTGTGCCATCCATCAGGCGGACATCGCGGCCTTCGACTTCCCAGTGTTTGGCGACGGCTTCAACGATATGTTTGCGTAACTTGCGTGCTCCATCAATCGCAGCATTGCCAACCATGAAAGTTACCCGGCTGGAGTAAGCGCCAAGATCGACCGGGCAAAGGTCGGTGTCGGCCGCAACCACTTTAATGTGGCTGGGCAAAATGCCAAGTTCTTCCGCCACTAGATAAGCCACCATGGAGTTCGAACCTTGGCCGATGTCATTTCCGCCGGTAAACACAGTCACCAAACCGCTGCGGTCAATCTTCAACTGCACACCAGCTTGCGGCATCTTGTTCGGGTACACCGGATAGTTGGTCCCCGAGATGTACATGGATCCAGCCACTCCCAGTCCGCGGCCATGCGGCAACTTACCACGCCGCGCTTTCCAATCACTGGCATCTTCCACTTCATCCAGGCATTGCATGAAGCCATTCGAGCTAATCCGTTGCCCGTTGATGGTTTTCGTATCGGATCCGATGAAGTTGCGCCGCCGGATCTCAATCGGGTCAATGTCCAACTTATGCGCAATCTCATCCAGCTGCACTTCAAAGGCAAAACGCGGCTGCACCGAACCATGTCCGCGTTTCGGCCCGTTCGGCGGCTTGTTGGTGAACACCCGCGTGCTGTCAAAGCGGTAGTTCGGGAAATCATAAGGTCCGGTCAACAGCTGCCCGGAGTAGTAAGTCGTCACCAATCCAAAACTGGAATAGGCGCCGCCATCAATCAACAGTTTGGCATCGACGCTAGTAATAGTGCCGTTCTTCTGCGCAGTGGTGCGGTAATGCATTTGCATTGGATGGCGTCCGCGGTGCGCGTAAAACACTTCTTCGCGCGCCCACAACATTTTCACCGGACGCCCCGTTTTCAGCGCCAATTGCGCGACCACAAATTCGAGCGAGAATGGGTCAGACTTGCCGCCAAATCCGCCACCGAGGCAAGGTTGAATCACCCGAATGCGCGCAGGATCCAACTCCAACACCCGTGCCAATGCCCGATGCACATAGTGCGTGATCTGCGTGGAAGACCAAAGCGTGATGCGACCGTCCGAGTTTGGCTGCGCTACTGCGCAATGCGGTTCAATCGGCGCATGGGTGGTGCTGTGAAAACTATAGTCTTCTTCCAGCACGATATCCGCCTCTGCAAGCTGCGCATCGACGTCACCAAACTCCAAATCTACATGCTTGGAAATGTTGTCGCGACGTTTGCGCCCTTCATGAATCGGTGGTTCTGGGGTCACCAGAGCCACTTGCGGATCAAGGATGGCATCGAGTATTTCATATTCCACCTCGATCAAATCCAAAGCTTCGCTAGCAGTGTCTTCATCCACTGCTGCAACCGCCGCGACTTCATCGCCGATGAAACGTACCTTATCGGTGGCTAATGCGTTTTCATCGGGGGTCCATGGAATCACTCCATAACGGATGGGCAACTCGGCACCCACTAAAACGCCAACCACTCCCTCTAAAGCTTCCGCTTTGGAAGTATCAACCGACAAGACGCGCGCATGTGCGTGCGGGCTGCGCAACATTTTTGCATGCAGCATGCCGGGGAGCTGGATGTCATCGGTATAAATGGCTTCGCCGGTTGCTTTGGCCAAGCCATCAACCTTACGATTCTCTTTGCCGACGACGCGGAAGCCCTTTCCCCAAGGCGCCTCCGTTCCATGTTGGTCGCGCGCAGCCATCAGACTTGTTCTCCTTTCGCAGCGAGCACCACTGCTTCATAAATCTGGGTGTAGCCTGTGCAACGACAAAGATTGCCGGCGAGCGATTGCTTGATTTCTTCGCGGCTCGGATCTGGATTCTTTGCCAAGAGAGCCTTTGCGGAGAGAATCATGCCTGGCTGGCAAAATCCGCACTGCAAAGCGCCGCAACGGTCAAAAGCATCTTGCACTGGGTCCGCACCTTCGCCGCCGTCCGCCCGATGCGCGGGCAGCAGGCCCTCAATGGTCGTGATGGCCTGATTTTCCGCAGTCGCCGCCAAGCTCAAGCAGGCCAAAGTTGGCACGCCATCCATCAAAACGGTGCAGGCGCCGCAGTCGCCCTTATCGCAGCCTTGCTTCGAGCCAGTCAGGCCCATCTTGTAACGCAGGACCTCAAGCAAGGTCCAGTGCTCAGGGGCCGCAACCTCGACGGTATCGCCGTTCACTTGGAGTCGGAAGACGCGCATGGAAGGCAGATTGTACTTCGGCGGCGTCGATTATGATGGTGGAAGTCCATTTCCGGGCGCATCTAATTCTCTACACGAGATCGAAATGCTTTTATTGGCTTGCTTATTTCTTTCCACTCCGTGTCTCTTGCAAACAGACGACGGGCCAGACTTTTTGGCGCCTCATCCGGGGGCCAAAACATCGACCGCTTATTGGGCGAAATCCGAGGGAGATCTGCGTTACATGTGGCAGCTTCCAGAAGACTACTCCGCGGATAGCCCACGCCATATGACTGTGATTCTTCATGGCACCGGTGGCGATTACCGATGGGGTTATTTCAACAACTTCACCGAGCGCCACATGAAGTTGAACCCGTTGCGCAGCGAAGACATTCTGATTTCGGTCGATGGCACCAGTCCAGGCGCTAACAATACGCGACTATTTCTAGGCGAGAAAAAAGATGTCGATGCCTTCCATGCATTTTTAGTGGAAATACGCGAGCAGTTCGCGGTCGACAAAATCTTCCTCTATGGGCATAGCCAAGGTTCCTTTTTTGTGATTCATTATGCTTCGGAGCACCCGGAAATGTTGGGAGGGGTGGTCGCTCATGCCAGTGGCAAGTGGGGGTGGACCAAAATCAGTCGTAAGATGAAAGATGTGCCAATTCTTTTTCTTCATGGAACGAAGGACCCGGTTGTGCCTTACCGTCAGTCGGTGAATAGCCGCAACGAGTTTTTAGATAAGGGCTTCGATTTAGTTGGCTTGTTGCGCATGCCTGGCTACAACCATTGGCCCAACTCAACTCGCGTGACCGAAGGCCTTGACTGGTGCGAGGCGATGACCAGCGATGATCCGCAACGCGTGCTGGATTTGGCAAATGCCTTAGCGAGGCATAAAGGACCAGATTCCTATCAATATGAAATCTCGCCAGCTCTGGCGCTTAGCCGTCAAGTAACGCGTCGTTTATTGGAAGATGGTGAGCATCCTCTGGAAAATGTGCCTACGAAGATATCTAAAAAGGCTTCCAAGCTTGCATCGGCGATTGAGAAGCAGGGGGGCAAGGTGGTTTCGGAGCTAAGTAAGGCCTATAAAAAGAAGATCACCTTGGCAGATGACTTGCCCCTTGGTCTTTTGGTCGCTGCGAGAGAAGACTACCGCGGAGTTGATAGTGTTGAAGCTTGGTACAAGAAGATTGGATACGACAAGCTTCGCAAAAAGCATTTAAAGAATGCCAACGAGATTCACTCTGTGTGGTGGAATTCTCAAAAAGAGTCGGAGATATATGCCACTACGGTGGACCTCATGGAGTCGGCATTTCTCATAGAAGGGTTTCAATGGGACATGAAAACTAAAATGGAGGAGTGGAATGCTTCACCAGCCAGTTTGCGCTTGGATAAAAAAACCCTAGCAAACTACGAATCGGTAGAGCACTGGATAGACGGTTGGGAACTTGGCGACAAGGTGTATAAAAAACTTTGGATGAAATGGGAATGGAAAGACTAAGCGGTCAATCTTTTTGATCGACAATCTCATCGGCATGTTCCTTTAGCGCGAGACCCTCTGCTCCACGGCCAAGGGCGATCAAGCAGTCTCCTTCCAAATTTAAGCCCTTAGGCCAGTTGGGGCGGCCAACATTGGCCTGGTGTGCATACCTTAAGCCGGCTCTTGCATCGCCACGCTCCAGTTGCGTAAAACCTACCCAATAGGCTCCTTCCGGGCTTTCCGAGTCGATGCCGTAAATAAGTAGAGCCTGATCGAAGGCGTCGTCCTGGCGTTTTTGCTCTAACAAGAAGGCTAAGTAGGCATTGCGCACTCCAACATCGTCGGGCTCTTGAAGGAGAGCATCTAAATAAACTGTGTCGGTTTCTTCATAGAGTCCTTGCTGGTTAAGGATCTTGGCCTTCAAGCGCAAGCCCATAGAGCCGGGGCTTTCTGTGCCTAGAATATCGAGTGCTTCTTCGTAGCGTTCCTGGCGGAAATAGATTTCCGAAATCCCAATCCGTCCATGACGACGCCAAGCATATTTGGGTGACTGCATGAGCTGTTCGGCGAGGATGGCGGACTCCTCATACTCTCCGTGCTCGAGTAGAAAGCGAGAGAGTAACTGCATAGCGCCATAGCTGTCTGGCTTTTCTTCGAGGACGAGGTCTAGCAAACGCCTGCCCTCTGCTTCGCGTCCACTGCGAAATAAAACGCGAGCTCGTGCAACCTTGGCAGCAGAAAGCGTGACTTCATCTGCCATGGCCAAACAAATATCGGATTGACGAAAGGCTTCATCGAAACGTTCTAGCTCTACTAGCGTGGTGCATAAGGCCATGCGTAGCTTTATGAGAGTGGGGTCTTCGCGCAGAGTATCCATGGCGATTTCCAAAGCCTCGTGGTAGCGCTTGAGGCGGTTGAGTTCGCGTACCAGTTGCATAATTTTGAGCGCAGATCCTGGACGTAGCGCTAAGTAAGTTTTTAGGTCAATAATCGCAGAGCTGCTGCGCCCTAAAAGGATTTCATAGCGCGCTTTCGAGGCCAAAACCATGATGGAAGTCGGGTTCTGCTCCAAAGCACGTGCCGCCAAAACTACGGCACCCTCCATGTCCCGGGTGTGCTGGAAGCAAAGCATTTTCACGTGAATGTCACGAAAGTCAATGGCCGTTTCTTGGAGCTCTACTGGAAACTTTTGCGTATTCCCCAGTTTCCATTCACTAAAGGATTTGCCTAAACGGTTGGCCAAAGACAGGTCTCCATTTTCTAGTAAGTAGGAGTAGTATCTGGTGGAGCGGTCAAAAGTGCCTTTATTAAAAAAGCCATCAGCAGCGAGTTGGCAAACCTCGATGTTCTCAGGCAGTGCCAAGTCATGGAAGTCCACAAAGTTAATAAATTCTCCCCAGTCCTCGCTTTCGAATATTTCGCTTGCCTGATGTACCAACGCGCGCGCGCGCAATAGGGTTGACGAAGCACCCTGGCGTTTCGCATAAAGAGAAATCCAAATGAGGGCTGCGACCAGGAGCACTAAAGATGCACTACCCATGGCTTTGCGTGGCTGCAAGCGAATGCGTTGCACCAATCGCGAGAGAGGTCCTCGAGGAATAGCGTGTACCGCTTCAAAACGTAAGAAGCGTCCAATATCGGAGGCGACCGATCCACCATGTGGGTAACGGTTCCCAGCTTTTTTCTCCAAGCACTTCTCTATGACCGCGCGAAGATCTCGAGGTACCTTTTTGCGATCCTTCCACACGGGAATTTGAACCTTAACCGCCCGAGCACCTTCCACGGTCCCTGCGTTAGGAAAGGGGACTTGACCGTGAAAGGCTTCCCAGGCAATGCAACCGAGTGAATAGACGTCGGAAGCGGAAGTCAGAATGCCGTGGTCTAGTTGTTCGGGAGAGGCATATCGCGGGGTGCCTAAAAATCCAATGGTTTGATCTTGTTCGGCATCGACTCCACGTCGGGCTAAGCCAAAGTCCACCAGGTAAGGCTCGCCCGCGGTATCCAGCAAAATATTACTGGGCTTGATGTCGCGGTGGACGATGTTGCGCGCATGAGCAGCGGATAATGCAGAGCCGACTTTTTGCAGAATAGGCACCACAAAGGGGAGCCAGTCGCGCCCTTGAGGTTCTGGGAATCCTTGCACGCGTCCCTGGAGAATTTTGTCCAAAGAAGGGCCCGTAATGAGATGCATGGCAACCCAGCGGTATCCGGCAATGATGCCAGAGTCAAAAATCTCCACAATATTTGGATGGCGCAACTCGGCAAGTAAACGCGCCTCTCTGCGAATGCGTTCCTCGCCGTCGGGAACCAAATCGCTGGATTGCAGCGGAATGAGTTTTAATGCGACCCGTCGGTCAAGGTCCGATTGCATGGCTTCATAAACCACACCTCCTCCTCCAGCACCAATCTCACGTAATAAAAGAAAGCCGGCAACCTCTTCGCCAATGCTTGGGGCGTGAGAGGGAGAAGCATCTTCGAAATCTAGAAAGTCGAAGGCATCTTGCTCCTCAGGAGTAAACTTCACCCGTCTTCCGCGCGCAAGGGAACTCGAATCGCGGCTAGGGCTTTGCGGAACCGTTTGGAGAAAGCACTCTCACTAATACCCAATCCTTCGGCAGCTTCTTTTCCTGTTTTGCTTTCGTAGATGCGCAGCAAAATAGCTTCGCGCAATTCTGGAGCTAAACCTTCCAGGACTTCACTGACGCGGTTCTCCATTTCGCGGTGCTGAATGTCTGTGGAAGCTCCTGGTTGGGTGCGCGATAAAGCCTCAAACAGTTGTGCTCGCTCGCCTTTTTCGGATGGTGCAATCGCGGAGGCCGCAAAGGGCAAGCGCTTGGAGGCGCGTCCAGCCTCTAAGAGTTTGTAGTGCAATATTCCTGACAGCCACCTTTGCAGGCTGCCGCTGCCGCGATATTCGAAATCTGAAATCCGATGGGATGCTTCAATCCAAACTTCTTGCAACAAGTCATCGACCTCAAAGTGAGCGCTGGATCTTCCTTGCATGCGGAAGTGCGCCAAAACACGGAGCCGAGATTCGCACCGCTCGAGTAGTTTGATCCAAGCCTGTGGAGAAGACTGGTTGTCAGCTTGCACCTCTTCAAGAAGGTGCGCGGTGAGATTAGGGTCGAGAGTCAAGGGTGAGGGGTCGGCTTGCGATTTACGCGTGATATGGATCGTTATCGGTGCGCTGATGTTCTTCGGCATCTAGCTGGAAAGTATCTTCCAGAAAATGACGTAGAGTCGCGGTTTGCGGCGCGGCGATCTTTTGCCCTGCTTGAGCGGCGAGCCACGCGATTAGCATGAAGAACAAAAGTACCAGGCTCGCCCAAAATGCCCAAGGGTTCTTGCCTAGAAAAAGTTGCACTCCACCAAAGGTGGTCAGGAAAAGAATGCCCGTGCCGCAAGCTAAGTAGCTAAATGTAACTGCGGTCCAAGCGTTTGGGTTTGGGCCAATCAGGCCGTGCAAAACAGAGCCGCCGCCCTCCTTGTCCTCGAAATGCCCACTTAAAGCTGGGGACCAAAGATGCCGCTGGTCTTGAGGCATGCGTAAGTCGTAGTGCATTTGCAAATCAGCAATCATGCCAACGCAAGGGCATTGCGGTTGCTTCAGTCGCTCCTGCAACATCCGTATTGCATCTTGACTTGCGATGGGCAAATCAATTTGGAAGCGGGGTCGGAGGCGATGCGGATGCACCACCCCATCTTACTGCGAGAGTTTCCTATTCAAAATCAACCGCGCAGGCCCATTCGACACCATCTAGGCTCAATAACGCTTGGCGGAGCTCAAGGCTTGCCGCTTGGTCCAGTTGAATGGCATTGAAGGCTTTATCTAAATCAACGTCGCGCCCTAGGGCAAGGTTTGCGAGGTTGATGCCATGATCAGCGATGACTGCAGTGATTGCGGCGAGGCGGCCCGGCTGGTCAAGGTTACGAATGAACAGCATGGAATCCTTTAACTTAGTTTCGAGATAGAAACGGTCGACTTGCACAAGTTTTGGTTTGTCATGTCCGATGATGGAGCCAGCAACCACGCTTTTCTGGCCGTTGTTTTCCAAACTCACCTTCAATAGGCCAGCGTATCCCACCGTGTCGGTTCCCTGCACTTCGGCAATGCTGTAGCCGTTTTCATGGGCCACCGAAGTCGCGTTGACTAGGTTGATGTTGCGACTAAGTAAGACTTCCAAGAATCCATGAAGAACCGCAGACTTGATGGCAGCCATCGGGAGATCCAAAAGAGCGCCGGCGCATTCAATCTCGATTTTGGAGACGGACCCTTCCAACATGTTGGCATGCAAACGGCCAAGAGATGTCGCTAAACGCAACCATGGTTCCAGCTTGACCGCAGTCGGTCCATCGACCGAGAAAGAGTTCACCGCATTACGCACTGCACCTTCGTTCAGGTAAGCGGACATTTGCTCCGCAATGCGCACCGCAACTTTCTCTTGTGCTTCATCGGTGCTGGCGCCTAGGTGCGGTGTCAGAACGAGTTTTGGATGACTGCGCAACGGAGAGTCTGCCGGGAGCGGTTCGTGCTCGTAAACATCTAAGGCAGCGCCAGCGAGATGACCGGCATCGAGTGATTCAAGCATGGCGGATTCATCGACCAGGCCTCCGCGCGCGGCGTTGACCAAACGCATGCCGGGCTTGCAGGATGCGAGAACCTCGGCGTTGATGAGATGATGGGTGCGTTCGGTAAGTGGGGTATGCAGGGTGAGGAAATCGATCCGCGGCCAGATTTCTTCGAGCTCTAAAAGCTCAATGCCCAAACTCTCGGCGACATCCTTAGGCAGAAAGGGATCGTAGCCCAAAACATTCATGCCGCAGCCTTGCATACGACGTGCGACGGCTTGACCAATGCGGCCAAGGCCAATCACGCCAATCGTTTTATCGACGAGCTCAACACCCATCAGGCCTTTCTTGTTCCACTCGCCATTCTTCATCCGTGCATCGGCAGCCGGAATGTTGCGGCACAAGCTCAGTAGCAAAGAAACTGCATGCTCCGCCGCTGACAAAGTGTTTTCGCCGGGAGCATTCATGACTAGAATGCCGCGTTCCGTAGCCGCTTCAATGTCGATGTTATCGACACCCGATCCAGCACGGCCAATCACCTTTAAACTTGGTGCTGCATCCATCATGATGGCATCGACCGTGGTTGCGGATCTAACTACCAGGCCAACTGCATCGGCGACGGCATCTATCTTTTCATGGATAGGAAGCCCTGGGCGGTTATCGACCTTCAAGCCGGCGTTTTCCAAAATGCGGCCGCACTCTTCTGCGACGGCGTCTGCGAGGAGAATTTTCATGCTTGAACCTCAGCGTTAAGGGCGGCATCGAAACGGGTGAAAAGGTCGGTGAGGTCATCCATGTTGTGTTCGCCCATGTGGCCAATGCGAAAAGTCTTGTTCTTGAGATCGCCGTAACCATTGGAGACCAAAATGCCTTGCTGCTTTAATGCGGTCAAGGCTCCGATGAATTCCGGACCGTCGCCGCGTGCAATACAACTGACCGTGTCCGAGCGATGCCCTTCTTGCGGAAAAGGAACCCATCCATGCCCGGCAGCCCAAGTGCGCGTAGCCTCCGCCATTTCGGCATGACGTTGCCATCGTGCTTCCAATCCTTCCTGCTCGATGCGCCCCAACTGTGCGACCAAAGCGTAAAGGTGTGCGGTTGATGGAGTGGTTGGAGATTGTTCCTTCTCGTTTCCTTTTGCCAACTTCAGGTAATCCAAAAGCCAACCGCGGTTCGGTACTTGCGCAGCACGCGCCATGGCTCGTGGACTGACCGACGCCATCGCCATGCCAGCAGGCAGTGCCAAACATTTCTGCAATCCGAACAAGCAGACATCGAGGCCCCATTCATCGACTAAAACTGGAATGCCTGCCATCGAGCTGACCGTGTCCACGCATAGCAGGGTGCGCGGGAATTCCTTCATGACTTCTTTCAGTGGAGCCAAAGGAGTCACTGTGCCGGTCGACGTCTCGTTGTGCACAATCGTGACCACGTCGTAATCGCGCTCTTTCAAAGCCGCACGTAAACCAGCAGCATCGACCCCGCCTCCCCAAGCTATGTCCAAGGTGTGTGCATCTTTGCCATTCGCCAACGCGATGTCGCGCCAGCGTTTACTAAACGCACCATTCACCACGTGCAGACTGGACCCCGAAACCAAGTTCCGTATCGCAGCTTCCATCATGGCAGAAGCCGGCGCGGTCAGCATGAGCACCTCGCTTTCGGTGTGCATCAACTTGCGCAATCCAGAGCGTGCAGCGGCCCAAAGTTCCGCGCATTCCGGGGTGCGATGTCCGATGGCAGGGCGCGCCATCTGTTGCAGGATGTCAGGGTGGACTTGGGTGGGTCCAGGAATGAAAAGTTTCATGGGACGAGGTCGAGTTGCTGCTGTGCGGCAGCGAAAAGGTCAGGGTGAAGCGCTTCCAGTTCGGAAGCGCGTTCGGAGCCGGCAGCAAGCAAGGCCACGCCGGCAAGTTCAGGTCCAGGTAAGAAGATAGACGCTTCGTCGCGCACTCGTTCGCGTGTCACCACACCGCCAAATCCAACAAATAATCCGAGCATGGGTGCGGCTTCTAAATCGGAAGTGCCATCGCCAATCAACATGGCGCGCTTTGGATCCAGCTTAAGTTCGGCGCACACCTTGGCAATCACTTCTGGTTTACCGCCATCGCGCGCTAAAGGATGGGCGCAGGCAATATCGATGGCGCGCTCTAATGGATGGTTGGCCAAAGGGAAGTCCACCGCGTGGATGGCTTCGCCTGCAATGCCTAGATGAAGCGCAAAAGGGGCAACTGCCGGGTAGAGTCCACCGGAAATTACATGCACTGGAATCGACAGATCCAACAAGCTGCCGATGACCGCCTTGGCGTCGGCGAGTTCTGTTGCGAGGTAGCGGCTGACGACCCAATCCACATCTTCCGTTCGCGGGGAAATCAGTTCGAGGCGTTTACGGAACACCTCATCGAGCGGGATTTCACCAGACATGGCGGCGCGCGTCAGTGCAGCCACGTCGACATTACGTCGAGCGGCTAACTCGTCGATGCCCTCAATTCCTGCGAGTGTGGAATCGCAGTCAAAGAAGACAATTTTGGCTCCTGGCCAGCCCTGAGAGAGGCTCACGGAAGAAATGCTAACAGCCCCGCATAGCACTTATGAGCGCTTTGACGAGCTTTCACATTTTAAGATGACACCCCGCGCCGCGCGTCCGTCGAGAAGCACTTCCAGCGGTTGCTCAAGCTGAATGTGTTGCACGCCATGCGGAAAAATTTCACGCGTTGGCTGCTTACGGAGCCATTTCAAATCCAAACTTCCCTCACCGGTGTGCGGATTCACGGTGAAATACCCAATCCGGAAGGAGGTAATGTTGTGGAAAAAGTGCGAGCCCTCGGATGGCGTGACCCGCATGCCCTCAAAACCGGTTTCGACAAGCACCTTCGCGTGGCTGATGTCACTCCACTCCACGCCAATCCCCAGCCACGGATCTTGCGACCCCCAACGACCTGGCCCGACTAAGAGGTAGGGGCGGTTCTGATTTTTGAGTTGGGCGTTGACCTTGGTGATTTGATTTGCAGTGGCACTACTGCCGCTGCGATCGAAGTCCGCTGGGTCGACAAAGAGAATGTCTAGAATCCCGTTAATGCGGCCATTGCCGAGTGCGCGTTCACTTCGGCAGAGTGCAGAATCTGCGTCGAAACCGTCGATATCAAGGTGGATTCCCGCTTCGGATAGGGCCATCGGACGAATCTGCAAAAGACCAAGCTGCTGTGGCTCATCTTCCTTCCCTTCCAGATCTACCGCAAATTCTACCTCGACCGGACAGCCCATCGCCTCTTGGCCAATACGCAGAATCTGCTGAACCAAAGGCGCCAGCGGGAAGGAGCCATGCTTCAAAATATTGGCGAAGGTGACCAAGCGTTGTCCACTGCGCGAAACGCCATCGGTAATGCGGTGATCTTCGCTTTGATAGGTCGAGGCTAAATGATGCAGCACCTGATCTTGATCAGCCTCGGCGATGGGGTACGGGTGCGGATGGAAGGAGTCCACAGAGGCCGTGCCTTTCGCTTCGCGCTGCTCGGCCGTGGAATCTTGAAGTGGAAGCGCGTAAAAATAACGTTGTGCGTTCTGGAGGATGTCATCGACCGCTGAAAATTCAGGCAGACTTTGCGGACGATGAGGGCAAAATCGAATCCCTCCTTCGCCGGCAACCAGTAAACGCCCTAATCCTAGACCGACCACGCACACGCCATCTTCCGGTCCGCATCCACCATAAGGGTAGTAGTTATGGGAACGCGCGACGCCAGAAAAGGTCGGGTAAACCTTTCCGCGATGCTCACGTCCGTAAACCGGCTGAATCATGACCGCCATTTTTTCTTCCTCATGCCGATAAGCCGTGGCGTTGCGGTAAGCGCGGGCGCGATCACTGTAGGTCGATGCGAAGACTTGCTTCACCGCATCGCAGAGTTGCGCTAAGCGTTCCCGTTCACTGCCGACGTTGCGAATCATTACCGTTCCGTAAATTCCGGCAAAGGGTTGGTGGTGCGAGTCTTCGAGCAAACTTGAGGAGCGCACCGCTAACGGGCCCGGCATGGCGCGGAGAATGCTGCGAAAGTCGGAGGTGACTTTGGTCGGGAAGCGCCCATTCATAAATCGGTCACGCCGCTCGGATTCCGTCATTTTCTTGCCTAACGCCGTTTGTTGTAGTCGGTTACGTCGGATGAAATGGTCGAAGACCTCGGTGGTAAGAACCACCGTAGGCGGCACCACCACCCTTACATTGCGCAACTCACCCTCGGGAGCAAAGGAGGGAAGCAGGCGATTTACAAAGGCGAGACCACGCGCTTTTCCGCCGAGCGAGCCCCTGCCAATGCGCGCGAACTGAATGGTTTCGTCGTAGGTTGCGCGGTGAAAATCGACGATAGCTCCCCGTTGCACGCGCAATCTTGCGCGGCGCAAAGCGTTCAGTAAGTAGGCGCGCAGCTCTTCGCCGTCTTCAAAAGAGTCGGCCGGTTTGTCTTCAAGAGAGTCGGCTAGACGGAAGTGGGTGCGTGCACGTAGCCAAATGGAGAACCGACCACGTTGCGCGTGGTAAAGCAAAGAGTCACTTGGCACCTTGGCCACCATGGTTTCAAGCTCTTGCAGGGAATGTGCATCGGATTCTGGTTGCTCTCCATGGAGGTCAAAGCGAAATGCGCCAAAGCCAAAGTTCTCCAACAGGAAATCGCGCATTTCCTGGTGCAGTAAGCTTGAACCTTTTTGCACAAAGGTGATGCCCATAGTCTCAGCCAGCGCGCGATTTTCTTCCCGCGCAGATTGCATCATGAGCGGAAGTTCCGGCGCGACCTTGCGTACATGCTGCAGAAATTCTGCGCCGGCGACGGCATCGGGTTTTTGCGAGTTGCGGTCGCGTGGAATACCAACATCGGAAATGACGCCTAGCATGTGTTCGCGGTGTTCATCGAATAAGTCGCGGGCGCTTCGGTAATCGCGCGCAAGTAGCAGTTTAGGCCTCGCGCGTAGACGTTGCAGTTTGTCGGGGAGGTTCAATCCTTCGCTCAAAACGCTGCGTGATTGGCGCAAGATCTCGGAGTAGAGAAGGGGTAAGTAAGAGGACAAAAAGTTCAGTGAATCTTCGACCAGGAGAATGCAGCGCACGCCGACCTGTACACAGTCATGTAGACAGTTCGCGCGATCTTCAATCAAAGTCACCATGGCATTCAAGATGCGCGTGTCGCCGGACCAAAGGAACACGCCATCGAAGGGGTTCGCAATGGAGCGTTCCAGCAAACTGCGCGTTGCAGAGGCGTCGTAGCCCAGGAGCACCACCGGGACTGCGCCGACATGTTGTTTTACTTGCTCAGCAAAGTCGACCGGATCCAGGCCACTCATTTGCGGCGTAACCATGACCAGAATGTTGCGTCGTGATTTCGCAATATGTTGCAAGGCATCTTCAGCATCTGGAATGTGCACCATTTGCGGGGCATCACGCATGGCAAGTTCGCCGCCCTCGAGTAATAACTCGGCGACCTGGCCGTCCTCCTGCAAAATGAAGGAGTCATACAGGCTAGAAACCAAAACCACTTCCTCCACGCGATAGGGCATGAGAGTTTCAAACCCTCGTCGTCCAGAATCAGAGTCTGACGGCAGGAGATGCGGCGATTCAGTCAAGACTTCTAGCCTAACGGCAACCGTGATATGCTGTTTTCATGTCTTTGGAAACCTTGCGCGGATTTGCTCTGGCCCTTCCTCATGCAGAGGAAGGGACCTCCTGCAGCAACGTCGCGTTTAAGGCCGGAGCTAAGAACTTTTTTTTCATGGGCACCAAGGACGATGTCATGGTTCTGCGCTTTAAGTTAGTCGATAAGGTTGCTGAAGCCGAGCAGGTGTCCGAAAAGTCGCCCGAGATCTATAGCGTAGGGCCCTCTGGTTGGACGACGGTTCGCTTGCCTTTGACAGCGCGCTTTCCTGCAAAGCGTTTCCACGCTTGGATGAAGGATAGCTACCGTGCTTTGGTGCCCAAAAAGCTTCAGCAAAGTGGTTAAGTTAATTTTCACTCAGAACTTGCTGCGGCATGTGCAGGCGCCCACCCTTGAAGTGGAAGGGTGTACGGTGAGCGAGGTTTTACGCGTTTACTTTGTGGATTATCCACAAGTGCAAAGTTACATCTTGGATGACCAAGGAGCCGTGCGCAAACACGTTACCATTTTCTTGAATGGCGACATGATTTCCGACCCAACCGAACAGTCGGATGGGGTCACCGCCGGCGATGAAGTTTTTGTCGCCCAAGCCCTTTCCGGAGGATGAGATGAATCGTAGTTTGTTCGTGGGCACACGCAAGGGCTTATTTCGAATCACCCGGGATCAGACTGGTGCTTGGTGCATCTCTGATAATTGGTTTTTGGGCGACCCAGTATCCATTGTGGCTCCCGCTGCCGACGGCAATCGCATCGATGCGGCGCTAGACCTTGGCCACTTCGGGGTGAAAATGCAACGCAGCTTAGATGGCGGCGAATCGTGGAATGAAAGGCCTACGCCGGCTTATCCGCCAAAACCAGAAGGTGAGGTGGATATTGAGCCGGGTCGCGGCATTGATTTACCGTGGACCAATAAGCTGGTATGGGCTTATGCCAAAGGCGCTCCAGGTGAACTCTGGTGTGGCACTTTGCCGGGGGGATTATTTCATTCCACCGATGACGGCGAGACCTGGAATATCGTGCGCGCACTTTGGGATGACCCACGTCGACGCAAAATGTTTGGCGGTGGATTTGATTTTGCAGCCATTCATTCCATTTTGGTGGACCCACGTGACAGCAAACATGTCACCATCGGGATTTCGGTGGGAGGAGTTTGGACCACCTTTGATGGTGGTAAAACTTGGGAACTCATCGGCGAAGGATTACGCGCGGCTTATATGCCAGATGAATTGAGCCACGATCCATTAAGTCAAGATCCCCATTGCATTGTGCACTGCCCCAGCAATCCGGATCGTTTATGGATGCAGCACCACAATGGAATATTTCGCAGCGATGATGGGGGAAGGAAGTGGAAAGAGATGGAAGACGTCGCGCCTTCGGCATTTGGTTTTGCGGTTGCGGTGCATCCAAGCGACCCAGATAAAGCGTGGTTCGTTCCTGCGGTTAAGGATGAACAGCGCATTCCTGCCGAGGCACGTGTCATCGTCAATCGCACCACCGACGGCGGTAAGACCTTCCAACCACTCCACGATGGTTTGCCAGAACCCCCGGCTTATGATTTGGTTTATCGCCACGCGCTCGACATTGATTCCAGCGGCGACCTACTTGCTTTCGGCAGCACCACCGGTTCTCTGTGGGTGAGTGAAGATCAAGGCGATCATTGGCAAGTGGTGAGTGAGCACCTGCCGCCTATCTTGTGCGTCCGATTTCAGTAGGCTGAACGCGCATGACTGCCGCTCCCCCCGACACCGCGCTGCTTGAGGTGCAAAGCCTCTCCCTACTTTATGGAGAACGATGTGCGGTCCAAGACCTGAGTTTCCAGGTCCGCCGCGGCGAATGTTTTGGCTTGCTAGGCCCCAATGGTGCAGGAAAAAGCAGCACTCTGGGTTGTTTGGCAGGTTTACTAAACACCTGGAAAGGTGAACTCCAGTTTGGAGGTCGTGCCATCCGCCCTGCCGACGATGTCTCGCTGCGCGGAAAGATCGGCTTGGTTCCACAGGACCTCGCTTTGTATGAAGACATGACCGCAATGGAGAACCTAGTTTTCTTCGCTCGCATGGCTGGTCTATCTAAGGCTGCTGCAAAAGAAGGCGCCGACCGCGGATTGGAGCTAGCCGGTTTGACCGACCGCGCCAAGGATCGCGTGGACTCCTTTTCGGGTGGTATGAAACGCCGCCTCAACTTGGCGGTGGGCGATGTCCACCAACCACCTCTTCTTTTACTCGATGAACCCACCGTAGGTGTGGACCCGCAGTCGCGGAATCATATCTTCGAAACTCTGGAATCTTTATCGCGCTCCGGACGCACTTTGATTTACACCACGCATTACATGGAAGAAGTGGAGCGTTTGTGCGACCGTATTTTAGTGATGAACGAAGGAGTTGCGCTTGGTTGTGGCACTCACGCGGAGCTTGCAACAAGCATTCATCAACCTAACGCGACTCTTGAAGAGGTGTTTCTACATATGACCGGGCGTAGCTTACGCGATTCATGAAACTCGGCCCCGCAGCACTTCTTTTCGCGCGCAAGGACCTCAGTCTTTTCTTTCGCGACCGTACCGCAATGTTGCTCGGCTTCCTCCTGCCGGCAACCTTGGTCACAATCTTCGGTTATCTCATGGGAATGATGAATAGCGATAACGGAACTGGGCCGATGGCGCGCGCGACACTCTGGGTTACCGACGTCGACCAAACCGAAGACAGTCGATCCTTTTACGCAAATCTAAGAACTTCCGAACTGCTCCGGGTGCGTCCTCGCCTGAATGAAGACGGCACCTATTTAGATACTGCATTTACCGCGGAGCAGTTGCGAGAAAAAGTAATCGATGGCAAGTTTGATCACGCACTCATTATTGGTAAAGGCTTTGCGGAAGCCCTGGCATCGGCCGAAGCGTTGCCACTGACCTTAGTGCGGGATCCTGGTTCGCAGATGGAAGGGCAGTTGACCAACATCGCTGTTATGCAATCCTTGAACGCATCCACTGAGGGGCGCATTTTCACCAACATGCTGGTGCAAAACTTGCGCAATGCAGGCATGCCGGATGTCGCTGTAGACCAAATCCGTGCAGTCACCGAGCAGCAGCGTGCGTTGCTGCAACAATCTTCGGGCAATCAGTCCTTCAACATGATGAATCTGTTTAGCGGTCGCGGCATGGTGAAGATGGAAGATCACGTCCCACCAGAACGGGCGGATAATGTTTCGGCGGTGCAAGCACAGGCGGTTGGCGGGATTGCCGTCATGATGTTGCTGTTCGGGTTAACTGCAGCATCGGCCTCGCTTTTGCGTGAACGAGAAGGCGGCACCATGCGTCGACTGCTGAGCTTGCCGATTCCTCCCGGATCGATTTTACTGGGCAAGGCCTTGGCGATGGGCGTCGTCGGCCTCATCCAACTTACCGTGCTTTTTGTCGTCGGCGAGTTCCTGTTTGAAATTGGGATTTGGCGCGACCCCCTTACCTTGGGTGCCATCATCGTGTGCACCATCGCGGCAGCAGTGGCCTTCGGTTTATTGATTGCCTCGTGGGCGCGCACTCCAAAGCAGGCCGATGGCATGAGCACGCTAGTCATTCTGGTGATGTCCTGCCTCGGCGGTTCATGGTTCCCGTTGCAAACTTTGGATCTCCCGATGCCGATGAACGTGGCGATGCATCTCACCATTAATCATTGGTCGGTGAGCAGTTTTCAAAATCTGTTCTGGCGTACTAAGTCTCTTGCTGACACCGAGATCCTGCTCGCATTAGGAGTCCTTTTGCTCTTCACTGTCTTGGCTTCCTGGCAGGCGCTGCGTCTTTTTCGAAAAAGATACCTAGAAATAGCATAGCATAAGTCAGTTCCCTGAAAGGAGTTATGGGTACAGCCGAAGACTCGGAATAGTTTTCTGCAAAAACTGGTGCAGGAAAACCGGCATTGCAACATGGGTAGGTATATCCAAGGTCCAAAGCCAAATATTAAATCGGAAAGCGTTCAGCTCCTGGAGGTGCTGAACGCTTTTTTTCTTTCTCACGGCTACTAGAGAATCTCGAAGTAGTCGGCCAAAACGAGAACCCACTTCGACCTCGAACCCAATATGGGTTCCAAGGATTTCCCAGAAAATGGTGGAGGAATGCGTAGTTGGGGACATAGGTAGGTAATGGAATCCCTTTACTGGGGGGTATTGGTTCCTGTTCAACGATATTAAGCGGAAAGCGCTCAGCTCCGAGAGGTGCCGAGCGCTATTTCCTTTTTGCACAGGTTGCCGTCAACGACCGCCGGTTCCTTGCCGAACAAAGATTGCTTTATCTAGTTGTTGGTAAAAGTTCCGGTAAACATGGTGCTGTCGGAAGAAGTCGATTGCCCATGTTGCCCGGAGGTTTTATTCGCTTCGACAAAGTTCACACGAATGCGCGTGGCATGAATCTCCCAAGGTTCGACAAAGACAGATGCCGTGGTTTGCGTGGAAGAAGAGGTGGATGCCAAGATCCCAAATAGATTGGTGTTGCTTTGGGTTTCCCCAGCTGCCGTAATCAAGCCGGTGTCGAAATCGGCGTTGCGCACGACATAACCAGCATCTTGTAGAACACTGACACTAGCATTGAACATCGTGCGCTTATCTGATTCCAATACGCGTGCCTGGAGTTCTTGCAATTCAAGGCTAGGCTGTTGGTAAGGGTTAGAAAGAGGAATCACGGCTGTCGAAATTGTTGACATCATCGGTATCATCGAAAGTGATGATGAGGGTGATGTTGGGCGATCCGAAAGTATCGAGGACATCGGACTTCGTCGAAACCCCCGATTCCGGATACATTTGAACATTGCCTTGGGTGAGCTCGGAATCGTCCATAGATGGCGTTGCCGTGGAATATGAAATAGCGAGAAGGGGTAGCGCGAGCGCTAATCGAAAGAAGTTGTGCATGAACAACTCAACGGGCGAATTCAGATAAAGTTTGGCCAAGGAGGCCAAACTTTATTTTTGAAATGCCGTACCGAATCGTTTTATGCAAAGCCATGCGAGTCGAGCTTGGTGTAAGTTTTTGTATCCGGAGAAAATTCAATACTCCAAAACCAAAACCCACCATCGCTGGTCATCATGGTACGCGTTTTCCAATCCGCATAATTGTCGCCGTACTCAATCCAATCTTCGCCAGGTAGAAAGCTGACATAGAGTTTGCGCTTGCCATCGACCACAACTCCATAAACTTGGCGTCGGTAGTCTGGCAGGCGGTCAAGGATTTTCGCGGTCTCGGAGGAAACGAACTGCGCACGACTTTCGACCTCCTCAGACCGAACGTCATACCGTTCCGGGTGTTCTACAGCATCTTCCAAGGCTGCTTGCAGACCGGCCTCGAAAAGCGTTACATCGTCCGTGGTAGGACTCCAGAATTCTTGCGACTCATGCCATCCAGGAAAGCCTAATTTCTGAACCTGCCACTGATTGAAGATTACAAAGTTGTCGCCCATCGCACCGATGGGGCGGATGGGTGGCCGTCAGTCAATGTGCATGCCGCCGCAGGATGCGAGCAGAAGCGGGGCAGCGAGGACGATGTTGAAGGAGAAGCGGTGCACAGAGGAACTACGACGGAGCGTGCCTATCCTTGGCGAAAATCCTGGCTTAACAAAGCTTCCCTAACTGTGCAGGATCGGCAAGTCGGAACTGCCGAGGAAAAAATCATTGCCCTTGTCATCGGTAATCAGGAAGGCGGGGAAGTTCTCGACCTCAATGCGCCAAATGGCTTCCATGCCGAGCTCTTCGTATTCCAGGACTTCGACCTTGCGAATGCAATCCTGCGCTAATCGAGCCGCCGCTCCGCCAACCGAACCGAGGTAGAAGCCACCGTGCTTGCGGCAGGCGTCGACGACTTGTTGCGAGCGATTGCCCTTCGCCACCATGACCATAGATGCGCCATGTTGCTGGAAGAGCTCCACAAAGTTATCCATGCGTCCGGCGGTGGTGGGGCCAAAGGCACCCGATGCAAACCCTTCTGGAGTCTTGGCCGGGCCCGCGTAGTACACCGGACAATCCTTCATGTAATCCGGCAGCTCTCCGGTTTCTTCTAAACGATCGCGCAGTTTTGAGTGCGCCAGATCGCGCGCAACCACCATGGGGCCAGTCAAGCATAAGCGCGTCCGCACTGGACATTGGCTCAAGGTTTTGCGGATGTCATCCATCGACTGGTTGAGGTCAATCTCCACCACATCGCCGCCGAGTTCGGTAGATTCCATCTCTGGCAAGAAGCGTGCTGGATCCTTTTCCAACTGCTCGAGGAAGATTCCATCTTTCGATATACGGCCGCGCACTTGGCGGTCGGCCGAACAGCTCACCCCGATGCCAATCGGCAGAGAAGCGCCGTGCCGTGGCAGGCGAATCACGCGAACGTCATGACAGAAATACTTGCCGCCAAACTGAGCACCAAGTCCAATATCGCGCGTCATCTGATGAATCTTTTCTTCAAACTTCAAGTCGCGGTAGGCATGTCCAAGATCATTTCCCTTGGTCGGCAAAGTATCCAGCTCGCGCGCCGATGCCAACTTGACCGTCTTAAGGTTCTGTTCGGCGGAAGTGCCGCCAATGACCACGGCTAGGTGATAGGGCGGACATGCGGCAGTTCCCAAGGACTTGATTTTCTCGCGCAGAGTCTCCATGAGTAAATCTTCACGCAACATGGAAGGCGTGGATTGAATCAGGAAAGTTTTATTCGCAGAGCCACCACCCTTGGCTAAAAACAAAAAGTCATAGGTGCTGCCATCTTGGCTATACAAATCAATCTGCGCAGGGAGATTGGTTTTGGTGTTGACCTCATCAAACATGCTGCGCGGAGCGAGTTGACTAAAGCGCAAGTTGTCCTTGGCGTAGGTGCGGAACACGCCGCGGGAAAGCGCTTCGCCGTCGGAACCAGCCGTCCAAACAAACTGGCCCTTCTTACCCATAATGATGGCGGTTCCAGTGTCCTGGCACATCGGCAACACACCGCCGGATGAAATGTTGGCATTGTGCAACAGATCGAGAGCAACGAAGCGATCGTTATCCGAAGCCTCAGGGTCATCTAAGATGTCGCGTAATTGCTGCAGATGGCCGGGGCGCAAAAAATGCGCAATGTCATGCATGGCCTCTTTAGCCAATAGCTCCAGCGCTTCCGGTTCAATGCGCAGCACTTCCTCGCCATCGGCCTCGACCACGCGCACAAAATCGGAACTCAACTTGCGCCACGGCGTCTCACAAGGGCCGAGCGGGAACATGGGCTGAAATTGGAAGGAGGATTCCGACATCTTGAGGTCCATCATAGGTCTGCCAACGTATGCGCTTCTGCCGCGTAGAATCTCAACATGCGCCGCATTCTTTCCCTACTTGCGATTTCACTCAGCCTGGCCGCCTTTTCGACCTCCTGCACCATGCCGGACTACGGAAACCAGAGCTCGACTAAGACTTCTTACCCAAAAATCGTTGAGACTCAGCAAGGAGCTTCGATGCTTGGCGGCGACAGTGAAGATTCGCCTTGGGATAACGCCACCCGCGGCATCAAGCACGGCGACTAATCCTGGACTTCCTGCGCTGATTCGAGGGGGGCCATAGAATCGGGCATGGCCTTTTCCTCTCACCGCGTCCTCCTGCTTGCTGTCACCCTCCCGCTTTTGGGACTTGCCGCCTGTCAGGCTCCCGAACAATCGGTCAAGCCGGGGATTAATAAGCCTTTCCTAGAAGCCACACCGGAAGACATTCAGACTTTCGTCGGGATGTTCGAAGGGGAGTCGCGCGAGATCGCGGCGGCTAGTGACGGCATCATGGCAGCCCTCAATATTCAGCCTGGCATGGAGATTGCAGATATTGGCGCCGGTACCGGGTTGTATGAGCCCATGTTCCAGGAAGCAGTCGGTGACGATGGCACGGTTTACGCAGTGGATCTCTCGCCAGCCATGATTGACCACCTCAATCAACGTGTGGTCGATGAAAACCTAGACCGTGTGACGGTCGTCGAATGTTCTGCTACCAACTGTGGATTGGCGAACGATTCCGTAGATTTGATTTACGTTTGTGATACCTACCACCACTTCGAGTACCCGCAAACTTCTTTGCGTTCGATGCACCGCGCGCTACGTTCTGGTGGAACCTTGGCGATTGTAGATTTCGAGCGGATTGAAGGTGTGAGCCGCTCGTGGATAATGAACCACATGCGCGCTGGCAAAGATGTCTTCCGCGAAGAAATCGAAAAGGCTGGCTTTGAATTTATCGGAGAGCCTGCGGTCGATGGCTTAAGTGAGAACTACCTCATGCTGTTCCGCCGCCCATGAGCGATGTGGAATCACCGAGGCGTCTATTAGGGCCTTGGAGTGCATCGGCGATTGTGGTCGCCAGCATGATTGGAGTGGGATTGTTCACCACCTCCGGTTATGCCTTAGCTGATTTAGGCAGCCGGCCACGTGTGTTGATGGCATGGGTTGTCGGAGGTGTCGTCGCCAGCATGGGTGCTCTTTCTTATGCCGCGATTGCTCGGCGCTACCCAGAGTCTGGTGGCGAATATCATTACTTGGCAAAGATGCTGCACCCATTCGCAGGATTTTTCGCAGGATGGATTTCTTTGCTTGCTGGATTTACAGCACCGATGGCAGCTGCAGCTCTTGGATTGCAGGCCTATCTCGCGCCAAGTTTAGGTTGGTCAACGGAAGGTCGCGGATTGGCGACTGCAGCTATTCTGCTGGCCTGCCTGCAACACAGCTTTCGAGTGCGCACGGGTGCGCGCGTGCAAAACCTGATTGTCGGCATCAAGCTCATCGGGTTGTTCGGATTTCTGCTTTACGGAGCTGTTGCTCTGAGCGATGCACCGCCTGAAACCCTGGATTCCATCGCTCCAGGAGCCTTTCCGGTGACGGCCTTTGCGGTTAGTTTGGTGTGGATTTCCTTTGCTTATTCCGGTTGGAACGCCACGGTTTACATTGCCGGCGAGGTGCGTGACCCGCAACGAAATTTACAACGCTCTTTACTTGGCGGCTGTGTTTTGGTCACTCTGCTTTACCTCGCACTGAACGCTCTATTCCTTTACTCGGCTCCCATCGAAGCTCTTGCCGGCAAAGCCGATGTCGCAGCCATTGCAGCGGAGCATTTAGGCGGAAGTGTTTTCCAAAGCGGCGTGCGTTTATTGATTGGGCTTGCACTGCTCACTTCGATTAGCGCCATGATGATGATCGGTCCACGTGTTTATGCGCGCATGGCAGAAGACGGTTTGTTCCCGGCGTTTTTCAAATCGCAGAACGGAAGCTTTCGCCACGCCATCGTCTTGCAAACGGTTCTTGCCTTATGCGTTTTATGGTGGACTCAACTTGCAAGCTTGTTGGGCTACATTGGTTTTACGCTTGGGCTTTCGACCGCAGCCACTGTGACCGCCATGCTGGTCCACCGACGTCGGGAAGATCCCAGCTTATGGCACATCGTCGGTTATCCGTGGCTACCGATGCTTTTCATCCTCAGCGTTTTGGGTAGCTCCACTTTTCTAGTGTTACGCTCTCCTACCCAAGCGATGTGGGGTCTCCTCACGGTGACTTCCGGAATCCCAATCTACTGGTTTATGCGACGCCGCCAGAACGCCGCTTCCTCAAAGCGGTCTTAACCTTGAGCGACCTTTACCAAGGTCCATGCTTGGTCGAAAAACAAACGTAAATATTCTGGTTTGTTATCAATGTCCAACCAGTTGAACGATGGGTTGTATTTGACACCGGTTGGAATGGAAACGTAAAACCCCCAGGCATCTTGTTCCTGCCAAGTCCAAGTCAAGACGACCTGGCTTTCATCTTCACTTTTGCGCACCGATGCTGGTGGACCAAGACGATCCAAGCACAATGCAAGGTCGGCGCTGCCGGGCTTCAGTGCAGAGAGTGCGGATAACGGTGGGGCGGTATCAACTGTGCGATGGGTTGCGTTGAAGCCAGCGCAGGACAGCAGGGGAAGCACCGCCAAGCTGAGCATGGCGAGCCATCGTCCGCCGTAGGAGACGGATTTAGGACCCACTGAGGTGGTACTCCGCAGAATCGGCGTTCAAATTGTCGCCGTAATGGGTGAGCATGCCGTTCTCATTAAAAAAGACCCAGCAGCGGTCGAACTGGGTGTCTTCGCCGTAGGAGCCGTAGACCAGGAGCCATAAGCCCATCTGCTTGGTGTTTTGCGACTGATACAGCCACGCAGACTTGTTTCCAAGCTCAATCACCTCGCTGGGGGCGCCCAGGAGCCTTAAAACATCGGCCGAAGTGGATTTTCCCGCCTGAAGTTGGGAAATCGCCTGGGGATCCAGGTTCTCATCTACCTTCGCTTGGCCCATAAAACAGGAGCCTAGGCCCAGGAGGAGCAGTGGAGCGAGGATTCTTGGCATGCTGGCAGGATAGCGTCCGCTAAGGGAAAGAAGCAGGAACGAATTCCTAGAAACCCCGTCCCAGGAAGTGGAATACACTTTCCTGTCTATGCGCGCCCTACCTCTCCTTTTGATCCTGGTCCTTGCAGGCACCGCCACCGGTGCCTTCTTCGCCCTATCCGTGCCGACTGAAGTGCAGCAACCCGGAACCCAAGCCTTGGAGGTCCTGGCCATTGAGACTTCTGACAATTGCAAAGGCTGCCATGGTTACTTTGACCTCGAAACCGAGCCCTATCGCGTTTGGAACGGATCGATGATGTCCCAAGCCGGACGCGATCCACTTTTCTGGGCAGCAATGGCGATTGCCGAACAAGGTTTCGATGGCGCCGGCGACTTGTGCATTCGTTGTCACTCACCATCTGGTTGGCTGGAAGATCGTTCGACTCCAACCGACGGTTCCGCTTTGGATCCTGTGTTGGATGGCGATGGCGTCGAATGTATGTTGTGTCACCGCTTGACCAACCCCGATGCAAGTGAGCACCTTGGTGTGCAGAACTCACCCTTCATCGCGAATACCGGAGGGTTAAATCCTGAAGCGCACTTAGGTAGTGGCCAGTACGTTTTGGCCGATGGCATCGATCGCTACGGCCCTTATGGAACTCCTTTCTCGCCGCACCCAAGTGTGCAGTCGAACTTTCACCGCAGCTCGGACATGTGTGCGACTTGTCACGATGTAAGTAACCCATTAGTCGGCGACCTTGCACACAACAACGGTGCCGAAAATCCGCTCCCTCCAGGAAGTTTCAGTGGAGTGCTTGGCGACCCAGTCACTACCAAGGCGGCGTTCTTGAATAAGCCACATGGATACGGTGTGGTGGAACGTACTTCTTCGGAGCATGCATCGAGTGGTTTGATTGACTTTCCAGTCAGTAGCTACGCAAGTCTTCCTGTGGAATTGCAAACCGGTATTCTGGAAGAGATTTACACGGCTTCTTTAGTGGCCTTGACGGGGGGTGATTACGAAGATGGCACCACGCGCAATTACTCTTGCCAAAGCTGCCACATGCGCCCAGTGGAAGGGGAAGCTAGTTCTTACCCAAGCGCTCCCTACCGCCTAGATATCCCCAAACACGACTTAACGGGTGGAAACACGCGGATTGGAGATTTGATCATCGACATGGATACGCGTGATGAGCTCATCATCGGTGGTGGGCTTGACCGCAAAGACGTCAACGCGATTGGCTTTGCCCAAGATCGTGCGCGCGGCATGTTGGCTAGTGCGGCATCGCTGGAAGTGAATGGCAATACCGTGAAGGTTTTTAATCTAACCGGGCATAAGTTGTTCACCGGTTATCCGGAAGGGCGTCGCATGTGGTTGAACATGAAGTGGTACGACGCAGGCGGACTCTTGATTCGCGAAGATGGCGAGTACGGCAACATCAATGTGAACCTTGGTACGCGCACTGGGTCGGTAGAAACGCTGATTGACTTACATGACCCGAACACTCGGGTTTACCAGGTTGAGCCAGGCATCACGCAAGAGTGGGCGACTCAGCTCCTGGCATTGGGTTCCAACCCTGCAACTCCACTCATGTTCGATCGTCAAACGGGTGCGGTGTTGCAAACCTTAGGCGGGCTCTCGGCTTTGCCACCAGGAAGTGTGGAGCCGTCTTTCCACTTCTCACTGAACAATAAGGTGATGTCGGATAACCGGATCCCGCCTTATCGCATGAAGTATGACTCGGCGTACGAGCGTAACTGCTTGCCGATGCCACCGACCTTGTACGGCAACCCCGGAAGCGGTGGTGAGTACGAGCATTGGGATGAGTTCGTCATGAACCCTCCGGTGGGTGCGGTCACTGCAGACATCTCTTTGATGTACCAAACGGTTTCTTGGGAGTACATGCAGTTTCTGTACCTGGCCAACGACGGCAGCGTTCCCTTCCTCGCTGACACTGGCTTGAACCTGATTCGATCCTGGTATCGCACCGGGCAGGCACCACCGGAAGTGATGGCAACGGCAGCCTGGTAAAGGGTTCTGTCCACCGCATCCTTGGGCAGGCGAAGCTTAGAGCTTGGGTAGTTTCAAACCCTTCCAGCAGCACCTGTAAACTGTGCCGCGGAACATCGCGAGACTACCCATGAGTACCCAGGAAAGCCCGACGGATTTCGTCCGTAACATCATCAAGGAGGATTTAGCCTCCGGTAAACACGCGTCGATCGTGACGCGTTTCCCGCCAGAGCCAAATGGCTATCTGCACGTCGGGCACGCTAAGGCGATTTGCTTGGACTTTGGCGTGGCGGAAGAATTTGGTGGAGTGTGTCATTTGCGTTTCGATGACACCAACCCCTCAAAGGAAGAGCAGCATTATGCCGATGCCATCCAAGAGGACATCCGCTGGTTAGGTTTTGATTGGGGTGAGCATCTTTACCATGCATCGGATTATTTTGGTCAGTTGTATGACTGGGCGTGCCATTTAATCCGCGAAGGCCATGCTTATGTCGATGAGCAAACTGCAGAAGAGATTCGCGCCAATCGTGGCGATTTGAATCATCCTGGAACGGACAGCCCATTCCGTGACCGCCCAAGTGCAGAAAGTTTGGACTTGTTCGAACGTATGCGCGCGGGTGAGTTTGAAGATGGATCTAAAGTGTTGCGCGCAAAGATCGACATGACGCACGCGAACCTCAACTTGCGCGATGCGGTTCTATATCGCGTACAAAAGAAGAGTCATCCGCGTACCGGCGATGCCTGGTGCATCTACCCGATGTACGATTTCGCGCACGGCCAGTCCGATGCCATCGAAATGGTCACGCATAGTTTGTGCACCTTGGAGTTTGAAAACCATCGTCCCTTGTATGAGTGGTTTTTGGACCATCTACCGATTCCAGCGCGTCCACGGCAGTATGAGTTTTCGCGTTTGAACTTGAGCTACACCATTACGAGTAAGCGTAAGTTGAAAACGCTGGTCGATGGGGGCCACGTTTCGAGTTGGGATGACCCACGTATGCCGACTATCCGCGGCATGCGACGTAGAGGGATCACTGCATCATCCATTCGCGAGTTGTGCAAGCAAGTTGGCATTACGCGCACCGAAGGCACCGTCGACTTTTCTTTGCTCCAATCCATTTTGCGCGATGAGTTGAATGATGCGGCCCAACGGCGCATGGCAGTCTTGGACCCAGTCAAAGTGGTGGTGGAGAACTACCCTGAAGGTAAGGTGGAAATGGTGAACGCCAAGAATCATCCTGGCGATGAAGAAATGGGGACTCGCGAGATTCCATTTGGGCGTGAGTTATGGATTGAGCGTGAGGACTTTCGTGAAGAAGCACCGCGCAAATATTTCCGCCTCAAGCCAGGTGCTGAAGTGCGTTTCAAATACGCTTACTACCTCACCTGTACTGGATTCGATAAAGATGAGTCGGGCAAGATCACTGAGATTCGTTGCACCTATGATCCAGAATCGCGCGGCGGTAATACCGAAGACGGTCGCAAAGTGAAAGGGACCATTCATTGGGTGCACGCCGGTACCGCCATCGATGCGGAAGTGCGTTTGTACGACCATCTTTTCCAAGAACCGAAACCAGAAGCTGGTGGCGATTTCCTCGATAACCTCAACCCGGATTCGTTGAAAAAGATTCCAGCGGTCTTGGAGCCAGGCCTTGCCGACCTTGCCATGGGTGAGTCGGTGCAGTTTGAGCGCAGTGGTTACTTCTGCAAAGACTCGGATTCCACGCCGGAGAAATTGGTGTTCAACCGCAGCGTTGCCCTGCGCGATAGTTGGGCCAAGCTCGAGAAGAAACTTCAGGCAAAAGATAGCTGAATCGATTTCAAAGCCTGCCGAATGGGGGTGCTGACGGTATGATTCTGTTTCGGGAACTCAATCCCCCCAGAGAGACTCATGAAAACCGCTTTCATCACCGGCATTACCGGCCAGGACGGCTCCTATCTTGCGGAGCACCTCGTTTCACTAGGCTACAAGGTTGTAGGCATGATGCGCCGTTCTGCGACGCCATCCATCGAACGCTTTGCTGCCATTGAGGATCAAGTTGAAATTGGCCATGGCGATCTCCTCGATCAGTCGTCGCTGATGCGCTTGCTCGATGAGCACCAGCCGGACGAAATCTACAACTTGGCAGCGCAAAGCTTTGTGCACTCTTCTTTCCACGAGCCCATCCACACCGGCGATGTCACCGGCCTCGGCGTGATGCGTATGTTGGAAGCGGTGCGTTTGGTGTGCCCTAAGGCGCGTTTCTATCAAGCATCTTCGAGTGAGATGTTCGGCGAAGTGCAGGAAACTCCACAGCGCGAGTCGACGCCGTTCCACCCACGCTCTCCTTATGGAGTGGCCAAGGTTTACGGGCACTGGGCCACGGTGAACTATCGCGAGAGCTACGACATGTTCGCCTGCTCTGGCATTTTGTTTAACCACGAATCGCCACGCCGGGGTTTGGAGTTCGTGACCCGCAAGATCAGCGATCACGTTGCCGCGATTGTTTTCGGTGAAAAAGATCAGCTGGCCTTAGGCAACTTAGATGCGCGTCGCGACTGGGGCTTTGCTGGAGATTACATTCGTGCTATGCATCTTATGTTGCAGGCGGAGACTCCAAAGGATTACGTGATTTCCACAGGCGCCACTGAATCGGTGCGCGAGTTCTGTCGCATTGCTTTCGAGCGCGTAGATTTGAACTACGAGGATTATGTTGTGGTCGATCCACGTTTCTTCCGCCCTGCAGAAGTTGAGTTACTACTTGGCGATGCCAGTTTGGCGAAGCAAGATCTCGGTTGGGAACCGGAAGTCGATTTCCCAGGCTTGGTCGAAATGATGGTCGATGCCGACCTTCAGCGTCGCCTCGACATGTTTAAGGAACCAACGCGCGGTTCTTTGCCTGATTCCTTTAAGGTGTCCTAGTGTCCAGCATTTGGCTGACCGGGGCGGACGGATTCGTCGGCGGCTGGTTACGCAGTGCGCTGGAGCAACAAGGGAAGTCATGGACGGCGCTTGGATTAGTGTCGCCCGGGGAGTCGAAGTTTGGCTCCTTCGCTGAGTTGGATCTTGCGGCTTGGGCAAAGGGTCCACCCGAGGATTCCGTTGCCGCATGGGATTCTCTGCCGGAGCCCGAAGGCTTAGTGCATCTAGCGGCGCTTTCCGCACCGCCAGCCTGTGAAGCGAACCCTGAGTTGGCGCAGGCGATTAACGTCGATGGCCCGCGTCACATGTACGAGGAGTTTCTCAAGCGGTGGCCAGAGTGTCCGATTGTGCATGTGTCTTCTGGGCATGTGTATCGTCCCGCAGCGGAGCCGTTGTCGGAAGAGGAAGAGTTGCAGCCGATCAATGTTTATGGCGCGACCAAGCTCGACGGCGAAGCCATGGCTATGGAGTTCCGCGCTAAAGGGCATCGGATTACGGTGGTGCGGCCCTTCAATCACACTGGAGCCGGGCAACTACCAGCCTTTGCGCTGCCAAGTTTCGCTATGCGTCTTGCCGGACTCGAGGTGAATGGGGGAGGCACTCTAGCCGTGGGCCGCTTAGATGCAGTGCGCGATTTCTTGCACGTGCGCGACGTGGTCAAAACCTACCTTGCTTTGCTGGAACACGCAGGCAAGGTCGACCTCTTGAACATTTGTTCTGGCAAGGGCGTGGTCATCGGTGAACTCCTCGATTCCTTAGTCACCCGCTTTCAAGGCGACATTGTGGTGCAGCAAGAAGAAGCACGCCTGCGTGGTGCCGCCGACGCCAACGTCCTGGTCGGTAATAACCAACGCCTGAAAGACTTACTCGGATATGCCCCAACTCTAGACGTCGATGCCCTACTCGATGAACTAGCCGCCGATGCCCGCGCTCGCGTTGCTGCTGGCGAAAGTTTGGAACAGGCCTAGTCATGAAAGTTGTCATCGCCCATGATTTCATCCGTCACGGCGGCGCCGACAAAGTGTTGGAGCACCTGCATGCGATGTGGCCCGATGCCACTATCCATACTTTGCTGGCGGAAGAACTGCCGCAATACGCCGATATGGATATTCGTTCCTCTTGGATGCAAGGCAAAGTGCCGCCGAGTAAATACCGTTGGCCGCTGCCGTTGTTCCAGGGGATTGTCGACCGCCTGCCGCGCAAGATCGATTGGGAAGGTGTAGATTTACTCATTTCCTCTTCCGTCTCCTTCATGAAAAACTTGAAGGCGCCGAGGGGCATTCCACATCTTTGCTACATCTATCGCCCGGCGATGTTCGCCTACGATCGCGAAGACATGTTTCTTTCGGGTTATCCACCGCTGTTGCGCCCGGTGCTGAAGGGAGTGACTTCGCGCTTTCGTCGCTGGGATCAAAAACATAAGAATAATCCGGACCTCTACGTTTCCATTTCGGATTACGTCGCCGACATGGTGCGGAGTGCGTACGGAAAGGAATCCAGGGTGGTTTATCCGCCGGTGGATTTGGAACCGTATCGGAAAGCTGCAGAAGGAGTGCAGCCTGGCGATTACTACTTCACCGCACTGCGTTTGGAAGGCTACAAGCGAGTCGATCTACTGGTGGAGGCGTGCAATCGTCTCAACCTAAAGTTAAAGATTGCCGGCCGCGGGCCCATGCTCGATGCCTTGCGAGAACAGGCCGGACCCAGCGTCGAGTTGCTCGGCTTTGTCTCTGATGAAGAAATGCTCTCCCTAGTCGCCGGATGCCGCGCATTCGTGTTCCCTGCCGAGGAAGATTTTGGCATATCGCCAGTGGAAGCCTTAGCCGCCGGACGCCCTGTCGTTGCGCTTGGCAAAGGAGGTACGGCGGAAACTGTTATCGACGGTGTATCCGGCGTGCACTTTCAGGAACAAACCGTAGAAGCGGTTATCGAGGCGATTCAGCGCGTCGAAACCATCACCTGGGATGCTGCCAAGATTCAGCAGTCGGCCGAGAGGTTCTCGGAAAGCGCTTTCCGGAATGGATTGCGAACCTTGGCAGAAGAATTGGTCGCGCGCGGTTAGATTGTGGCCTAGAGAAGCTCCCATTTAGAGAGCATCTCTCTTAAAAGTCATCATGAAAATCATTCTCGCAGTTACTGCCGCCCTCGGCCTTGGTGTCATCGCCCAGGACCCATTCGAAAACGCTTCCGCTGAAACCGAATTGGTCGACGGCTCGGTGCACATGTTGACCGGTTACGGCGGCAACATTGGTTTCAGTATTGGCGAAGATGGAGTGCTCATGATCGACAGTCAGTTTGCGCCGATGGAAGAGAAAGTCCGAGAAGCACTGACCCAGCTCACCGATGAAAAACCGGAGTATTTGATTAACACTCACTGGCATGGGGACCACACCGGCGGCAATGCTGCATTCGGTACCGACGCCATCATTGTGGCGCATGAAAATGTGCGCTCGCGATTAATGCAAGGTGGTCGCGGGAACGGACCGGCAGCAGCAGAGGCCTTGCCCGGTATTACCTTTGATCAGAACTTGTCGTTTCACTTCAATGGTGAGCAAGTTCAACTCATGCATATGCCGAACGGCCATACCGACGGAGATAGCGTGGTCATTTTTCATCGCTCCAAGGTCATACACATGGGCGACCAATTTCTCTCTGGCATGTTCCCCTTCATTGATGCGCAAAGCGGCGGAAGTTTAGAAGGTTACATGAAGAATGTCGAAACCGTTTTGGAGAACACGCCGAAGGATTGGAAAATTATTCCGGGTCACGGTCCACTTTCTTCTTATGATGGTTTGAAAGCCGCACTTAACATGATGCATGCGACCTCCGCCATTGTGGAAGCGCGCGTGGCAGCCGGTCAAAGCAAAGAGGAAGTTATCAAAGCCGGCCTCCCTTCTGAATGGGATTCTTGGTCGTGGAACTTTATTCCTACCGATCGTTGGGTGGAAACTTTGTACGACGCGCACGCAAAAAGTTAAATCCGCGTTTCTCTAGTCTTTGCGCTGCACCTTGCGTGCTAAGCCTTTGCCCGAAGGCGCAGGGAATTCACTTAGGAGTTCGGGCATGAGCAAATCCATAAGGTCGCTGAGGTCGCGGCTTTTGTGCACTAAATCAATGGTGCCTTGCCACAAGATTTCACCGCTAGGCGCGCGGAAATCCAAAGCGAGATGATGCTGAAACGCAGGGACAGATCTTTGCGGCACGCGGTAAGGCCCAGAGTGCAGACCACCGGGGGAGTGAACCATTGTCGGGTGAAGCTTGCCATCGCCGCCCCTTACATAAGCGGTCCCATAGAAGCTGCCACCGCCGCGCGGTCCCATTTCATAGTGCGCTGGATATTCGATGGTGGTGCTTTCGGTTTGCGTTTGTAAAGTCACGCGAAAGTCAGGGTTGGTTGATTCATGGAGCCCCCTTTCTTGCAGCAAACTTCGCACACGCCGATACAAATTCTGATTGCGTAAAGCGTGAGCCTCATCGTCGGAAGCTTGATAGTTAAAGCTGCGTAAAGTTTGCAGATTTACCGATGTATTCGCAAAAGCCTCAACATCGGCGCGCACGCTTGGGGCGCCACAGGAAACCATCGATGCTAGGGCTATGGAAAGCCCTAGCATCTTGAGGCTGGCTATTCTTAACCGCACGTTTCAGGATTCCATGCCGGCATCTTAAGCAGCATTTCGTTAGCCGCGACTTCTGCTTCAGCGCGCTCCATTTTTTGCATGCCCATGAAGTAACCTTGAATGGCGCCTTCAAGCACTTGCTCAAATGGCTTTAACTTGCCATCGTCCGTGAGACAGTAGTTGCAGTACATATCGCCCGGCTTGGCATCGGTAAGCGGCATACTGCAGCTTTGACAATTCTCCATGGCTACTGGAGTGTAGAAAACCAAACGATAGCCACTTGGGTCCACAATGCCGAAATCGCGCAAACCATAGAACTGCGTTTTCGGGTCAGTTGCTGGATTTCCGCCACGTTGGAGGACTTCGGCATGGAAGGTGTCGACGTCTTCAACCATGAAGTAGAACATGGTGCCCACTCCCGGCTTGTTGTTTTGCCACTCTTCGGCGACCGACTGGAACCATGCCAGTTCTTTGCCGTTGTCGGCGCACATTTCCCCAACTTTTGCTGGATCCATAGGTGCGCCCATCATGGCGGACTGTCCATTTAGATCGAGGTTCATCCACATAGGATCCTCCTCACTCGGCCACGATTCTTTCAACTCGAAACCGCAAATGTTGACATAAAAAGCCATAGCAGCCTTCATGTCAGGGGCAGTCAGCATAATGCTGTTGGGTGATTGCGAGGGGGTGCTCATGTTCGTAGATTAGCACGCATGGCGAGCCAGAGGGTCTGCAAGATACCGCCGATTGAGAACACCGTCAGTGCGGCGTAGATTCCAGTGAAGGCACCCCACCAAACACTGACCTGCAAGCCAGTGAGTGCAACAAATACGTAGAGCGCCACTGCTTCGGTGATACCGCGTGTGCGTTTGGTATGCACGAGTTGTCCCTGAAATAAACTTTGGAAGGCTTGATACGCAGGCATGCATGTGGCAAATAACAAAGCGGTCGCGCAAACCGCCATCAGGTCCGGTTCCAGTTTGTAGATGTCGCCCAGCAACCAATCGCAAAGTGGGGTTGCGGCAATGAAAATTAACAAGGACGATGTCGTGACGGCAATGATGCATGCAAATCGCGTCAAGGCACGCTTGGCTCCAGGTTGATCCCATTGCGCGACAACGACTTCATTGAAGGCGAAACCTGTGCTGCGCATGAGGAACACAATCGCGTGTACCACTTGCCATGCGGGAAGTGATAAATCTGCGTTTGGCATACGGCTCATCGCTGCTGCACCAGCAGGGCCGATGAACAAGGTGAGCAAAGGCGTCATAGCTAGCGGCAAGTAAAAGCGCAGGAAGCTTTTGCGGTTGATGACATCTTGCGTCGAGTCCCTCGCAGGGAGTTGTTCGCGCAAGATGGGACCCACTGCCCAGCGCGCAAAAATGGCTTCTGCAATCACTCCGGCAGCAATGGCAGTGGTGCCGACCACAATCCCGGAAGCACCGGTGGCGCGCATGAGGGTGAGCGTGGTTAATAAGGCGATTAGACGCAGACCGGTACCCATCATGACTAAACGCGCTTTGCCAAAACGAATCATAAGGCCTTGCAAGAAACGTCGGTAAGCAATCGCGGCGGTCCAAGGCGTTAGGATCTGCAAACCTAAGCGTCCGGGCGCGAGGATTTCTTCCGGGACTCCAAGAATGCGACCCGCAACTAGGTCATAGAGCGGGGTAAAGGCAATCAGGATATGCAGAAGAGTCAGAGCGCCGGCGGCGGCATACATAAAGCGTCGAACTTTTCGGTACGAATCCCAATCGCGGCACAATGCGGTCGATGCCGCTAATAACATAATGATGGGGCCCTCCACCACTAAGGCAATCGGGAAGGCCACGCTGCCAAAGGCGGCCAAGTTGATTTTCTGGTCCACCATCGAAGCGATGAACCAGGTAAACAACGGACCCTCGGCACCCATCAGTGCCCAGCTCGCCGCCAATGGAAACCATTGACGAAAAACTTTAGGTACGGTTAACAACTTCGGCTAGCAGTAGACAGTTCAGCGTTTTGAGCTTCTGCCACGGCAAGAATATCGTCGAAGAGACGATTCAAATCTTCTTCCTGCACTTCTGGATTAGAGGTGACTAGGCGGATGACATCTTCCCCGAACACTCTCCCATAACCAATCCAGGCCAAGCCTTGATCGTGGAGTCGTTGGCAAACCGTCGGTGCATCTATGCCGTGGACGCGGAAGCAAACCGTGGTTGAGGCTGGCTCCACCGCAAGTTCCATGCCGTCTTCTTGACGAATGCGGGCTGCAGCTTTCTGCGCTAACTGCAGTTGCTGTTCAATGCGCTTCTCCCAACCTTCATCGCCTAACTGTTGCCAAGCGGCCCAAAGTTTAAAAGTGTCATTGGTGCGCCCACATTGTAGATGGCGGGTCCCGGGATTAAGACGATCGTCATCGGACTGGAACAGGTAGTCCGCAGCCTCGTTGAGGTTCTGATGCATGACTTGTGCATCCTTAGTCAACAGCATGGAACACATGAGTGGAATGCCCATGGCCTTGTGTGCATCCCAGGTCAGGGAGTCGGCAAGCTCAATGCCATCTAACTTTCTCCGCGCTTCGGAGTGCAGCAGTAAAGTTCCGCCAAAGGCGCCATCGACGTGGAGCCATATGTCGAACTCCTTTGCGATTTTTGCCAAGGAGCGGATGGGGTCAAACTCGCCCATGACGGTGGTGCCGGCAGTTGCGATAATGGCACAAGGCACTGCACCTGCGGCTAAATCCTTTTTGATGGTGGCGCGCAGCACATCGGGGCGCATACGTCCCTTCTCATCGACGGCGATTTTGCGTACGTTGTTGCGCCCGGTTCCGAGCACACCAGCGTTTTTACTAATGCTGTAATGTCCTTCGGCAGACAGGTAATAGGTGAGACGTTTGCCATTGCAGCCTTGGTCGCGAATCTCCGGCATAGCGTGATTGCGGCCCATAAGCATGGCAATGAGGTTCGCCACGGAACCACCAGGCATGCTGAGGCCATCGCCATTAGGGAAGCCCGCAAACTTGCACATGTGCTTGGCAACTTCTTGTTCGGCGAGAATCATCGGACCAGCCACCTTGAGCGTGTACATGGACACGTTCATCATGCTGCTTAGCCAATCGGCAGAGGTTGCGATGGGTAGACGGCCAGCAAAGAGCTGGTTGTAGAAGCGTCGACTGCTGGTCTTTGGCGTTGCACGCATCACATCGCGCATCTTTTGAAAGACCTCCTTTTCCGAGCGTCCTTCCAGTCGCAGCTCTAAGTCGAGTTCCTGGCGGAGCTTAGACTCCGCGGTCGTACTGAAGGGGTCGGAGGAATCCTCCGAATCGCATAGCTCTTGAGCTAAACGGACTGTAGCTTGGAAAGCAAAATCCATGGTGGAACCTTAACATAAACCCGAATCCACTTTTTCATGGCTTCTGCGGCCATTGTGGTGATCGTTGAGAATAAGTTTTCCCCAGAATTTATGGACTAAATCGGAGCTTTCCTGGTCATATGAGCCGTGTCTCAGAGTTTGTGTGCACCGTAGTTCCGAGTTTGAAGGATAGTTTCGGTAGCTCTGCAATGTCCTTTTGCAAAATGAAAATCAGAGAGAAGAACTTCAGGTGCGCCCATGGCAAACTCGACAGGACGGGCAAGATGGGGGAGATCGGTAGCGGTTTTTCCAGCCGCGGCTGAATTAAAAATATAAAAAGAGCTTTTTATCGCCATCCTTGATAGAATGGAGCTACCCTCTTGGCGTCCAGCTGGCTTAACCCACCAAAGCGGATTGCAACGATGCTGAATCTAACACGAATACCCCTCCTCGCCCTCCTCACGGTTTTTGCTGCCTTTCTGGCAGGCGGCTCCTCGGCCCAAGCGCAAGAGCAGGAAGAGAGTCCTTGGTCCTTCTACGGCGATGCACGGTTTCGCTTAGCCTTCGATGCTCTCACTCCTGGTGTGCCGGATCGTAATCGACAGCGCATGCGATTTCGTTTTGGTGTGAATTTCACAATTACGGACGAACTTACGGTTGGCACTCGCTTGGTTACTGGCGATCCCCAGGTGCCCACAAACCCCCACGTAGATCTTGGGAACGGATTCGATGGTCTGGAAGTCAACTTAGACAGGCTCTTTTTTCGGTACTCTCCGAAGGAGGCTCCTGGTTTGAGCGTAGTGGGAGGCAAGTTCAGCAACCCGATTTATCGCAATCCCGTTTTTGGAGAATTTGTCTGGGATGCCGACCTGCAGCCGGAAGGAATGATGGTGACTTACAACTCCACCGGGGGGGCTTTCGTTGATTCCTTCGGGTTTCAGTTTGCGCAATTAGCCATGTATGAACAGGCTCCCCCTGGAGATACTTGGGGAACTCTCGCTGGTTTTAACTTCTCTAAAAAAACTGGAGATAACCAGCGCCTTGAGGGCGGCGTGAATTACACGTTCTTTGGCGATCTCACCCCTGGGGGGAGTGATGCCCTTACGGTAAGACTCCGCGGGAATTCCATGACTGGAGATGAACCAACTTCAAACTTTGGCATCGTCGATGCTGTTTTGGCCTACCACTTTGGAGATGTGGTCCTGTCCGCAGAGTTCATCAACAACACTCGCGCGGCGAGTGATGTCGGCGACACTGCTGTCGCGTTTGGCGCTGCAGTGAATACAGATAATGGGAAGCTCTACTATTCCTATTCTGCGATCGAGCAAGATGCTGTTCTGTCGCTTTTAAGTCAGGATGACTTCCTTTCCGCGACTAACTTCAACAGCCACCTGTTGGGCTGGCGGAAATATCTCACCGAGCACACGCTGTTGCATGTCTATGTTCTTGCTTCTGAGCCGAATGAGTTGGTAGCTGGCTTGGTCGACGAAATGGTCTACCGATTCCGCGTAGATATAGACATAGACTTTTGAGCTGCACAGAGCTTTCCTAAAAAGCCTCGCGCCGCCCCAAAAAAGAAACTTCAACAACCACATGCTTGGTTGGAAGAAGCCGCTAGGGGAACGCACTGCCATCCACGTTTGGGTCATGGCCTCGGAACCGCCTGAAAGCCAATTGGCTTTCAGGCGGTTTTTTTATGTCGTGCTAGGATGGAAGCATGTTCCTAAGCCTCCTTGCAGCTCCCCTTTTGGCTTCTCTGCAAAGCCCCTACGACCCTGACCCTGAGCAAACAGCCGACCGGTGGATTGTGGTTTACAACACCAACTGGCCAGACGCCGATGGCAACGGGATCAATGATTCCGAAGAAGTTGCAGCGCACTGGGCCAAGCGTCGCGGCGCTTCGGTCGATCGCATTGTTGGGATTGACTTCTCGAATGGCACATCGGATCTCTATTCCGGGCAATCTGGTTGGGAGGCCTTTTGGGATGAAATGGTGCTTCCCCTGCGCGCCGCCGTGGTCGATGACAACAACGATCACGCGCTTGGTTTTTTGTTCGTTTACGGAGTGCCTATGCGTATCGCACCTCCAGGATTTTCTACCCGCGGTTTAGACACGACTCTCGTCAACCTGTGGGACCTTGGTTCGCGCGCCGCTCCCATCTATGCGAACTATGGACATGCAGACATTTACTTCGATGCAGCGCCGACCATCGGCGTCGACCCTGGTCGTTTTGATCCTGCGACTCACCGCTATGGTCTACGGCGCACATACTTGGTGGCGCGGATTGATGGTCTAACCAAAGAGCATTCCATGGAGATGGTAGACAGCGCACTTTATGGCGATGTCTACCTTTCCAATCAGCCTGGTCATTACACCGGCATTGCATATTGCGACACCCGCTATGGTGCTTACACCGCCGGCGATTTAGCGAACTACCCCTACTTCCATTTCGTCTATAGCAATGCCGATAAAGACATGGCTTATGGGCGCGATTGGATGGAGCAAGCCGGCTTTCAATTGCAGTGGGAACCATTCGGCACTGAAATCGGCGAACCCAATGCAACTTGGGAAGACGGAACTTCTGCTCTCACTGCGCCGAGCGCAATGATGTATGAGGGTTGGTACAACTTCAACACCTACCACGATGTGTTCACATGGATGGTCGGCTCCATGGCATGCGACCTAAACTCGAATTCGGTTTCGCGTTTGCGTCAGGCGGACCCGGGAACATTTTTGTCTGAATCGCTGCACCGGGGGCTCACTTGTGGCACAGGCGTAATCGCCGAACCGTACCTTAACGGCCATCCGTATCCAGAAGTCTTCGCCTACTATATGGTAAACGGATACCCATTCTCGGAAGCGGCGCGGATTAGTGATTCCAAAGTACGCTGGACCAACCTCTACTTAGGTGACCCGCTTTACCAGCCTTTCCGCGTTGGCAAGGTGGATCAGCTCGACATCGATGCGCCGCCACCGTGCAAAATGTTGCAAGCCTCTTCGACCGCAGTTGCAGGCGAGTGGGATTTGAAAACCTACCTTGAGACCCTTGGCAGCATGCCTGACCTTGGCACCCTCACGGTGGAATACGGTGAGGACATCAACTTTGGCAATCAAGCGTTAGGCGATGACAACCGTGCACGTCTCTTCCACACCACAACGCTGACCGGTTTAGGTGCGGATCGCATCATCTTTTACCGTCCGGATTACACAGACCCTGTGGGCAATGTCGGAGAAGGCAAGACCTTTGTACTGCACACTGGTCTTGAAACGCGCGATGTCATCGCATCGCTCACTTCTGATAGCCTAAACGTAATCGTAGGCAATCCATTCAACTTAGAACTCGCAGTCGGTGCCAGCGATGGACTTGCCGCGTTGACTTCCTACAGCGTGACTTTAACTGCAACTCATCTGGGACTGACGGCAGCCGACATCCTCCCACGCTTTTCCGGTCCCAGCGCCAGCGTTTTCCGCAGCGCCGATGAAACCTTGCGCGTGGTGCAACTGCAAGTCCCAGGCACCTTGTCGGCCGGCACCTACGTGTTCGATGTCACTGCGACTTCTGCACTCGGAAGTGAAACCGACAGTGTGACGGTCATCATCTCCTAATCAGAACTTTCGGACGCCAAAAAAAGAAACCCGCACTCCATCGCTGGAGTGCGGGTTTTTTTTGGGAGCTTGAACTACTTGCCCTTGATGTTCGCGCCCGTGACTGGGCCGTACTTTTTAGCCTTACGCTCGCCACCCGTCATCGGGCCGAACATCTTGCGGCTCATTTGCATGGTAATCACTACGTCTTGTCCTTCCGGCGCCGGCACGGGCGTCGGTGTAAGATTGCCACCTCATGATTCGCAGAACTTGCCAGACCAAACTTCCTTTCCGGAAGCCTTGTCGCTCACAAGAATCCTTGGCGACTTACCGCTAGGGTAGAAGTCGTAGTACTCTTCTTCAGCATTACCAAAGAAGCTTGGCAGGTTCACGGTGACTTCTTCATCGCTGCTGCGGAAGGAGTCAAATTCGATACGCAGTGGGCCACCCCACTCAACAGTGCGTTCGACATTGGCCTTGACCGTAACCGGACGCATGTTGCCGCGGCGGATGCGCACTTTTTCAGAACCCTTCTCGGCGGAACCACTCATGAAGCGGTATTCCAAAGCTGGCACCAACATGCCGCTCTTTGCGCCAGCGAGATCAAACGAAACCTTGCCGTCTCGCGAAGAGAACACAGCCTGGGTCAGCTTGCCTTTAGACTCGTACCCGGAAAGACTGTTAAGAGTTCCAGAATCGCCCTCGTATGGAGTGATCGACATGGAAGCACCGTTCTCGGCGGCATCGAAAAGGAAGAGTTCGCCCTTCAGGTTGACGATGCGTGACAAGTAAGAAGCGGAGTTGCCATTGCCAACAATCATGGCATCGACACCAGCTTCGTTCCAAATGCCGTTGTTGTTTTGGTCAATCAAAGTCACGTTGACGCCGCGAAGCTTGCCACTCATGACTCCGCTGGAAGCATACTCCCAACCATTCGAGTTCTTCTTCACGCGAATGGCGTACTGGAAAGTTTTCCCTTCCTTATCCTTCGCTTTCAGAACCGTTAGACCACCTTGGCCCTTAATCTTGTCATCTGGCTTGCCGTTGCCGTCAGTATCGACGTTCAACGAGAACTCGGAGTTGTCGACGAGGAAGCCATCGCCTCCTTCGTGTGCGACGGGAATCTTAAAAATGATTCCGCTGAAGGTCTCGTTAGGAAGAAGGGTGTCCCACTTCTTTACAGTTTTATATTTGAGGTTGGCGCTCTCCTGTTGAGGAGTCGCAGCATCAACCTGGGGCGAAAGCGCAACCGCAAAGGCAAGCGGCAGGCAGCAGGTGAGGAGTGTCTTCATGTTTAAGGTTGGGCTCTGACGAACCGGTGAAAATTCAGACTAACGGAATGCGCACATAAGAGTGTAGTAATTAGGCGAAAAAGGGTGGAAAAGGCTAGATTGTGGCATGCTCCTAACCCTCCTCATTTTTGCCCTCGCACAGACGGGATCTACCCACGAGAGCTTTTCTGAAGAGCAGTTTGAGTCGCACGCTGTGGGGGCCACGACCTATCTTTTTACCGCGCCTGGACCTTACCGCTCGGCGGGATTGTGGTGGAAGGGCGATTTGGGGGGGGCAGAGGTCGCATTGTTCGGCAAAAATGGTGAATTAGGAGCATGGTGGCCAGTGGAGCTGGCGCATGACCTGAATCTGGACGATGGCGGCCTTGCAGGCGAATCACAAGTTTCAGCACTTGTCCATGGCCGTGTAGCGCAACAGGCAGGTTTACTTTTGCGCTTGGCTCCGGGGAAGCAAGTGCAGCAATTTTCGATTCTTTGGATTGCGACCTCGCCACAGACCCAGCCGAAAGTTCCGCCATCCACCCAAGCCGTGATCCAGCGGAAAGCTCAGTTTGTCCTTCCGCCGGGGACTAGTTTGGCCTCGACTTCCAAGCCGCCGGTGTTCGATCGAGCTAGCTGGGGGGCCAACCCTGCGGTGTGCAATCCGACTTTCTGCACCACGACTCATGTGGCCATGCATCACACCGCATCGGCATCGGAATACACCAGCCAGAGTTGGGCGGAATGCGCGGCGAACGTGAAGGCATCGCAGGTTTATCACATGGTGACGCGCGGCTGGTGCGACATCGGATACAACTATTTGATTTGCCCACACGGTGACATTTTTGAAGGACGCGGCGGAGGCGATGACGTCCGCGGCGCTCACGATGGCTACAACTGTGGTTCGATGGGCGTTTCCATGATGGGATATTTTCACAGCCCGTATAACCAAACTTTGAATGCAGCCATGCAAGATGCCTTTGTCGATTTAGCGGCATGGAAGTGCGATCAGCAGAACATCGATCCACTAGGCAGTTCTTGGTACGCCGGGTTTGGTGGTGTTCAGGAAAACATTTACGGCCACCGCGATGTCTCCGCTACCGCATGCCCAGGCGATCTCGCTTATGCGGAGTTGCCGCAGTTACGACAACGTGTGGAGCAGAAAATCCAAGGAGGCGGTGGGGTAGAAATCATTTTGGATAATCAGCTCGCTACCTTTTCTGGTGTTTGGAATACCGGCACTAGTTCCGTCGATAAGTATGGCGCGGATTATCGATGGGCAAGTAGTGGAACAGCAAGCGCGCGTGCTTTATGGAATCCAAACATTGCGCAGGCAGGCAATTATCAGATTGCACTTTGGTGGCCTGAGGGCAGCAACCGTAATCCCGCAACGCAAGTCGGGCTGCTGCTGAACGGTCAGTTGTTCACCACTACCGTAAACCAACAAATGCAAGGCGGACAATGGAATGTGCTCGGCACGGTTGCACTGCCGGGAGGTGCGAACACAACCATCGGGTTGACCAACCAAGGTGCGCTCGGCTGGGTTGTCATGGCCGATGCCCTGCGTTTGCAGAAGCTCTAATCCTTGAGTAAATTTTGCGCGGTCGTTGCACGGTCGAAACGCAGGCTGCGCATTTTTTTCTTGGGCAAACGCAAACTAACCGTCGAAACATAATCGTGATGCAAAGCGTTCAGCAATTTATTGTGCAGTTGTTTGCCTTCTAAGGATCCACGGACATCGAGTTCGAAGTAAACCCAAGCGTCGCGCAACTCAATTTCTTTGCCGACCCAAGTGAAGCTAGCGGGTTTTTCATCGGCACCTGAAACCGAAAGATGCGCTTGCAGATATTCGGTAATCAATCCGTCGATGTCTTCCTCCTTGTCCAAACGGATGGCGCGGCCGTTCCATTGGGTTAAGCAAGTCTCTAAGTCATTAGGGCTAAGGTGCAGCGCGATTTCAAGCGCTCCACTCTCCTGGTCGACTTCCATTTCCAGTTGTGTTGTTGCAACGCTATGCCAACTACACAACAGGAGTAGTAGGGGGAGCAGCAAAGATTTCATTTAGCTTCCTCGGATTGCATGGGGTTGCTGCGCTTGCGGTTTCTCTGCTTGAACAAATCAAAACGTGTAGGTTCCGCGGCTTGTGGTGGCCAAAAGTTATTCGATAAATCGCAGTCTGCCGTTTCCAGGCGCGGGTCTAAAACAATGCGCTTCAGGGGACGTTCAGTGACCACTAAAGTTTTCACCTTCAAACTATTCTTGCGCCAAACTTGTGCCGGAATGTGACGCATCTCCTCTCCGCCGTCTTCATATTCCAAGCGCAGCAAAATCGGCATGACTAATCCGCCGAGGTTTTGCACCTCCACAACATAGAACTGCATGGGAGACTCCAGCTGTTCGCGTTGCCAATCCTCCAGCCCTCCCAGCAATTTCTCGTATTCCTTCTGCTGCTTGGCGGTGGTGGCGAGCGGGTCGTAACCATCGTAGAAGTCACGCAGTTCTGGGTATGCGTCGAAGCGCTTCACGAAATCGGCATTACGCTCGTGCTGTAACGTTTCTGGTGTTTCCGAACGTTTATCCGCTGCAAGACCATTCACTTGATCTGGATTTTGTGAGCTAATCGCATACCAAGAAACATCGGTGAGTGCGAGGTCGACGTGATCAGTGGTGTAAAACCAGCCGCGCCAAAACCAATCGAGGTCTACTGCGCTCGCATCTTCCATAGTGCGGAAGAAATCGGCGGGTTGCGGATGCTTAAACTTCCAACGGCGGGAGTACTCCGCAAAGGCAAAGTCAAACAACTCGCGGCCCATAATGGTTTCGCGCAAAATGTTCAGTGCGGTCATGGGTTTGCCATAAGCATTATTGCCGCCACTCAACAACGAATCTCCAGCAGTCATGATCGGCACTTGCTCTTCCGACATCATGTAGTTGGTGATTTGCGATGGCTCGCCCCACCAACTGGAGTAGTGGTCATCCCATTCGACTTCGGCAAGATGTTGCACGAAAGTGTTTAGGCCTTCATCCATCCAAGTCCATTGACGCTCATCGCTATTCACAATCATCGGGAAATAGTTGTGCCCGACTTCGTGAATAATCACACCGATCAATCCATACTTGGTGCGCTCGGAATAGGTGCCGTCCTTTTCTGGACGCGGGCCATTGAAGCAAATCATCGGGTATTCCATGCCGCCGATGGGACCGTTCACCGAGATGGCGGTGGGGTAGGGATATTCAAAGGTGTAGCGCGAGTAAACCCCCAAGGTGTGGACCACCGCATGGGTGCTGAACTTGCTCCACATCGGCTCGCCTTCCTTTGGCCAATACGACATGGCGGCCACCATGTGGCCATCACGCTTTTCCTCATCACCGGAGTAGACGCCCCAGCAGTCCCACAAAAATTTACGCGAGCTTGCCCATGCAAAGTCGCGCACATTGTCGGCCTGGAAGTGCCAAGTCTTATGTCCTGATTGATGCAAACCTTCATTCGCAGTCGCTTCCTCTAGAGTGACAATCATCGTTGGACCATCATTGCCCAACTGCATGGCTTGGTCGAAACGTTCCCGCTGCACTTCACTCAAGACATCGGTCGGATTCTGCAACACTCCCGTGGCCGCAACAATGTGATCCGCAGGCGCAGTAATCCGAACATCGTAATCGCCAAACTCTAAGGCGAATTCGGAACCGCCCAAGAATTGCTTGTTCTGCCAACCGTCGACGTCGTCATAAACCGCCAAACGAGGGAACCAATGTGCCAACTCAAAAATCCAGTTGTCGTCTTCTTCAAAATATTCCGCGCCGGTGCGTCCGCGTACCACCGAGGTATCGTTCACCACATAGTTCCACGCGATATCAAATTCGAAATAAGTTCCCGGCTGGAGCGGTGTGGGTAAATCCACGCGCATCATGGTGTCGTTGATGACATGGTGCAACGGCTGCTTCAACTGCGTGACCCCCGTAATGTGAAAGCTGCCATCAAAAGCGGCCGCGGCCTGACGTTTATGCAAAGCTTCAAAGCTCATTCCCTTGGATAAATCCGGTGCACCCGATGTCAGGTTGCCGCCCGAGCTCGCAAGGAAACGATTGTTCTCCAACTGCACCCACAAGTAGGTCAACGTGTCCGGCGAATGGTTGTGATAGGTGATGTGCTCCTTGCCGGAAATGCGGCGGTCGCGCTCATCCAGGTGCACTTCAATCTGATAATCCACCTTCTGCTGCCAGTAAGCGTGGCCCGGTGCACCCGATCCGGTGCGGGTTTCGTTGGCGGTCGGCAGGATTTCCTCGAGCTGACGGAAGGCATCGGGCCGGTTCTGCTTTTCCTGTGCGGCAAAACTGGCTGGACTGAGGCAAAGGGCGGCGAGCAAAAGCAAGCTGCAACGGGATGTGGTGCTGGCGGAGAAAACCATGAGTTGGAGATTCTAGGGAAACTCTGATTCTGCCTGCCGGAGATTCTGCAGCAGAAATCGTCCGCCCCGGCGTTGCTTCCTCTTGGCTGTAGTGACACAACAGCCTTCGATTCGCGCCTTGGGGCAAATGATTTCCATCCACGGCCTCTCACGCCAGGCAGAATCAGAGCTTCCCTAGGAGTGAAAAAGAAGAAATGCTCCCTTAAGGCACATGAACCATGGGTTTTTCGCCGTATTTCCAAAGAATCCGAAGGAATCTCAAAGAATTTTGAAAAAGTCTCGGGAAAACTTGGCTTTGCGGCAACTACTTAGTGACCTGCGATTTGCCCCACAGCTTCTCAGGTCATATTTCAGGATTCCTGTCTATCGGTATTCGGGAAATGCGGGTTAGGAGGTAGCACGCATTTCCCGGTGCCATTTTTTAGAAGAGCTTCCTTGGATTGCTTTTCTATACAACCCCCACATGGTCACTTGCTTCGGTGAGTGGCCAGTTTTTTTTTGCACTGTAATTGGATATGGTGAGGCAAGTTCTTCATGGCCAAAATCCTTCCTACTCTGCTGCTCGGCTCTCTGGGCGGAGGCGCCGTTTTCCTCGGACTCAACGGCGCCTTCTCCGATGACCCCATGTTGCTGCAACGCATCGGCGAACTGGAGCAAGAGGTGTCGCAGAAAGAACTACAGCTCGACTTCCTGCGCGATCGTCGGCGCATTGCCAGAATTGAGGTGCTTGAGCAGCACGAAGACCTTGGGCGTCCAGGTGGCAAGGTCACTCGCTTTCAGTTCCTAGAACTGGACCCTTCCGGCAAGCCATACAACGAAGGCAGCTGGTATGAAATCGATGGCGACCTCCTCTACATCGAGGCTTTGGTGATCAAGTTCGATGACAGTTTCGTCGAGAACAACGATTTGCTGCGTGGCAGTAGCCTTTTGCTGTTTCGCAGATTGTTTGGCGAGCATCAGAATCCGGCAGATGGATTTGCTATCGACAGCGTCGGCCAGTTTCCGCGAGCGTACTCACCGGAAGAGGGCGCACCACCCTTCCATCAGGATTTGTGGAAGCGCTTTTGGGATTATGCGCTTAATCCTGACATCGTCCGTGAAAGCGGGGTGCGCGCCATGCATGGAGAGGCACCCTTCATTAAGCTGGCGCCGGGCAAAACCTATGAAGTGGAATTGCGGACCTCGGGAGGCCTGACCATCCGCACTCAAACGGGATAGGTCACGGTAGCGCCCGGCCTCCTGCGTCAGAGCTTCTTTATGGAAAGCCTTTGCGCTTATACGGTGCGCGGTAAGTCTCTCTCTCGTGGTGCGCTTCCACCTCGGACGGCAAGGTTGGCTTCAAGCCATGAACCTGGGTGGCCAGGCGGAAGTCCTCAAAGGTGGTTTCATGCAGCACGTGATTCACCGCATCTTGCACCTTGGCGAGTTTCTCATGGAGTGCACAATTCACACCCACTCCGCAAATTCCTCCGCCGAAGGGGCAGAGTTCGCTGTTTTCTTCGCGCTCAAAAAGCTTGAAGACATCGTAAATACTAATCTCGGAGGGAGGCTTGGCGAGGCAGAAACCGCCGCCTGGACCGCGTGATCCATGGACTAGACCCGCCTGAGACAGCGTAGTTAACACTTTGCCCACAAAGGGTTTGAGCAAATTGCGGTCATGGGCAATCTCAACTGCAGAGAGCTTGGTTTTGCCGCCGTCATAGACTTCCGCGAGCCGTGACAGAGCAGCAATCGAACATTCGGTGGCTTTTCCGTACATCTTGGTCGTTTATTCTAGACTTCCCCAGGCGATAGCGCAAAAAAAAAGCCCCTGGCATCCGCAGATGCCAGAGGCTTTCCTAATAAATGGGGGGTTACTGGATGACGCCAGCAACCACAGCAGGCTCATCGGTCACGGTAGGTTGCGCCACCGTGGTCGGATTAACCCAGCCAGTGAGAGTTGGAAGAGCAAGGCTAGCCGCGTTGGTCAAAGCGGTTTGCAGCGTAGTTGGCACTGCATCGGCAGATACCTGCATGAACAGTTCCATTTCGACAGCTTTGATCACGAACTCGGTTCCATCTGGCCCCATGACGGCGCCATCTTTGATCGAGAACATTGGGTACCAGCGGTCGCCGAAGCCATCGCCATTGGTGTCAGTCTCTTGACCAGGAATACCCCAAAGGTTGCGCTCGCCACCGTAGGTCAAGAAGACCTTCTTGCCATCGTTCGCGGCACTGTCGTCAGCATCGTTTGCGGTGGTGTGGGTGTAGAAGAAACTAATCGGGTTGTCGAAGGTCACTGGTGCGCCTTGGGCATCCAGCAAAGTTGCGTATTGGTTCCACTCGTTGTGGCCAGTCTCGTAGAAGTAGTACTCATCGAGGTTGTACATTTCCCAAGAATCACTAATTCCTAGAGTCACTGGATCGACGGCAGACATAGGGCCACTGTTCATACCCCAGGTGTAGAAGCCTTCTTCCGGAACTTCACCGTCTAGCAAGCCGACATCGACGCCGCCAAACTGCAAGTTACGGCCGTCCTTAAGGAAGGTGTACTGGTATGCATTGTTTGGATTGGAGATTTCGTTTTGGTAGATGTTTCCAATTTCGACATCGCCAGCAGTCATACCCGGGCGCAAGGCATCGGTCATGGCGTAAAGAGTAAGGCTGGTGTCGCCACCAAAGATGCTGTCATCGCTACTTACGTAGTTTTGCTCGCGGATGGTCATGGCAGTATCGCCACCGACGAAGTCGAGGCTTCCCCCGAGTGCCTGCGACCAGAAGCCGTAGTACTCATCCACGTTAATGGTGAGGGTTTCGGGTGGAGTCAAGTCCACCCATTCCCAGGTGTTCTCGTCGCGCTCCGAAATCTTGGTGAAGGTGCTGGTGCCGTGGTCGTATTGCACCAAGTACTGGCCGCCCAAATTCCAATCCCAGAATTCAAAAGTCTCGCCGTCCATTTCGGCCAGGGTGATGGATCGCTTGCTGACCTTGATCAGCTTGCCTGGGGCACGCAGAACGGTGTAAGCCAGGGAAGTGCCCGAGCTGTTTTCGCGGGTGACGCTTGCGCCATCGACGAGTGCGTCTGGGTTCGGAGTCCAAATGCCCCAGTAGTCAACCCAACCGAATTCGGTGGTACCACTATTGTCAAAGACGAATGGGAATCCACCTTCAATGTCAACGCGTTGACCAGCGGTGTGGCCTTCATTGTCATCTTCGGCGTAGTAGAGGCTGTAGCCCCAAGTGTTGCGCACGAAGTCGTTGCGGTCCAAAAGCTCGGTATTGGTGCCGTCGGAACGTAGGAAGTAATCCGAGTTGTAGGCAATGGTGTAGTTAATCGTGCCGCCAGCAAAGTAGTTTGGCACTTCCATGTGAGCAACGCCGGTGGTTTGATCGTTAGAAGTCTGCACGGCAACGCGGGTGTCATCGCCACCGAAGCCGGACAGGTCTTCCATCATGAAAGTAAATCCGAGTAAGCCGCCACCTGGGTTGGTCGTATCCAAGGACCCTCGAGCGGTGAGTGAAGAATCACTATTGTTCAACATGCCGAAGTCGAGTTGGAAGTCACCGAACGGGTTGGTGTCAGTAGGCTCTTCGGAAACGGTAGCGCGGCCAAAAATGGTCTCGCTCAAAATGCCAGCAGGGCTTTCTGCATTTTCATCGGTGATCCAGAAACGAACCACTTGTGCGGCAGATGCCGAAGCGCGGGTGCTGTTTAAGACCCATGGCTCAAGCTCGGTTGCATTCGCGGAGCTAGATTGGCCAGAAGCATCGCCAGCGCTATCTTCGTCACCGCCAACACCTTCGACGAGCGCAAGGTAAGGACCGGTGTTTACGAAGACGTCGGCACGGGTTTGGCCGACTGAGGTCAAGATTTCGTTAATAATGTCCAGCGGCTCGGTGGTTTCATCCCACATGTAAGCACGCACGATATCGGTGTGGTAATCACTGGAGTTTGAGAAGACGGCTGCTGGATTGACCGAGGCGCCTGCAGCAATGGAGCTGCCTGCTGTTTCCTCTTCAATACCAATCAGGTCCATAGAGTCTGGCAGGGAGAGGCCGGCGATGACGCCTCCGGCGGAAGAATCGGAGCTCGATCCGCAAGATGTTGCTGCTAGAGCAAGGGTGCCAAGCCAAAGGCACAGGTAGGTTGGGGTTTTCATGACTAGAAGTATTCAGGGTTATGGGGGTACCAGGTGGTTTCTTAGAAATCCGGATTCTTATGAATCGAAGATTCCCGTTGACCTATCGGCGCGGCCCGAAGACTTCTTGAGGGTTACTTCTTGGAGGTGCCGAAATACTTTTCGCGCTCGAGGGTGTCACCCAACAAGATTCCAGCCTTGTCTTTTAATAATAGTAGATTCTCGCCTTCCATAACCGCCATGACGGCCGACAGCGCCTCTTGGGTGGAAGGGTCCAGTTTCGCTTCCGAGGCTTTTAGTGAATCAAGGAGCGGCAGAAGGGAAGCATTGCGCGCGAAGCCGATTCCCAAGAGGACGGCTTGCTGCTGTTGCGCAGTTCCAGTTTCCAAAGTGGAGGCCAGAATTTTGGTCACGCCTTTTTGATCGACTTGCCCTCCAAGGGCGAACAACGCATTGCGGCGCAGAGCCTCATCCTTCTTCGATTTGGCAATGGTGCTGAGCTGCTTGCGCGCGCTGGAGCTGTCGACGCCACAGGTGCCAAGCGCACGCACCAAACAACGGCGGACATCGGCATTTTCCTCTTTCTTCAGCGCGGCCTTGAGCTCCTTGACCGCATCTTCATTGCCAAGTTGTTCCAGAGCGACCGCGGCCTCTTGCCGAATCATGACGCTGGCATCGCCGAGCTGAGTGACGATGGCTTCCCAGTAGGAAGGTGGGGAGAACACCCCAATGCGGTGAATGAGTTTGGCGCGACCATTTTGGAAACGCTCTTCGGCTTCTTTGCCACCGCCACCGCCACCACCGCCGCGTCCGCGTCCGCCATAGGCTGCTGCAGCGTTTGCGTTTTTAAGATCGCGGGCAACCACTTCGACGGCATCGGGGTGATCAGTTGCGATTAAGGAGTACAGGTCTTCGATCCGTTGATCAAAGCGCTTCGAGCTACGAATGCGTTTGATGGTGGCCTCCATCTCTTCTTTAGTGAGTGGACGAATGCCGCTATCGCCCATGTTGACCACGCCATCCATCACTAAACGACTTGGCGCACGTGCCCCTTTGATGGCCGGGAAATCTCCATCTGGATAGGCCTTCTTTTGCGCGGCACGGAAACACCAGGCCAATTCCTTGGCGCTCACTTTGTAGGCGACGGACAGCAGAATCACGCCGTTCTTATCTAAAAACACATGGTGCGGCGCAATCACGGAGCCACTTGGACCGGGCTTCAAAATCTGCGCGCGCGCTTTGATATCGACTTTCTGGTGATCGCTGCACGGATGCGAGCCAAAGCGAGGGCAGTTGCCACTGGTGGCATGTTCGAATTGGGAGGCCACCAAGTTGACGGTCTCGGTGGTCAGCGGAAGAATCAGCTTATGGGTGTAGAGCTTCTTTGCAGCTTCGTCGTTGGCGGTTTCGCCATCCATATTGACTGCCAGGAAAACGATGGTGTCGCGGGCTTGGGCGGAGGCAAAGGCCGAGTCATAACTTTCCATCCACTCGACTCCGGCGTCGGGCGTGGAGGGAGTGGTGGCTGTTTCGGCTCCAGAAAGGGTTAGGAGCAGAGAAAAACAAGCGAGGAGTTTGTACATGCGTGGTTCCGGCTGGTGGGCGGAGGCTATTGCCCTTATTCTAGGTGAATGCCGGACCTAACCCCACAAACAGGGCATTCGGACTGCACGACCCAAGGAATTCGTGTTCAGGTCGCTGCAACCTATCTTCCAGAGCACTCCGAGCCAAGCTTGGGGCGTTATCACTTCGCCTATCGGGTGAGTTTGAATAACGTTGGGCATAGGATTGCGACTTTGCGGTCACGTAAATGGATCATTCGCAATGCCGACAATGAGGAGCGCATCGTCGAGGGTCCGGGTGTGATTGGTGAATATCCACGCCTCGCACCGAACGAGCGTTATGACTACGTCAGTGGCAGCCCGATGAACACTTCGTGGGGAACTATGGAAGGGCACTTCATATGGGAGTACGAAGATGGAACGACCTTCGAAACCAAGGTTGGGCGCTTTTTCTTAGCGCCGAACACGGCTCCGATTTCGGATCTGGAATATTCCTAAAGTAGAATTTCCTTAGCCGTACGACTCGAAGCGAATGTCATAGCTGCCGTCTTCGCGCGCTTCCTTACGCGCAACGAAACCGCGGTCCTTCACCGTGTCGCAGATGCTATCGACGATGGCACCAAATCCACAGATGTAGAACGACGCATTTTCTGGCGTGAAATGCTCTCCAACCACGCGTTCAGCAGCATTGAGGCCATCGTCCCCGGGAACAATCAAAGTCTCTACGCGGCCGGTATGCCCAGTCCAACCGGCATTGGAATCCTCATTCGGCCGACTGATGCTTGGCAGGTAGTGGAAATTCCAATCCTTACGTCCACCGGCTTCGCTTTCGTCAGCCAGGCCTTGTAGGTAGTCGTGGTAGCCAAGTTCTGCCACATAGCTCGCGCCTTGGCACAAGATAATCTCACGTTTGCAACCCGCATCTTTCAAGGAGCCAATCATGGAAACGAAAGGGGCCACTCCAGTGCCACCTCCAATCATGACCAAGCGGCGTGTTTCCTTACTGCCATCTGGCTCGGTGTGATTGATCGTGAACGCGCCTTTGGGATCTTTGTAATCCATGGAATCGCCCACGCCTAACTTCCACAACATGGTGGTAAACAAACCCGGCACCGGGCGCTCGGCCAAACGGATGTACAACTCCATGCATTGCTTTTGCTCAGGTTTACTCGAGATGGAGTAAGGGCGCCAAAGAGTTTTGCCCTCCTTTTCGGGGTGCGGCAGGCCAATAGTCAGGAACTGCCCTGGCTTGAAATCAGACACGCCACCTTCCAGGTCGAATTCGAACCTGGCCAAAGATGGGGTCAGGTCTTCACGCAGGGTGATGGTGGCTTTCAGTGGGGCAGCTTTCAAGATTGGGGTTCCAGGCGGTGCAAAAGGGAGTCCAGGAGGGGCCGATTTTCGGGGCTGAGCGGCAGGCTGTGCAGTAAATCCAGCAGCGCCTGGCGGGAGACCGCGCAATCGGGGAGAGCCTGTTTTAACCGCGCGCGAGGGCCGTCGGGAAGGGTATCGAGCAGAGCTTGGGCGCGAAAATGGGCGAGGAAGACTTCACTTTGGAAATCCTGGAGCTGCTCGCTGGAGACTAGAGCGTTTTCATCGGCAATCGGAAGATGGGGGAATCGTTTGCGGATGGCGGCTGTAAAAAGCCCGTCAATGGCAGGCTCGAGCGGGTAGCTGCCTAACCCACAGCTTGGGGAGCGTGCTTTGACCACGAATCCGGCGACATCGGCGGCTGCGAAGGCATCTAGCTTGGTGGAAAGGAGCTGCTGAAGCGCGGGAGTGAAGTCCGTTTCACTGTGGTTGCCCATAAGGGAGGGGGTGCCATCGTCAGCGAGCGTTATGCGGATGGTCTCGCGCGGCACTGGCATGCCCATTTCCACTTCCGGGCAATAAGGGAGTAAATCGCAGCGTTGGGCCAATTGCTCGGTCAGAGCTAACGACTGTCGATGGCCGCCGTCGTAGCGCACCTTCTCGCCCACGAGGCAGGCAGAGGTTGCAACGAGGGGATTGAGCTTAAATTCCATGATTTCGGTGCAATCATATCTGGGTTTCTGGAGATTTTAGGGATGAAATGTCAGACAAAGTTGTCGATATTTAAACCAGGGAAACGAGTCCGGTTTAGGATGCGTTTTAATCCCTCATAGACCTGCCCCCTAGAACAACCTCATGTCCCGCCTCACCATCTCAATTTTGCTCGTGGTAGCCGCCTGCGTTGGCGCCTTCATTTACATGAATGGCGCTGGCAACAAGGGCCCCAAAGCTCCGGTTACGCCGATGGAAATCCAAACCGAACGCATGGTCCGGTCTGAAGCCTTGAACCTTTCGTGGTCCAAAACAGGTTTCCGTAATAAGTTTGGCCAAGCCCTCGAAAGCATGCAGTTTCCGGGCCCGCTGTGTGATTTTTACTTTGCCGATGAGTTCGAGTTCCAAGGCCTGATTGAAGAGTTCCCGGAATACGATGAAGTCCTCAACGAAGGAACCGCTGGCGTTCGTCATTGGGAGGTGAATCCAGAGATCATCCGCGTCTCGAAAAATGGCGTGGAAGGAACCCTGGCCTATTCCGATTTAAGCCTCTATGGGAGCTTGCTCGAGAATGTGGACTACTTCAAGTACGCGAAGGTCAAGGTGCACTTGCCGGTGCCGCAGTGGGTCGATCCAAAGACCATGCATCAGTGGAAAGTTTCGATGAAGCTTGCAGGCAAGGCGCTCATGAAGAATGGTCGTCTGGCTAACGTGAAAGGATTCAACGAGGTGATTTGGGAGCTGGATCCCGAAGATTACGATGAGCGCGATCCAGACGAACAAACTTGGCGCATCGTGAGTTGGAAAGTGAAATCTTTGAAAATCACCGAGACCGATGGCTGGTTGTTTGAAGAGGTTCTAGACGAGTTGATCCCTGACAGTGATTCGCTGGAGCTTGCACGTCAATCCCTTCACGAAGACATCGTGCGCGATTTTATTCAAGGCGTGCGCGACGGTAAGCCTATGGTGAAGCCATACCCATCTTGGCAAGTGGGCGCGGGTGAACGTCACCCGACGAGTGCTGTGGTCGACCTCGATCAAGATGGTTGGGACGATTTCTATCTGCAGGAACGCCAAGGCCGCAACCTGTTTTTCCATAACAACGGAGACGGCACCTTCACGGAGATCGCCAATGAGATTGGTTTAGGCTTCGAAGGAAAAACTTCGTCCACTGCATTTGCAGACCTAGATAACGATGGCGACTTAGACGCTTTCGTCGGTGGAACTTTGGTGCGCAGCCGCATTCTGGAAAACGTGAATGGCAAGTTTATCGATCGTTCGGGAGATTGGTTGCCGGCGGAGGCTCTGCCTTATCACGCATCCGCAATCAACGTGGTGGATTACAACGCAGACGGTCTTCCTGACATCTACGTGTCCACTTATGCAGCGCGTTACGTGCAGCAAGCGATTGGATCTTTGCGCGGTTTAAGTAAGAGTAAGAAGAAAGGCAAGAAGGCGCAGACCGCGTTAAAGCCATTCCTCGCGGAGAAAGATTGGGAATTGCTCAATGAGCGCATTCATGCGGAAGCCGAACACGGTGGTATGCATACCAACCGCCCTGGCCCTCCAAACGTGCTGTTTACCAATCTGGGCAATGGTAAGTTTGAAATTGCTCAAGATGCTCAAAACTTGCGCATTCTGTTTAACTCCTTCCAAGCAACGTGGTCGGATTTCGATAACGATGGCGACCCAGATGTTTACCTCGCCAACGACTTTGCGCCGAACCACATGTTCCGCAACAACGGAGATGGAAGTTTCGCCGATGTCACCGAGGAAATGCAACTTGCCGATATTGGTTTCGGCATGGCTGTCACTTGGGGCGATTACGACAACGATGGCCTGCAGGATCTTTATGTGGCCAACATGTTCTCGAAGGCCGCACGTCGGGTGACTTCCTTCTTCACCGTCGGCCGCGTTAACTACGATGCCGAGTTGCTACAAGGCGCTGGAATCGATCCAGTCATCGAGCAGTTGGGCCGCGGTAACTCGCTGTTCCATAACGATGGCCCTGGTGTTCCATGGGAGAAGGTCTCCGATACCGGCAAGCCACTCCACAGTGTGGAAACCGCCGGTTGGTGTTGGGGAACGCAGTTCGCTGACTTCAACAACGATGGTTGGCTAGACATCTACGCCCCAGCGGGTTACTACTCTGCGCCAAAAGATAAGAAGCGCGATGTCGACTTGTGAAGTTCTTTCTGGCGCACGGTCGTGCGCAATTCTTCGAAAGACATCAAGCGTGGCTCTAGCCTTGGTGTGGTGATTGAGCCAGGCAACATGGGTTCCGGAGCTTCTTTCTCCGGCAGCGAAAGCAATCACCTCTTCCTGAACAACGGCGGCTCCGAGTTCCTCGTGCAAAGTGGAATTTCTGGTGCCGACCATAGCGGCGACGGCCGTAGCTTCTCGCTATTCGATTACGATCACGACGGCTACCAAGATTTCGTATTGGTCAGTGCCAACCGTCCTTTCACGCAGGTGTTCCGCAACCGCATCGGTGACCTCATGCCTGAGGCCAAGCGCTTGCAGCCGGTCATGTTCCGTTTTGTCGGCGGCAACCGCAGCAACACGGCTTCCTCAGAATGGGGTGCGCGTGATGGCTTCGGTGCCAAGCTTTACCTAACCGCTGGCGACATGAACATCTTGCGTGAGAATCGTTGTGGCGAAGGCCTTGGTGCGCAAAACAGTGCCACCATGTCGGTTGGCATTGGTGCGAACCCAAGCGCAACCGAAGTCCGCGTGGTGTGGCCAAATGGCAAAGTCACTGAGATTGGAGAAGTTGCACAAGGTGCCATCGTTACGGTTTATGAAAATGCTGCCGATTCACCGAATGGCGATGGCTTTGAAATCGGCCGCTTAATCCCGTCTGGTGGCAAGATTGCTTCGGATACTTCTCTGCACCCGAAGGTGAAGAGCTTAGGAACTAGTCCTATGCTGGCACGTTTGGTGGAAGGTAAAACCGAAGCTAAGTACCGTCTGTACACCACTTGGTTCACGACTTGTTCGGCATGTAAGCGCGCAGCTCCAATCGTTGCGGGGCTGTCTGCAAACTTCGATGATAGTGAGTTGGCAGTTTTCGGCTTCAATAACGACTCTGGGGATTCCGTCACCGAAATGAAGAAGTACGCTTCGGTATACAACCCGGCGTACATCATGTTGACGGAGCGCAGTGAAGATGACATCGAGGAGTTCAAGCGTCTTCAAGATGCCATCCTTGGCGAGATCAAAATTGATGGCAAAATGGAAGCAGCAAGCCAGCTGACTCCAGGCACTGTCATTACCGATGCAGACGGGAACATCCTGTACATAGATGCCGGTGTTCCGACCTACTCTGCAGTGAAGAAGATGATCCGCAAGTGGGAGGGCCATCACGATTTCTAGATCTTCTGCTTTCGCAGCATTAGCCCTAGGACTACTCGGCTCCGGTTGCTCAGGCAAGCCGGAGCCGACTGCTATGGACGTTCTTGCAGAGCGCATGGAGTCTTCCGAGGCTCTCATTGGCAGTTGGAAACGCGATGGCTTCTTGCATGTATTTGATACCGCAGCCGGAAACTTGGAGTTCCCCTCCGCCTCGTGCCGCGATCGCTTTGAAGACACCGTGCGTTTTCGCGGTTTCGGAGATCTAGACACCGCGCAAAGTGGATTGTTGCACGCCGGCAGCGGACGACGTCGGGTGTGGAGTTCTGCTGAAACCGTGGCCGCGATTGCGCCGGAAGACTTGCATTTGTTTGAAGAACTGTTTTCAGAAGTGGAGTGGCTGGAGCATCCGAAGTGTAAGATTCATTTGCCGGTGCCAGTTTGGTTAGATCGGGAGGAGCGTCGTGAATGGCGGACTACGATTCAGTTAAGTGCCGATGCGCAAATGAAGAATGGTCAAGTCGGTCATTTGACCGCCAAGTTCGATGTCGATTGGCGTCTGCAAGACGGTTGGGATTGGAGTGACGATGTACGCAAGCAACAGTGGAAGATCTTTGCTTGGGAATGCCGCTCCATGGAGTTTCTGCAGTCGGATCTACCAATCTTCGCAGAAGTTTTGGAAGAGGTCTTGCCTGAAGCTTCGGACTACGCCCGTGCCCGACGCTCGATCCATGAAGAGATGGTGGTTGAGTTTTTGGAGAAGGGCCGCAAGTGGAAGAAGCCTTACCTCTCGTGGCGCCCAAGTGCCGGCGAGGTGCACCCGACTTGCTCCGTAGTGGATTACGACAAAGATGGCTTCGATGACTTTTATGTCCAGGAGCGTTCCGGCCGCAACATGATGTTCCACAACCAAGGCGACGGCACCTTCGAGGAAGTCGCTGCCGAGTTAGGCCTAGATTTCGACGGCAACACCGCATCGGCCATGTTCGTCGACCTCGACAACGATGGCGATGTCGATTGTTTCCTCGGTGGCACCTTGGAACGCTGCCGCATTCTGGAGAATACTGGCGGTCAATGGATCGACCGCACCGGCGATTGGATTGCACAGGAAGATATGCCGTACTTCGTTTCTTCGCTTAACGCCGTGGACTATGACAACGATGGATTACTAGACATCTATTGTTCCACCTATGCGGCGAACTTCGTCAACTTTGCGATTAACTCCATCCGTGGCGAGAACAAGAATGCATCGCGCCAGGAAGCGGAGTTTCACCTGAAGAAGTATTTAGCGGCGGATGATTTTGAAACCTTGCATGGCCTCATGCTCACGCAAGCGCAGACTTTGGAAGTCGATACCAATCGTCCGGGGCCGCCCAATGTGCTGCTGCATAACCTTGGCGGCGGGAAATTCGAAATAGCGAAAGGTGCGGAGGAACTACGCATCTTGCGCAATAGTTATCAATCCACCTGGGCTGATTACGACAACGATGGTGACCCCGACCTTTACTGCGCCAATGATTTCGCACCCAACTATATGTTCCGCAATGAGGGTGACGGTCAATTCACCGACGTCTCTTTAGAGCTAGGTGTGGTCGATGTAGGATTTGGCATGGGAGCCTCCTTCGGCGATTATGACAACGATGGTCTGCAGGATTTATATGTGACCAACATGTTTTCGAAAGCGGCGCGTCGGGTGACCAGCTTCTTCACCAAGGGATTGGCGAACTACGATGCAGACCTGATAGCAGATGGTGCATCGTTGGATCCGATTTATAGCGCACTTGGAGCGGGTAACTCCCTCTTCCATAACGAAGGACCGACTTCAGCATGGAGCAAAGTTTCTGGCATTGAGCGGCCGGCGATTCCGGTAGAGCCAGGCGGTTGGGGATGGGGCGCGCAGTTTGCCGACTTCAATAACGATGGTTGGCTAGACCTTTATGCACCGGCCGGTTTCTACACCGCACCGGAGGAGGCGGCCATCGAGGTCGATGTCTGAAGTAGTTTTTGGCGCTCGGTCGTGGACCGAGATGACACCATTCGCGAAAGTCGTAGTGACCGTTCTGCTGAAGCCGTGGTCGAGCCCGGTGGCGTTGGGCGTGGCGCATCTTGGAGCGGACACGAACGCAATCATCTGTGGATGAATCAAGCGGGGCAGGATTTTATCGAACTATCCGGCGTTTCCGGTGCCGATGAACCTTGGGACAGCCGGACCTTTTCGCTGTTGGATTATGATCACGATGGCTTCCAAGACTTCGTCATGGTCAATGCCAATGCGCCTTATGTGCAACTTTTCCGCAATCAGTTTGGCGACTTACTCCCCGAGGAAAAACGCGGTGGAGCGATTCATATTCGCCTGACCGGTGGCAATCAAACTTCCGCACCTTCCAGCGCATGGAGCAATCGCGATGGGATCGGCGCGCGCGTGGAAGTGGTTGCGGGAGACCAGACCTTGCTGCGGGAATATCGCTGTGGGGAAGGACTCGGTGCGCAAAACAGCGCCACTCTTAGTATTGGAGTGGGCAGCTTCCGTGGAGAGGTCTTGGTCAAAGTCCGGTGGCCGAGCGGTAAGGTCAGCGGCCCGATGGGTGTCTCCGTAGGGGACTTGGTCATCGCGCATGAAGCCAAAGCGGAAATGGTTGCCGGCAAGCTTGAGCCCCTGCAAACTCGCACAGCCAACACCTCTGCCAAAGATGTGCACCTGAAGCCGACCAGCCCAGAACTGGCACGGTTGCTGAAAGGCAAGACCTCGGCCCCGGCGAACTTGGTGACGACCTGGTTCACGACTTGTGCCGCATGCAAACGCGCCGAGCCGACCTACGCTGCCATCCGCAAGGCCTTCTCGGAAGAGGACCTTGGTCTATTCGGCTTCAACAACGACAGCGGTGATTCGCAAAAGGAAATGCGCCAATATGCCGAGCGCTTTCGCCCGTCGTATACCATGTTGCTAGAGCGAACTAAGGATGACATCGTCGCCTTCAAGGCCATGCAGGACTCACTTTTGCCGCCTCAACGTGCGCGTGGCTCGAAAAATCTGCAGGAAGTGAGCAATATGACGCCTAGCTGTGTCTTGGTCGATGCTCGGGGTCAAATCCTGCATTCTTGGGCGGGCGTGCCGACGGTTTCGGAATTGAAGCTCCAGCTGTCCAACAACCGATAAGCAGGTATGATTCGAGGTCCGTTTTACGCGGTCCCCCCTCAAATCCATGGTTGAACTAGTACCCGCAGGCATCGCTGGCATTGGTCACTTCGTCCCTGACCAAGTGATTGATAATGAGTGGTTTACCAAGACTCTGGACACTTCCGACGAGTGGATCCAGCAGCGGACGGGGATTGTCGAGCGTCGCTGGCTGCGGGACGATGAAAAGCCTTGCGACATGTTCGTGGGCGCCGGCAAGATGGCATTGGAAGATGCTGGCGTGAATCCAGAAGACATCGACATGATTGTCATTGGCACGGTGTCAGGAGATTACACCGCACCATCGGCCGCTTGCATTGTGCAGGCCCGCCTCGGACTCGGAAAATGCGGTGCCTTCGATGTCGCCGCCGCCTGCTCAGGATTCATGTACGCGCTGGCAGTTGGCTCGCAGTTCATCGAAACCGGCAAGTACAAGAACGTTCTCGTGATCGGCGGCGATGCCATGTCGCGCATGATCAATAAGCAGGACCGCAGCACTGTGGTTTTGTTTGGCGATGGCGCGGGCGCGGTAGTGTTACAGCCGCACGCGACTTGCAAGCAAGGATTGATTGAAGACATTCACATCGGCGCAGATGGCGAAGGTGCGAAATACATCATTCGTCCGCGCGGTGGTGCTGGCGACCCTATGACCCATGAGATTCTTGACGAAGGTAGTCACTACATCACCATGGAAGGGCGTCCGGTGTATCGTTTTGCCGCATCGAAAATGATTTGGCTGCTCGATTGGGCTATGCAAGGGCAAGACCCTGACAAGCTGGGGTGGATGATTCCGCACCAGATGAATCGTCGGATTTTGGAGCAAGCTACCAGTCACCTCGGTATTCCACCGGAGAAGGTGCTGCACAATATTTCGAAGTACGGCAACACCAGTTCGGGGTCGGTGCCCATCCTCATGTCTGAGGGTTATCACAAAGGGCTTTACGAAAGCGGCACCTATTTGGTGCTCGGCGCTTTTGGTTGTGGCCTCACCTGGGCTGGCGCGCGGATTCTTTGGTAGTCCGGCGCGCGAGTGGCTCCCACGCTTTACTCGCTAACCTTTAGATCCCAGCTCTGCATGGTTTTCATCATGGCGGAGTCGCTCCAATCAATGCGCAAGGGCGTCACGGTGATGTTTCCCTGATAGAACAGCGCGGTGTCCGAAGTCGGAGGGTTGTCCATGTTGAAACGCGGATGTGCGCGAATCATGGTTTTGTCGTCCACGACATCGGCGCTGAAGGTAGGAATTTTTATGTAGATGCCACCCATGGGCGCTGAAACCACACCTTTGAGCAGTTTTCGGTCCGAGGTCGGAACGTTGACGTTGTAGACCAAATGGGTCGGTGCGTTTTCTGCGCGAAGTTTTTGCGCCAATTCCACGGCGAATTTGGCAGCAAGACGGTAATCGCCATCGCTTCCGCGTGGAACATCTTGCGAGACGGCCATGGAGAGCACGCCTTGCATTGCACCTTCGGTAGCAGCGCCAACCGTGCCCGAATAATGCGCCACCATGCCCACATTGTTGCCGTGATTGATTCCAGAGACGACCAAATCAAAGGGCTTGTCCTTGCCGAGGTGGATCAATCCATAAACCACGCAATCCGATGGGGTGCCATCGACAATCCAAACTTCAGCGGCGCCTTCCATGGAGCCTTCGCGTAGTTCGAGGGGGCCAGAAAAGAGTTGGCTGGATTGGCTTGCGCCGGAGCGGTTAGCCGGTGGTGCGCAAACGGTGACTTCACCCATGGTGGAGAAAGCTTTGGCGAGTTCTGCAATGCCAGCACTGTCGATGCCATCGTCGTTGGCAATTAAAATGCGTAGCGGCTCGGCGGATGGTGTGGTTGCTTCCGGCTCCTGACGCAGGTTGGCGCAAAGAATCAGTAGCGCAATTGCGCCGAGGAGGAGTGGGCTATGAAAGGACTTCATGATTCAAGATTGCGCCGGCTTGGGGTCGAAAAGCAGAACTTCCTTAAGCGGTTTGCGCTCGATGGCATGCGCGGGGACTTCGCAGCCAGCGGCCGGATAGCCTAGCGGAATCAGCATGTAGGGTTTTTCATTGGCGGGCCGGCCGAGTAGTTCACCGAGAAACCGCATAGGGCTTGGGGTGTGCGTGAGGGAGCTCAAACCAGCGAATTGAGCTGCAGCGAGCAACATACCAGTGGCAATACCGATGGACTCGTTGGAGTAATAAGTCTTGCCGCCTTCATCCGTGGTGGTCATGCGGAAAATGACGATCAACCAAGGCGCAATGTCGAGGTATTCCTTCACATCGTCAGTGCCGAGTGGCGCAAGGTCGCGCAGCCACTCCTCACTAGCGCGCTCGGAGTAAAGCGCGCGCTCCTCTTCTTCGGCGCCTAACCGAATTGAGTGCTTTAGCGTTGGGTCCGACACCGCGACAAAGCGCCACGGCTGCTTATTCGCTCCACTTGGCGCGGTGGTGGCGGCACGCACGACCCATTCAATCGTTTCGCGGCTTACCGAACGGTCGGAAAAAGCGCGAATACTGCGCCGTTGATTCAACACCGTGAAAAAGGATTGAGCCGCTTCTTCGGGCGGGCATTCAGGCTCAAAAGTTGGGCCAAGAGGGAGGAAGACCGGTTCACTCATGGGAGAAACTAACATGGTGACGTGAAACCGCGCACTCTCTTCTGGTGGACCTGGGCATTGCTCGGGATACACGTGTTATGGATGGTGCTGCGCTTCGCTTTAGGCTTCCCGATCTGGGGTGATGAAGCCTTTGTGGTGAATAATTTTCCAGACGCGACCTATGCCGATTTATTCGCGCCGCTGGCCAATGGTCAAGTTGCCCCGTTGCTGTGGCTGTGGCTGGAGAAGTTGTTTTTTGATTTGGGCGATGGCTCGATTTATTGGCTTCGCTTCCCCGCACTCATGGCCGGCCTGGTTTCCACTTGGCTGATGCTGCGCTTTTGTTTGCGCGCCTTACCGCAGCCGTCCGCTTTGTTTGCCTTTGCAGTTTTCGCTGCGTCGTACTACCCATTGCGTCATGCGGTGGAAGTCAAACCCTATGCCTTTGACTTGCTAATTGCCTTGGTGCAGTTGAATCTAGCTCTGGATTTGATTGCGGCGTCCGGGAAACGTCTGCGGGGTAAAACAATCTCGCTGGTTCTTGTTTCGGCAGTCGGCGTTTGGGCAAGTTATCCCTCCATGTTTATCAGCGGCGGATTGGCGCTTTACTTTTTCGCACGTAAAGAAACCCGCAGCAAAGCGGTGTTCGGTTCTTTGGCACTCGGCGCCAGTGCGGCTTTCATGGTGGTCACTTTTGCGCTTCCTCATGCACGCGCTGCATCGTGGCTCATGGAAATGGACATGTGGACGCCAACCTTTCCACCACTCGACCGCATTTGGACCTGGCCGCTGTGGTTGGTCGAGCGTCATGCGGGCTATATGTCCGCATACCCCACAGGCGGGCGAGATTACGGCAGTTCGCTGAGCTTGTTGCTGATGGCAGTGGGGGCGATTGGTTTATGGCGCAGTCGCCAGCGTGCATTTTTGGGCTTGCTGTTGGGACCGCTGCTTTTCAACTTCGTCGCGGCGGCGGGTAAGTTCTACCCATACGGCGGGAGCATTCGCGTTTCCATATTTATGGCACCAGCATTTTGCCTATTGATGGGGCATGGGCTGGCGATCACAATCCAACGTCTCAAGCTTCCCGCGCAACGATTTTCTAGTCATGCGATTTGCATATTACTTTTCGCCTTTGCCGCATTGGGCCTGTTTCGCGACCTGCAGCAGCCCTTTAAATCTGAAGGCGATAGGCGCGCCGCCGAGTTTGCCACTTGGATGCAAGAAAATGTTGATGGCGAGCAAGCCATCTACGGCTGGTGTGTTCAGAAAAATGGTGCGCCGGATTTTCATGGCCTCGGCGGTTCTATGGCAAGGCTGCGTGTGCAGTTGCGTCAAGCAGGAGTGGAGGTCGACTGGCTGGACACATCAGCGCAAAACTCTTTCGCCTCTCATCAGACGACGGGGGTGCCCTTTTGGGTTCTCGCCTACATCGATGATAATGACACTGACATGCCGTTCCCCGAACTCGAGTTCCAAGCTGCGCTAGAAAGCCTTGTCTCCCTCGATTTGATTTCGGAGCGTATGGATTTCCCTTTCTACAAAGCAGAACGCATCGGTCTTTATCGATTTGAATAGAGCGAGTTAGGATGGGCGCATGGTCGTCATTCGCCTCCTCCTTTCCGCTTCTCTCACTACGTTAGCCATCGTTGGGTGCAATGCCCCAGGTGCTGCTTCTTCCAAGACTTACGGGAGTAGGCAAGCATCGAGCGTAACCAAGATTGGGCAGCTCGAAGACTTCCAGGCTGCGGCGAAAGAGCACGGTGTGGTGCTTGGGCTTGCGAAGTTGGATTGGACGGCAAGCACGATTGGCCCTGAGGTCGATCGCATTCTTGCTGGATCCGAAGCAGCCCTGGATGCCATTGGTGCGCAAGATGCGGACTATGTGAGCTTTGCATCAAGCTTTGCGGCACTAGATGAAGCGGTCGATCCGGTGGTTTCGATTTTGAATCAGCTTTGGTTGATGAAAGAAACGCGCGTCGAAGATGAAGTGCGCGCGGCTTGTAACGTGGAAGTGCAAAAGTTAGACGCTTGGATGGTGGAGCTAAGTTACCGCCAAGATCTGTACGACATTTGTCGCGCTTACGCCAATCGATACAGCAATGGAGAGCGTGCAGCTTTGGCTGGTGAAGACTTGAAGCTTTTCGAGGACACCATGCGCGATTACCGTCGCTCTGGATTTGATCTCAATGCTAAAACTCGCAAGGAAGTGGCTGCACTGCAAAACAAGTTGAATGGCATTACCAATCAGTTCGACACCAATATCACTGAAGCTGCGGTTTCTTTGTTTTTCACTACCGAGGAATTGGATGGGTTGCCCGACAGCTTTCTGCAAAGTTCCAAGCAGGACGATGGCAGGCATGAAGTGCGCGTGACCGTCACATCTGATTTCTCCGCGGTCATGGGTAATGCAAGAAACGCATCGGTGCGCAAGAAGACCAACATTGCGCGTTACTCCGTGGCGATGGAGGAAAATGGACCTCTGCTAAACCAGATGGTGCAGGTTCGGGCAGAGATTGCGCATAAACTCGGCTATGCGAATTGGGCGGACTACAAAATCCAGCCCAAGATGGCGGGCACTGGCGCAAACGCAATTGCCTTTTGCGAGGACTTAGTCGCTGGTTTGGAGCCAAAGTTCCGCAAGGAGGTCGCCACCCTCACCCGTATTAAAGCCGAGGAAACCGGCAATCCTTCAGCCAAGATTCTGTGGTGGGACTACAACTATTACACCAATAAGCTGATGAAAAATGAGTACGGCGTCGACCCGGAAGCTTTGCGCAGGTACTTCAAGTTGGACGATGTCATCGCCGGCATGTTCGATGTCTACCAAGGAATCTTCGACCTCGAGTTTCATCGTATCGAGCCGCCGTACCAGTGGATTGATGATCTAGAGCTTTACGTAGTCACCGATGCCACAACAGGTGAGCCACTCGGTTGCTTCTACCTCGACCTCTTCCCACGTCCAGGCAAGTACAACCACTTTGCGCAATTCGATGTCATCGGTGGCAAACAACTTGCCGATGGACGTTACCGCCGTCCAGTGGCTGCTTTAGTTTGTAACTTCACACCTGGCGTTGGCGATACGCCAGCACTCATGTCTCACTATGAAGTGGAAACCATTTTCCACGAGTTTGGACATGCTATGCATGCTGTTCTCACGCGCACGCGTTATGGCCAGTTCGCTGGCGGTAATGTCCCGCGCGATTTCGTCGAAGCGCCGAGTCAAATGTTCGAAAACTGGGTCTGGGATGTCGACGTACTGCAAGGCTTTGCCGCCGACTACGAGGACCCGTCCAAGAAAATCCCGGCGGAACTCATCGCGCAAATGAAGGCTGCCGAACTCGCAACTGCGGCTCTTGCTTATCGCCGCCAAATGGGGCTCGCACTTTCTGATTTGCGTATGCACGTTGGCAACGTGACCGATGCAGGCGCAGTTTGCAACACGACTAACTCCGAAACGCTGTTCGCCATTCCTGCGGGCACCAACTTTGCCGCCTACTGGGGACATCTCACTGGCTATGACGCGGGTTACTATGGTTACGGCTGGGCTGATTCGATTGCGGCAGATCTCGCGACCGCGTTCGAGGAAGCGCCGGGTCGCTTTCTTGACCCTGAAGTTGGCATGCGCCTGCGCAAAGAAATCTACGAGGTCGGTGGTTCGCGTTCGGTGCAAGAATCTGTCCGCCATTTCCTTGGGCGCGATTCCGATAACCGCGCCTTCTTGCGTCAACTGGGTATCGGCGAGGAGTAAGGCTTGCGCACGGGCTCGCGCTACATCAGAGCTTGCCGAATGCTTAGCGTCGGCTCGGCTTACGCTTCTTCCACACCTTCTTCTTCGCTTTAGGCTTATCCTTATCGCGAGGAACTGGCGCAGCGGTTTGCACCATTTGCGCTGGTCCCGCAGCAATCCAACCTTCCGGCGGCGTTTTCTCTTTCATCTCGAACAGAAAACGCGACGGATGGCAGGGCACCAAACGCCCAAACTTTGCGCGCGATTCACAATAGGTAATGGTGAGGTCGTGCTGCGCCCGGGTCACCCCGACATACATCAAGCGCCGCTCTTCATCGACCGTCCCCTCCGATGCCGCGCGGGCGTGCGGCAAAATTCCTTCTTCCACGCCGACTAAGTACACGCGACGGAATTCCAATCCCTTCGCTGCGTGCAAGGTCATCAAAGTGACCGAGTCATCGGCGCCATCTCTATCCTTGTCGCTGTTCTCATCCAGCGACAATTCTTCAAGGAAGGTCGTGAGCGTCGGCTTTTTCTTTTTACGCTGAAAGTTCTCGGCAAAGTTGAGCACTTCCTGCACCCCATTCCAGCGTAGTTCGCGGGTGGAGTCATCTGGGTAAATGCGGTCAATCTCCGCGCGATATTGCACCGCGGACAACAGTTCGCGCAAGGTGCGGACTAAATCGCCTTCCTGCGCAATTCCATGCGCGAGGTTCAGACTCGAGCGCAAATCAGCAAAACCTTTTGCTGCCGAACCACCAATCTCTCCACTCTCCACCAACTTGCGGAAAGATGCAAAGGCTCCTTCACCGTCGGCGGTGGCTTGCGCAATGACTTTATCAATCGTGGTCTTGCCGATACCACGCGCCGGAATATTCACAATACGCAAAAAGCTGGTTTCATCGGCCGGGTTGGCAATCAAACGCAGATACGAAAGGATGTCGCGCACTTCCTTGCGGTCGAAGAAACTCATGCCGCCCACCAAGTGGTAGGGGATATTGGCGGAACGTAAATCCGCCTCAAAGGCACGTGGCTGCTGTGCGGTGCGCACCAGAATCGCAATGTCGCGGTAGTGCGCTTCACCGACGCGCACTAAATGCTCAATCTCCGAGCAGATGAAACTTGCTTCATGCGATTCATCTTCCATACGCATGATCGCAACCGAACTGCCCTCGCCTAATGCGGAACGCAAAGCCTTATCGTGACGTTTCGGATTATTCCGAATCACCTTATTTGCCGCATCGATGATCTCGACCGTCGAGCGATAGTTGGTGCCGAGGTGCACTTTTTCCGCACCATGAAAATCCTTTTCAAAACCAAGAATCTTTGAGATGTCGGCGCCACGCCATCCGTAAATCGACTGGTCATCGTCACCGACCACGCATAAGTTGCGATGATTCTTCACCAACTCATACACAATGCCGTACTGCGGCCCGTTGGTGTCCTGGTACTCATCGACCATGACGTATTGAAAACGCTTTTCCAACGCCAAACGCACATCTTCATTTTCGCGCAGTAAACGTAAAGCGAAAATGAGGAAGTCATCGAAATCGATCACGCGGGAACGACGCAGATGCTGCTCAAACTTGGCGTAAATATGCGCGACCGAAATCTCCCAGTCGTCCTCGGCGGCATCGAGCGCTTGGTCAGGAGTGATCAGCGAGTTTTTGTACAGCGAAATCTTCGACTGCGCGGCGCGAGGGTTGATGTCGGCCTCGGCAATGCGCAGTTCACGCAGCGCACCCTTAATCGCAGTCATCTGATCGGATCCATCGCAGATCCCGAAGCCTTCCGGCAGGCCCATTTTCTCGGCATGTTGGCGCAGCAGACGAATGCAGAAACTGTGGAAGGTGCCTACGGTGACATCCTCAGCCCGCTTGCCAGCCAAGCCGACCAAACGTTCACGCATTTCTCGCGCGGCCTTATTGGTGAAGGTCATCAGCAGCAAGTTCTCCGCCTTCACGCCCTGGTCGAGCAGATGCGCAGTCCGCACCGTAATCACCCGCGTCTTGCCGGTACCCGCACCGGCGAGGACCAAAAGCGGTCCTTCGACAGTTTCAACGGCGCGACGTTGCTCCGGATTCAGGGATTCAAGCAGCTTGCTCATGCGGCCCTATTCTGAAGCCGCTGCGCAAAAATCCAAGTGGGGGTGGGGGCTTGACTTCTTCCTGCGGGGCGATGGTCAGCGAAGACTCACCGCCCCAAGGATTCCGCCCTACTCCAAACCAATAATCTCGCCATCTGGCATTAAATCCATGTGCGAGGCCATCGGGTCGCGTGGCAGGCCGGGCATGCGGAAGATGTTGCCAGTAATGACGACGAGGAATCCGGCGCCGGCATTCACCACCACGTTGCGCACATTCACCGTGAATCCGGTGGGGCGTCCAATCAATGCGGCGTTATCGGAAAGGGATCCTGGCACCTTGGCAATGCAGATCGGCAAATCCGCATAACCCATCGCGGCGAGGTTTTTGATATCGCGTTTGGCTGCAGGGGCGAGGGCGATGTCATCCGCACCGTACAACTTCTGCGCCACCTGATGAATCTTCTCCTCTGGAGTATCGGTCAGTGCATAAACCGGAGTGAACGGCTCCGATCCACGTGAGACGGCAGCCATCACGGCATCGGCCAAATCTAGAGCGCCTTTGCCACCTTCTGGGTGATGATTGGAAACCGCAAATTCGACATTCAGTTCTGCGCAGCGTTTGCGCACCACTTCGATCTCGGCATCGGAGTCGGTGCCGAAACGATTCAGCGCAACCACCGGTGGTTTGCCCAGGGTCTGAATGTTCTCAATGTGCTTCTCAAGGTTCGGCAGTCCGCCTTGAACGGCAGCAACATCTGCGCCGTCCAAATCATTCTTCGCCTTACCACCGTGCATTTTTAGCGCACGAATGGTGGCGACTAGGACCACGGCATCTGGATCTAGTCCAGCTTGACGACACTTGATGTCGAAGAACTTCTCTGCACCTAAATCTGCACCAAAGCCGGCTTCGGTAATCGTCCAATCTGCAAAATGCATGGCCATACGCGTAGCCAAAACCGAGTTACACCCATGTGCGATGTTCGCAAACGGCCCACCATGAATGAAGGCCGGTGTCCCTTCAAAACTCTGCACCAAGTTCGGGCTCAGTGCATCGCGCAACAGCGCCATCATCGCGCCGATGCAGTCCATTTGCTTCGCGTAGACCGGTTTGCCATCTAAATCGTAGGCGACCAAAATCCGCTCTAAACGTGTGCGGAGGTCATCGACGTCGGTGGATAAACACAGCACGGCCATAATTTCACTGGCAGCGGTGATGTCGAAACCGTTTTCGCGTGGCACACCTTGGCCGGTTCCGCCCATGCCGCTCACAATATTGCGTAGCGCACGGTCGTTCATATCCATGACCCGGCGCCACAAAATCTTGCGCACATCTAAACGTAACTTGTTGCCAAAGTGCAGATGATTATCAATCATTGCGGCAAGCAAGTTATTCGCCGACGTGATGGCGTGGAAGTCACCGGTGAAGTGCAGGTTAATCCGGTCCAGTGGCATGACCTGGCTGTAACCGCCACCGCATGCTCCACCCTTCACACCCATGCAAGGTCCGAGCGATGGTTCTCGCAAAGCCAAACAAACCGACTCCTTCTTCGCATGGAAGGCTTGCGCCAACCCAATGCTGGTGGTGGTTTTGCCTTCACCGGCCGGAGTTGGGGTAATTGCAGAGACCAAAACCAAACGCGCCTTCTCCTTGCGCGCGCGTGGACGGTTCAGAGCATTCAAATCAACCTTGGCGATCGCTTGACCGTAGGGCTGGAGGTCCTCGGAATTCACTCCCAACGCCTCTGCGATTTCCGCAATTGGACGTGGTGTGAACTGACGGGCGATTTCTACGTCGGTAGCCATGGCCGAAGAGTTTAACGACGGGGCGCAATCCACTATCCTGTTTGCCGTGGGAAATTCCCCTTTCGACCCATATGGAGCCGACCCTGGCATGGGCGGTTTCTTTGCCCAATCAGGCATGTTCCTGCTCTTCGGGATTTTTGTGGTCCTCGTTATCGTTTTGGCGTTCTTCGGCGCCAAAGCAGAGCAGAAGCGGATTCTGAGCTTTCGTTTGTGGGCAAAAAAATCGGGTTGGAGTTATTCCCCGGAACGTAATAAGCAAATTCCACATCGGTATGCCTTTTTGAATCATTTCCAAGAGGGTTATGACCGTGAGGCGCATCACGTTTTTCGCGGAACCTGGCAAGGGTATGAAGCGGCCGCGTTCGAATATCAGTACACCACTTCGACCACCGACTCCGATGGCGAGGAAACCGAGTTCACTCATCACATCGGAGTGATTCTGATTGAGTTAGAGCAGAATTTTCCTGAGCTGCGTATCTACCCTGAGAACTTTCTATCGCGCATCGGCCAGTTTCTTGGCGGCCAGGACATTGACTTTGAGTCGATCGAATTCTCCAATGCATTCACCGTGCATAGCGAGGACCGGAAGTTCGCCTATGATTTTTGCAACACCGGCATGATGTCTTACCTCCTCCAACATCAAGGTACCGCATTGGAGCTAGAACGCCGCACCCTCGCGGTATTCCATGACCGCTATTTGAAGCTGGAAGACCTAAAATCTATGCTGAATCACCTTGTAGCCATGCGTGGGCAAATGCCGGAGTACCTATTCAAGGATTAGCAATGCAAAGCCTCTTCTTTATCCTCGCACCCATTTTCGTTGGACTGGTTTTCTACTTTGCATGGCAATCAGAAAAGAAACGGCGCAGTGAATTTTTGCAGTGGTCGACGGAAAACGGTTGGCACTATGATCACCGTCGGAATGCCACGGTGAGACGTCGCTACGCATTCCTTGATCGCCTGCAGATTGGACACAGTCGACGAGCTAGCCACCATTTAGAGGGAAGGTGGCAAGATTACGATGCCACCGCATTTTGTTTCCGCTACACCACCGGAAGCGGCAAGCATCAGCAAACTCATTCGCTGGGAGTGGTGCTGATTCAGATTGAGCAGTTCTTCCCAGAGCTACGCATTTACCCGGAGGACATGTTTTCGCGTTTTGGCCAGTTCCTCGGTTTTGATGACATCGACCTCGACTCGGTGGAGTTCTCGAATGCCTTTACGGTGCGTTCCGGCGACAAAAAGTTGGCTTATGACTTCTGCAACACCGACATGATGACTTACTTCCTTAACTTTCGTTCCATTGCCATGGAGCTAGAGGGCAACACCATGGCCCTTTTTGTGAATCGCTTTCTCACCCCGCGCGATGTCGAGGGCATGCTCGACCGTTTAGTAGAAATCCGCCGTCGCATGCCCGATTACCTTTTCAAGAGTTAAACTACCAGCGAGATGCTCACCCTCTTTGCCGTCCTCATCGTGCTGTCGATTTCGCTACTTATTGTGCGCGTCGGCACGGTAGCGTTATCGATGACCGGTTTGTCACCGCAGATTTCGCGCTTTCAGGCGCGTTCCGCTTACTTTGGAGTGGGGTTCACCACCAAGGAAGCAGAAAATGTGCTGAATAGCCCGGTGCGCCGAGAAATCGTAATGGCGCTCATGTTGCTCGGTAATGCTGGAATCATCACCTTGATGAGTTCCCTGGTGTTGTCCCTCACCGATGTTCCCAGCAGTGGACTTCCCAGCCATTATTGGTTTCGCTGCCTCTTCCTTGCTGCGGGTATTGCACTGCTTTTTGTAGTGGCATACTCCAAGTGGATTGATCGACGGATTTCGGCTGCCGTGGCTTGGGCGCTTAACCGCTGGACTCGGTTGACCGCGCAGGATTACAGCGAAATGCTCCATTTGGCCCACGATTACTCCGTTTCCGAGTTTCCAGTAGAGGCCGGAGATTGGATGACGGGCCGCGCACTCATGGAAATGCGCCTAGGCGATGAAGGCGTGATGATCCTTGGGGTTGAAAGGGCCGATGGCACCTATGTAGGGGCTCCAAAAGGAAGCTGCGTCATTGAGGCCGGCGATGAGCTGATTGTTTATGGCAAGCACGCCATGTTGCGTGGGCTTGAGAAGCGCCGTGCAGGAAATTTGGGCGATAGGCAGCATGCGGAGGCCGTGGCTTGGAAACGTAGCGTTGGCGATACGCAAGACAGCGAAAGCGAATAGAATCAGGGCATGGCATTGATGATTCCACTTGGCATTCTTCTCCTTGTGCTGATGATTTTCATTGGTATGTATAACGGTTTGGTTTCCATTCGCAACCACTGCGATGAAGCTTGGTCGAATATCGATACCGAACTGCAGCGCCGTTACGACTTGATTCCAAACCTGGTTGAAACCGCCAAAGGTTACGCCAAGCATGAGCGCGGGCTTCTAGAAGATGTGGTCAAGCTGCGTGAAAAGGCTGCGGGCAATCATGGCGCAGTCGCGAGTCAGGCCATCGACGAAAATATGCTGCAAAATGCGCTAGGAAAACTCATGGTGCGGCTCGAGGCTTATCCAGATTTGAAAGCCAGCGCGAACTTTGTAGAGCTACAAAAGGAGTTGGCGAATACCGAAAACCGGATTCAAGCGGCACTGCGTTTCTACAACGGAAACGTGCGCGAGAACAACAACAAGATGGAACAGTTCCCGTCGAATGTGGTCGCTGGCATGTTTAGTTTCAGCAAGCGTGACTATTTTGAACTGGAGAATCCAGACGCGCGTGTGGCGCCGAAAGTCTCCTTTTAGCTCCTCCGGCCTCTCAGATAGGCCAAATCAGGGGGGGGGTGATGAATTTGACCGAGAAAGTTGAAAGAGTCCTGAAACGCCGTATTAGGTTCTCTTGTGAGCCAGCAATAGATTTTTGATAGGCGAATTTAGGAAATCTTAAAGTGGCCATGCAGGCGCCCACTTAAGGTTTATAGAGGATTAACCGTTTGAATTCATATCAAAGGTCTAGACTGGAGTCTGTTGCCTCGCTAGGGGCAAACACAATCGCTCATTGCCATGGGTTTCAAAACCTAAGGGAATGGGTAAACACCGAAAGGTGCCATCTGAGGGGATGGAGTTGCGGTCTCAGTGAAAGCTGGGGCCGCTTTTTTTATGCCTGCGGTTCAGGCTCGGCTTCTTCTGTTGCAGCGATGGCGCGGTCTGCACGATCCGCCAAACGCGCGGTGACTTCACCGCCGAGCAAAAGCACGAGCGAGATGAGCCACAGCAAAAACATGAGTAAGAAGAAGCTCGCGAGGCCGCCGTAAATCTCGTCGAAGCTGCCCATGTGTTGCAACCAAAAGCGGAACATGCCGCCGAGTAACATCCATGCAACCACGGTCGGAATCGCGCCGGCAAGTAGCGGACGAAACCCAACCCGTCGGCTGGGGAGGTAGCGATAAACCAGCATGACGAAGATGGTCATCATCAACATGGTCATGGGAAGTTCCATCCACTGCCATACCACTTGCATGGTGATGTGTAGGTGGAGAGCCTCAATCACAAAACTGCCGAGTTGCTTGCCGCCGAGAAGCAAGAGGTAGGAGAGTCCCATCAGAACTAGCCCGGCAGCGGTGAGGCCGAGGTCCTGCAGTTTGATGAGGACCATGTTGCTTTCCGGCTTGCAGCGAAACACACGATTCAGGCCTTTGCGTGCGCCGCGAATGCCGCGGGAGCTCGCCCACAAAGCCGCCAAGGTCCACAGCAGGAGTCCGCCGCTCGGACGTCGAGTGGAGAAGTCGCGCAGATAGTTGGAGAGCAGATTGGCGATGCCCTCGGGCAGGGATTGCAGCCCGCGCTCGAGGAAACGGTCGATGTTGGCCTCGAGAGGCAGGGCGTCGAAGAATCCTACGAGCAAGATGAGAGACGGAAACAGCGCCAGCATGAAGTAGTAGGTCATCTGCGCTGCCACCCCGGAGAGGTCATCGTGGGTGAGCTCCTCAATGACGCGGCCTCCCATGCGTAAGAGACGGCGCAGAGGTCCGGGAAGCTGGTCGAGCGGGGCGTCGTTCATGGCATCCGCGGAATGACACAGCCCGCGGTTTGCTTTATCCTATCGCCGCCATGTTCTTCCCAGCCGACTTTGAACTTTTTGAGCCCCGCTTTCAGGGCGATGTCGAATGGAACCAACGCCGCTTGGATGTGCGTCACCGTTTGCAGGCCATGGGGGAATCGACCAAGGAAGCCTATGCCGCTTTGGATCTAGGTTTGGAGCGCCGCGAGAGTTTGCATCATCCGCACAACACTAATCGTAAGAAGGTGGTGCGTCAGCGGACCATGATGTTTCGCGATAAAAAGGCGCGCAAGAAGTTGCAGTCGTTTTTGGGTAAGGAGTTGGCCAAGGATTTAGATTCCGCGCGCAACAATGTTCACTTTCAGATTTGCATCGATAAGGATTCCTGTTGGTGGGGGCTACGCATTGATGAGAGCGCCTGGTACGACTTGAATGTTCTAGTTAAGCGCGCCGAGGAGGGCGATGGCCAGGATGAGCTGGCCGCCGCATGTGCTGGAGCTCCAGGCTTTATGTTCGAGCTCGATCGTGCAGGTGCACGTTCACTGGAGAAGTTCAGTCCTCGCGATTGGCGTGACTTCGCCGGAGTGGTGCAACCTGGCCAATCTCAGATCGAAATCGTGGCGCGCATGCCCAAAGCCGCAGTCATCGAAGCCGGCGAAGACTTTGCTAGTGGTGTGGTTGCCGATCTAGAGCGCTTAGCTCCCTTCTATAAGTTGGCGAGCTGGAATATGGATTCCCCTTCTGGCGTTTCGCGCTAACCCCAAAAACCTGTGGGGGGGGAAATAAAGGTAAAAATAATCCAAAGTATGGGGTATTCTTGGCTATGGTGTAACCATGAATTATTCTCTCCGTTCTCCGTTCTCCGTTCTCCGTTCTTCTCCTTGTAGCTGGACTTTGCTCCACTCCCGTATTCGGCCAAGTTGTGGTTGATGGTTCGGGCAGTACTCCTGGAGCTAGCATAAGTATTACTGCTGGAATAGCAGCGCTTGTTCCAGGCGATACCGTAATCGACGTGGTTGGATTAGTCGATGCAAACGGTGATCCAGTGGGTTATTCCCAAACTCCCTTTTTAGCCACCCAAGGTGCAGAGACCTTTCCCTTAGTAGTCCCGCCAGGCATTACCATCAGGCAGATGGGAAGTGCACCAGTTTATGTTTGGGATTCCTTTGGCACCCCCGGCTTGATTCTTTTCGAGCTCGAACCCTCCCTTGTAGGCCCTGCCCTCACCCGGCTTACAAATTTGACCATTATGGGTGGCTTCATTGGCGTGAGTGCCGATTGGCTGACTGCGCCAAGGGAGCTAGATGTGCTTGTAAAGAGTTGTAGGTTTTCGGGCCAAACCATTGCGACAAGAGCCTCGACAGCAGCGGGCGCTGAAGTGAGATTTGGTTTGCAGAACTGCACGATTACCGATGCCACGATTACCTCACTCGCCACGCCCCCTTTTCTCCGTGCTCCGCGAGATGGTTTTCAGTTTTTCTCCAGCGGTGCTGGTACCGGATTCGTTCCAAGTGCTACGACGGGTGTCATCTCCGACTTGTCGGTCATAGGGGATTTTGCAATTATGGCTCCATCCGATCCAATGGTTGCGAGGAATGACCTTTTGATTCCAACGACCAAGCTTATCCATGTTTTCGCTGGCGGTGATGAAGACCTCCGGGAATACGGAGACGCGCCGGCAAGCTACGTTCCCATCCCCATCCCAGTAGTTACCTTGGACATTCTCGGCGGCACATGGAGTGGTGGTGATATTTCCCAACCAACAGGTGGAGGTTGGGATGTCGCTGTGTACGCTGAGGCCGAAGGTGATGGGGCCGCTTTTACACCGCATGACTACCGGTGCGGCTATGAAGTCACTTTGGCTGGAACCGAGATTGCGGACTTCAGGGAGGATGGCATTTATTGCTCCACATCCTTGAACTCCCGTGGGAATTTGAGTCTCGCCGGCGGCATTCGTATTTCTGATATCGGCACCGGCGCCACTGTGGAAACAGCAAACTCTGGAGTCCATTTGTATTCGGTTGAGTCCTATCTCGGCTTGCAGGCTACTGCTTGTGAGTTTTCCGAAAACCTTGGAAATGGTGTTTACGCTAACACTGGCGGCAACCTTATTGTAAACCTGCCCGATTTTCTGCAGATTGCTCCGCAGGGCCTTTATGTGGATATCACCAAGTCCAAAATTCATAAGAATGGTGCCAACGGTGTTTTCCTCAGGAATGAGGGATCTCAGCCCGGCTTTATTGGAGGCACGATCCACCAAGACCCTGCTGCGGCATTCAACATTGATGACGATGGCAGAGGATTTACGGTGCCAAATGGACAGGGACGAGTGAACCGCACTTCGATTAGCAACAATGGAATGTCTGGGATAAAAATCCGAGCCATCGGTGATTCAGGGATTGTCCCCGAGGAGCCAGACACGATTCCTGCAGGTGTTTCAATCCTGCTGTCCAACAACTTCATTTGGCATAACCCTGAAGGTGGCATCCGTGGGCAATGGCTGGAAAGCGGATTTGACAAAGGCTACTTTTTAGTGCCAATCGCTCATAACACTTTGGTGGGTAATGGAGGCGCAGGGTTTGAATGGTCAATAGAGATTGATGACCAGAACGGCTTGTCTTCTACGCCTCGTGCAATCTACGAATGGGCTGAACCTGGCTCCGGACTCGAATACCGCACGAACATTTGGAATACGAATTTAGTTAGAGATCCTGTTTCAGGATTGGGACCTGACCTTGGGCCGGTTCTGTTCGTAACGCCATTCAACTCAATGCTGGATGATGACATCGTTGATTTGGCAGACGACATTGTTGGTTTTGCTGGAACACGGGGCAATGGATTTTGGCCTATCTTCTCTGGGCCTCCACGTATGTCAGTTCAATCAGTATTGCCTTTTGTTGGGACGGGAGGATTTGTACTTTCAAGTACTGACCCCGACCAATTCAAACTTTTCGCGCCAGTGACTCAGGACGAGATTGTGGATTTTACTCCTATTAATTTCTTTAATGTCATTGCTCCCGACACTGTGGTTGATCATGGGAATCAATCGAGGCCAGGTGCCTTGACCGGAATCCGTGACAAGGGAGCCGATGAGGTAGATCAATGATTTGTAGCCTTTCAATTTCGATGGTCTCTCTGCTGCTGCCCAACGGGCAGCAACAAACTCCGCGCGAGTACGTCATCCGAGAAATGAAGCCGCCAGTGCTTAAAGATGTACGGTACAAATTTGAATGGCGTGGAGCTTGGATGTCTGGCGATTCGGATGACAATGGAATTGCAGACATAATGCTGCAAGGTCATTTTATTCCAGATTTATATACGAGTCTGTCTGGCGAAGGATACTTCGAATTCCACTCCAAGGCCTTTGGAGAACCTTCAAAGGTAATCTTTGATAAGAAGGACATGTTTACTTCGTCCTCTGGGAATTGGGCACTTTTAAAAACACCGACGGGGTTTCAGGCTCTCATCAACAAAGGTGGTTTTGGCCCTAATGCTGGTGTGAATGCCTTTGATTGGGAGAGCGGTGATTTCCTTGGCCTAATTGTTCCGCCACCTAGCTTTGCTCCACCCACGCCAGATGCATTGGGGCCGCGCGCCATTTACCCTGCAGGAGATCAGAATGGAGACGGCTATGAAGATTTTTTCTGGCGAGGTTCCCAATCTGTCGGTTCTGGCTATGTTTATTGTGGCCTTTATGACGGAGCTACCTTATCAGTGATTTGGCAATATTCTGAGGATAACTCATTCTATATTTCAACTCCTCACTATGTGGGGGCAGGAGCATTGCCGGACAGCAACGGAGATGGATTCGCGGACCTTTTAGTTTCCATTTCACATTGGAACCTGGGAGTGCCGACGCATTCCTATGTTTGCTTCAATGGGGCGGATGGAGTTGAAATCTGGCGTGAGGACGCAGATTTGTCCATGAATGCAGAAATTGGACTTGGCGCTGACCTTTCGGGGGATGGCATACCTGACCCTGTTTTTCTTGAAGTACATTTACCACTTGTCCAGCATCGGGCATTGGATGGGGCTACCGGTAATGAGCTTTGGGTAACCCCTCTCTCGAGTTTAGAGAGCCAGTATGCAGGTGATTCTGTTGTGCAGCTCAGCTATTGGCGAGGATTCCAGGCAAATCAAAACAACCCTGCTTTGATGGAGTTTGTGCATTACCACAACGTCATTTTTGCAGGCGGAGGAGGGACCATTGCGTTTGCCCATTACGCTGCTAGTGATGGTGCATTCCTTGGTAGCTTTCCGTTGCCCACAACTCTTTCACCTTGGTCGCCCAGCCCTGGAGAAATTGATAACGCACGCTTCCCCATGCGTCTCGGCGACATCGATGGCGACGGTCTCGAAGAAATCGGCATCCCATTTAAGGACTGGGAGCGCTCCCCAGGATGGTCAGTTAACGGAAGTAACCCGAATCCAAGCACTCAACTAGCCATCGTCGGCATGCGCACATTGTTCGTGCCAGAAGTGCATTTGCTGAGTAGTGGCAATCTCGATTTCGATATTGCCGTGCCGGCTGGCATCAATAAAGATTTTGTCGTCGTGCTCTCGACAGAGTTTGATCCTTATGGGGGAGTCGAGGTTGGCCCGTGGAGGCTGTTTCTAGATCAATCGCCCATTATGAATTACACCATGAACAATCAATTCTTGAGTGGAACCTTAGACCAAAATGGCAAGGGTTCTGTTTCTGCTGCGATTCCGGCTCATCCATCCCTCTTCGGGAAAATCCTGTACTCCAAAGCCCTTATCCTGAACCCTGTCGGTAGTGCAGAGAGAATCTTAACCTTAAGTTCCATGGGGATTACCGAGTTGCAGTAGCGTAAAGATTGGCGGCCGCTAGAATTCCCCCATGCAACCCAGCGGCCGCATTGTCATCGCAGGAGGAAGTGGATTCCTCGGACTGAATCTTGCCCAGTATTTGGATGACCACGGATGTGAGGTCATCATCCTTTCACGAAGCGCACCGAAATCCGCATCGCATATTCAACACGCTGTCTGGGATGGCCGCAGCTTGGGCGACTGGGTGAAGCATTTAGATGGCGCCACGGCCTTGGTCAATCTGGCTGGCCGCACCGTCGATTGCATCAAGACGCCGGAACATTGCGATGAAATCCTGCGCTCGCGGGTCGAATCGACCATGGTTCTGGGCGAAGCCTTGCGCGCAGTCGAAAACCCACCTCCAGTTTGGGTGCAGATGTCGACCGCACACATTTACGGCGATCCACCTTCCGTTTTGTGCGATGAAACTTCGGCCTTTGGTTATGGGCTTGCACCAACCGTTGGCAAAGCTTGGGAAAAGGCCTTTGCGGAATCGGTCCTCCCCGAAATGCGCCAAGTGATTTTGCGCACTAGTTTCGTGCTTGGGAAAACTGCGGGCGCCTTCCCGCAACTCGCAACCTTAGTGCGTTGGGGGCTTGGCGGAAAAGCAGGTCATGGCCGCCAGGGTTTAAGTTGGATTCACGAAGACGATATGAATCGTCTCATGGTGCGCGGGATTGTCGACCCGAGTATGTCCGGCGTCTACATTTCCACCGCACCGAATCCGGTTTCGAATGCAGAGTTCATGCGCGCCTTGCGCAAAGCCATGGGGGTGCCGATTGGCCTACCCGCATTTGCCTGGATGGTGAAGATTGGCGCACCACTGCTGTTGAAGACCGATCCCGAACTCGGATTACTCGGCCGTTACTGTGTTTCGAAACGACTTCGCGAAGATGGCTTTGAGTTTGCCTTCCCAGAGTTAGATGCTGCGCTGCAAGATCTACAGACTTAGGTTAAGGCAGTAAAGCGCAAGCATCGTCGTCGGCAAGAACCGTCACATTTGCGTGATCTTGCAAGCATGTGGCCGGCCAATCCAAACTCGGCTCACCGTGCATCATTGCGAACACCGCTTTGGCTTTTGCCTGACCGTGCGCCAACACCACAATGTGCTGTGCATCGAGGATGGTGGCGAGGCCTACGGTTAAGGCTTGTTGCGGGCCATTGAGCCCACCAGGGAAGCCCGGGCGTTCGCGCGTGGACGATGACAACTTCACCAATCGGGTGCGACTGTCCAACGGCGTCCCGGGTTCGTTAAAGGCAAGGTGTCCATTCGTGCCGACACCAACAATCGCCAGCGCTATGCCGCCCGCTGCAACAATATCTCGCTCATAAGAGTCGCAATGCGCAATTAAATCTTGCTTCTTGCACGCCCCGGATAAAAAACCAATGTGCTGCGCAGGGATTCGGGCAGGATCAAAGAACTCGCGTTGCATAAATCCGTAAAAAGAGGCGGGGTGCTGGACATCGAAAGGCCAGAACTCGTCTAAGTTAAAACTGCGCCAGGCCTCTAAATCTAAACCGTCTGCGTGCGCCCGTTTACGCAACTCCGAATAAAGCGGCAGGGGAGTCGCACCGGTTGGCAAAAGTAAGGCACCGCTAGCACGCTTGTGGGTGACATCGTCCAAATGCTGCTCTACCCAATCCGCAACCAGTTCAGCCGAGGCCAACGTGGACATTTGGAGCAATCGCATGGCCATAGCCTATCCAGAGTCCCTGTCGCACGGTACAGCGAATGTGCGGAATAGCCTTCATGCTTTTGCAAGCAAAGGCAGCGTTCAGGTAGTTAGTTTGCAAACCTTCCTGCCTGCACGCCAATCGGAGTCGTCCGCCGCATCCGTTGGGTGTTTGGATTTCGGTCTCAACTTCCCTCTGGTAGAGTGAGGCTCTCGTTAGTAGGAAAAAGGACGCCAGGCATGCCCCATACGCTAGACCAACAAGAAGAGTCTCAAGGCTCATGGATGACTTATCCACCACTTAGGAATGCACTGTTAGCAGGCATCCTAAGTCTCATTGTATTTTTGCTAGAAAAAGCGGGAATCATCAGTGCTCCAATCGCTACCGGTTTTTTCCTCATCGCGATTTTTGTCGGGGGGTACCTCTGGGTCGTAGAAGGTGTAAAAGAGTTACTGAGTGAGCGTGAAGTCGGCATTTCCATATTGATGATTGCGGCGACCATGGGAGCCGGTTATTTAGGGATGTGGGATGAAGCCGCTGCGCTTGTCGTTCTTTATGGTGCCGCTGAAGGCATTGAGGAATACACTTTTAAGAG
>Ga0316209_1000333_pt1 | contig 90005 bp, 85 predicted proteins | sample 6monopyrite_MG_FD_204945 | JGI IMG/M metagenome (GOLD analysis project Ga0316209, IMG submission 204945) | Microbial mat bacterial communities from mineral coupon in-situ incubated in ocean water Damariscotta River, Maine, United States -... | ecosystem: Environmental > Aquatic > Marine >... | reverse complement strand
TTCGTTTTGTTTGATAATTGATAATATCTGACTATCTGTACGCCTTGATTTTTTCATAGAAAACTCCTTTACTTAGTGTATGAGAATTTTCTACTTTTAACTCCTATTATTTTTCGGGGGGATTACACCTCCAAGTTATCAATGTCATTTTCCTTATCCATATCCATAATAACAGTACGTTTCGATATTCCTGAGTTTAACGAGGCCTTAAGAAGAGCTTAACTGGGGTACCTATCTTAATAAGCTGGGGGCTATATTTATGTAATCATCATGTGACATGCTGATTACATGTGAAATATATAACAACCATCAATACTACCACCTTTGGGTCCCGGTAATATTCCTCGCGACCCTGCCCCCTCATTCAAGCTTATCGAGAAGCTTATCGAGAGAAGCTTATCGAGACACCCATCATAGGGGGCGGCGATATAGCCCCCTTAGTTTAATGGTGATAAATACAACATATACGTTGTTTTTTATTGAATGTAGTTGTTAATGCTTAAATTACAATTAATATGATGTATATTTTTCTCTTGAACATCTAATAAGATGTGTTTATAGTTAAAACACCTTATTAGATGTTTTGGCGTCCTCATGAAACTGACCCCACAAATTAAAGCGCGTCGCTTGCGGATGGGCCTTCAGCAGAAGGATATGAAGCTGCGCATCGGTATGAATCAGCAGCAGTATCAGCGCATAGAGGCGGGCGGTAATCCTCGTCTGGAGACTCTGGAACTGATTGCCGAAGGGCTGGATGCTGAGTTATTGCTGATTCCGAAAGATAAAATTCGGGCAGTGAAGGCACTGCTTAGCGAGAGTGGTTCCAGCGTTATGTCTGATCAGCATAAGGATGAGACCGATGAAGACCCCTGGTCAGAGGTTCTGGAGTAGGTGATGGCTGTAGAAAATGTAGAGGTACTTAAACTCAGCCTGCATGATGTCACTGTTGGGCATTTGGTCGGCTACCAGGGTGGCAGGAATATTCTGGTTTTTGATCAGGGATATATCGCTAATCCAGATCGTCCTACCTTTACGCTGTCGGGTAGTAGTGATCATCCTGCGAGCCAAAAGTTATTTTCTACCCCCTGGGTGAAGCAGCAACGACTCCATCCGGTGTTATCCAATCTATTGCCAGAAGGTGCGCTACGGGAGTGGTTTGCCCAAATGCTCAAGGTGCATCCGGACAATGAATTTCCCCTGTTTGCTCAGTTGGCGGCAGACTTGCCAGGTGCGTTGATTGCTGAACCGGTCGAGCCTGATCAAATCCCAGTCGGTGTGTTAGATCACCGAACGACGGTTGAGCCTGTGCCAAAGAGGGTGCTGGATGGTCGGCTGCATTTCTCTCTGGCGGGTGTGCAGATGAAATTCTCGATGCATGAGGCCGACGGCCGCTTCAATGTATCGCGGCCAGATAGGCTAGGTGAGTGGATTGTGAAGACGCCATCCACCCGCCACCAGGATGTGCCAGTCAATGAATACACGGTGATGAAGTTGGCGGAGTTGGTTGGCATCGATATCCCCGAGATTAAATTGGTGCCACTGGATAAGTTGCAGGATCTTCCCCCCATCAATCTACCGAACGAACAACATGCCTATGCCATCCGTCGTTATGATCGGGATGAGCAGTGTAGTCGAATCCATGCAGAAGATTTTGCTCAGGTGTTGTTTAAATATGCACATGAAAAATACGGCACTACTAACTTCGAGCAAGTCGGCAAAGTAATCCACCAGTTCACGGGGCATGGCCTGGCAAATGTGCAGCAGATGGCACGGCGGTTGTTGGTGAATATCATGTTAGGTAATGGCGATGCCCACCTTAAAAACTGGAGCTTGATCTATCCGGATCAAGTGACAGCGGAATTGTCCCCGGCCTATGACATCGTTTACACCCAGGCCTATATTTCTGGAGAGTCTCAAATCTCACTCAACCTGGCCGGTAATAAGGAGTGGTATGTCATGAACATGGCGCATTTTGAGGGGTGGGCGAAATCGGTGGGTGTGCCGTGGCGTGCCATCAAGCCACACCTTGATGATGTGATAGAAAAAGCGCGTACCCAGTGGCCGGACTATCTTCAGGCCGCGCCGATGAATGCTGAGCACAAGAAGGCTTTGCGGGCGCACTGGGGCGGGCTGCATTCGGATTTTTCATTAAGCGGATAGGGTTGGCATTGCCAACAGTGCTTCCGAGTATAAATAACCTCGAATAGTGCCCCAGCAGGTACGTTAAGCCGAGTAATCGGCACCCAGCGCCTCTTCGACCCGGTTCAGGTGCGACAGTCTTTAGACTGCGGGCCATGCCTTAACGCTTTCATTATCAATATTCGGAGTCAGCTCCAAGCACCTTCACGACTGATCACTTTGATCAATTCATCTTTCATAGCTGCGCCAGTTTTGTCTGTTGCAGCATCAAATCACTGTGCCCGTCTTTGTTGGCGGCGCGTAGCGTGTCCACAGAGACGGGCGTCATGAGCATGGCGCAACGTCCTATCAATACGGGCTTTCTCGGCGTGCCTCGCCGATGTAAAAGCCCACAAAACCCCTGAATACGGCGGCAGATTTTTAATCTGCAACAGCCAGTACCTTATCTGCGATCTGTGCAATGCAGACCGTGCAGAGATGCCATGTATTCGGGATTGAACTGCCCTGCTGCTATCGAGCAGCCCCTGGTCATGGGCAATGACCAAAGCGCGACCGGCGCTTAATCCGGTTTAACACTTAAGGAACCTCTGAACAAGTCATAGTTTATCGAGACACCCATCTTAATAAACTAAAAACGAGTATGTTAATGCTTGCCATGATGTTATTAGTTTCACCGCTGTTGGCGGCCCCTGCTCCCTGGTATAAATGGCAGAGCAAGATTGATGGTAAGGTATTTTGTGCACAGACATCACCGCGTGATGGTTGGCGGCGCTTAAGTGGTTCGTATAAAGATTTACGTTGTCAAAAGCCTGTTCGTGAAAAGCCTAAAAAATCGGTGCAGCGGTTTGGTTCTGAATAAGTTGGTGGTTGGCAATCAATTTACAATGCGCCACTCTCCTGCAGCAAGATAAAAATTTCATCTGCTAACAATTGATACCCTGCCTGGTTGGGGTGAATGGTGTCTGACTTATATTGTGAATTTCGCAGTAAGGCTGGAATGGTCTCATTATCTAATGGCAGTTTGTTCTGCTCCGCCAATGTTTGGTAAAAATCGGGTGCAGTTGGATAAAGGCCAAATTCAGGCACCGCTATTAATACCAGCTCACTACCCTGCTGTTGTACGATATCAATGATCTGCTGAATGTTGTTTTGAGTTTGAGCAAGGTTTTTACGCCGTAAAATATCATTGCCACCAATACAGAGAATCACCAATGCAGGTTGGTGTTGATGCAATAGCCGCTTAACTCGCAGTAGTGTTTTATCCGAGGTCTCGCCAGGAATACCTGCATTGATCACTGTTCGATTGCTGAGCGTTTGTAGTATTGAGGGGTAACTTTTCTCGGGCGTACTGCCGGTACCGAAGGTGAGGCTATCGCCGAGAGCGAGGATGACTTCATCGTCGCTGAGTCGTTCTAATTGTGGCGAGTCACTGCAAGCGCTAATCAATAACAGCACGACGAGCAGTAACGGGGTAAGCAGTCTGGTCATGATGAGATTTTAGAATGAATTGAGTGATATTACTGCTTTTCAGATAAATCCATTATTAGCCGATCTGGGTGCTCTTTTGTTAAATAGCATTTAAGATTTAGCAAAGGAGGCCGAAATTTAAAATAACAATATGTAGTTCCCTAGTGTCAATTATTAAACTATATATAGTGTTTTTAGGGTTTTTGCTTCAGCCAGTGAGGTATGAAAAATGGCAAATCGTGATTTGGATCTAATGGTGGGTGTGGGGCTTCAATTAGAGAAAAATGACAACGGCGCACGTTATTTTGTTGAATTATTGGGATACCGAGTCGGTGAAGGGGTGATTATTTCAGCGCCATTGGAGCATGATGATCGATTGTCGCTGGTACCGGGCGATGAGGTGACGGTGCGTTATTTGGGTGGGGTAAGTCAGTATGCCTTTAAGACTGAGGTGACACATATCTCAACGGTACCTTATCTACATGTTCATCTTAAATACCCGGGTGGGATTGAAGCAATGATGACGCGCCGCGCAGTGAGAATGCCAGTGAAAGAGTCGGTGATTCGGCTGGCGATGGATGATGATGGGCATAAACTGGCGGTGGAAATGAAGAACATCAGTTTTGGTGGGGCAAGCCTTGTTGCACCAGTGAAACTGGGTGGATTGGGTGAACGCTTTAGCATCGATATGCCGACCTTGTCGCCAGACAACAAACAGGCTGTCACCCTGCCCTGTGTGGTGAGGCATATCTCAACTCAACGTGACGGTGAATCCTCCATCTTCCATCATGGCGTAGAATTTATCGATGTCGATAGTCTTGCGCGAGATTTTATCGGACGCTATATCGAGCACCGCTCAGCCGGGTAGTTCAGCTAGTGCTTGAGTGAATCATTGCATGAGCTGATTCACATAAGGGTTTCCTGATGGTTGTTAAGGCATTGGTAGATGGTCTGTCGACGGCAAGTGCTTTCTATTGATGGTGCTGTTATTTCAGCTAATACTCCGTAGCAAGCGTCATAACAATCTGGTTACCTGATTAATTGTCTCGTCGGGCAATTGATTAACAATTTTCAGTTCCATTTCATCTTACTCATCTATTGTGATCCGCAGGATAGAAAAACGTTTCTGTGGGAGTCGTATCATGCAGCCGAAAAAAACAATGGTGTGGGATCTGCCAATAAGACTGTTTCACTGGATGATGGTGCTGGCCTTTACCCTTGCGTGGGCGACACATGAAGATAGTCGTCATCTCGATATCCATACCATTTCCGGTTACACCTTTTTTGGCCTGTTGCTGTTTCGTTTGATATGGGGTGTGGTGGGTAGCCACTATGCGCGCTTCAGTGAGTTTAGTTATGCACCTTCAGAGGTGCTGTTATATCTACGCTCGCTATTGGGTAGTGGGGTTAAGCATTACATTGGACATAACCCTGCTGGTGCATGGGCGATCTTTATTTTGTTGACGCTCGGTTTGCTGCTGGCAATCACAGGTGTGATTGTACTTGGTGGAGAAGAGCAGCAAGGATTGCTGGCTGGCTATATCAGTTTTGATCAGAGTGCGCCATTTAGTATGCTTCATGAAGCGCTTGCATGGAGTATGGTTGTGTTAATTGTCGTACATGTAAGCGGTGTGCTGATTGAAAGTTTATTACACCGTGAAAATCTTATCGGTGCGATGTTTCGTGGTACCAAATGGATTGCTGGTCAGTCTGCGCAAGTACCAACTCATCATTTGGTTGCCAGTGTGCTGCTGGTCTCAGTCATTACCTGGGGCGCTATTTCATTGAATGGCTATGTTAATGCAACAGATGAAAAACCATATCAACCATTCAAAGGGCCATCATTAGCGATGAATGAATTGTGGAATGAAGAGTGTGGTGCCTGCCACCTCGCGTTTCATCCCAGCCTGTTGCCGGCTCGTTCATGGCAGCGGTTATTTAAACAGCAGGAAGATCATTTTCAGGAAGACCTGATGTTAGATGAAGAGACATTGGCAGAACTGATGGCGTATGCAAGCGATAACGCGGCAGAGCATAAGCAGACAGAGGCTGCATGGAAAATTAATCGTTCGATTAAAAAAGAACAAAGTCCGCTGCGTGTGACATCGGTCGAATATTGGAAAGAGAAACATAGCAACGTTGCTGAAGCCGTCTGGAAGCAAGAGACGGTGAAGAGTAAGACTAATTGTGGTGCCTGCCATTTTGATGCTGAGCAAGGCACCTTTCAAGATTCCGCAATGAAAATCCCTGAGTAGTAAACAGTATTAATGATTAATGGAGGTTGAGATGAATAAAAAAGTTCTAATGACGTTGGCAGTGGTGGGCATGTTGGTGATCAACGTTGAGGCATATGCCGGTGAAGTTGAACTGCTGCAAGCTGAGTATCAAAAGCAGGGTGCTGGACCATTCAATGCGGCGGCGGGTGAAAAGATGTGGAGGCAACAATACATCGATAAAAAAAGTGGTAAGCAGCGTAGTTGTCAAACCTGTCATGGAGAGGATTTAACCAAGAGTGGTAAGCACGCACGCACCGGAAAGGTGATCGATCCGCTCGCGCGCTCTGTGAATAGTGAAAGGTTAACGAAAGTGAAGTTTATGAAAAAGTGGTTGAAGCGCAATTGTAAATGGACGATTGGACGCGAATGCAGCGCGCAGGAGAAAGGTGATTTTCTGGGGTATTTAAAAGGGCTTTAGTGCCGTGAACTAACGGGCTCTTGCCCATATTGGAGAGGTATGATGAAAACTAAATTATTGAACTTGATTATAATGGCAGGCCTGTTGTTAACTGGTAGTGTTGTCGTCAACGCAGCACCGGGGGTTGCCCCGGTTGATAATGAACTTTATGCGGAAGAGTGTGGTAGCTGTCACTTTGCGTATCAACCAGGATTATTGCCAGCGCGTTCATGGAAAAAATTGATGGCAGGGTTAGAGGATCACTTTGGTGAAAATGCTGAGCTGGAAGCTGCTGATCGAGCAAAGCTTGAGGCCTACTTAACGACGAATGCTGGTGATCACTCGGACTATAAGCGCTCAAAAAAATTGATGCGTTCGATAAAGAGTGGCGCAACACCGTTACGTATTTCAAAGATTCCCTATTTTGTAAAAGAGCACCGAGAGCTACCGAAGGGTGCGCTCAAGCATGACAAGATTCGCAGTATCAGTAATTGCAATGCATGCCATACCACTGCAGCAAAAGGCCGATTTGGTGAGCGTGATATTAACATTCCCGGTCACGGTAAGTGGGAAGATTAAATTGTGAGTGTTAGCGGGATGATGAGTGGCTGTCATCCCGCTAACGGAAAGGAGTTATTTTCTAATCTATAAACGAACAGCAATAGTCCGTCAGGCTAAGCGCCTTGATTTTGAATGATGCACTGGCGGTAACCTCAAAAGATTCACCGGCAGAAAAACGGTGCCATTCATCTTGCCCCGGTAGCAATACTTCAACCTCACCCTGTTGTATCTCCATCAGCTCTTTTTTATCGGTGTTAAATTCATAGTCACCCGGCTGCATGATGCCGAGTGTTTTGACTTCACCCGTGGCAAGATGGATGGTACGACTGGTGACAGCACCGTCAAAGTAGACGTTGGCTTTTTTATCGATGGTTACATTTTCAAAGCGACTCATTTTTCTCTCTCGTCGTTATCGTTTTATATTGTCTGGCAGTTTTCGCGTAATATCGCTGCGAGTTTTTGTGTGGCAGGCCCTGCCCTTTCTGATTGGCCGAAGACCATAAACAGATGCACCCTTCTGCGTTGTCCTTCGCGTAACGGCAGTGGCAGTAGCTCGCCGGATTCGATAAATCGTTTTGCATGGTGGTAAGGGATCCAGCCAAAGCCGAGTCCGCCTGCCAGGGCATCGGTCGCTTTATCGATACTGGTCACTGTCCAGCGGTGCGATGACCCAAGCCAGCCGACATCACGCTTTAATTGTACACCGGAGTCGCGTATTACGACCTGAATTTCACGCCGCAGATCCTCATTAGTGAGTTCGCGATTGAGTTGATGCAACGGATGGTCGCGATGGGCGACGGCGATAAATTCGACTTCGATCAATTGATCACCCAAAAATCCCTGCGGGACATTGCCGCAGATCACCAGGTTAGCGTTACCTTCCATGAGTGCCTCGTCGGCACCGGAGAGTACTACCTCGTTTAGCTGCACGCGGGTGCCGCGACTGAGTGGGATAAACGCTTTGAGCGCGGCCATCAGGCAGCCACTGGGGAAGGCGGCATCGACTACCACTCGGATTTCAGGCTCCCAGCCCTGGTCTAGATTGTGAGCGACTGCCTCCAGTTCGGCGGCATCATTGACCAGCTGGCGCGAGCGGCGTAGCAGCACATCACCGGCTGGGGTTAAAACTGCCTTGCGCCCTTCGATTCGCAACAGGGCCATGCCGAGCTGTTGCTGCATCTTGGTAACGGTGTAGCTTAGCGATGACTGGCTGCGATGCAGCTTTTCAGCGGCCTGCGCGTAGCCGCCGTGGTCGATCACGGCCTGTAGTGTACGCCATTGCTCAAGGGTGACTCGCGGCTGCTTCATGGTTCTATTATCGAATAAATCGATAGTTATTAGCAAATATTTGCGCTTTTTAATCGAATAAATATGTCGATAATGGTTCACATCGAACAACGAACCAGATCAATTCAGTTCGATGACGACTAAAACAGAAAGGAGTAATATCATGGAAAAATCAGCAACATTAATCGGCCGAATTCTACTGGGCCATATATTTCTACTGGCGGGCATCAATAAAATCGGAGCCTATGCAGCGACGCAGGGCTGGATGGAGGCGATGGGCGTACCGGGGATGATGTTACCGCTGGTGATCGCACTTGAGATCGGCGGTGGCCTGGCGTTGATTCTCGGATTTAAGGCGCGCCTGGCCGCGTTGGGACTGGCTGGCTTTAGTATTGCTTCGGCGGTAATCTTTCATGCGAATCTCAGTGATCAGATTGAATCGATTATGTTCATGAAAAATTTCGCGATTGCGGGTGGTCTGCTCTATGTTGCCGCACTAGGCGCAGGGGCATGGAGTATCGATAGCCGGATTGAGCACTCAAATCGCACATCATCGACGAGAGCAAGCGCGATATAGTTGGCGCACTAAAACAGGGGGCAGGTGATGGGATTATTGGTAAAAGGTCAGTGGCATGATGAGTGGTATGACACTTCCAGAAGTGGCGGTGAATTTATCCGCAATGATGCGCAGTTTCGCAATTGGGTAACGGTTGATGGCAGTGCTGGCCCGAGTGGTAAAGGTGGGTTTACTGCGGAGCCAGGGCGCTACCACCTCTATGTTTCACTGGCCTGCCCATGGGCACACCGCACATTGATTTTTCGTAAGCTGAAACAGTTGGAGGAGGTGATTAGTGTGTCGGTGGTTGATCCTCATATGTTGAAGCATGGCTGGGTCTTTAGCGGCAACCTCGGCAGTACGCTGGATGAGGTTAATGGCCATGACTATTTGCATCAACTCTACACGCAGGTGGATAGTGGCTATAGCGGTCGAGTGACGGTGCCGGTGTTATGGGATAAACAGCAGCAGACGATTGTGAGTAGCGAGTCATCAGAGATCATCCGCATGTTGAATAGTGCATTCAACGCTTACACAGGGATTAAGGATGACTATTACCCAGAATCGTTACACCAGGAGATCGATACGATTAACGCCTTTGTGTATGACAATATCAACAACGGTGTTTATCGCTGTGGTTTTGCGACAACGCAGGCAGCGTATGAGTCGGCATTTGATCAGCTGTTTAATGCGCTAGATGAAGTGGAGTCACGACTGGAAAAGCAGCGTTACCTGGTTGGGTCTCAAATGACTGAGGCCGACTGGCGGCTGTTCACGACACTATTACGTTTCGATGCTGTTTATGTGGGACACTTTAAATGTAATCGTCAACGTATTGCAGACTATTCAAATCTGAGTAATTATCTGCGTGAGCTATATCAGCAACCCGGTATTGAAGAGACGGTTAATATGACGCACATTAAGCAGCACTACTATTATAGTCACGATACAATTAACCCAACACGTGTTGTGCCTAAAGGGCCATTACAGGATTTTAGTACGGCGCATAACCGCAACCGTCTTGAATAACAGAAAAGGAACAGCGTATGAGTATGTATGAAAATGGGATGCCTTACATGGTCAAGGTTAAAAAGGGAGAGACTACATTTGTTTGCCAGTGTGGTCATAGTAAAAACCCACCCTATTGTGATGGTTCACATGGTGCTCATGCAACAGGGGAGCCGTTGCATTACAAGGCCGAAAAAGATGAAATGATACGTGTTTGCGGTTGTGGCAAGACCGGCAGTGAGCCGATGTGTGATGGCAGCCATAACCGCAGGTAATGATTATTTGAGGAGGACAATATGATTAAGCGGCACCAGGCGCAAGAGATGCAGGAAGGTGTGGGCGTTAATGTGAAACGCTTGATGCCGATAGCAGGCTTTCGTAATTATGATCCTTTTGTATTGTGGGATGACTTTACGATCACGCCCGGTAACGGATTCCCTGATCACCCGCATCGCGGTTTTGAGGCGATCACTTATCTATTTGATGGCTCGATCAAACACACCGACAATCTTGGCAATAGCTCAACTGTCACGGCGGGTGGTGCGCAACGTTTCACTGCGGGCAAAGGGATTGTGCATTCTGAGATGCCAAATGAGCATGAACCAACCAGAGGTATTCAATTCTGGATTAATCTTCCTGGCCGCCTTAAGCAGGTAGACCCTGAATATCAGCAGGTAGATGATGGTGAGTTTCCGTTAGACCAGGCCAATGGCCTGCGTATCAAAGTGCTGGTGGGTGAGGGTTCGCCCTTGTTGATTAAGACGGCGATACGCTATCTGGATATCGAGCTGGGTGATGGGGCTTCGCACACAGAACAGATAGCAGATGGCATGCGTGGCTTTGTCTATGTGGCCGATGGTGAAGTGTTGATTAACCAGCAACCTCATCGTAGTGGCGAGAGTGTTTTTTTTGAAAATGAAGAGGAGATGGTGATTGGGCACGTGGGTGGCAGCGGTAGACAATCACGTGTGATGGTGGCGTATGGAAGGCCGCATGGCGAACCGATTATTCAATATGGTCCGTATGTTGATTAGTATAAAAAGAAAAGACGGTATTAACCGTCTTTTCTTTTATGGTGGTGTTAATCTTGTTTTAAAATGCAGCATCAAACCCGATTAAAAAACATCTTTTTTTGAAAGGTAGCTGGTGTAATAATGACCACGCTTTACCTGCAATGACAGATAAGGTAATTGATCAGAGAAGCCTTAATAATATGATTTTGGCAGGCTTCTGAGAGCAGCGTATGTTCAGCCGCTTTTTACAAGACTGGGTAGCGAAGATTATTCGATGCTATTCACATAGTCCCAGAGCGCTAATCCTTCGATACCAAACATGATGGCCAGGGCAGCACAGCCGGGCACGGCTAAAGCGAGCTTAATATCAAACCCTGGTTTGTTGATAAGGGTCTTCCCTCCCATTATGACGCCAATAATGCAGACAATCATGCCGAACTCGGCCATTAATAATAATGTGAGTAGTGGCATGGCGGTTTCACCATTTTCTGAGATGGCGACCTTTAAGACTACCTGAATAAAGATACCGATAAACAGGGCGATGATGGGGAAGGCTGCTTTGTTCATGCTGTGTGTTCCGTGATAGTTTGCTTAAGTGTAGGTATTTAATTTTCTCAGGACAAGTTAAGGCTATTTATTGAACCTTTTCCCACTGTTTTTTCAGGCGCTTGGCCGATACCGGGATTTTCGTTTTGAGTTCCTGGGTGAATAGTGAAACGCGTAGCTCCTCGATCATCCAGCGATAGGTGGTGAGTTCCGCGTCTTTGATGCCCTGCTGTTGCTGTTTTTCAAAGCGGGCAAGATAATCATCCCACAGTGGTTTGATCTCTTGAATCAGAGCACGGTCGCGGCTGGCATTACTACCTAGTTTTTCAAGCCGAAGGTTAATCGACTTAAAGTAGCGAGGGTATTCGCGTAGCCATTCGAGTGGTGTCTGGTTGATGAAACCAGAATAGATCAGGTGACCTAGTTGCGCCTTAATATCACCTGCTGCGTGCAGCAGTGCAGGTGACAGTGAGCCTTTTAATTTTTTATTGAGTTGGTGATGCTGTTTTAATGTTTCTAGCACAAGCCCACAAATCTCTTCGCTGATTAACAGCATCTTCTTTTTACCGACATCGAGGCATTGCTCAAAGGCTTTTTCTGTACGGGGTAATTCGTCGCTGAAAAATGCCTGATCAATAATGGTGTCGATCAGGTCTTGTTGTAGTTCATCGCAGCGGCCTACGGGCGCATAGTAGAGATTGATCTCTTTTTGATGCGGTAGTTGGCGAGAGAGATATTTGAGTTTGTCGGGTAAGGCAAAACCAACCATGCGCCTTAAGGCGATGCGAATTTCATATTCGGCCTGTTGTCGATTATCGCGCAGTTCGATCGCAACGCTCTCTTTCTTATCGATGAGCGCCGGGTAGCCACGCATCATGATGCCGTTTCGTTTGAACTCGACATCGATGGGCAGCTCACCAAAGTCCCATGATGTGATGCCCTGCTGTTCGCCATCCCATGAAGGTATTTCAGCAAAGCTCTGTTGAGCTTCTGCTTTTAGCTGCTGCTGTAGCAGGCGCAGGTCACGCCCCATTGATACGGTTTTTTCATTGTCATCTACGACATTAAAATTAAATAGCATGTGAGGTGGTAGCTTATCTAACTGCCAGTCCTCCAGTGTCACCTTAACGCCAGTCATGCGTAGCAATTGATGTTGGAGTGCGGGCAGTAATGCCTCATCGCTGGCGGACAGGACTTTGAGGCATGCGTCGGCATAGTTTGGCATCGGTACGAAATTACGTCGCAAGTTCTTGGGTAGCGATTTTAGTAGCTGGCGAATCTTTTCATGTAGCAGGCCAGGTACTAGCCATTCAAATCGCGCTGGGCTTAAAAGATTTAGTGCCGGTAGCGGGACGGTAACGGTGACGCCATCCTGTGGATGTGTTGGGTCAAAATGATAACTTAACTTAAGCGCCATGCCTGCTATATTGATTGTATCTGGGAACTGCGCGTCAGTAACGGCATCTGCGTCATGTTGCATCAAATCGTCGCGTGTTAAAAAAAGCAGTTTGGGTTCTTTTTTCTCGGCCTTTTTTCGCCATGCCTCAAAGCGGCGTCCGTCATAGCTATCGGATGGCAGGCGTTGTTCATAAAACTGATAGAGCACTTCATCATCGACGAGCACATCGCGGCGACGTGATTTTGCTTCGAGTGATTCTATCTCATCGATGAGTTCGATGTTGTGTTTGAAAAAGGGGGCATGCGTGTTGAACTCTTTTTCAACTAACGCTCCACGGATAAAAATCTCACGTGCCTCGACAGGGTTGATCTTGCCAAAATGTATCTTACGGCGTGGATTGATAATCAGCCCATAAAGTGAAAGGCGTTCAAATGCCATTACTGCAGCGGGGCGTTTCTCCCAGTGTGGCTCAAAGATGGTGCGCTTACAGCGTTCGCCGGCAACCTGTTCGATCCATTCAGGTTCGATTCGCGCACAACTACGCGCGTACATGCGGGTGGTTTCAACTAGTTCTGCTGCGATGATCCACTTGGGTGGCTTTTTAAAAAGGATCGATCCGGGGAAGATATGTAGCTTGATGCCACGCGCGCCGGTGAACTCCTGTTTGTCACCTTTGAAGGCGACGTTACCGAGCAGGCCCGTTAACAAAGCCTGGTGTATGGCGGCGTAATGGTCGGCCTCTATCTCAACGATGTCATCATTTTTATGGTTGAGGTGTGGTGAGTCGTTGAGTTTCCAGCCGAGTTCACGTACCAGGCTTTTGAGTTGCACATGAACGTCATGCCATTCACGCATGCGTAGGTATGAAATAAAATGATCGCGGCACCAGCGGCGCAATTTATTGTTGGTGAGTTTATCTGCCTGGTGGTGGTACTCGCGCCACAGTTTTAAGTAGGCAAGGAAGTCTGAGCGTTCATCGCTGAAGGCCTTGTGGCGCTCATCTGCGGCCTGCTGTTTTTCGTGCGGTCGTTCGCGCGGCTCCTGTACGCTAAGGGCGCTGGCAATCACAAGCAGTTCGCTAAGGCTGCCTAGTTGATGCGCTGCCAGTACCATCCGGCCTACTTTAGGATCAATCGGTAGTCGCGCCAATTGGCCGCCTATTTCTGTGAGTTGTTTCTTTTGATCAATGGCACCCAGCTCTTCGAGCAATTTATAGCCATCACTCACCATTTTTGCTTCGGGGGTTTCAACAAAAGGAAAGTGATCGATATCGCCAAGGCGCAGTGCCTTCATCTGCAGGATAACGGAGGCGAGATTACTACGCCTGATTTCTGGTTCGCTGAATTCAGTGCGCAGGTTAAAGTCTTCTTCGCTATAGAGACGAATGCAGATACCGGGGGCAACACGTCCGCAACGTCCGGCACGTTGATTGGCCGATGCCTGCGAGACCTTCTCAATCGGCAGCCGTTGTACTTTGGTACGGTGGCTGTATCGACTCACGCGCGCAACACCGGGGTCGATCACATAGCGTATCCCTGGCACGGTGAGTGAGGTCTCAGCAACATTGGTCGCCAGTACAATGCGCCTGCCTTTGTGCGATTGAAAGATTTTATTTTGATCGCTAGCGGATAGGCGGGCATAGAGCGGCAAAATCTCAGTGTGCGGAGGATGGTGTTTGCGCAGGCTCTCAGCAGCCTCGCGAATTTCACGTTCGCCGGGTAGAAAGATTAATATATCACCGAGGCTATCCTGTGCCAGTTCATCAACGGCATCACGAATGCCTTGCAGGATGTCGCGATCCTCTTCATCGTCACTATCATTTTGCAAGGGCCGGTAACGTGTTTCGACCGGATAGTTACGTCCGCTTACTTCAATGATGGGCGCATCATTAAAGTGTTTCGAAAAACGTGAGGTGTCGATGGTGGCTGAGGTGATGATCAGTTTTAGATCGGGGCGTTTAGGCAGTAGCTGTTTCAGGTAGCCGAGCAAAAAATCGATGTTAAGGCTGCGTTCGTGTGCCTCGTCGATGATGAGTGTGTCGTATTGATTGAGAAATTGATCTTTCTGACTCTCGGCTAACAGGATGCCGTCGGTCATTAATTTGATGTAACTTTCAGGGCTAATGCGATCACTAAAGCGCACTTTGTAACCGACGGTATGACCGACTTCTGATTTTAACTCCTCTGCAATACGTGTTGCGACACTGCGCGCGGCGATACGGCGTGGTTGCGTATGGCCAATCATGCCGGTGATACCGCGGCCAATTTCGAGGCAGATCTTGGGCAGCTGGGTGGTTTTACCGGAGCCTGTTTCACCGGCAACAATCACCACCTGATGGTTATTGATCGCTTCAGCAATTTCGGCGCGTCGTTCGCTAACGGGCAGCTCTTCCGGGTAACCCGGTGTTGGCATATTGGTGCGGCGTTGTTCACACTGTTGGTATGACTGAGTGATGCGATTGGTGAGATCCTGTAGTGCCGCTTCATCTGGCGATCTTTTTAGTTTATGCAGTTTTTGGCGCAGGCGATGGCGATCGATCACCATGCAGCGGTTAATCGAGTGGTTGAGGTCTGCTGGAATCTTACTCATGCGGGGGGGGTGCTTAACTGCTCAAAGTGGTATTTGATCAGGATTATAGCACCCTGTACTGCGCTTAATAATGTCCTGGGATGTCTGGCTTAATTTAGGGCAGCACAATGGTACAGCGTGCGCCGCCATCAATGCCTTCATTGCTGGTCTGAAGGTAGCCGCATTCATTGCGGTTTTTGTGCAGGTGGGCAATGGTGGCCGAAAAAAATAGCCCGAGCCCAGTGCCGCCAGATTCACTGCTATTTTCACTCGCCGTGATTTCATCTGGCTCACGGTAACGTTTTAACATCGTACTGGGGTAACCGGGGCCATTATCATCGATATAGAGTCGTAGTTTCTTGTCATGAATAATGGCGCTAAGCTGAATTCTATTGTTGGTGTGCTGCTGTGCGTTGGTAATTAGATTATTGATAACCCCCTTGAGTAGCTCACGATCAAAAAACCATGCCATTTCTTCATCGCACGCGACGTTTAGTTCGATGCCCCGTAGCGATAGTAGCGCCTGGTTTTCGATAAGAATCTCTTCAAGGAATTCATCAATACTATGTTCACAAAGGCGTAGGCTCTGTTGTGTGTTACCGGCTTTATAGAGTGTGAGTAGCTGTATTAGTTGGTCGTTAATGCGTCTGCCTTCAGCTTCTGCTCGTAGAATTTTGGCATGAGGCTGGGCATCAGCCGGGAGGTCATCAATCACTTCATCGAGCGTGCCGAGTAGCAGCTGGATCGAGTTTTTCATGTCGTGGACTGAGCTTGCCATGATGGCGGAGAAATCGAGCTTAATTGGTTTTTCTTCTTTGCTCATCAGTTAGTTTATAAGCCGGTCTGAAGAGCAAACTCACGACAGTTTTTCATCAGTTCATCATACTTTTTCTTTGCGGAATCAACATTCTTGACTGCATCGAGATAAAACATGGCTTCGTTGACGTATTGTTTACTGGCGCCTTCTTTTTTCATCAGTAAAATATAGGACTGAGCTGTGTTGAGGCTAATGGTGTGATTGAGTGGCATGGCTTTGGCCGCTTTTTTAAATAGCTCAATCGATTCTGAAATCTTGCCCTCATTGATGAGCCTGACACCTTCATTGTTGATGTCAGCAATTTCAGAAACGGCAGCGGCAATGGCCTCGCTGGCTTTTCCTGCAAACCCGGCTTCTTCGTAGGTTTGGTTGATCTCTTCTAATACGGCTTTGTTTTCATGATTGTTTTTGGCGACATCCTTGATGATGGTATCTGCCTCTTCCTCTTTGTTATATTTCAGGCAGTTTTTAGCGAGTGCGATGCCAGCATTGCTAGAGAAATTGGGGCCATATTTTTGGTAGAGCAGAAGCGCAGCATCGACTGCCGCTTCTGCTTTGGTTTCATCGCCTAGCGCCTGATGTACGGTGCTTTTGCAGATTTCAGCCTGTAGTCTGGCGTCGTGATCACCTTTGAAAGCCGTTTTTATCCGGTCTGCAATCTTCAGTGCTTCTTTTCCTTTGTTGTTTTTGACCAGTGTTTGGGAATATTTAACGTAGTCATCAGGCTGTCGTAATACGGAGTATTTGCCAATAAGCATGGCATCACGGCGGGCACGTTCAGCAACGCTGTGATTCTCGTTGAGAACGGCAAGCTCTCCTAACTCGCGTTGACGTATAAGCGATTTCGGTGATTTTTCAATTGCCCTGGCAAGTGTCTCTTCCGCACCCTGAGAGTCACCCAGTTTTATCTGTGTTTTACTGAGTAAGTCGAAAGCGGCGACAAAGTCGCTATTATTGGTAATGATCTCATCAAGCAGCGCTTTTGCTTCGCTGTATTTCTGTTGCGAGAAGTACACTTTGGCGAGTCCTAGTTGCGCCCAGGGTACATCGCGGTCTGCGAGTACCTGTTTGCAGAGTGCTTCGGCAGCATCGTCATCGCCGATGGTGGTGAGCAGAGTGTATTGCAGGCTTTGTAGTTCCAGGCGTAACGCAGGGTGGTCGGTCATCGCCTCGTCACATAGTTTGCTGGCCTGGCCGAACTCTTTTTTATCGATTGCCGTTGATATCTCTTTGGTAAATTCTTTTTTATCGAGAATCTTTTTAAGGCGAGTTTGCAGTGTTATCTTGGTCACGGGTTTGGAGAGATAGGCATCGGGTTGATAGTCGAGCGCGCCCATCACCATGATGGCGGTGTTTTCTGCGGTGACCATGATGAAGGTTGTCGATAGCGGTAGAATCTCGCGATGCTTGGCTTCTTCCAGCACTTGCTGGCCATCCTTTCCTTCACCGAGATTGTAGTCGCATAGAATAATGTCGAATTTATTATTTGCCATTTGCTCAATGGCATCTTCACCGTTGGCGGCCTGCTTGATATCTTCGGCACCATAGGCCATGAGCATGCGGCGTAGCATAGAGCGCATCTCTGTATAGTCATCGACGACCAGGATCTTGGTATTTTTAAGCGTCCACAGAGGCATTCGTTATCACTATGTCCTTAGTTGCTTGTCGTGGTGTATTTGCCGATTGCTAATTTATGGCGTCTCACCATCATGTGGCGGCGGCTGATATTTTTTGAGATTAACAGTATTCATTATAAATAACGCTCATTTGATTGAATTCTTGAAGAATTTCCAATATTGCTGTCGTATGTTTACACTTGTTCGAAATTTTTATCTGAATCTGGGCTCTGGTGTACAATAAGCCGCAAAATGGATAAGGGACAAGGGTTTATATGAAGTTGTGGTTCAAGGGGGGGAGTTGGGCCTCTAAACGGGCAACGCGGGTTGTGGGAACACTGCGCCCAGAGGCGATTAAGCGCATTGCGGTGATTCGCCATGCCGCACTCGGTGATATGGTGCTCACACGCCCGTTTTTGCTGGAGTTAAGGCGCTTTTTTCCGAATGCTCAAATTACGCTGAGCCTTTGTAGTAATTATACCCGTGGTGCCCCTGAAGATCTTGTTGATCGAGTGCATGTGGTTTACGGTAGCGACCGTAAGGATGTGCCGCTTAAGCAGCAAATTGCGCGTGCGCGTGAGTTAGGTGAGCAAGACCTTATTTTTGATTTGGCATCGACTGCCCGTAGCCTTTATACCTGCGTGCTGAATAAGGCAAAGCTGAAGATTGGCTTTCCATATAAGGTGGTTGAGCGCTTTCTTTTTTATGATCTGACCTTTCCGCGCTCTGATTTTCACCATGAAACCGACACCATGCTCGATGCAATTAAAATGTTTGGGCATCGCCCCGCTTATCCGCCCTGTTATGCGATGCCGGGTGAGGCTGCGAAACGTGACCGTCCATATATAGTCTATTTTCCAAGTGCATCAACCCCTAAGCGTTGCTGGCCGAAAAAATCGTATGGCGAATTGGTGGATTGCATGTCACTAAAATATCCAGATTATGAGCACATTGTGCTCGAGGGAATTGCCGACTGGGAGAAAGTGGATGACATTGTTGATCCGCTAGCTGCTCGCGGGAATGTGTTGAGTATGCAGTTGAATGATTATGATGAAACGGTCTCCTTTATTAAAGGAGCTGCGCTGTTAATTGCAAATGATACGGGTATTCGTAATCTTGCCGTCGCCTGTGAAACGCCAACGGTCGGTATCTTTTCAATAACGCCAGTATTTCGTTATTGGCCTCGTCATAGTAACCATGAGGTCGTGTTTTGTATTGATGGGAGCGTGCCTGATGTGGCGAAAGTGCAGTCTGCCGTTGCCAATGTGTTATCGGAATGCACAGCATAATATATTTAACTCATGAGGGCGTGAGGGGTAGTTTATTTAGAGTGTGATGAATCTTAGTCTGAATTCAGGGTTTTGGGAGCGATATTTATGAAATACGATGCATCATATGAAACATGTCAAATATGTGATTCAAGGCGCATAGCGCTGATAAAGACAGATTATCGGGAAAATCAAATATACGAATGCAGCGATTGCTCCGTTCAATTTATGAATCCAGTTTATTCTGATGAGTATCTTCAAGCATACTATGCCGACTTTTATGATGCTGAAGGAGCAGGGCCTGATATTATAAAGGCGCAGCAGAGTGATAATGAAGTTAAGTTCCAGTTCCTTGATAAATTCATAAATGAGCCGGGTAAAGTGTTGGATTTTGGTTGTGGGAACGGTAACTTTTCGTCATATGCAAAAAACAAGGGGTGGAGTGTTGTTGGGTATGATGTTGATGCGACGGCCACGCAAAAAGTTTCAGATAAGCTTGGGATTAAGGTCGAGTGTGGGCGCTTAGAAAATGTTGACTGGAAAGCCACAAGGTTTGACTTAATACATGCTCATCATGTTGTTGAGCACCTCAAGGATCCCATGCAGGATTTGAAAATTCTGAGAGGCTTATTAGCTGATGATGGTTTTTTGTACGTTGCTGTACCCAATATTAACTCAACTTCAATTCGAGTGAAATTTTTCCTGGAAAAAATAGGGCTACGTCGAAAAAATATCGGAAAATATTACGATTCAGATCATCATGTATTCTATTACGCCCCTAAATCTCTCAAGCACATGCTTGAAAGCTGTGGTTTTGAGGTTGTGTTTTCAATGAATGCGCCAAAAAAAGCGGTCGGCAATTCAAAAGTAGCAGAGTTTTTCTCATATGACCTACCTAATTTTTTATATTCAAACGGGGCTTTTTTTGTTATTGCGACGAAAAAATAGCTGTTAATTGGGATAGTTAATCAGTTGTTATTTATTTAAAAAATGAATGTGGCGAATGTTTTTTTCAGATGTGATTTGTTAATCATAAATATGTTTGTCGCTCGGTAGCATTAAGAGCTGGTTCTGGTTCTAATTAATTTTTAATGAAAGGTAAGAGTGGTTCGTAATGACGTTACGTAATTGTGTGGTTTGTGAAACAAATGAATATGCCAGTCAATACTGCCAGATTGATGGCTATGATTATTTGCTGTGTAGCTCGTGCGGCTTAATCTATGTCGATCAACTGGAAAAGACCGAAAATATTTATAAGGCCTATAGTGGCGGTGGTGTTAAGTCGTTACGTCGTCGTTTGATGGCCCCCTTTAGAAAACATCATCATGATGGTGGTTACCGTGAGTCGGTGGCCAGGGCTAAAGAAATCTTTGCATTTGCTGAACAGCAGGTGACTAGCAAAGGCAAGTATCTCGATGTTGGCTGTAATAAATGTTATTTGCTGGCGCAAGGGCTAGAGAAGGAGTGGGATGTTTATGGCTGCGAATTAGTGCCTGAGCTGACCGCCCCTTTTCTGAATACTTACCCACAATGTAAAGGGCATGTGCATCAGGGGCGTTTTATGGATATGCGTCCGCAGTTTGCGAATGAAACCTTTGATTTGATCACTGCGATTGATGTGATTGAACATTTTGAGGATGTGATTGCGGACCTCAGCGGTATTTTTGAAATTTTAAAACCCGGTGGTGCCTTTGTGATACAGACCCCGGATGTCGCCTGTCAGGAAGCGAAAGCGCTGGGTGGCAAATGGGGGGCGTTAAAGCCATTGGAGCACCTGCATCTCTTTGATGTTGATAACCTGACGACATTGGCAAAACGGATCGGCTTTAGTGATGTGCAAGGTGTTGGCGAGCCTTTTGAGCATGCCGATGGAAATTTTGTTGCGATCCTGCGTAAGTAGACCATGAAAATTTTAGCGATTCGTATTGGCCGCGTAGGTGATATTGTGATGATCACTCCCGCTTTACGTGCCATTCTCGAGAAGCACCCGGGTGCTGATGTGCATGTCTTGACCAGTCCTGATGGGCGACGTGTGCTGAAAGATTTTTCACCGCAGGTTTCAAAGTTGATTGTTCATGATCGTAAGTCGTTACTTGCCTTTTATCATGTGAAAAAAATTGAAGAGGCGTTGCATGCCGAACATTACGACAAGGTGTTCTGCTTTGAATTGAACCCCCGCTTTAGCGATCTATCAAAACGACTGACGGATAATAATTTCTGTATTGATTACAGCAATGAGTCCGCACATTACTCGCGTCGCTGCCTTGATACGGTCACTCGTGCGGTGGATGACGAGTTAAAGGATTACTGGATCACTTTGCCGGTGCATGATGATGCTCGTGCTAAGGCGCGTGCAATTCTGGCAGATGAAGGAATCACGGATGAGACGTTTGTCGTCGGCCTTCACCCTACTTACAGCGGCTTGAAGAAGGTGGCGTGGCGTCGTACAAACAATGCTGGGCGTTTGTGGCCGGCAGAGTCGTTTGCTGAGTTGGCGAAATTGATCGCGGCTTACGGCAGAGAGAGAGGTCTCGATATTCGCATTATTATGGATTTGATGCCGGATGAGGTGGAGACGGGTGAAAAGATTGTGCAGATGAGTGATGGTGCAGTGGTGATGCTGGTACCGCCGCTCGATTTTGAACGCTATAAGGCGACGCTTGAGCGGATGAATGTGCTGGTCGTTTCAAATACGGGGCCGATGCATCTAGGCGGCGCGGTTGGTACGCACGTAGTGGCATTTTTTGGTGATGTGCCACCGTCAGATAGTGCAGCCTATGTCGCAGAAGGGCAGAACGTGAATCTTATGGCGCCAACAAAAGTGGTGGCTGATATCACCCCGCAACAGGCGTTTGAGGCGTGCAAAGGCTTTTTCCCTGAATAACTTCTTTCGGCTGCGCGAATTGGCATCTGCTGCTATGACTGAGTATACGATTCGATTTCGCTACGCGTCAGTATGCCATCAATTTGTTGATGACCATTTTCCTTGTGGATCACACAGAGCGCCTCGTACTCTGACTGGCTGAACACCTCGTGCGCTTCCCGAAGTGATGCCTGAAGATGAATCTCAGTCGCATCGAGTCGCATCGCAGGAATTTCGAGTAGGTCAATGCGGTGCTCTTCCAAATCAGTTTGCAGCGCTGATTGTGAGGCCAGGTACTGTGCAAGGCCGGCTGGTGGCAGCAGTGAATACTGACCGATATTGCGAGTGATGATAATCCAGCTGGGTTTCCGTTCCAGCAGAGTATGCGCATCTGCAATGGAGATCTGTTGTTCGGCATGTGTCAGATTTCGATCCATCACATTGGCGACGGCGACACGCCGCAGTGACTGCGCGAGCGCAGAGTCGTGAAAGTCGAGGCCGCGTTCTTTGATCAGCATAATAAAGACAGACGGTTTGCCAAACAGGTGGCTATTGATCAGTGCGGCGGTGACGATTGCCAGCATTCCCGGCAGAATAATATTAGGGTTTGCGGTTAGCTCTAGCATTGCGATTAACGCAGCAAGTGGTGCGTGCAGTGTTGCGCCCATCATTGCACCCATGCCGATGATGGCGTAAAAACCGGGTGATGAGATACTGCCGGGAAAGAGCGTGTCTGCGATGATGCCGACCATCCCGCCCGCGGTGGCACCGATGACGAGCGTTGGGCCAATCAGGCCGCCAGGCAGACCCAGTCCGAGTCCGATAGTTGTCGCTAATATTTTTACGAGCGTAATCGCAATCAACATACCGAGGGCAAACTCCCCCAACATGGCGGCATTGACTGTGTCGTAGCCGATGCTCATTATTTGCGGCACACCAAGCGCGCAGATGCCGATGATAAAGCCTGCCAATGTGGTGCGTTGCCATAAAGGATAGGTAGCGCTGATTCGCACAAAGCGTTGCAACAATTCTATAAAAGTGGCGGCAAGCACCCCAATGACAATGCCTAGCACCAAAACAAATGGCAGCTCTGCAATGGTGCTGAGGCCAATGTCGGGCACCATAAAAACAGTTTCGTTGCCGAAGAACCAGTGGCAGACGATGGTTGCCAGCACCGCGGCGATAATCACAGGAATAAAACCGGCGATAGTGTATTCCATTAAAACGACTTCCATCGCAAAAATAACACCGGCGAGAGGGGTGTTAAATGAAGCAGCAATCGCTGCGGCGACACCGCAGGCAACAAGGGTGCGGGTGCTGCTGTTGGGCAGTTGTAACCATTGGCCCAGCAAGCTACCACTGGCAGCACCAAGGTGAACGCTAGGTCCCTCGCGGCCGACTGAATGGCCGCTAATAATGGTGATTGCGCCACCGATGAACTGCCAGACAGCATTGCGAAGTGGCAATCTTCCCTGATGATAGGCAAGGCGCTCCATTGTATGGACCACGCCCACCTGTGCAGCACTCTTTGCAATGTACTGAAATAACAGGCCAACGACGAGGCCACCAACGGTGGCGAGCAGCAGGCGCATCACGGGTGACAGTCCTTCATAATTTTCAGGATCGCCGCCTGGTAGAAAGCTCATCTGAGTGTATTCGATTAGAATGCGGAAGGTGACGATAACCAGCCCGGCAATGATGCCGCTGATGGCACCGAGTAACGCAAGCTGCGGCACACCCTCTACGGTTGCCATAGATAGACGAAACTTTGTGAATCGTTGGTTAAGGTGTGACTTCAGGCTGCCCATAGTGATGTTGGCGTTAGCGTGTGAGTAAAATTATGTGAGCGAAAATAACCCCTTTATGCATTCTAGCAAATCGTCTGGATTTTCGGGTAGTGATTCATCGTTTCTATTTTTATTGCGCCAGTTTTGAATCGGATTTGAAGCAGGTTTTAACTGGACTTAGGCCACGGCATTGCTTGTTTCAAGGCACTCTTCCGAGAGTGCTTCGACGCCGCCCTTTAGTACCGCAGTGCGAATCTCATATTGAGATAAGGCGAAGGCGGCGGCTGAGCTGCGGGTGCCGCTTTCGCAGTAACAGATATAGGGAATTTTATTATTCAGTTCGCGTGCGCGCTTATGCAGGTCTCGCATTGGAATGTTGATCGCGCCGGGGATATGGCCTCGCTCATATTCTTCCGCCATGCGGACATCAATCCATTTGGCACCACGTTTGATAATACCCGCGGCTTTATCAAAATCGACCCAGCGAAGCGTCGGTTGTTTGAGCAGGTTAATAAAATCTTCTTTCGAGAGGCGTAGCAGTACACCATCGTCCATCATGGTAATGGTCGCATTTCTTGGTTTATCTGAAATCAACGCGGCCTCACCGAAGCTTGCCCCCTCATTGAGCTCTGCCATAATGACTGAATCTTCATCGTTCTCCGGATTGATGGTGACCATTGCAACGCCGTTGTTGATCATGTAGAAGTAGTCGCCCTGATCACCTTGCCTGATAATCAGGTCGCCGGCATTGACGCGGATCGGTTCTAGTTTGTTCAGTAGTGCTTCGATATTGGCCGCAGGCAGTTTTCGAAACGTCGGTGATTTGATCATCGAGTTGAGCCAGCTTGCGCGGTCGATGGTCACAATGCCCTCTTCGCTCATCACCACTTCTGTTTCAGGCGCTGAAATCTGGCCCCACGCGGTCAGTGTTTCTATCAGTTCTTTTTCGATACGGATTAGATCGACTTCACCGGAGGTGGTAATGGCGGCCGTCGCGAAATGTTTACTGGAAAATGGTTTTAGCGCCTTGTCGGAGTCTGCTTCAATCGTTGACTTGCTGCCGCCCTGAGTCACTTCAAGGCCGCCTTTTAGCAGGTAAAGCACGGCGTCGGTAGGAATACCATCGCTGTAAAGCTGCGTGCCGGAGGGATATCTTTCAACCACTGAAAGTGAAACCAGCACCGGAATTTGCGCTTCATCCATGGTCGATAGCGGTGAGCAGCGATAAAGCTGGGCAACGAGTTTGCCGCAATCAAGCTCTTCGGGGGGAATCACATGATGATTATCGGCTGCTGACATTGTCGTCCATGAATCGTAATCTGTTAATTTATAGGGTTTTTATTTTCTATTCATTAGCTATAACATCTTTGGATATGCTGCTCAGTACGAACAATGCGTGTTAAACTACACGCTCAGATGTCACTGAAAAGACCATCGGCCTTCAATAATAAATCTTTATAAATCAGAGCAAGAATGCAAGAAACTACCACTACATCGCGGATTCGCGAGATTCCCTATAACTACACCTCTTTTTCTGATCGAGAGATTGTTATCCGCTTTCTTGGCGAATCAAGCTGGCAGCAGCTGAATAAATTGCGTGGCTCACGGCGCACCGGGCGCTCGGCGCGCATGTTGTTTGAAGTACTGGGCGACATGTGGGTGGTGACGCGAAACCCCTATATTCAGGATGACTTGATTAGTAGTAACAAGCGTTGGCGTGGGCTGGTGAAGGCACTGCACCATCGACTGGATCAGACCATTGAGCGCGCTGATAGCAATGATATGGCGCTGAGTCTACTGGAAGCGACGCGTCGCGCGGTGCATCAATTCGAAGCGTGGTTGCCGAGACAGAAGGTGTTGCGCAAGGAAGCGGAAGCGCGCCTGTTAAAGGTGACGCGCTCAGATAACATCGATTTTAGTGCGCTTGCGCGTGTCTCTCATGTGACCGATGCGACCGATTGGCGTGTTGAATACCCTTTTGTGGTGCTTACACCAGATACCGAAGAGGAAGTGCGCACGCTGGTTGAGGCCTGCATTGACCTTAATTTGACCATTATCCCGCGTGGTGGCGGTACCGGTTATACCGGTGGCGCAGTACCGTTGGTTGCTGAAACGGCGGTGATTAATACCGAGAAACTTGAAGGGCTTGGGCTGGTTGAACAGCGTCAGCTTGAAGGGGTGGCTGAACCTGTGGCGACTGTGCGCGCTGAGTGTGGTGTGGTAACACGCCGCGTCGCTGAGCGTGCCGAATCACAATGTTATGTCTTTGCTGTTGATCCTACTTCGCAGGACGCCTCTACCATTGGCGGTAACGTGGCGATGAATGCGGGTGGCAAAAAGGCGGTTTTATGGGGTACGGCCCTCGATAATCTGGTGTCGTGGCGCATGGTGACGCCGGATGCGCAGTGGCTAGAGGTTGAGCGTATCAACCATAACCTTGGCAAGATACACGATCAGGATGAGGTTGAATTTCGCGTCAGTTATTTTGGCGCGGATGGTGAGACACCGACGAAACCAACCGAGACATTGCTGTTTCCAGGGCACGCATTTCGTCGTCGTGGCCTTGGCAAAGATGTGACCGACAAATTTTTGGGCGGCCTGCCCGGTATTCAGAAAGAGGGCTGTGATGGTTTTATCACCTCTGCGGTCTTTATTCTGCATCAGCAGCCAGCGTTCACGCGCACGATCTGCCTGGAATTTTTTGGCTCGGATATGAAGCCAGCAGTCTCGGCGATTGTTCAGATCAAAGATTATGTCGAGCAGCAGACCGAAACGCTGCTCTCCGGCATGGAACATCTTGATGAGCGTTACCTGCGCGCGGTCAGCTACTCGACCAAGGCCTTACGTTCTGAGCTGCCGAAGATGCTGCTGTTGATCGATATCGGTGGTCACAATGAAGATGAAGTGGCGCGTGCGGCATCGGCTGTAGTGCGCATTGCCAATGAGCGCGAGGCGGAGGGGTTTATTGCGGTCAGCCCTGAAGCACGTCGTCGCTTTTGGCAGGACCGTGGCCGTACCGCCGCGATTGCTGCGCATACCAACGCCTTTAAGATCAATGAAGATGTGGTGATTCCGCTTGAGAATCTTGCGACTTATAACGAGCAGATCGAACGCATTAACATCGAGCAATCGACCAGTAATAAGCTGCAAATGATCGATGCCGTGATCGCCTTTCTGGGTGATGAACTGGCCTCGATGCCGCTCTCTGATAAGTTTGAGGCGAGTGAAGAAGGTGATGCGATTGTCCTTGGCAAGCGTGATGCTGCCTGTGCTCATTTAAAAGCGATCCGCCAGCGCTGGCAGACCCTGATTGAGCAGATGGATTCGGTGGCGGCGACTGCGCAGGAAGGTTTGTTAAATGTCGAAGAAACGGCCAGGCTGCAAGCCGATGACACTCTGTTTCAGTTGTTGTTGCGCCGTGATGTGCGTATCTCCTATCGTCGTGAGATTGAACTTCCACTGAAAGAGATCTTTGGTGGTGAAGCACTGTCGCCAGTGCGCAAGCGACTCGATGCTATCCATAGCGAGATTCGCTCTAGTCGTCTCTTTGTGGCGCTGCATATGCATGCGGGTGATGGCAATGTGCATACCAATATTCCGGTCAACTCGAATGATTATGAGATGATGCGTGAGGCGGAGCATATTGTTGATCGCGTGATGGAGATTACGCGCACATTGGGTGGCGTCATCTCGGGTGAACACGGCATTGGCCTGACCAAAATGCAGTACATGGATGCGCAAAGTATTGATGCCTTTGCCGAGTACAAAGGTCGTATCGACCCTAAGGGCTTCTTTAATCGCGGCAAGCTACTGCCCGGCTCTGGCCTTGAGAACGCCTATACACCCTCTTTGCGATTAGTCCAGCAGGAAGCGCTTATTCTTGAAGAGAGTGACCTGGGGGCGCTTAACGACGACATCAGTAACTGTTTGCGATGCGGTAAATGCAAACCGGTCTGCACCACGCACGTGCCGCGTGCCAACTTGCTTTATTCACCGCGTAACAAGATTCTTGCGACCGGCCTGATGATTGAAGCGTTTCTTTACGAAGAGCAGACACGCCGTGGTATCTCGGTACGCCATTTTGATGAGATGGAAGATGTGGCCGATCACTGCACCGTTTGTCATCGCTGTTTGCCAGCCTGTCCGGTGGACATCGATTTTGGTGAGGTGTCGATCCGCATGCGCACTATCCTGAAGACGCGCCTGCCGTTCAAACTTAAACCCGGGCCGCGACTGGCGATGGCATTTCTCAATGTCACCAGTGCGACATCGATTAAGGTGATGCGCAAACTGATGCTGCAGTGGGGTTATGCCGGGCAGCGTCTTGGTCATCGTGTGTTCAAGGCCTTGACGCCGAAAGAGGCGCCGAATGCGCGCCCTACATCGACAAATGGCAAGCCATCGATACCCGCGCAGGTGATCCATTTCATGAAAAAACCGCTACCCAAAGATATTCCAACGCAGACCACGCGCGCGCTGCTTGGGGTTGAAGATGAAAAGACGATTCCGATTCTGCGTGATCCTGCCAAGACCGATGAAAATGCCGAAGCGGTGTTTTACTTTCCAGGTTGTGGCTCGGAACGTCTCTTTAGTGAGGTTGGCATGGCAACACTGGCGATGTTGTATGAAAGCGGTGTGCAAACGGTACTACCACCGGGTTATCTGTGCTGTGGTTATCCGCAGACCTCAGGGGGTGATCAGGCGAAGGGCAAGCAGATTACCACTGATAACCGCGTGCTGTTTCACCGTGTTGCCAACACGCTTAATTACCTCGACATCAAAACCGTGGTGGTGTCGTGTGGTACCTGTATGGACCAATTACTGAAGTATGAGTTCGAGAAGATCTTTCCCGGCTGTCGCTTGATGGACATTCATGAATTTCTGATGGAGAAAGGGGTGTCGGTTGACGGTGTCGAAGGGGTTCAATACCTCTACCACGATCCTTGTCATACCCCGATGAAACATCATTCGCCACTCAAGGTGACCAGTACGTTATTGAATGGTGAGACCACGCTGACTGACCGTTGCTGTGGTGAGGCGGGTACCTTTGCGGTATCGCGCCCGGATGTCGCAACACAGGTACGTTTCCGCAAAGAAGAAGAGTTGAAGATTAACATTGAGCAGCTGACCAGTAAGCCAAAGGTCGAAAATGATGAAGTGCGTCTGTTGACCTCTTGCCCTGCCTGTCAGCAGGGCCTGGCGCGCTATAGCGATGATACCGGCATGGAGCCGCGCTACATTGTGGTTGAACTGGTTAATCGCTACTTTGGTGAGAAATGGCAGCGAGGCTTTATTGATAAGGTGAACAAAGGTGGGGTTGAGCGGGTATTGCTCTAAGGAGCCGCTGATTAATTGTCATTATGAGGAGTGAAGCGACGAAGTAATCTCTTAATTCAAAGATTCATCAGTCGAGATTGCCGCGCTTTGCTCGCAATGACAATAAGGTAATTAATCAGAGATTCCCCCTAAGTGACTAGCGCTGTTCTTCTGGTTACTTACGAAACAGCCAGAAGAGCAGTGATAAAATGACGCTGATGATGATCGATGTCATCACCGGAAAGTAGAAGCCAAACCCTTCTTTCTCAACCGCGATATCGCCGGGCAGTCTGCCCAGGCCAAGCTTTGCAATCCACGGCCACAGCAGGCCGATAATCAACAAAGCCGCACCCGCGATGATCAGAAACTTTTGCATGGCGCGTGTTAACCGCAGTCGCTATTAAGTGATGGTTTTAACACCCTCTTCGGTACCCAGTAGCAGTACATCGGCAGGGCGGATCGCGAACAGGCCATTGGTTACCACACCAACGATATTGTTTAGTGCCTCTTCTGTCTTGACCGGATCCATAATCGAAAGGTTCTGGATATCGATAATCTGATTACCGTTGTCGGTGATGAACCCTTCGCGCCATACAGGTTGGCCACCCATTTTAACAATCTCGCGTGCAACGTAACTACGCGCCATTGGAATCACTTCAACCGGCAGTGGAAATGTGCCGAGCATATCGACCATTTTGCTGCCGTCTGCCACACAGACAAATTTGTCACTCGCTGCAGCGATGATTTTTTCACGTGTGAGTGCCCCGCCACCGCCTTTGATCAGATGCAGGTATTTGTTTGATTCGTCTGCACCGTCGACATAAACCGGGATATCGCCCACTTCATTGAGTTCAAATACTGGAATGCCGTGCCCTTTAAGCCGTTCGGCAGTTGCCTCTGAACTGGCAACGGTACCGTCGATTTTATGCTTGATACCTGCGAGGGCATCAATGAAATGATTGGCCGTTGAGCCGGTGCCGACACCGATAATTGCGCCTGCTTCCACATACTCTAGCGCCGCGTGGGCGACCATCTTTTTCATTTCATCTTGTGTCATTTCCGCTCTCCAATCTTTTGATCCGTGAAATGATACCTGTGAAGCGGCAAAATGTCATGAAAAGCAAGCATTTGATGGTCTTTTTCGATAGGAAAACCGATCTTGAGCTGATACCGTATGCCCATGCTGAAGAAATACGTAGAAAAAATCGAGAACGCCTCTGTTTATGAGGTGGCAATCAAAACTCCGCTGGATGCAATGCCAACCCTTTCAAAGCGCCTTAATAACCAGGTGTTGTTGAAGCGGGAAGATTTGCAGTCGGTCTTTTCATTTAAATTGCGTGGTGCCTATAACAAAATTGCCTCGCTGTCGGATGAGAGTTTGCAGGCTGGAGTGATTGCGGCATCGGCGGGTAATCATGCGCAAGGGGTGGCGCTTGCGGCGCAGAAAATGGGTATCGAGGCGCTGATCGTCATGCCAAAAACGACCCCTGTAATCAAGGTTAACTCCGTGCGCGAAAAAGGGGCTCGAATCATCTTGCATGGCGATGCCTATGATGAGGCATATGAACATGCGAAACAGCTGGCAGTGGAGCAAGGCTTAACCTTTGTCCACCCGTATGATGATGAAGATGTGATTGCTGGTCAGGGCACTGTTGCAGTTGAGGTGTTGCAGCAGAGCACACGGCCGATCGATGCTATCTTTGTGCCTGTCGGCGGTGGCGGTTTAATTGCGGGTGTTGCTGCATACATGAAAGCGAAATCACCCAATACAAAAGTAATTGGCGTTGAGCCTGAAGATGCCGCATGTATGCATCATGCATTAGCAGCAGGTGAGCGTGTTGTGCTGGATCAGGTCGGTATATTTGCCGATGGCGTGGCAGTTCGCCAGGTCGGCGCTGAACCTTTTCGGGTTGCGCAACACTGCGTCGATGAAGTCATTCTTGTGACAACCGATGAAATTTGTGCCGGGATTAAAGATATCTTTGATGATACTCGTTCGATTGCTGAGCCAGCGGGCGCGTTGGCAGTGGCGGGACTAAAGAAGTATATCGCACGTGAAAAAATACGTGGCCAACACCTGGTGGCGATTGATAGTGGCGCCAATATCAACTTTGATCGCCTGCAGCATGTGGCGGAGCGCGCTGAAGTGGGTGAGCAGCGTGAGGCCTTGCTTGCGGTCACCATCCCGGAGCAGCCGGGTAGTTTTCTGAAGTTTTGTAGCTTGATTGGTAAGCGAAGCATCACTGAGTTTAACTATCGTTATGCTCATCAGCATAATGCTCATATCTTTGTCGGTGTTGAGCTCTCCAAAGGTGAAAAAGAGAAAAACGCATTGATAGACCGGCTTGCCAATGGCGGTTATGAGGTTGTCGATATGACTGACAATGAAATGGCCAAGATGCATATCAGGCATATGGTAGGTGGGCATGCGCAGTCTATTGATGATGAAGTGTTGTACCGCTTTCAGTTTCCTGAGCGCCCAGGGGCGTTACTAAAATTCCTGACGTTGATTGGCCAGCGCTGGAATATCAGCCTGTTCCATTATCGTAATCACGGTTCGGCATATGGCCGTGTGTTTGTAGGGTTACAGGCGGATGAATCGGAACATGTTGAATTAACAGCATATTTTGACGGCCTGGGGTACGAGTACTGGGAGGAAAAAGAGAACCCTGCCTACCGACTTTTTCTGGCAAAAGAACAGCGAGATAGTTAATTGCCACAGCTTTTCAGATGATATAAAAAACAAAAGGTCCGATTTCGGACCTTCTGCTTAATCATCGGGGTTAACGACACCCAATTAAAAGGGGTGTAATTACTTAGCCCCCTATTTCTTCTTAGCAACCTTTTTCTTGGTCGCTGCTTTCTTTTTAGTAGCCGCTTTCTTTTTGGTGGCTACTTTTTTCTTAACAACCTTTTTCTTGGTTGCTGCTTTCTTTTTAGTAGCTGCCTTCTTCTTGGTGGCTACCTTTTTCTTAGCAACCTTTTTCTTGGTCGCTGCTTTCTTTTTAGTAGCTGCCTTCTTCTTGGTGGCTACCTTTTTCTTAACAACCTTTTTCTTGGTTGCTGCTTTCTTTTTAGTAGCTGCCTTCTTCTTGGTGGCTACCTTTTTCTTAGCAACCTTTTTCTTGGTCGCTGCTTTCTTTTTAGTAGCCGCTTTCTTTTTGGTGGCTACTTTTTTCTTAACAGCTACTTTCTTTTTAGCAGCCACTTTTTTCCTGGTTACAGCTTTCTTTTTGACAGCAGGCTTCTTCTTTGCCGCCACCTTCTTCTTGGTTGCAGAACGTTTTGTCGCCATTACTCATCCTCCAGAATGTTATCCGCAAATTAGTATAAACATCTCTGCGTATAATGCTAGTCTCTTGCAGAAAAAGTTTTTACTGTACAACCGCGTGTATCGACACGCTATTTTTTTTCTTGAACATGTCTCTATAGTTTTTTGTATCGATAGGAAAAACTTAATTAGGCTATAAGTTGGTAATAACGAATGATGTTGTTAGATAACAAGTGATGGTGTGCTGAACCATTAAGTGTTGATGGCGTCATTCATAGTCAGGTTTAGCTTAAGAAATATCATGATTGGGAATGGCCTTCATCGATGAGTTTGTATGCTGCAGTAATGCGAATGATTGGTGTGTTTATAAAACATAAGCTCAATGAGGAAACGCGATAGATAGTAGGCTCTATTGCAAGTAATCTACGACATGTTGTGTTTGTGGTTGAACGATTGAAGTTAGATAACCTTATGATTTATTTTATTAAGTTGCCCATGGAAATGCTATCTGGCTTCTTATCGACGTAATATTAGAGCACTTTATTGCAGCCATTGAATGCACGCACAGCATATGTTCATGTCACCAGTGAGTTGGTAAAAATAGACCAGGACAATCTCAGATATCTTCATGTGCACAGGTATGGCCACACCATAATTATTAATTTAAAAAACTTCCTGACGGTATGCGATGCATGCGGCATTTTAAAGCGCATTAACTACCGCTCAAGCAAGCATAATCAATAGATAGGATTGGTGATCGTGGCAATAGGTTTGTTTAAAAAACTTTACGCTAGCGAAGATTGTCATCCAATAACTACCAGGTGGTGAGCTTATATCCAGAGGTTCCTTAGATGAAAACATGCGGCAGAAGTGATTTGTATCATCGATATTTGAAATATAATGCCATCACTCATCCACTATCTGGTGGCCTTATGCGGTAATCCAGCCCTGTTTATCGGATGTAACATAGCGCTCTTACTGTCCTGTGGTTCTTTATATTGGATGCTGGTATAGAAGAATCAAACTTCACTGAAGTGGTAAAAACTTAGTTTACCCGCAGTGCTAATGAAGGAGGCTGGTCTTTGCAGAAGAGGCTGCGCAAGTTGGCTGGTTTCAGGGTTAATACTCTGTGCCAGATACACGCATTAACCGGTACAAAAAAAGGCAGCCCCTGATGAGGCTGCCTTAGGTAGTGCAGTTTTACTGCAGACCGCTACTGTTGAATGATGTGTAATTCAACACGACGGTTTTGAGCCCGACCTGCAGCCGTGCCGTTATCAGCGATAGGTGAGTCGATACCATACCCTTTGGCTTTGAGATTGGCAGGCGAGACACCATTAGCTGTCAGGTAGTTTACAACCGACTCTGCACGTTTTTGAGACAGGGCCTTGTTCAAGCTAGCAGAACCGCGATTATCGGTATAGCCGGCCACTTCAACCACCATATTAGGATAGCGCTTCAGGGTTTCAGCGACTTCATCGAGCACACTTGATGAGTCTTCCTTGAGCATGTCTGAGCTGGTCGCAAAATTTACACCCTTGAGCACAATCACTTCGCCAAGCTCGCAGCCCTTAGCATCGACCTTCTGGCCGCTAGCGGTACCGGAACATTCATCAAGGCTATCGACTACGCCGTCATTGTCACTATCATTAACGAGCGCGCAGCCTGATGCATTCACTTTCACATCTTCTGTGGTTCCTGGGCAGCGATCTTTGCTATCCACTACACCATCCATATCACTATCAAGCTCGCAACCACTGGCATTGACAGCGGCACCACGCGGGGTCCCTGGGCAGCGGTCTTTGCTATCGACGATTCCATCTTTATCGCTATCGAGTTCACAACCGCGGGCATCGACCTTTGCACCGGATTTGCTATTCGAGCATTTGTCCATGCTATCGGCAACGCCGTCTTTATCACTGTCGAGCTCACAACCACGGCTATCGACCTTTACGCCGGCTTTGCTATTCGGGCAGCTGTCCATAGCATCTGTGACGCCATCGCCATCGCCATCCATATCGCTATCACTAGCAGCTGCGACAGCAGCCATCCCACTGTCGGCAGGTTTTCCACCCTCACACTCGGCAATCGCATGTTCCGGTTTCCAGAACTGAGTTCGATAGCATTGCCCAAAACCATTGCGCCAGATTTCTCCTGATGTGGTTGTCCAGTAACCCGGGGTAGCCGCCGTAGCGGTAGATGTCCATGCTGTTGAAATCACTACCAGGATCATTACAGTCCCTAGTAATGAAGTTAGTCTCTTGTTAATCATAAATATCCTCTATAACTCGCTGTATTATTTGTAGGCGCAATCTAACTGCAATGTGTGGCATAGTCAATGATGCATAAAACTAGTTGCGATAAAAATCACAGTAGCACTGCATAGTGAGCCATAATAATATCAGGGCGGTCATCAGGGGTTATTCATATTCGCAGTGGTAGCATGTCAGAATAAAAGGTAATTCTTCCAGGATGAGATATAGCAGCAGGCACTCTCAACAGGGGCTTGCTTTAATTTCATAAGCACTTATATTTTTAAGGCCCATTCATCACAATCCCAGGCAAATCAACAGGATCAATCTTTAAGCTGTCTTGTTTATAATCGAAAACTTTATCTGGCTGTTCATGCAGATTTATACTGCTGAGTTGATTGATAGACCTGACTCTCAGTGACTATAGCGCGTAGCGGAACATCCCATGATTGAAAAGGCAGGCGATCCACACGTTGAAAATCATACGCGACACCACACAGCCGAGGCTTATGCCAATAACGCCGCTGTAGTAGAAAGGCTAGACTGCGATCATAAAAACCACCGCCCATACCAAGACGATTACCTGCTTTGTCGAAGGCGACCAGTGGTGTCATCACCAGATCAAGTGACTGGGCGCGTATTAACTCACGCTTCTTAAAGACTGGTTCGGGAATGCCAAAGCGGTTAAGGCGCATCTTGCTATCTGGGTGATAGGGGGCAAACCAGAGTCGATTGTGATGGATTGAATCCAATACGGGCAGATAGCAGGTCTTGTTTTCCATCCAGATACGTTCAATCAACAGCTCAAGACTTAACTCATTATCATTAGCGATATAGCAGGCGATGCGTTGGCTATTGCGATATAAGTGGCTGCGGCTGATCAGGCGTTCCACCTTGTGTGCCGCATCGGACAACTGCTGCATTGAAAGCGCATTACGCTGCTGGCGCATCTGCTTACGAATTTGAGTGCGATCGATCATATTGTTTAAGCCTCAAAGCAGAAGTGGCTTATATAGAATAGAAGGGTAATCCCCATATGCGCCGCGGTGAACCTTTGCCCTTGAACCAGAGGTTCAGGTGGGAACGGTTGGAACATCGTAGGCTTCCCGCTTACGCAGGCCTGCACAATAACATCCGCAGTATGTTCCCGGGGTATATAATTAGGCTCAAGAGAATACCCAGTTCAGAGACGTACACCACAGGGAGTACCCAATTCGGTGGTCTTATGACCGAGTGACTATTATAACTCCATTTGCTTGCTATTGTTGAGTGCAGTGTCGATTTTATCTTGTAACAGCTCAAGGCGCTGCCCAAAGTTTTGGGTAAAATCTGCTTGTTCGGATTTACTCTGCAGTAATTCATGTGCCAGATTGAGTGCCGTCATCACCGCAATACGGTCCATGCCAATGACCTTACCGGTATCGCGCACTTCACGCATCTTATCGCTCAGATAGTTGGCCGATTCTAGTAATGAGGCCTGCTCAGACTCAGGGCAGGCGATGCGGAACTCCTTATCCAGCACTTTAATCGTGATAGGGACGTTTTCACTACTCACAGCTCAGACTCCATGTGCTTTAAGCGGGTAATCATCTTTTCCATTTTATCCCGTGCAAGGTAGTTCTTTTCTGACAGCTGCCCCTGCTCTGCCAGTAGTTGTGCGCGTTCATTTCGTAGTTGGACATTTTCTTGCTGTAGCCGCTCGCAGATGCGGGCAAGTTCATCGATAGAAAATTCCAGTTTTTTGATCTTTTGCTCTTCGCAAGAAAATGCTTTTTCAGTCGTCATTGCGCCAATATAATGTGCCACCATCACCGGGTCAATGTCTGAACGCTGTGGAATCGAGTGCAGAGATGGTAGCATCGATCTTTAATTAATAAGGGTATCCAGAGCTGAGGCGCTATCCCCTTGTTTTGTTAGCGGTTAATGCTTGTTAATCTAATTGGTATCTTTTCGGTACTCGTATCGTTAATAAATCGTGTAAAAGTGGAGTAAAGATGGATATAGCGAGAGTTGAAAATGCATTGTCGCATTTAGGGTTGATGGTGAGTGCGACAGAGGGGCATGGCCTGCTATGTGGCCTCATCTGTGCGCGCGGCTATGTTGAGTGTGAGGCGTGGGTAGCGCTGATGGATGAAGAGAACCTCGACCTACTCACTTCGGATGACCCGAACGACCTGATTTCAACTAAGAGCACTCATCTGGATAGTGCTGATGCCGGAGAAGATGGCAAGCTATTGCGGGCGCTACACCGCGATACCCTGCAACAGTTCAGCAGTGGTGAATGTGATTTCTACCCGCTGCTTCCCGATGATAACGAGCCTCTGGCAGATCGTACCGATGAGTTGGCAAGTTGGTGTCAATCCTTTCTCTTTGGGCTTGCCGCCGGGGGCGTCAAAGACTTCTCAACGCTGCCGGAAGAAGTGGGTGAGATTAGCCGAGACCTGGTTGAGTTTTCACAGTTAGGCCATGGTAGTGATGCGGAAGAGACTGAGCAAGATGAATTTGCCTATGTTGAGCTGGTTGAATATGTGCGTGTGGGTGTGCAGCTGATCTTTGAAGAGCTGCACTCCGTAGCTGATGAACCACCTAAAGATAAGGTCCTGCATTAGGGAACCTCTGATTTATTCATGAGATCGTACCTTGCGCCTAAAACATTCAGCTTCTGCGTTGAGAATCTTCGCAATAGCCCGCTACAGTGTGCCCCTTGGGTATTACGTGCGATTCTCGCCTTAAATCTGAAAGTTTTAGATCGCAATCTATTTCGCTCAGAATAAATCAGAGGTTCCTTAGTATTGTTATTTCATTGAAGGATTTATGATTAGATGAATAAAAAAGAGTATTCCACGCGTCGCCATCGTTTAATGCAGATGATGGGTGGCGATAGCATCGCTATTCTGCCTGCAGCCCCTATGTTGGTGCGTAATCGCGACGTTGAACACGCCTACCGACAGGATAGTAATTTTTTCTACCTCAGTGGCTTTGATGAGCCCGATGCCGTGCTGGTGCTAATACCGGGGCGACCTCAGGGTGAATACATTCTCTTCTGTCAGGAGCGCGATGAAAAGATGGAGATGTGGAACGGGCCGCGCGCCGGGCAAGAGGGTGCCTGCGAAGCGTTCGGTGCCGATGATGCCTTTCCGATCGATGACCTTGATGAGATCTTGGTCGGCCTTTTAGAAGATCGCGAAAAGGTTTTTTACACCATGGGTTTTAGTGCCGAGTTCGATCACAAGATGATGGACTGGCTCAATCAGGTGCGCGAAAAATCACGTGTTGGGGTGCATGCCCCGAGTGAATTCGTCGCACTCGACCACCTGTTGCACGAGATGCGCCTCTTCAAGAGCCGCAGCGAAATCAAAATCATGCGTGATGCGGCCAGGATTTCCGCCAAAGCCCATTGCCGCGCGATGCAGGTGTGCAAGCCGGGAATGATGGAATATCAACTGGAATCCGAGCTGCGGCATGAATTCGCCCAGCACGGCTGTCGTGAGCCGGCCTATCAGTCGATTGTCGGCGGCGGTACTAACGCCTGTGTGCTCCACTATATAAGGAATGATTGTGAACTAAAGGATGGCGACCTGGTTTTGATCGATGCGGGTGCCGAGAAGCAGTGTTATGCTTCTGATATCACAAGAACTTTTCCTGTGGGTGGAACATTCTCGGAGCCGCAGAAGGCGATCTACGAGATCGTGTTGGCGGCGCAGGAGGCCGCAATCGAGGCAGTCATTCCCGGTAACCACTGGAATGACCCACATCATGCCGCGGTACGCATCATCACCAAGGGCCTTCAAAAGCTAGGGCTTCTTAAGGGCAATTTGCGTACACTGATCAAAGACGAGGCCTACCGCCGCTTCTTTGTGCATCGTACTGGTCACTGGATTGGCATGGATGTGCATGATGTCGGCGAATACAAAATCGATGGCGTATGGCGCCTGCTCGAACCGGGCATGGTGCTGACGGTTGAACCCGGCATCTATATTCAGCCGGGTAGCAAAGGGATCGCGAAAAAATGGCATGGTATAGGCGTTCGCATCGAAGATGATATTCTGGTCACAAAAGATGGCTACGAGATTCTAAGCGATGGCGTCCCTAAAACGGTGGACGAAATCGAGGCCTTGATGGCCGCAGGCAGTTAAAAAAGAACATGTCGAACACAGCACAACAGTTTGATCTACTCATTATCGGAGGCGGCATGGTTGGCGCAAGCCTTGCCTGCGCGCTCGGTAATCAGCCACTACGTGTCGGGGTGATTGAAGCGGTTCCATTCCGTTCTGAATCGCAGCCGAGTTACGATGACCGCAGCATCGCCCTTGCTTACGGCGCACGCAAAATATTTGAAGGGATGGGGCTGTGGCAACAGGTAGCGGAGATTGTTACACCGATCAAAAAAATCCATGTGTCAGACCGTGGCCACTTTGGCAGCACCCGGATGGATGCCGCGCGTGAAGGTTATCCCGCGCTCGGGTATGTGGTTGAAAATCGTGACATCGGTCAGCTATTTGCAACAACACTGGCGTCACTGCCGAACGTTGAGCTGATCTGCCCAGCAACATTACAAAACTTCACCATCAATGCCAATGACGCTGAAGTGGTGATCGAACGGGATGGCAAGATAGAAACCTTAACCACAAAGTTGATCGTCGGTGCCGACGGTGGTCGTTCTGTTGTGCGGCAGCTGGCAGGGATCGATCACACCTCGGATGACTACAATCAAAATGCGGTGATCGCCAATGTGACGCCAGGAAAGGATCACCAGAACATCGCCTATGAACGCTTTACCGATAGCGGGCCATTGGCCCTACTGCCGATGTCCGGAGGACGCTGCTCGCTAGTGTGGACGGTCGATCGTGAGAATATTGGAGCCGTGATGGAGTGGGATGATGGAACCTTTCTAGCCCGTTTACAGGAACGTTTCGGTATGCGCCTCGGGCTACTGCAAAAGGTTGGACGACGTAACGCCTATCCGCTCGCGTTAGTGCGTACCGATGAGCACATTCGCCCTCGTCTCGCATTGATTGGTAATGCAGCACATGTGCTGCACCCGATCGCAGGGCAGGGCTTTAACCTGGGCATCCGTGATGTTGCCGCACTTGCACAGGTGATCGTTGAAGCGAAAGATGACGACATCGGTGCGCTGTCAGTACTGAATCAATATGAGCAATGGCGTAAGCGCGATCAGGATTGCGTGACCGGCCTGACTGATGGGCTGGTGCGTATCTTCTCAAATCAGATCACACCATTGGTGATTGCTCGCAACAGCGGCCTGCTGGCGATGGATATGATTCCGCCCGTCAAACGGATGTTGATGCGCCAGACCATGGGGCTGGCGGGCAAGCTACCCAAACTCGCACGCGGCATTCCGCTGTAAAGGATTGATTGATGAACGCTGATTATGATGTGGTGATTATCGGTGGCGGTATGGTCGGTACCACCCTTGCCTGCGCACTGGGTGGTAGCGATTTGAAAGTTGCAGTTGTTGAAGCTCGCCCCGCCGAGATGGGGTGGGATGAAGAAAGCGTTGGCATACGCTGTTCGGCAATCACCGCCGCATCACAGCAGATCTTCACCAGTCTTGGCGCATGGGAAAGCATGGCCGCGATGCGCGTGAGCCCTTTTCGCGAGATGCAGGTGTGGGATGCCGAAGGCAACGGTGCCGTTCATTTCGATAGCGCCGATATCGCACAGGACAAGCTTGGCCATATTGTTGAAAACCGTGTGGTTCAGGCGGCACTGACGAAGCGCATAGATGACTTCGATAACGTTGAACTGCTCTGTCCCGAGATGCTCGAAGACCAGGATACCAGCGGTGAGCTGGCACAGCTGCAACTCAAAGAGCGCGGCACGATCACCGCACGGCTGGTTGTTGGTGCCGATGGTGCCAACTCACGCGTGCGCGAACATGCAGGGATCGAAACCAAGGGCTGGCCTTACAACCAGAGCGGTATCGTCACGATGATTCGCACCGAGCTGCCACATCAGGAGACCGCATGGCAGCGCTTTATGCCGACCGGGCCACTCGCCTTCCTACCACTCAAAAACGGCTGCTGTTCAATCGTCTGGTCGACCTCGCCTGAAAATGCAGAAGCGTTGTTGGCACTCAGCGATGAAGCGTTTATGACTGCGCTATCACACGCATCGGAACAACGACTCGGCAATGTAATTGAAGTCGGCCCACGTGGTGCCTTCCCACTCAAACGCCAGCATGCGGAGACTTACATCGGTAACCACCTCGCGCTGATCGGCGATGCCGCGCACGCGATTCACCCATTAGCGGGGCAAGGGGTTAACCTCGGCCTGCTCGATGCCGCCGCATTGGCTGAAGTACTGCTCGATGCTCACGCAAAGAACAAAGATATTGGGGCGATGCATGTGCTGCGCCGTTATGAGCGCTGGCGTAAAGGCGACAACCTGATCATGATGACCGCAATGGATGGTTTTAAAAAACTCTTTGGTAGTGACGAACTACCACTCAAATGGTTGCGCAATGAAGGACTATCGATTACTGATAAACTATCGCCAGTCAAGAATCAGATTATGTTGCATGCGATGGGGTATAAAGGGGATTTGCCTGCGTTGGCGCGGTATGCAGCGATTTAAAAAAATGAATTAAGCTGCTGGGCCCCATTAATTACACTTAATATCAATGAGTTATGCTCCAATGGAGCTGTTGACAGATGGAGCCTGGCTGCTGAAACCAGCAGATTTACCCTGCACTCTATTAAGAAAGGTCTAAGATTATTGCTAGAATAGGCCGATAAGTTATTGATATAAATATTTTTGTCGTGATGAATGTATGTGTTATATACTCGATACGGTTAGGTAAGGCTCCTTACATCATCATGTAAACTTACTTAATTAAGTTCGCACTTACTATATTTGGTCATATTTACATGCAGCAGTATCGATATTTAGTTGTAGGCAATGAAACGTGCGAGGAGGGGTGGTATGAGTTCTAATGTACTGGCAGGACTTGTGGCAAGGGTAATAAGCACAGGTGAAGATAACAAACTTACCGAAGATGAGAAAAAACAGTTTTATTCTGACTTCGAGTGCGAAATTTCGCAGCCTGTTGAAAAGATTAGGGCCGAAAAAAGAAGAGCCTTCGAGGAAATGAAAAACATAGCTGTTAGATGACTTTCTCTAGCAGCCCAAATAAAAAGTTAAAAGCCAGCTAGCATTGCTGGCTTTTTTTATACGAGAGGGTGTTACGTGAGTGAAAAACGACTTTTAGTTTTTCGTGTTGATACCGATCAGCCTGAGCATTTATTAGAGTCCCTTCTTCAAATATTGCCAGCAATTGGCATGCGAAGTGGTTCACTAAGACATACACCTCTACAAAATACACTTATTCATATTGGGAAACTTGGGGTTCAGTGTGTTTTATTGCAAACGAATGTTCAAGATCCTGATTTCATAGCGGAGCACTCTGCCTATTATTCAAAGTGGTCATTAAAAGTACCTCGATACTGTCATCGGCTACACTTTTTTACTGAACCTCCTGAGTCAGATGAGCCACTTAAGGTGGTAGACCAAATGGCTTCAGTCCAAGATTCTTATATTGGTTTTGTTACTATCAGGCCGATTAGCGTATGCCCTGAAGGTGCAACCATTCTTAAACCTCTACAACAAAAAGAAGCTCATTTCATTTTGTCTAAGGATAAGTTTATTGTACATATTGCAGGTCAAGAATTTAGTGTAAATGGCACGCCCTTTTTACAACAAGATAATGCTGTTGGCGCATGCGCTCAAGCTTCAATTTGGATGGCATTACGAACCCTTAGGAGAAAAGAAGGCCAGTCAGCATTTAGTCCCGCACAAATCACGTCTGCTGCCACACGATTTCTTGTAAGGGGAAGAACGCTTCCCAATAGAGGTGGTTTAATTATAGAGCAAGTCACAGAAGCTATTCGAGCTGCTGGATATTCCCCGCACATGATTCCGCTTAGAAGAATGGACTCTGAGGCAAATAAACAAACCTTGGCCGAAGCTAAAAAATCTTTGTATACATACGTTGAATCGGGGATACCCATGCTTATCATGCTATTTCCAAAGAACGGTGAAGGACACGCCGTTCTTTTGATAGGTCATGGCTGGGATGCTAATCCGCAGGAGTTACTAGAAAATACAAAGATAGAAAATGACAACGGCCATTGGCGTATGTCTATTTATGATGCTTCTAGTTGGGTTGAGCCATTTTATATTCACAATGATAACTCAGGCCCTTATTTGCCCTTACCCGAAGATGGAGAAAGCTATACTTTAAAGGATGCTGTTTCAGCTATACCATTCTTACATCCAGATGTATTCATCGATGGAGTGGAAGCAAAGGTTACATGTCACAAGCTATTAAATGGAATATTAAACAATCTTCATAGTGAACCCAATGATAATGGAGTTGTTGAGAAAAACTTTGTTACTAGAACGTATTTACAAGAAAGGTCAGATTTCAGAGCTGCCGTTTTAAATAGCAGCATGCCAGAAACCATTAAGAGTTATTACAGGCTTAAATGGTTACCCAAGCGCATTTGGGTTATGGAGATTAATTTGCTTGATGGATATGAGCGATCGCCTGAAGGAGCCACGACAAGGGTTGGCGAAATATTACTCGATCCAGCATCTGAACCTGAAGATGGATGTTTTCTCACCATACATTTGGGAAGTGATATTTTGTTTTGGGATAATGGAGATTCAGGCGTGCTAATTGACAGAGATGCATTCGTCGGCGAGATTACAGGCAGTCCAGTTGAGGATAGCCGACCATACTCCCCGCTTGTTAGGCATGAAAAATAATTACTACAGACAGTTTAAAGTCTATGCCGTGCCTGCCGACTTTCCAAACTCCGCTTCGAAGACTTCTTTTGCTGCTGACTCTGTTGCTCAATCAAAAATGCAGGCACTGAACTCAGCCCTGAGGCCTGATGATCTTGTCGTAGCACTTCTGTTGCTTCTTCATTACCTACGTTTGCTGCTTCGGTTAGATAACGATGCAGCAACTCAAACAGGCGTTTCAATGCCAGGCGATGTGTCTGGCCGGTCTCGGTAAACAACCAGTCGCTTAGTTTAATAAAGCCTTCAAAGGCGTTGTCGGCTAGCACGAGTACCATCGCCTTTTTGAAGCGCCCGGAATTACTGATCATCTCCCAGTAACGGGCAAAGCGATTCAGGCGTTGCATGGTTAGAAAATCGATGCGATTTGAGCTGAGAATGTTATACGGTGGGTTTGGATTGTAGCGCATATCGTACTCGGCCGTGTGACGCACCAGCGGCGTGCCACGCAGGCGCTTGAGGATGCCGACCTGTATCTCATGCGGGTTGAGTGCGGCGAGCTGGTTAAAGCCCTGCGCGAAGCTGTTGATATCTTCACTCGGCAGACCGATGATCAGATCGGCATGAATATGGGCGTGGCTGTTGTTGCGAATCCAGCTCAGGTTCTCGGCGCTTTTTTCATTATCCTGCTTGCGGCTAATCAACGCCTGTACTTCGGGGTTAAAACTCTGAATGCCGACCTCGAACTGCAATGAGCCTTCTGGAAAACGCTGGATCATTTCACGCAAGGCCTCGGGCAGGTGATCGGGGATCAGTTCAAAGTGCAGGAAGAGATCATCATTCATGCGCTCAAGAAAAAACTCCATAATGCGAATGGAGTCTTTTATTTTCAAATTAAAGGTGCGATCGATAAATTTGAAATGGCGTGCGCCGCGCTCATAAAGCACCTGCATCTGTTCGAGGAACTGAGATTGATCAAACGGCTTGGCCGTTTTATCGAGTGCCGAGAGGCAGAACTCACATTTAAACGGGCAGCCGCGTGAGGCCTCGACATAGATCAGACGGTTTTTAATATCTTCATCGGTATAGAGGTAGTACGGCATCTTGAGTTCAGCGAGTTTGAACGGAATCGCATTGATGATTTTTCGCGGTGGCGGGCTATCAGCCAATAACTCACGGCAGAGTTCGGCAAACTCCAGATCGGCCGCGCCACAGATCACATAATCAGCCAGCCCTACAATTGCTTGTTGATCATGTTCAAAGCTCACCTCAGGCCCACCCAATACGATGATCGTTTCCGGGCTCACCTGTTTCAGTAGTGCAACGAGCTGTGTCGTCTGTTCAATGTTCCAGATATAGACACTCAGGCCGATGATGCGCGGTTTTTCGAGCAGCAGTTTTTCAGCAACATCAATCGGGCGTGCGTCGATAATGAATTCACGGATGGCAGTATCGGCTTCAAGCTCACCCATATTGGCGAGCAGATAGCGGAGGCCAAGCGAGGAGTGAAAATAGCGGGCATTAAGTGTGGCGAGGATAATCGGTGTCATGGCGCTATTGTGCCATTTTTTTACTTTTATTGGTCGGCTTGAGCGACGATAAGTTGGTTGATCGCATCAATTGTCTCGTGATAACAACATTCGAGCGCGGGTAGCTGGCGCTCGATTTCATCGAGCGATGCCTGCTTAGCAAGGGTTTCGAGGGTGGCAATGATGGTTGAGAGTCGTAACGCACCTACTGATAAACAGCTGCCTTTTAAAAAATGGAGGATTTCCCTGGCTGCGTTGCAGTTTTCTGCTTTCACTGCCTGGCTTAACTCTTTCAGTTTAAGCGCCGAATTCTGGGTGAAGGCCTCTATTAATGCTGAAAACTCATCTTCCATTACCTCTGCCAATGAAAGGATTTCTGCGCGATCGATCATCTCATCGTGGTTCTGAATGGTGAGGGGCTGGCTATCGAGGGTCGTTGCCACGGACTTTTTGTTGAGCCATTCTCTTAAAATTGAATTTAGATTTTCCTGATTAATGGGCTTGGGGATAAAGTCATTCATCCCTGATGCGAGACATTCTTCTCGGTCACTTTTCATGGCATTTGCTGTTAAAGCAATTATCGGGATCTGTTGATATGGCTTGTCGCTCTTGCGTATGATTCGCGTGGTTTCATAGCCATCTAATTCTGGCATTTGACAGTCCATTAGAATCAGATCATATGGAGCGCTATTGAGACGCTCAAGTACTCTGGTGCCGTTATCGACTATGTCATAGTCAATTTTTAATGACTTAATCATTAATGAAATGACTTTCTGGTTGATTTCATTATCCTCCGCGATCAGGATTTTCCCTGCGGGCATTATACTGGTGTCGCCTGTATGGAGTTCTTTTGCTGGTATGTTGCTGATTATGCTGTGGTCGGAAGGTGGCAGTTCCAGGGTTAACCAAAATACAGAGCCTTTTTCATATTCACTATCGACACCAATTTCTCCACCCATCAATTCGACAAGCTGTTTGCATATTGAAAGCCCAAGCCCTGTCCCGCCGTGTTGACGGGCGATAGTGGCATCGCTCTGTGAAAAAGGATTAAACAGGCGCCCGATATGTTCAGGGCGGATACCAATGCCGTCATCCTCAACGGACACGCGGAGTCCTTTATCTTTATGCGGATCAACTGTAATTTTTACTGTGCCGTTAGTTGTAAACTTTATGGCATTGCCAACCAGGTTAAGTATCACCTGTCGAATGCGACCTGAGTCACCGACAACATTGCTAGCCACCTGTTCGTTAATCAATAGTTCAATAGTGGTATCTTTGATTGCCGCTTGTGGCTTTAATAGTTCGACGGCATCTTTAAGTAAAGAGGCAATGTTAAAGGGTGCTGGATCGAGTTCAAGTTGTCCCGCTTCTACTTTGGAAATATCGAGGATATCATCGATCAAATGAACCAGTGCCTGTCCAGATTGCAATATTGTGTTGATCAGGCTTTGCTGTTCCTGGTTAAAATTATTTTTCTGTAGTAACTGAGCCATTCCTATTACGCCATTCATGGGTGTTCTGATTTCATGGCTCATGGTGGCAAGGAAAATGCTTTTTTCAGTGGCTATTTGTTCTGCGCGGTTTTTTGCTATTTCTAACTCTTCAGTCCGTTCATGGATTAATGTCTCGAGATTCTCATTGTGCTTCTTTAGTTCCGTGTGTAGCTCTTTTGATTCAAGGCCGCTCGCGCAGTTCATTAATACGACCGATAGTAATGAGAGAACCCCTTCGTCAACTTGAGCATCCGGTGAGAGATGCGCGATAAACATGCCAATAATTCGAGAGCGTGTGGCAATCGCGTGTAAAACATAGCTGTTAACACCCTCATCATCATGCTTTACCACCGCGCGATTCTGGTTTAATGCCCACGAAAAATAGCCATCTTCAATCCAGTTGTCTATTAGCGCGTTAAAGTGACTATGCGAGGCTTCTGGGTATGAGGCGTAAATCTCAAATTCAGAATCTTCATTCGCCAGTAAAAAAGCATGTGACTGTAATGCGCATAGCTTACAGATACGGATACTGGCGGCCTCAAAGATATCTGCTGTTGTAATCGGCCCGGTGGTGTTCGTTAATACATCATCGGGTATCGCGACTTCATTCAGGCCGTCAATTAAGCGTATATAAGATGAAGAGAGTGCTGACTCGGGAGACTCATATTCATTATCAATGTTTGGCTGATCGTTGTTCATATTTATTCGCTCAATACAAACTCAACGGCAACGGCATATTGCTTGTCGAGTTCGTCAGTGATCAGTTCGATACTGCCATCTTCCAGTCCGAGTACTTTCCAGGCCTTATCAGAGAGCGGTGGAATGAGCTTTTCGCCACTGCTGCCTGTTATTAATGCATTGGATATGATGTCGCTGACATGTACGGTGGCGGTCTCAATAATGTATTCTTTCGCACGCTCTGGTGCGTGATGGTAGGTGGTGGTTTCGATTAAGCGGGTTGGTAGTTTCCACTCTTTGAGTAGTAGGCCACCCAATAATGCGTGGTCAAAACCAAAAAATTCTTTTTCTGATTTATATAGTAATTCTTTGCTGTCGGCACATTTACCAATTAGCTGGCCCATTTCAGTCGGCTTTGCTTTGTAAAGTACCAGCCGCCCAATATCATGTAGTAAGCCAGAAACAAAGGAGGTTTCGACATTTGTTTCTCGCCTTAATGTTGAAATGACTCGCGAGGTGACGCCGCATGCAATGCTATGGCGCCAAAATGATTTCATATCGATGAGCGCTTCAGGGATATCTTTAAACACACCGACGATTGAACTGGCAAGGACGATATCTCTTAGCTGGCGCGTGCCAATCACGGTAACGGCTTGTGAAACGGTAGTCACCTTGCCTGGAAAACTAAAAAATGAACTGTTTGCCAGGCGTAAAATGCGTGCGGTTAGCGCAGTATCTTCGCTTAATATGTCAGCGAGGTATTTGCTTGAGGATTTCGGGTTACCCACCGCCATCTCTATTTTCATATAGATTTCGGGCAGTGATGCAACCTGCGTAATACCGCTAACGAGGCGTTGAGGACTGGGTTGACTCATATTTCGGCGGCGAGCACTTTAATATGGCGCTGGATCCATAGCGCTTTCAACTCCTTGATAAATTGATGGTCTGGGTCGGTGTGTCTAAACTGATTTTCAGCAGCCTGCTGTGCTACTGCATCTAGCTCTGGGTGAGCGTTTATTACTGTCTGTAGTGATGTCGTCGTATCATCACCCTCAATCTCAATGTGCGTGATGCCCCATGTTTTGAATATTTTTAAATGCTTTTCAGTTAACTCTACGCCTGCTTTTAGGAGCGCCCGTCCGCCGCGATCTTTGACGTCGGATGAGAGGATCATTCCCGCCTCTATATCATTTGTAGTTATTTTTGACATGACCTAAGCTAGACTGAATGCCTTTTTATTATAATTAACCCCGCCTGTTAAGGCGCATTAAAAATCATTTTTTTGTATGGCTATTAATGACACTATTATGTCGGTAGGTTAGGATAAATATTTAATAAATAATACTATAATACTTTTATATATTAGAGGGATGAGGCTTCTCATTGGGCGCAGTATCAGATTATTTTTCATTGATAATGTTGTCTTAAAAGTCGCTAATATCTTCAATCATTCAACCCAGATTTTCTTAAAGTAATCAATGTTAGCAATCCTCTACCAGGATGAATATCTTGTCGCTATCAATAAGCCAGCGGGGCTCTTGGTTCATCGCTCAATGATCGATCGACATGAAACGCAATTTGCATTGCAGATGGTCAGGGATCAGATTGGACAGCGCGTTTACCCCTTTCATCGCCTGGATAAACCTACCTCGGGGGTGCTGGTATTCGCACTCGATTCCAATATTGCCCGCCAGATGACGGAGGCTTTTTCCGCAAGGGCGATGGAAAAAGACTACCTGGCGATTGTGCGCGGGTATACGGAAGAGCAGGCGTTGATTGATTACGCGCTTAAAGAGCAGCTGGATAAGATGACGGATCGGCGGGCGACTCAAAATAAAGAAGCCCAGTCTGCGATCACCGAGTATCAACGTCTGGCAACCGTTGAATTACCACATGCCGTAGGGCGATATCCGGCTGCGCGTTACTCATTCATCAAGGTACGCCCGAAAACGGGTCGCAAACATCAGATCCGCCGCCACATGAAACATATTTTTCACCCGATAGTGGGCGATACCACTCACGGTGATGGCAAACATAATCAACTGTTTCGCGATGCCTTTGATTGCCAGCGCCTGCTGCTGCACGCCAGCGGCCTCAGTTTCTTCCACCCAGTGAATGGTAAGTCTATATCGATTGATGCGCCGTTGGATGAGCCGTTTTCACGTGTCGCTGATCTATTCAAGTAAAGCCAGCAATCAATACCGCTGATATAACAAGTTGTACAACAATTTTTTATGCACAGAAAAAATTGAGTTTATTGCCATCCAGATCTCGAAAATAACCGCTATAGTAGCCACCCTCTCTCACCCCCGGTGCACCTTCATCGGTACCACCAAGCGCGAGTGCTTTGGCATGTAGCATATCCACCGTGGCGTGGTCTGGCGCATGCAGCGCAATCATCACGCCATTGCCAACCGTTGCGGTATTTCCATCATAAGGTTTAATCACAGAAAACATCGGCGCGCCGTCTGTCACGCCCCAGGCGACAAAGGTCTCATAATCATAGACGCGTTTTGCCCCCAGCCCGTCGAGCAGCTTGTCGTAATAGTCAGCGGCCTTTTTCAGGTCATTAGTGCCCAGGGTGATGTAAGCAATCATGTTAATGCTCCTTATGTAGTGATTAAAAAAAGTCCGACCGTTATTTGTTCACTACATACTTCAGCAACTCAACCACCTGCTCAGGTGATTGCGCCCACGCCATCGCAGCGCCATCCACCTCTTTTAACGGGTGAATAATTTTTTCATCATGTAACGTGATATAGGGCTTGCCGAGCGCAGCGCAAAATCCTGCGTCAAATGCAGCGTTCCACTGTTTATACTGATCACCAAAACGTACCACTACAATATCTGCCATTTCAATTAGAGACTTGGTGCGGATCGCATTCACCTTTGCTGATTTATGGTCACGCCAGAAATTATTATTATCTTTACCGAGGCAATCACCGGCCGCATCACTGGCATCGTGGTCCGTTACTGCTGATGTGAACTGAATCGGCAAACCCGCCTGCTCCGCACCTTTTATAATCTGCTCACGCCAGTCGCTGTGAATTTCACCCGAAAGGTAGACTGTCCAACTCATTTAATATTCCCCAGAATTTATTAATACATCAATACAAACAGTGTCGAATTGACTTACCTCATTAAACCAATAGCACCTAGTAAAACAGATAACAGGCCAAAGACAAGCAGGATATAAGCCTGTGATAAAAATATATTCATACCATGCTCATAATCCTTAGTTCCCAAATCATTATGTACCTCTGGATACAAAGGCTCATTCTCGATAAAGGGGCCATGCTCATATATTTTCATGGCGGTTTCGATTCGCACAATAAGCCTGGCCACTGCGCAGAACTCTTGATACCTGGCACGGACGCCATACACTGCCACGCCAGTAATGATGATTATTGATAAAATCAGCATGAGTACCTGTGGGGTTTCTAATTTCTCACTACTCGCGATTAACCAGCCATCAATCACCACGAGCGTGCTGACAGCGCCCGCCGTAATTTTAGACATTCTTTCTCGAAGAATATGAGCGGTTGACTGCTGCTGTGTATAGAGTGTGTTTAACGCTTCTGATTTAAAAGCTTCCAATGTCTTTTCCTTGGACTAATTTCTCGTTATTTGTAAAAATACGCGAATTTACGGCGCCAAATTGTACTGGTAGTTAAATTTCATGTTCACAATATTTTGTTGCATTTATAAATTCTTCTTCATTTAGTTTTTCTTTGATTTCTGAAAAATCTTTATAATATGTGCCATGTAATTCATATGTCTAGATTACCCGCTCATTCAAGGCTTTATTTAAACTACTAAAACCAAATCCATCAAGTAGTACTAATTCATTTTTCATTTTTAATAATGACTCATCTGTTTCATTACTATACTTTGAGTACTATCAACAAGCTCTTTCGAAAATAAGGAATTATCTTTAGACTGGCGGATATAACACATTAATTTTTGATTAGAATTCTGCCAGTTCAACAATGCATTCAGGTATTTTTCCTTAATCAATATTTTTCTAGTTTCGACACTTTCATAAATTGTGAACAAAATTATTATTAAAGTTAATAATATTGAAATATATTTTAAGGGTTCTGAAATGATTTTATCCATACAACTCTCTATAAGATTAACGTTCCGGTCGCTACTAACGCTGTCCGAAGATCAGTAGCATCTAGCCACCTATCTGCCAGTCAAATAAGCTGTAGATGATCAGATCACCAAAGCCCCAAAGAAAGGTCCCCGTGATAAGCAGTGATACCTCAAGTACGCCCATCGATAATTTTAACTCCTGCTCAAGCATTGTGGCCTGCGCCTGAAATGTATTCTCAATATCGGCAAGCTCTTTATCGATGGCTTCCTGATCCATTTTATTTGCGCGCTGACGACGTCTGGCGCGTACCAGTGCTGCACGTCGGCGTATGTGAAGGCGGCTCATCAGCACTCGCTCCTGAATGATACTACCCAGGCTCGACCAGATGCCTAGAATAACCACCAGGCAACCCGCTCTGGATAACCACTCGTTCATCATAAATTGAATGTGTGAAAGATAGAGGCCCAGTATGATAACCAGCAATGCCACTAACCAGAGTATCGTTTGATGTTTACGTGTATGCCTCATGCTAGACGTGTGCCATATTTAATCGAATACAATACATAACGCCGCATCGTATTTATCTTTGCCAATTTATGATCACGCCAGCAGTTATTTGTCTCGCTACCAATAAAGTCACCCGCGGCATCACTGGCGTCGTGATCTGTGACGGCAGAGGTAAACTGAATCGGCAGGCATGTCTCTTCGCCGCTTTTAATAATCTGCTCGCGCCAGTCTGTGTGGATTTCACCCGAGAGGGAAATGGTCCAGCTCATTTCATATACTCTAAAATATTTATCGATTAACTATTAAATTCAAGCGACTGAAGCCGTTCTTTCACTTCATCCCAGGCTGGTTCGCTGCCGGCTTCCCATGTGATGCTTTTAGTCTGCCCTACTTTATTTATTTTTCTCATCGCCTCAAGGTGATGGCCATTATTCCTGAATGCCATCATTGCTTCACGTGACTGCCAACCGGAGAGTGTGCGCAGTCCTTTTGTTTTTATAAAAAGTAAACCATCAACTTCTGCGAGTTGTTTCTTTGTTAGGCTTACCAGCGGAAAAAACCGTAGGTAGCCGATGAAGGTGGTGTTTGTCTGATAGGAGCAGAGGTTCAGAATAAAGCAATCGCTGTTATTCCTGCGAGTGTTATTCGGCGGGGACTACCCGCGGTTGACGATCATCAGACACCGCGACAAACGTCAACGTGGCTTCAGTTACTTTAATCACGTCGTCATCATCACCGGGGCGGTGGCGTTCGGCAAAGACTTCAACATAAACAGTGATTGAGGTGCGGCCCACTTTAACCACCTCGGCATAACAACTAATCAGGTCGCCGACAAAAACGGGTTTGTGGAACTGGAATTCGTTAACAGCAACGGTGGCGACACGTCCCTTTGCGCGACGATAGGCAGCGATGCTGCCAGCGATATCGACCTGCGACATGATCCAGCCACCAAAGATATCCCCCGCGGCATTGGTGTCTGCCGGGCGTGCCGCCATGCGTGTGGTGGGTTGTTTGTTTAATGGTAGTTGTTCGTTCGATTTTGAATTCATTAGTGTCCCTCGTAAATACGTGTCACATCATCTGCCTGAATATCGAGAATCTTGTTGCGCTTTAATTTGAGTGTTGGTGTCTGCATTTCATTTTCGACTGACCACGGCTCTAGTTGCGCTGAAATGCGGCGTACTTGTGCATAACCAGGAAAGTCTTTGAGCATGGTTGCTACACGTTTTATCAGTGCCTTTTCAACAGAGGCAGCGCGTAGCGATGCCGGGTCATCGTTTGCAACATTGTGTTGTTTGGCAAATTTCTCCCACTGCTGCGGGTCAAGCACTAACAGTGCTGCGAGATAGGGGCGACCTTCGCCAATAATCATTACCTGTTCAAACAGTGGGTCTTGCGCAACAGCGAGTTCCATATCTGATGGTGGTACCTTCTCACCATTTGAAAGCACAATAATATCTTTCAGGCGCCCGGTAATATAGAGCATGCCTTTGCGAATTTCTGCTTTATCGCCGGTATGAAACCAGCCCTCTTTAATGACCTCATCTGTTCCTTGCTGGTTATGCCAATAACCGTGCATCACACCGGGGCTGCGAATAGTCAACTCCCCTGCCTCCGTGATCCTGGCTTCGACATCCTGCAGTAGTGGCCCAACGCTGAGTGGGTCATTTTTCTCGATGCGATTACAGCTGATTACCGGGCTAGTTTCAGTTAAGCCATATCCCTGTATCATGGGTAGTCCGAGGCCGATAAACATCTTTGAGACACCATCGGAAAGTGGTGCGCCACCACACACAGTGACACGAATACGCCCGCCCAATTTTGCCATCACCTTATCGGCGACCAGTTTCTTTAATAGTGGCTGCAGTAGAAACATTGGCTTCCACTCAGTGCGTTTCTGTTCATAATTAAAATAGTCCCACCCCACCTGCATTGCAGTACGAAATAGTTTCTGTGCCAGTGGTGGGCGCTGTTCGAGTTGAGCAAGCACTTTGCACTGCACACGTTCAAAGATACGTGGCACTGAAATTAATACGGTGGGCTTTATGATTTCAAGGTCTTCTGCCAGCAATGTGATCGAACGTGAATAGGCTACTGTGGCGCCACACATCATTGGTAGATAGTAACCAGCAGTGCGTTCAAACATGTGGGATAGTGGTAAAAAAGAAAGAAACAGATCGTCCTGATTGATTGCAACGACTTTTAATCCTGCGTGTGCATTCCATAAAATATTATGGTGACTCAGCATAACGCCTTTGGGGCGTCCTGAGGTGCCGGAAGTATAGACGATGGTGGCCAATGAGTTGCTATCGACATCAACTGTTTCCAGTGTTTCGCCACTGGTCATGACGTCACTGGGAAGCCATGCCTCTTTTGCGCGTATCAATGGATGGGTTTTTTCGTTGATGGAAGGGTGCAGGCTTATCACACGCTTTAAACCTTTTGCTTCGTCGATGACGGATGAGAACTGATGCCATTGTTCTCGTCCTTCAAGCAGTAGTACCTTTGAGTCGGTCTCCTGTAAAATATAAAGCACATTATCAGGCCGATCATTAACGTAGAGTGGCACCACAACCAGCCCCAGTCCCAGTGCTGCTTGCTCGAACGCGACCCATTGAACACTGTTGCGTAGCATGATGGCGACGCGGTCGCCGGGTTGCAGCCCTTCACTTTTTAATGCGATCTGCCACTTGATCACGCGACGCCCTAGTCCGCGCCAGGTTAACTTAGCCCAGCGATTTTCATGATTGATATAGTAGCGATAAGCGATATTTTCAGGGCTGCGTTTAATGCGCTCACGTAACAGGCCAGTCAATGTGCCGGCCTGTTCAGGGGTGATGATCTGTGAAGTTGTGTTTGTCATAGAGTTCACTGTAGACAAGAATTAATAAACTATAAAGCGAACGTTACGCTGACCTCTTCGAAGAGTGCAGCAGCGTAACGCCATCTGTTCCGTTACCTAAATCAGGTAAAGCGAAAAGGGTTACAAGCTCCCCCATGCTGCATCAGGTTCAAAGCGGCCATCATACTTCTGGCTTAAATCATCAATCTTACTTTTCATCGCTTGATTACCGCTAGCATGAATGTGGTGCATTGGCCCGCCACGGAACGGCGCAAAGCCGGTGCCAAAGATGACGCCAGCATCAAGCAGGTCAGCACTTTCAACGACCCCTTCGCGGAGGCATGCCATCGATTCATTTAACATGCGGAACATCATGCGGTCAGTCAGGTCGGCCGGCATGCTTGTCCCTTCCAGCTTCGCTTTCTCTGGTTTTCCTTTGCTATAACTATAGAACCCTTTGCCGCTCTTGCGGCCAAGGTCGCCTGCGCTGACCATTGAACGCAATTTGGCTGGCACTTCGACATCGAGGCTTTGTGCCAGTGTTTCAGCGACTGCCAGACAGATATCAAGCCCCACAGTATCGGCGAGTTCAATCGGTCCCATCGGCATGCCGAAGTCAGTGGCCGCTTTATCGATCAACTCTGGGCGTACGCCTTCGCTCTCTAATACGACGGCTTCTAACAAGTAGGGCATCAGGATACGATTAACCAGAAATCCCGGACTGCTTTTAACCGGTAGTGGCAGACGATCAATCTGGCGTGCAAAGGCAGCGGCCTGGTTGGCAATCGATTGGCTGGTCTGTTCACCTTTTACAATCTCCACCAGTTGCATCTGTGCCACGGGGTTAAAGAAGTGCAGGCCGACCAGACGTTTAGGGTCTTCCAGTGCTTCGCTTAACACTTCCAGTGGAATGCTGGAGGTGTTGGTGGTGAGTAGCGCTGTCGGTTTCATGCGTGGTTCAAGCGAACGGTAAAGGTTCTGCTTCGCCTCTGCATTTTCAAAGATCGCCTCAATAATGACATCGGCGCGTTCCACACCAAGCCCTTTTACATCGGGCATCAGTCGATCCATCGCCGCCTGTATCAGGCGTGGTTGACGCAGTTTCTTTTTAAACAGCGCATGGGCACGCTTTATTGCGGGTGCAATGCGTTCGGGTGATTGATCCTGCAACGTCACATGTAAGCCCCTTAAGGCGCACCACGCGGCAATATCGCCACCCATCACACCGGCACCAACGACGTGTACACGGTCCGCGTGAAATTTATTTTTACGTCCCAGCGCCTTCATCTCTTCCTGCAGAAAGAAGACACGAATCAGGTTCTGTGCGGTATCACCCACTACCAGATTGGCAACCGAGAGCGCCTCTTCGGCATACATCTTATTGGGGTTATCGAAGTGTTTGCACCACAGGTCAATCATTGCATAGGGTGCCGGATAGTGATCGGGATTAGCCTTTTTGGCGACGCTACGCTTGAGGTACTTCGCCAGCAGTGGCCGTACTAATGGATGATTAGACAGGCGCGCCAAACGACCCGGGCGGTGAGCCGCAGGTGCCTCGGCAATGATCATCTTTGCTGCGCGTAACAGCTGTCGTTCAGGAACCGCGTAATCGATCAAGCCAACCTTCTGTGCTGCACGTGCGCTGAGTGCGCGGCCGCTTAGCATCATATCCATTGCAGTGGGTGCGCCGACAAGACGTGGCGCACGCACGGTGCCGCCAAAGCCGGGGTGGATGCCGAGTCGAACCTCAGGCAGGCCAAGTCGGGTCCTGGGATCTTCATCCGCGATGCGATAGCGTGTTGCCAACGCCAGCTCCATGCCGCCACCCAAGCAGAAACCACTAATTAGACTAACCGTTGGAAATGGAAATGATTCCAGTCGATTCAGTACTGTGTGCATGCCACGCATAAACTCTGCGGCCTGTTCCACACTCTCCATGCTGGTAAAGCCTTTGATGTCGGCGCCAGCGATAAAGCCACTTTTTTTATCAGAGAGAATGACTAAACCCTTTGGTGGGCTCGATTCAATATCGCGCAGATGGGCATCAAACTCAGCAATCGTCTCAACCGAGAGTACGTTGGTGCTGGTTTCTGCCATATCAAAGTGCAACCATGCAATGCCATCGGCATCGCGTTCAGTTCGCCAGTGTTTATTCTCTGCCATAGCCAATTTATCCTTTTTCGCCATTAACATCTCGGGTCACTAACATTGCGCCGCCCTGACCACCGCCAATACAGAGACTGGCCATGCCGTGTTGTGCATTGTTACGTTCCAGAATGTTCAAAATGTGCAATACAATACGGGCACCACTGGCTCCGACGGGATGGCCAAGGCTAACACCGCCGCCATCGACGTTAAGTCGTGCTCGATCAATCTTGCCAAGCGCTTCTTTCAGGCCGAGTTCGTTTTTGCAGTAATCTTCATCTTGCCACGCCTCAACGCAGGCGAGCACCTGGGTGGCAAAGGCTTCGTTGACCTCCCAGTAATCGACGTCACTGACTGCCATCTTCTGGCGTTTAAGGATCGGTGCCATTGCATGTGCGGGGCCCAGTCCCATTTGCGCGGGATCAAGTCCGGCCCATTCGCTGTCGACAATGCGTCCCATCACTTTCAGGTCATATTTCTCGACCGCATATTCACTGGCCAGCAGTAACATTGCCGCACCATCGGTCACCTGCGCACTGTTACCGGCGGTGACTTTACCAAACTTACGATCAAACACCGGGCGTAATTTGCCAAGTTTATCGACAGAGCTATCGGCGCGCACACCATCATCCTGTTGGTAGCTTTTGCCGCGACTGTCGTAAACGGCCTCAATTTCATCATTCAGGTAGCCACCCTCTTGCGCAGCAGCCAATCGTTTATGGCTATCGACGGCAAAGGCGTCCATCGTTTCACGGCTGATACCGAAACGGTAAGCGAGGTTCTCTGCGGTTTGCCCCATCGAAAGGCCAATCACCGGATCACTCAGGCCGCGCAATAGACCGATGATCGGTTTCAGATGACCACCGCGTAGCTTGCCTAATGTCTTTATCTTTTGACCAAGTTTTTTCGCGCCGGCCCATTCACCCAGCCAGCCGACCATGGTGTCATTTAATAACACCGGTGCATGGCTCATCGCTTCTGTGCCACCGGCGAGTACCAGGTCAGAACGGCCCGCTTGAATGTTATGGTAGGCGCAGTCGAGGGCTTGCAGGCCAGAGGCGCAGTTACGTTGCACCGTCCATGCGGGGAGGTGCTCATCACAACCTAAGCGCAGCGCGATGATGCGGGCGATGTTGACCTCATCTGGGGTGGGCATCACACAACCGACGATCACCTCGTCCAGTGCCGATACCTCAAACGGTTGGCGTGCCAGCAGCGGTCGCGATGCGGCCACGGCCAGATCTGATGCGAGGAAAGGGCCCGGAGCACCCTTCACTTTTAAAAACGGGGTACGGCTACCATCAACAATATATACCGCGCCGCCAGCCTTTTTCTTTTTACGTGTCGCCATCTATGCGTCCTCTATGCTTTATATTAGCGCTGCTTCCAATAGTCCTGCGGAAAATCATCTACTTTAATGACTTCGCTTCTTGCTGAAATGGCATTGCGGACTAACACCGCCTCTTTTTCATCGATTACGCCGTGTTGAATCGCGGCCTGCAGCATCGCCTCATCCAGCATGCCAGTTGGCAGTCCACCCTTACGTTGGGCTTTTTGAATCTTTTTCTCGACCGGCTCAGCCAGGATCACTTTCACCAGGCCATCTTCAAGCCGCCCCATCGCTTCATTGGTATCACTGGTGGTGAAAACCCCGCGGGTGAGGCGATCACGCGCCTCGGATGGTTCGAGAATGATGCCGGCTACTTTATGCCCCAGGCGATCATCCGGCCCGGCATAAGGTTTGCCGAGTGGGAAGATCAGAATGCGTAGACAGCGCGCGACCATGCGATCTGGGAAATTAGCCAGCAGTTCATGCAGGCGTTTCTGAATAATGTACAGCGACTCCTGGCAGGACCACTCCAGCAGCGGCCAATCTTCATCCGGGCTTTGTTGGTCTTCGAACCGTTTGAGCGCTGCCGAGCCGAGATAGAGGTGGCTCAATACATCAGCCAGACGTCCCGATAGTTTTTCTTTGCGTTTTAACTCGCCGCCCAATACCAGCATTGAAATGTCAGAGACCAGCGCAAAGGCCGCACTCATGCGGGTGAATTGTCGATAATATTTTTTGGCGCGCATGTCGCCCGGTACCCGTACAAAACGTGCGCCGGTGATACCGAGATAAAATGCACGAGCCACGTTGCTGATGGTAAAGCCGATGTGGCCAAAAAATGCACGATCAAAATCAGTTGCACCACGTTTGCTATCGCTATCACCGACTGCCCGCATCTCTTTTAATACATAAGGGTGACAACGTACCGCGCCCTGGCCAAAGGTAATCAACGAGCGGGTTAAAATATTAGCTCCTTCAACAGTAATGCTAATCGGTACTGCTTGATAGATTCGTCCAATCAAATTCCGTGGCCCCATACAGATACCAGAGCCGCCCTGCACATCCATCGCATCATTGATAACGGAGCGCATCCGTTCGGTTAGATTGTATTTAACAATCGCTGAGGCGACGGATGGCTTTTCACCAAGATCGACCGCACTGGCAGTGATGGTGCGTGCGGCGTCCATCATGTAGGTATTACCGGCGATACGAGTCAGCGCCTCTTCAACCCCTTCAAATTTTCCAATCGGTGTCTTGAACTGTTTGCGGATGCGCGCATAAGCGCCGGTGGCACGGCTTGCCAGTTTACCGCCGCCAGTGCTCAGTGCGGGCAGTGAAATCGAGCGGCCGGCTGCAAGGCTCTCCATCAACATACGCCAGCCGTTACCGACGCCGCTTTTATCACCGATCACCCATTCCATTGGAATGAAAACATCTTTACCCCAGTTTGGGCCGTTCTGAAACATAATGTTAAGTGGTGCGTGACGTGTGCCAATTGAAACGCCGGGAGTGTCGGTAGGAATCAATGCCAAGGTAATACCGAGCTCTTCTTTATCACCCAGTAGTTGATCAGGGTCTTGCAGCTTAAAGGCGAGTCCCAGAACGGTCGCCACGGGCCCCAGCGTAATATAGCGTTTGGCCCAGTTAAGGCGGATGCCGACAATCTCTTTGCCTTCGAACATCCCTTTTTCAACAATCCCAAGGTCCGGCATGCTGCTGGCGTCGCTACCGGCATCTGGCCCGGTCAGTGCAAAGCAGGGCACCTCTTCACCGCGCGCAAGGCGTGGCAGGTAGTGATCTTTCTGTGCTTCAGTGCCGTAGTGCAGTAACAGTTCTGCGGGGCCCAGTGAATTGGGCACCATCACGGTGACCGCCGCAGTGGTGCTGCGGCTAGAGATCTTCATCACCACCGCCGAGTGCGCCAGCGCTGAAAACTCAAGGCCGCCATATTTCTTTGGAATGATCATGCCAAAGAAACCTTTATCCTTTATAAACTGCCACACTTCTGGCGGCAGGTCATGCAGCTCTTCGGTGACTTGCCAGTCGCTGACCATATGGCACAGGTCATCAACCGGGCCATCAAGAAAGGCGCGCTCTTCGGCGGTCAGACGTGGTGCCGGAAATGACAGCAGGCGCTGCCAGTTGGGGCGACCACTAAACAGCTCGCCATCCCACCAGACCGAACCGGCCTCGAGTGCTTCACGTTCGGTTTGAGACATCGATGGTAGCGCTTTACGAAAAGCGCGCAGAATATGGTTGCTGATTAACGGCTTGCGGAGTGCCGGTATATTAAGTGGAACCGCAATCAGTAAAAAAGTGCCCCAGACGAGATAGAATGACGCGCCGCTTGGAATAAAAAATGTACTCCAGCAGATCAAAAAGATCAGCACGAGTAGTGTCGATAAAATGAGCGGTATGCGTTGATACGCAGCGGTACCGACTACAACAGCAAATCCTGTAAACCAGGCAAGCATTTCCATGTTCTCGTCCCTTTTGAGTCTAGTGTTCCGCAGTTTGGTTATATAACACAATAGTTGCTATATTTTTAGTTTTAAAGCATTTTGTATTAATAAGACGTGCATTTTTCCTATCGGCGGGGCAGTGCTTTTCTAAAACATGAGCGCTTAAGCTTTTTTAGCGGCCGATATTGTTGTGATAGTCGTATCCCCTTTTTGCCTAATTAAAATCAGTTACCATGAATAAAAAAATTGCCACCTGGAATGTGAACTCACTTCGTGTGCGTCTGCCGCAACTGCTCGAATGGCTGGAAAATGTGCAGCCGGATATCGTGGCGTTGCAGGAAACGAAGGTGCAGGACAACGACTTTCCGGCGGATGCGCTGGAAGTGGCGGGCTATAAAGTGATTTATAGTGGGCAAAAGAGCTACAACGGGATGGCGATCATCTCGCGTCATCTGGATGCCGAGGAGATCGTCACCGACATCCCCGGGCTTGATGATCCGCAACGGCGCATGCTTGCCGCCACTTATAATGGGCTGCGTGTGATTAATCTCTATGTGCCTAATGGACAGAGTCTCGGTAGTGATAAATTCCATTACAAATTAGAGTGGCTTGAGCAGGTACGGCTCTATATAGAATCACAACTGCAGCAATATCCGCGTCTGGTGGTAGTTGGTGATTTCAATATTGCGCCTGATGAACGTGATGTTTGTGACCCTGATAAATGGCACGATAAAATCCTCTGTAGTGATCTAGAGCGAGAGATGCTGCAACAGGTCAAGGCCTGCGGACTGCAAGATAGCTTCCGCCTTTTTGATCAAGCCGATGGCTGTTTTAGCTGGTGGGACTATCGAGCAAACGCCTTTCCACGCAACCTGGGGCTGCGCATCGATCTGATTCTTGCCAGTGAAGCACTGTGCAAAAATGCCGTATCATGTCATATTGATACTTCGCCACGCGCTCTCGAGCGACCCTCGGATCACGCCCCGGTGATCGCTGAATTTGCAGATTGAGTAAAACACCCATTATGAAATATAAAGACTTACGTGATTTTATCGCGCGCCTTGAACAAGATGGTGAACTGGTTCGCATCAAGGCCGAGGTTGATCCCAATCTTGAAATGACTGAAATCTGTGACCGCACGCTGCGTGCCGCTGGCCCCGCACTGCTATTCGAAAACCCTAAGGGTTATGACGTGCCGGTACTTGGCAACCTTTTCGGCACACCTAAACGCGTTGCAATGGGAATGGGGCAAGACTCGGTCGAAGCGCTGCGCGATGTGGGTAAACTGCTTTCAACGCTTAAGGAACCCGAGCCACCTAAAGGGATGATGGATGCGTGGGAGAAGCTGCCTATCTATAAGCAGGTGCTTAACATGGCTCCGAAATTCGTTAAAAAGGCGGCGTGTCAGCAACATGTGATCGAAGGTGATGATGTCGATCTCTCCAAAATTCCAGTACAGACCTGTTGGCCCGACGATGCGGGGCCATTGATCACCTGGGCGCTGGTCGTCACTAAAGGGCCAGAAAAAGAGCGCCAGAACATCGGTATCTACCGTCAGCAGGTGATCGGTAAAAACAAGGTGATTATGCGCTGGCTATCACACCGCGGCGGCGCGCTCGATTTCCGTGACTGGCAGCAAAAACACCCCGGTGAGCGTTTTCCGGTGGCAGTTGCACTCGGTGCTGACCCGGCGACGATCCTTGCTGCCGTGACACCGGTGCCGGATACGCTGTCGGAATTTGCCTTCGCCGGTCTGCTGCGCGGCTCAAAGACAGAAGTCGCGCGCTGTATCGGCAGTGATCTACAGGTGCCGGCCAGTGCCGAATATGTGCTGGAGGGCTATCTTGAGCCGGGTGAAGAGGCCCCCGAAGGGCCGTTTGGTGATCACACTGGCTACTATAATGAGGTCGACACCTTTCCGGTTTTTACCATTGAGCGGATCACCCATCGAACCGATCCGATCTACCACAGCACCTACACCGGTCGTCCACCCGATGAGCCAGCGGTGCTAGGCGTCGCGCTGAATGAGGTCTTTGTGCCGATTTTGCAGAAACAGTTCCCGGAGATCGTTGATTTTTATCTGCCGCCGGAAGGCTGTTCGTATCGCCTCGCCTGTGTCAGCATCAAAAAGCAGTATCCTGGTCATGCGAAGCGAGTGATGCTCGGTATCTGGTCATTTCTGCGCCAGTTTATGTACACCAAGTTTGTGATCGTAACCGATGATGACGTCAACATCCGCGACTGGAAAGATGTGATCTGGGCGATCACCACCCGCATGGACCCTGCGCGTGATACCACCATGATTGAAAACACACCGATCGACTATCTCGATTTTGCCTCACCTGTTTCAGGCCTGGGTTCAAAAATGGGACTGGATGCCACCAACAAATGGCCGGGTGAAACCACGCGCGAATGGGGCGAGCCGATCACGATGGATGATGCGGTTAAGCAGCGTGTCGACGCGATGTGGGATTCGCTTGGCATTCCGGCTACCAAAAAAGGCTAGCACGTGATTTTATCCCGCTGCCATCGCAGTGTTATCTTGCAATTATCACGGTTTTTCGAATAGCGCCATGTTCAAAATGGAATAATTATCTGAATATTGGCCGATAAGCTATTACTCATAACTCATACTTAATAATGAAACTCGACATCAACGGATGAAGTGGTTACAAAAAAACAGTCCAGAATCGCGCGTCGGATTGGTACTTCCGGGAGGTGGCGCACGTGGTGCCTATCAGGTGGGCGTACTCAAGGCAGTGGCGCGCGTGCTGCCCAAAGAGTACGGCGCCACTAGCCCTTTCTCTGTGATCACCGGCACCTCTGCGGGTTCGATCAACGCCACTGCACTGGCAATCCACGCCGACCACTTCCGCCAGGGGGTGATGCGCCTCAGCCATGTGTGGAAAAACTTCGAAGCGGAGCAGGTGTTCCGCACCGATACCCGCGGCATCTTTAAAACCGGTGCCCATTGGCTAACAGCGATGATGCTGGGTGGGCTGGGGAAATATAATCCGCATTCGTTGCTGGATCGGGAGCCGTTGGTTGGGCTGCTGAATCAATACTTTGATTACAGCAAGATTCAGCAGGCGATTGATGCCGGCCATCTGCATGCGCTTGGCATCACTGCCTCTGGTTATAGCTCGGGCCAATCGGTAACCTTTTATCAGGGGGCAGACTCGATTGAACCGTGGTCACGTGAGCGTCGTGTTGGTTGTCCAACGGAGCTTAATATCTCCCATTTGATGGCATCATCGGCGATTCCGCTGTTATTTTCTGCAACCAGGATTAATCGTGAATATTTTGGTGACGGTTCGATGCGCCAGACCGCGCCGCTCAGTTCTGCGCTACACCTGGGTGCCGATCGAGTACTGGTTGTGGGTGTGCAGGAGCCAAAAGCAGTGAAATCTGGTCGGGCAACAGTGACTGACTATCCACCGATGGCGGATATCCTGGGCCATGTGATGAACAGTATTTTTCTTGATGGGCTGGATTCTGATCTGGGACGGATTGAGCGGATAAATAAAACCATCAGTCTGATCCCGACGCGTAAGCTGGAACGGGGCGGTGTGATGTTACGCCCCGTTGAGGTCGTGTGCATTTCACCGAGCCGCGACATCGATGAAATTGCGGCGCGCTATTCACATCTGTTACCGCGTTCATTACGCTTTTTACTGCGTGGTGTGGGCGCATATGGTAGCCATGGCTCAACACTGATTAGTTATCTGCTGTTTGAAAAGGCCTTCTGTCGAGAGTTGATTTCGCTGGGTTATAAAGATGCGATGAATTCAAAAGATGAAATTCTGGATCTATTTAACTCAGAAAAAAGGACTAAGTAGAGGTTGTAAATTTACGTAGTTTGCCGTTAAAAGATTAGAGAGCAGTGTTAAAACGTAAACAGAGTAAGAGATGGAAAACGAACTTGTAATCACTACCGTTAGATTATTGTTAGCGGCCCTCGCCGGCGGATTGATTGGCCTGGAGCGTTCGCATCATGGTCGCCCTGCCGGTTTTCGAACGCACACACTGGTCTGTGTCTCGGCAGCACTGTTGATGGTGCTGGGTGTTTTTCAGTGGGACCTGGTGCTGCATGCTCCGATTGAAACCATTCGTGTCGACCCGACCCGCATGGCGCAGGGTATTATGACCGGCATCGGCTTCCTCGGTGCGGGGGTTATTTTCAAAGAACGCCTCTCGGTTCGCGGTTTGACCACGGCGGCTTCAATCTGGATGACGGCCTCGATCGGGGTCGTCATCGGCATGGGACTTTATTATGCCGGTTTTCTTGCGACGATTATTACTCTCGGTGTGTTGTCGCTCTTTCGCTGGGTTGAACGGGTGATTCCATCGGTACATTATGGTCAGTTAATCGTACGCTTTCCGCGCCATGAGATTATGCCGGAAGATGAGCTGCGGGCATTGATCAGCGAGCACACGGTGAACAGCGCAAAACTGAGTTATCAACTCGATAGAGAAGGCAAAATCTTTCAATATCAGATGACGATTGATGCGATTGATACAAAAAATTTCAGAAAGCTGACCGAAACCCTGACCAGCATGGATAACGTGCTGGAGTTTACATTGGTGCCAACCGGCGACTAAAGCGCGCTTTTTAAGAAGTTTTTTAGGCCATCGATATAGCTTTGCCCGCTTGTGTAAAACCCCTGTGCATGTTCCCCGTTGATTTCCATAAAGGCCTTTGGTTCGTTAGCGACTTCATAGAGTCGTTTACCGTGATGAAAAGGAATCACCCCATCGTCACTGCTATGTACGATTAAGACAGGGCAGTGGGTGTTGGCAACGTTCTCAATAACATTGTATTTAAAGCGGCTCATTAGTTTGGCGGGCACAAAACGAAAGAGTTCTGCCGCCAGCGCGGGTGCCGAGGTAAAAGTGGATTCCAGCACCAACGCCCCCGGTTGGTGACGTGCCGCCTGCGCCGATGCGATCGCGGCCCCTAATGAGCGCCCCAGCACAATCACATCTTCCGATTTGATGCTGCGGTCGCGCAATAGATATTCCCATGCGGCCTCAGCATCATCGTAGGTGCCTTGCTCTGAGGGGCTGCCCTGGCTCTGGCCGTAGCCGCGATAGTCAAAAATAAAGGTCGCCAGCCCCAGGTGGTGAAACATCTCCAATGTGGTAATGCAGTCGGAGATATTGCCCGTGTTACCATGAAAAAAGAGCACCACACGCTCTTTTTCCTGATCGATTGCGGGGCGCGGTACAAACCAGCCATGCAGCATCAGGCCATCAGTTGTTTCAAAATTGATCGATTCAAATGCGAGCCCGTGCTTATCTGGTGTGGTAGCGATTTCTGATGTCGGGTGGTAAATATGGCGCGCCTGCACCAGATAGAGATTCACAATAAACAGTAGGTAGAGTGCTATGGCTACGGCGATGATCAATAAAAAGGTGGTCAATGGCATCTTCCCTGATTAATTACTGCTCACATCATATCTCGCCCCTTTGCAGCTAAACAACCTACGTGGCTCACAAACAGGTATAATCCTCCCATTACGACGACTTTTAAAGACACTTTTTTAGACATTCTGGGTTAACTGATGGCGATTGATTTACATACACGTTTTATGGGCACCATGATTGGCAGCGCGCTGGGCGATGCGATTGGTGAGCGCGCACTTGAGATCACTGATAGAGATGATCTGCTTGAGTTTGTCAATGGCGATAATGAGTTGTGTTATACGGATGACACCGTGATGTCACTCGCCACCGCCGAACTGCTGGTTAACCAGGGGGAGATTGATCAACAGCTGCTGGGTGACAAGTTCCGTAAATACCATAAAGAAGAGCCGTGGCGTAATTACGGCCTGGTGACCTCTGGCGTTTTTAGCATCGTTGAAAACGAGGCGATTGATTACACCGCTGCGGCGCTGCGTCTGTGTGATGGTAGCGGTTCTTTTGGTAACGGGGCTGCGATGCGTGTAGCACCGCTGGGGCTCTATTTCCATCGTTCACCTGAGCTTTATAACATGGCCAAGAAAACAGCCGAGATTACCCATGCCCATCCGGTTGGTATCGATGGTGCAGCGGTGCTTGCCAAAGCGGTCGCGATGTCGCTGCATTTGAATAGTCGACGCCCTTTTGCACCACAGGTTTATGGTGCTCGTCTGGTTGATTTTGCTGAGACCACACGCCTTAAAGAGAAGCTAAAACAGGTATTAAAACTGGTGGCCGCACATGCGAGCGTTGAAGAGGCGGCGCAGGAACTCGGTACTCAGTCAGCGGTTAATGAATCGATGGCCTTTGCATTGTTCTGCTTTCTAAGCCACCCGCACGCCTTTGTTGAGTGCATACTTTGCGCGGTTTCGCAGGGTGGTGACCGCGGTACGATGGGTGCAATGGTGGGTGCGATGGCCGGTGCTTATCTTGGTAGTGAAGCGATTCCAGCACACTGGCAGCGTCGCCTGGAAAATACTCAGCATATTGAAACACTGGCGCGCGAATTGGCGGCGCGTAGTACGCTTTAGCGCTCTCCGGGGCCGGGGGCAGGCTTAAGTGAGAGCGTGCTGCTAAAGATAAGTTTTTTCACTGCCCCCAAACGCCCCCTTCTAAAACTCGAAAAAGCTCTTATTTTGGAGTATATTGCCGATATACTCTATTATTGGAGGCGTTATTAATGGCAACAGCAGCCCAGCACAAAACTCAGCACGACCCAAAACGAGTGGCCAGTGCCGCCTTGCAGGCATTCTTTAACCTGTCCGCTCACTGGAAACTCTCTGTTGCCGAAGAACGCACGCTGCTGGGATCACCGCCTGAATCGACCTTCTATAAATGGAAGGCCGAAAAATCCGCCGCCCGTATGAGCCGGGATGCGCTGGAGCGCATCAGCTACCTGCTCGGCATTTACAAAGACCTGAACATCCTGCTCCCTTCTCCACGCGCCGCAGATGAATGGCTGCGCAAACCAAATGCCGCTCCCGTATTTAACAACCAGAGCGCACTGGAAAGAATGCTCGCTGGCAGCATCGTCGACCTGGCCGACGTGCGACGCTATCTTGATGCACAGCGAGGCCTTTAAGTGAACCATCCGCCAGTCACGGAACTCGACTGGCCACACCAATACCGAATTATTCCTTCCGAATACCCGCCCATCAATTTTTTCGAGCAGCTAGTAGACCCCGAATTGATGGATGAGCTTTATTTTATCGAATCGCTCACCAACGACAGACTGCGTGATGAAGCAGGTGATATTGCACTGGTTCCTGCCGAAGATCGCATCACCGGCCCCGGCGCCTCTCCCGTGATGGCAGCATTTACCCATGCCAGCCCGAACTGTCCCAGCCGTTTTAGCGATGGCAGCCATGGTGTCTACTACGCCAGCAAAACACTTGATACTGCGATTGAAGAAACCAAATACCACCGCGCCCGCTTTCTTGCTTACACCAATGAAGATGCCGGAGAGGTCTCCATGCGGGTTTACATGGGTAACGTCATCAAGCCCATGCATGATGTGCGGGGTGATGGTTACGAGCAACTGCATAATCCAGATGACTGGACAGCGAGCCAGGCCTTTGGACAAGCAATGAAAACGATCAACTCATGGGGCATTGTTTATCGTTCTGTTAGAGATGCCGGCGGGGAATGCATCGCGGCACTGCGGCCACCCGCAGTGAGCATGCCAAAACAAGGGGCGCATCTGTCGTATGTTTGGGATGGGGTTGGGATTACAGATGTCTATAGGAAGACGTTGTTAAAATGAGGGCCTGTGGGTTCAAACGCCAAGTGTATTATTTTTGTGTAATTTTGGTTATTAGCAGACTGTCTTATTGGTAATGATGGATTTCGACATTGTTGTCATTCCAATAAGAGCAGATCAACTTCTGAAATGTCGCGGTAGCGGGCCTTGACGCTCTGAAGGCGAACTAACACTTTCGGCCAGTTGCGGTCCTTTTAGAGACAAGCCTGGAGCGACTGCTCCATAGACATAGCTGCCCTTCAAAGGTAAAGTTGATATATGCTATTGCTAATCCAGAGCGGACATTCTAGCGCCTAGTTACGCTAGAAAACGGAGATGTGGCACATCCCAACATACGGCTCCCTATTTGCTTAAATGGTTATCGGAGCAGGGCTAGATCAATTACTTATAAAACAATGAAATAGGAGGTTTTATTTGCTATGCAGGCAGAGAGGCTCCGTATAGTGACTGCTAGGCAAGGAGAATAAGTGTCGATCCACGAGTTAGGCTTACTAGAGAATGCTTTAGATAGTTTGGCAGAAGCCTTATCAAAGTTTGAGGAGGGTGATGGCGGCGATCATAAAGCATACAAATTTGCAGTCTTGCACATGGCTCATTTTATTGAGTTGATCTTTAAGCATCATATCGCATCAAAGCACCCGCTGCTTATTTACAAAGATCCATTTTCAAAGAAGCTTGATAGAAACAAAACTATAGGGACCTGGGAGTGCATTAACTTCATAAATAATGAGGATGCAGATACAGTACCTCAAGATTTAAGGAAAAATCTTGAGTGGATTAAAAAGCTTAGAAACGAAATTGAGCACCACAAGTTCACAATGGATGTCGTTCAAGTTCGAAACACCATGGGGCGCCTATTTCGCTCGGTAATGGAGTTCTTGAAAGAGCACTCGGACTTAGATGTTGAAGATCATATCCCGCATCATACGAAGGAAACCTTTAAACTTCTATCCGACGAATACGAGTTATCAATTTCATCTGCTATAAAAGAAGCTGACGAGATTGAAAAGGAAAACCCAATAGATCATTCATCGGACCCTGACGCTGATCCGGTTCGTCTCGATTGCCCAGAGTGTGGTCATTTCACTCTAGTAATAAATAATGATTCAAGTACTGACTATCGTTGTACGTTCTGCGAAAATGAAGAAAGCGATGAGTTGCCAGGTACTTGCGATATTTGTGGAGTGCATACAACACAAGAAGAATTAGACTATTGGCCATTGGATGATGGCAGGTTTGAAGCTAGGTGTTATTACTGCTCAGGGAGATATCATGCAGATAAAGATGATTAATCAATGCCTAACATGCATAGAGTCCGACATTATTTGTCACTGCGTGACAGACAATTCGGTTCATGCATAAACGCTATGCGCAATAGTCGAAGGTAAGCTAACAGTTCGATAGGATTATTTGTGGAAAGTAACACCAATAGTGATGATACTGAAATGCCTTCTAACCTAAGAGATAGGGTTAACTTTCTTCACGATTCAAACAAGGGGGTAATTTGGGTAATTTCAACATTAATAGTTATTTTTTTAGGTGGCGGTGTAGTCTACAAAATGCTCCCCCTTGCTCCGGAGGAAATTAAGACAAGACCTGCCATAGGTGGTAATAACAGCACTATTGTAATAAATCAGATACATCCAATAGCTACTAACACTTTTAAAATTATCACTCCGGTAGAAACTAGCGAGGAAATCAATTCTATTTCAAAAGAAGATATAGGTACGACGATGGCAAACACTGAAATAGGTGAATACCAGGAAGTCTCACAGGTATCGCATCCTTCGGCACCTAGTACGATTCAAGATATCCCTTTAAAACGAAAGCCTGACGGAAATATTTTATTAAATGGGGATTTCTCCAACTACTACGAGCCTAGCTGGATAAGCTACCAGAATAGAAAAGATTTTTCTCGAATAAAGCTAGAAAATCAAACTCTTTCTTTATCTTATAGTGGGGAAGGTACAGGGGATAGAGAGGTGTCAGTGCAACAAACAGCTTTTATTGATACGTTAGAAGATCTCATGTTTTCTACCACTATAAAAATATCCGACCGAAATAGCATTGGCTATGCGATAGCAAAAGTAAGTCTATTTAATAGGTCAAAAAAGGAAATATTTCATATTTCTATTACACCTGACTCACTTTATGAATCAAAAGAAAACTATAAATTAGTTAGTATTCCATTTAATGATAAAGAAACAGTCAGAATTAGTATTGATAAGGTTATAAAATCAAAGTTGCCCATTGATCTTATTAGTAGTGTTGAATACATAACAGTATCGTACGAAATATCTCCACCACGTCAAGTCTGGTGCAAACGATGCACTATAAGTATTTATGATAGTCAATTATTCTATGTAAAGGAAAAGATATGAAGGGCTTAATTACACTGATTTCTCTACTAACAATCGTTTTCCCCAGCGCATCTTTTGCGAATGAAATGAAATTGGATTGGAAATTTAAATATAAATACGAGAAAAATTACAACTCAGATCATCGAGAGGTATCTTTCAAAATAGTAAAAGTAACTACATCAAGAGACAAACTTTTATTTGATGTGGTTGCTCATAATACACATAAATCATGGTATCAGTGCATTTACATCACCGCATCTGAAAACTCTGTACATATAGATGATGACTTAGCTAATGAGTATTCAGGTGCAACCGTAACCTTCAAGAATGGCCATGATAATAAGCTGGCGCTGAATCAACGAAAGAAATTTACAATTTCAATTCCCCGGCCAGAAGAGGAGGCTGATTTAGCTAACGTTCACTTTGGCCTATTTTCTACTAGCGTTGAAAGTGAAAAGAACTGCGATGGGCCAATTAGTAAAAGCTGGGGTTATAACTTTCATCAATATGATTGGAATATTGCACCTCTTCGTAGGAAATAGCGCATAAAAGCAATTGAGAAAGGCAAACCTCCGCAGAGGCTGGTCTGTGTTAGCGTAGCGTTTAATGCAGTTTAAACTCCGCTACGGGTGCCCCTCATTGCTGGCTTTGAACGTCTGCTGTTGGTGCTCAGTTGCAATGAAAGGCAAAGTTGCTATAGGCCACTATCGCGACACACCTGCCGTTCGAGGCTAGTAAGCTGAAGGACAGCAACGGGTCGGTAGCCGACCTATCACTTACATAACTGGAAGGCAGCTTAGTGTATGGAGTTACTACTCACCTCAACGGCAGCTTATGAATACCAAGCAGACACTGCCTGAATATTATCAGATTACAATATTTATAATTGAAACAAAAAACCTAACAGCACACTAAAGCGCGGCCTTCACCGACGCAATCACCTCACCCGTATCAGGCCGTACCCCGCGCCAGATAAAAAAAGATTCTGCTGCTTGCTCGACCAACATACCGAGGCCATCGAGCACTTTTGGTGCGCCGTGTTCAGTGGCCCAGGCCATAAAGACCGTTGGCTCTTTGCCATACATCATGTCGTAACAGCAGGTTGTTTCGCTAATAGCCGTTGTCGGTATTGGTGGTAGATCACCTACCAGACTGGCGGCGGTGCCGTTGATAATAATGTCGAAAGGTTGATCTCCAATTGATTGAAAGCCACAACCGCGCAGTTGCTCGCCGCGATTAAATTCATTCGCCAGTGCAACGGCTTTTTCTTCGGTACGATTGGCGATTACGATTTTGGCTGGTTGCTGCATCAGCATCGGCCCCAGTACACCGCGCACGGCACCACCTGCGCCGAGGATTAAAATGCGTTTGTTTGCGAGTTCAATGGCATGGTTTTCCATCAGATCGCGCACTAGCCCAAGGCCATCGGTATTATCGCCAATGCAATCACCATCGTCATTAAAACTGATGGTGTTAACCGCGCCGGCCTGACTGGCGCGTTCACTGCGTTGATCGACAAACTCCCACGCCTCTTGTTTGAATGGCACGGTAATGTTGAGTCCCTTTCCGCCGTTGGCACGAAAGTTACCGACGGCCTGTTCAAAACCACCGGCATCGACCTGAATGGCGCTGTACTCCAAACGCTGCTTTGTCTGTTTGGCAAACGCCGCATGAATCAGCGGTGATTTGCTATGTGAGATGGGGTTTCCCATCACCGCATAACTATCGGGTGCTGCATCAAAATCAAACAGTGAAGACATTGACTAAAACCTTTTAACTGAAGATGCTTTTCAGGATAAAGAAAAAGATGATCGCAAGACCGGCACCCGCTGGCAGTGTAATCACCCATGACATAAAGATGGTGCGGATGATGCGCATGTTCAGCGCGCCGATACCGCGTGCGAGGCCGACACCGAGTACGCCGCCGACCAGGGTGTGCGTGGTCGAAATCGGCATGCCGGTACCCGAGGCAACAACGACAGTCGTTGCAGCCGCCAGTGTTGCCGCAAAGCCACGGCTGGGTGTTAGCTCGGTGATGTTGGTGCCGATGGTGGCAATCACGCGATGGCCATAGGTCACCAGTCCAATCACGATACCGACACCGCCGAGCAGTAGCACCCAGATGGGCAGTGCTGATTTGGCTGCGATCTCACCACCGCTCTCAACAATACCGACAATTGCGGCGATGGGGCCGACCGCATTAGCGACATCATTTGAGCCATGTGCAAAGGCCATCGCGCAGGCGGTGACAATCATCAATACCGCAAAGACTTTTTCAACATTGGTGTAGTGGAAGTCCTTATCTTCAGATGGTTCGTGTTTAATGCGGTTGATAAAGATCTTGCTGATGAGCGCCATGCCGATGCCAATCAGCGCAGAAAAGAGGTACGCCTGTGTGGTGCTGAGATCGAGCCCGACATGCTTAAGCCCTTTAAACATCGTGACCAGTGAAATAATAAAGCCGACCAGAAAAATATAGATCGGCACATAGCGTTTCGCACTGGCGAAGGGGTCTGGGGTGTCGATGATCAGCTTCTGCACGCTCATAAAGAGCGCGTAGGCGATCACCCCCGCCGTGAGCGGTGAGATGATCCAGCTCATCGCAATGGTGCCGACTTTGCCCCACATCACCGCTTCCATGCCGATACCGACCGCGGCAAAACCAACAATCGCACCGACAATCGAGTGGGTGGTTGAAACAGGCCAGCCAAAATAAGAGGCGACCAACAGCCAGACTGCCGCGGCGAGCAATGCGGCTAGCATGCCGTAGATCAGTAATTCGGGGGTACCGGCGATCGAACTCGTATCGATCATCCCTTTGCGGATGGTCTGGGTGACCTCGCCACCGGCGAGTAACGCACCACTAAACTCAAAGATCGCCGCAATAATAATCGCGTGTTTAATGGTGATAGCACCCGAGCCGACCGAGGTGCCCATGGCGTTGGCGACGTCATTCGCACCAATCCCCCACGCCATGAAAAAGCCAAAGATGCAGGCCAGGATAATAAAAATATATGCGTATTCCACTGAAGACCCCTTCCCTTTATTTGGCCAGCATTAACTGCAGGCGGCTGCCAACGCGTTGCGCAAGATCGGCAAGCTCACCGACCCACTCAATAATGCGGTAGATGAACATTGCGTCGATGGGGGGCAGGTCTAGTTCAATTTTAAACATGATGGAGCGGATCTGAATCTGGATCTCATCGGTGTCGCTTTCAATCTGGTTGAGCGTTTTGATCATCTTTTCCACCACTTTTACTTCACGCCCACGAAAGCCGGTTTCGACCAGTTCATCAAGCTCATTGATAGCGGTATCCGCCTGGGCGATTGCATCTATGGATCGTTTTACGTAGGTCAGAAATAGCGGTGCAATACTTTCTGGTAACTCCATTTTGCGCCCTAACATCAGCCCCGCAATGTCTTTACTCTTGTTGGCGATATTGTCCTGCATCGTCAACATGTCTAATAAGTCTCGTCGTGAGACGGGCAGAAACATCCCTTTTGGTAGACTAAGGCGCAGCGATTTTTTTAGTTTGTCTGCTTCATGTTCGAGTTCAACAACGGATTGTTGAGATGCTGTAATGCGTGCCTGATCTTGAGCGATTACCGCTTCAAAAAAATTGACCAGCTCAGCAGCACATAGGTGCACTTTACCCATGTGATCTTGCAATGGGCGCATGGGCGAGCTGCCAAACATGCGAAAGACATAGTTAGACATAAGCGATCCTTATCATAGGATTGAAGATTCATTGAATGGCGGCTATCAATGCTGGCAAAACCATTGCAGTTTAACCGCCGTGAAACAGGCGTATTAAGCGCTCTCTTTTAGCCACTGTGCGACGTGTTTGGCATAGTAGGTCAGAATGCCGTCAGCTCCGGCGCGCTTCATGCTGAGTAGTGACTCCATCACAACGGCACGTTCATCGAGCCAGCCGTTGTCGGATGCTGCCTTGAGCATCGCGTATTCGCCACTCACCTGGTAAACATAAGTGGGCGCACCAAATTCATCTTTGATGCGACGCACGATGTCGAGATAAGGCATACCGGGCTTGATCATCACCATGTCAGCCCCTTCGTCGAGATCCATGCCCACTTCCCACAGCGCCTCATCAGAATTTGCAGGGTCCATCTGGTAGGTGTATTTATTGCCCGAACCGAGATTAGCGGAAGAGCCTACCGCATCGCGGAACGGCCCATAAAAACTTGACGCATATTTTGCAGCGTAGGCCAGTATACGGGTGTGAATGTGCCCGGCCTCTTCCAGTGCCGTGCGAATCGCGCCGACGCGGCCATCCATCATGTCGGACGGTGCTACGATATCTGCGCCCGCTGCTGCATGTGACAGCGCCTGTTTGACCAGCACCTCTGTGGTCTCGTCATTCATCACGTAGCCACTGCCATCAATCAGACCGTCCTGGCCGTGAGTGGTAAATGGGTCGAGCGCGACATCGGTGATCACCCCCATCTCCGGGCAGCGCGCCTTAATGGCACGCACGGCGCGCTGCGCCAGACCATCAGGGTTGAAGGCCTCTGCAGCATCCAGGCTCTTGGCTGACTGTGGTGTGACGGGGAAAAGTGCAATGGCGGGAACGCCCAGCGCATAGAGTTCATCAACCTCTTGAAGCAGCAGGTCGATGCTGACGCGTTCAACGCCCGGCATTGATGGGATGGCTTCACGCTGCGCTGCGCCTTCAAGAATGAACATCGGGTAGATGAGATCGTTGCTAGTTAATGTATTTTCACGCATTAAGCGACGACTGAACTCATCGCGACGCATACGACGCATGCGGCACGCAGAAAACGCGCCGCCTCGAATATTTTTCCCTGACATACTTTTGCCCTGCTTTGCCCCGTTAAATCAGAGGCGATTATCTACGCTTAACGCCCTTCTTTTTCTTTACGGCCGCTTTCTTTTTAGTGGCCACTTTTTTCCTGGTGACGGCCTTCTTTTTAGGCGCTACCTTTTTGATCACTTTCTTTTTGGCGGCAACCTTTTTCCTGGTAGTCGCTTTCTTTTTCGTTACTGCTTTTTTAGTGACGGTTTTTTTTGCGCTTACTTTTTTCTTCACAGCGCTCTTTTTAGTGGCTGCCTTTTTCTTGGTGGCGACTTTCTTTTTCACAGCCGCCTTTTTAGTAGCCACTTTCTTTTTGGTAACCGCTTTCTTTTTAGCGGCTACTTTTTTCCTGGTGACGGCCTTCTTTTTAGGCGCTACCTTTTTGATCACTTTCTTTTTGGCAGCGACCTTTTTCCTGGTAGCGGCTTTCTTTTTCGTTACCGCCTTTTTAGTGACGGCTTTTTTTGCGCTTACTTTTTTCTTCACAGCGCTCTTTTTAGTGGCTGCCTTTTTCTTGGTGGCGACTTTCTTTTTCACAGCCGCCTTTTTAGTAGCCACTTTTTTCTTGGTGACCGCTTTCTTTTTAGCCGCGGTCTTCTTTGTTGCTGACTTCTTCGTAGCGGCTTTTTTGATGGTTGCCTTTTTTACAGCGGACTTTTTAGCTGCGGCTTTCTTATTCACGATGGCCTTTTTAGTCGTGCTTTTCTTTGGTGCCGTCTTTTTCGCGGCAGTTTTCTTGGTGACTGCTTTCTTTTTAGGCGCAGTTTTCACCGGGGCTTCTTTTTTGACTACCGGCGCGGTTACTTTTGTTTCAACGCTTGTCGGTTCATTATTCTGTAGCGGATTCTCTGCCGGGGTGTCGCTCACTAAGTCTTCGCTGCCGGGCAGTGTGAATTCAACCACATCAGGTAGCTCTTCGGTCACTTTGCAAACGGCACTAAAGATGTCGTTAATATCGCCAATGCCCTGAATGGTGCGCAGGCGATTCTGCCCTTTATAGTAATCAATCAGTGGCGCTGTCTGCGCTTCATAAACGCGCAGGCGATTGCCAATGGTCTCTTCATTATCATCTGCGCGGTGGTGCAGGTTGCCGCCACATTTGTCGCACTGATCATCCAGTTTAGAAGGCGAGGTGTAAACGTTGTACATCTGACCACATGATTCACAGGTGCGGCGACCTGTCAGGCGTTGAATCAGGGAGTCGAAGTCGACGTCGATTAAAAGCGCGCTCTGTAGCGGCTGGTTTACCTTATCAAGCATGATATCCAGGGCTTCCGCCTGCGGGATATTGCGTGGGAAACCATCCAGAATAAAACCGTTCCTGGCGTCAGGCTGTGCAAGGCGCTCTTTGATCATCGCCAGCACAATCTCGTCTGATACCAGTCGCCCCGCGTCCATCGCGGCCTTGGCCTGAACGCCGAGTAATGATTCAGCCTTGACCGCTGCTCGCAGCAGGTCGCCGGTCGAAATCTGTGGGACGCCATATTTGGTGGTCAGCTGTTTAGCCTGGGTACCTTTTCCTGAGCCTGGTGCTCCTAGCAATACAATTTTCATTCATTGATCCTAATCAGATGGATGGTTCTTATTATTTAGTCTTTAACTTTCATGAAGTTATACCCGGCCGCACATGTGTAGTATTGCGATGCTGGCGAAACCCTGTCATCGATGGTAAAACTACTTTACTGACATGGTTAAGTCAACGTTATGTAATGCTTTTCATAATGATGCATTGTCTTATCGACTGACAATTATCGATTCAATAAATGTTGTGTTGTATTTAAAACCGGGAGCTTTTAATGCCGAAGAAAAATGCTTTTTATGCACAGTCAGGCGGGGTTACCGCAGTCATCAACGCCAGTGCCTGTGGTGTGATCGAGACCGCACGTAAGCATAAAGATAAAATTGGTAAGGTCTATGCGGGGCGAGACGGCATTATCGGTGCGTTGACTGAAGAGCTGATTGATACCAGCAAAGAGTCGGTGCGAGCCATAGCGGCGTTGCGCCACACACCAAGCGGGGCCTTTGGTTCCTGTCGTTATAAGCTTAAAGGGCTTGATGAAAATCGCGCTGAGTATGAGCGTTTGATCGAGGTCTTTAAGGCGCACAATATTGGCTATTTTTTCTACAATGGCGGCGGCGATTCTCAGGATACCACCAATAAGGTGTCGCAGATTTCCAAGGAACTGGGTTATCCGATCACCTGTATCGGTATCCCCAAAACAGTTGATAACGACCTGCCGTTGACCGATAACTGCCCTGGTTTTGGCTCGGTTGCCAAGTATGTGGCGGTCTCGATTCGCGAGGCGGGCTTTGATGTCGCTTCGATGTGCAAGTCATCCACCAAGGTTTTTGTGATGGAAGTGATGGGGCGCCATGCGGGCTGGATTGCCGCTGCTGGTGGGCTGGCGGCTGAAAATAAAGGTGATGCGCCACATATTATCCTGTTTCCTGAGGTGCGTTTTAATCAGACTAAATTTCTCGCCAAAGTAAAAGAGTGCGTTAAAAAATATGGTTATTGCGCCATTGTTGTCTCTGAAGGGGTGCGTAATTCAAAAGGGCAGTTTCTCGCCGAATCGGGTACAAAAGACGCCTTTGGACATGCGCAACTGGGCGGGGCTGCGCCGGTGGTGGCTGAGTTGATTAAATCAAAACTGGGTTACAAATATCACTGGGCGGTGGCCGATTATCTGCAGCGCGCGGCACGCCATATCGCCTCAAAGAGCGATGTCGATCAGGCCTATGCGGTGGGCAAGGCGGCGGTTGAGTTTGCATTGGCGGGTAAAAATGCGGTGATGACGACGATTGTACGCACCTCTGATGCTCCTTATCGCTGGAAAGTGGGTGAGGCCAGGTTGTCTCGTGTGGCCAATGTCGAAAAGATGATGCCCGCCAGTTTTATTACTAAAGATGGTTTTGGGATTACGCCGCGTTGTCGTACTTACCTTGCTCCGCTGATAAAAGGTGAAGACTATCCCCCGTATAAAAATGGTTTGCCACAGTATGTGCAGCTTAAAAAGGTCGCGGTTAAAAAGCGCCTGAATACCGAGTTCAAAATAAAGTAGTCATCCGCTTTTAAATACTTTGTGCCCTCAGCGGCTTATGCTCGTTTATGCTATTTCGACTCAATAACTTAAGAATGGCTAAGCCGCTGTCGATAACTGGTATGAAGACAAGAAAATCGGGTATTTAATGGATTAAGCAGAAAACAAACCGTGTTGGTTGTTATGTCGGGATGCCGTCAAATTGACGCGGGCAGTTGGTTGACCTTCCGTAATACATCATTGTTTTATTTGACTGGACTAGCCACTAGCGGGCGCAATCCAATCAAGCAGGGTTTGTTCTTGATTTGAAAATAAGGAGTCAACGATGAGTGATAGCAACATAGAACGGATACTCTATGTCGAAGATGAGCCCGATATTCAGGCGGTGGCGAGAGTGGCGCTAGAGGCTGTCGGTGGTTTTGAGGTTCAGATCTACAACTCTGGTAATGACGCGATGGATCATCTTGAGAAAATCAAATCGTTTAATCCTGATGTTATTTTACTTGATGTGATGATGCCGGGTATGGATGGTCCCAGTACACTCGAGGCGCTACGCAAAGAGAGTCATTTTGCCGATACCCCTGTGATCTTTATGACAGCCAAGGTGCAGCCGCATGAAGTGGCTGATTTCAAGGCGATGGGGGCGCTTGATGTGATTCCCAAGCCGTTTAATCCGATGAGCTTGTCGCAGGCAATCAAAACGATTTTGGCTGATCATCTAGATGCGCTGGATGGGTGAATTAAAAACCGAATTATTTGATCTGATTGTACAGAAAACATAGCCCCATGACAGATAAGAGGGTTTTATAGCTGTATAATTACCGCGGCGATTTACCTATAATCACGCCCAGACATTCTTTATGCCGTTTGGGAGAGATCATGATTTTCAGCACCAATTTAAAACGCTTTTTATTGCCACTGGTTGTGCTGGTCATGGCATTGAGTGGCTGTACATCTGGTAGTGTTCCCGTAGGTGATGAAGATGAGGCGATGCGTATCGCTGAAAGTTACTATGCGATGTTGCAAAAAGGCGAGTTTAGTAAAGCAGTTGAGCTGTACCGGCCTGACCAGCAGGGGCATTGGGAGATGTTTTTGCAGGACAATATGAAAGCGCATGGGCCGATGACGAAGTACTCGTTCAAAAGCAATATGGTGAACACGGTGTTCAGCGGGAAATTTTATATCTATCAGATCAGCACACGCTATGGCGATCAGGCCGCAGATGAGATTCTGACACTGTTTTTACATGTGGATGACGATACCATTCAGGCGGCTTCTCATAAAATCAACCTGGCTCGCTCGCGAATGAATACGACGCCATCAGCTAACTAAAGCGACTAACTCACTCGCCGGTCGAGGCGACGATACGAAATCGCCTCGCTAATATGCTGTGTGCTGATGTCGTCGACGGCAGCCAGATCCGCAATGGTTCGTGCGACCTTTAAGATACGGTGATAGACCCGCGCTGAAAGTCCCAGTTGTTGACTCGCCTGTTCTAGTAATTGCGCGCTTTCCGCGCTGAGTTGGCAGCTGTTTTCAATCTCTTTAATGCCCATGGCGTGGTTGGGTTTGCCGCAGCGGCTGAGCTGGCAGTCGCGGGCTGACTGGACACGTTCCCGCGCTAGCATACTCAGATCCTGGCTGCGGTCAGCCGGTGTTTTTAGCTCGTCAAATGGTACGGTGGGGACTTCAATATGCATATCGATACGATCCAGCAGTGGCCCTGAAAGGCGCGATCGGTAACGGCGGATCTGCTCATGGCTACACTGACAACGCCCATTTTTATCCCCCAGATAGCCGCAGGGACATGGATTCATTGCGGCGATTAATTGAAAGCGAGCGGGAAATTCAGCTTGTCTGGCCGCGCGTGAGATGATGATCTTGCCCGATTCCAGCGGCTCGCGCAGCACCTCGAGCACGCGGCGATCAAACTCCGGTAGCTCATCTAAAAACATGACGCCGTTATGCGAGAGCGAAATTTCCCCCGGTCGTGGCTGACTGCCGCCACCAACCAGTGCCACCCCGGAAGCGGTGTGGTGTGGGGTGCGAAATGGGCGTTGGTTGAGTGTTTCCGGTACAAAACCGTTATGGCTGATCGAATTGATCGCGGCCGATTCGAGCGCCTCTTCTTTACTCATGCGCGGTAAAATGCCAGGCAGACGACTTGCCAGCATGCTTTTACCGGTACCGGGAGGGCCGATCATTAGCAGGCTGTGGCCACCCGCGGCGGATATCTCCAGCGCACGTTTGGCGTGATGTTGCCCTCTAATATCCGATAGATTGGGATAGCTGTTTTGAGTGTCATTGTTATTAATATAGGTGTGCGGTCTGAGGCGATTGTTGCCGTGCAGGTGGCCGCAGACATCGAGCAGGTGACGAGCGCCCAGCACGGTGGCCTCTTCCACCAGCGCGGCTTCATTGGTGTTATCGATCGGTACCAATAATGTTCGACCGCTTGCGCGCGCCTCCATCGAGACGGGTAATACGCCGCGCACCGGGCGCAGCTCACCGCTCAGGGCTAGTTCGCCGATAAATTCATAGTCGCCAAGTTGCTGCGTGGGGATTTGCCCTGAGGCGGCAAGGATGCCAAGGGCAATCGCAAGATCATAGCGCCCGCCATCTTTGGGTAGATCCGCCGGGGCGAGGTTGATGGTAATGCGACGTGCCGGGAATTCGAACTGGCTATTGATTAGCGCGCCGCGCACGCGGTCTTTGCTCTCTTTGACGGCGGTCTCTGGTAGCCCGACGATCGATAGTGCGGGTAGACCATTCGCAAGGTGCACTTCAACGGTGACTAGCGGTGCGTTAATCCCAGCCTGGGCGCGGCTATAAAGGGTGGCAAGTGACATATCTGCACTCCATTGCTGATGCTGAATTTTAAACCCGTCACGTCCTGCGACAGGCCAATCATGATGCTATTTGTTGCTGGCCTCAAGTGCCGCCACCTGTTTTTCTAGCGCTTCCAGTTTTTCTCGAGTACGCATTAAAACTGCGCTCTGCACGTCAAACTCTTCGCGCGATACCAGGTCCAGTTTTTCAAAGCCGCTGCTGACCACTGCGCGCACATTCTTTTCAATATCCTGCTGTATCACCTGTGCCCCTTGAGGCAGTGCATCAGCGATGCGTCGGGTGAATTCTTCAATTGTTTTAGGGTCGATCATAACGGTTCCTGATTAAGATGCCAGTTCCTGAAAATGAGGGATTAGCGCAGTGTTCACGGATGTTTACGATGTACTAGTGTACGCAATTTTTCACAAATTTCATCCCTCCTCAGTTTTGTGGGTGCGCGCACCATTCCAGTGCTTGCGCTGGGTAAAGCATTCGCTGCTGGTGCAGTGAACTTTCAATAAAGCGACGATATCTCCCCTATCTGATTGTTATATCTATATTTATAGAATCTGGCACGGGCCGTGCAAAAGGTGAGTGGTATTTAATTTATTTTTCCTGCCCGCGCACCAATGGCGACGATGGCAGGAGGCTCTACTTCTCGAGTGATCGAGATAACTATAGTAAAAGAAAGAGGGAAAAGTTATGAAGCTTGTCAGCGCAATTATCAAACCTTTCAAACTTGATGACGCACGCGAAGCGTTGTCTGAAATTGGCGTACAGGGAATTACCGTCACCGAGGTCAAGGGATTTGGACGTCAAAAAGGGCACACCGAGCTATACCGTGGCGCGGAATATGTGGTCGATTTTCTACCAAAAGTGAAAATCGAAATCGCGGTTGCAGATGATCTGCTAGATCAGGTGATCGAAGCACTCTCAAAATCAGCTCAGACGGGCAAGATCGGCGACGGTAAGATCTTTGTCTATAGCCTGGAACAAGCCATTCGCATTCGTACCGGTGAAAGCGGTAACGAAGCGCTGTAATTCAAAGTAATAAATCTCTATTTTTGGAGGATGTAAATCGTGGAAGCAATAACTGAAGTTCAATACGCCGTCGATACCTTTTATTTTCTGGTATGCGGCGCGCTAGTGATGTGGATGGCGGCAGGTTTTACCATGCTGGAAGCCGGTATGGTACGTGCGAAAAACACTACTGAGATTTTGACCAAGAATATCTCGCTCTATTCAATTGCCTGTTTTATGTACCTGTTAATGGGTTACGGCATTATGTACCCAGGCGACGGTGCATCCAGTACCTTCTGGCCGGGTCTTCACGGCATCCTGGGCGCTGACGATAATAGCGCTGCAGATGTGATTGCCAGCGGCGGTGATATCTACTATTCAAACCTCTCTGATTTTTTCTTTCAGGTGGTATTTGTTGCAACCGCGATGTCGATTGTCTCTGGTGCGGTGGCTGAACGTATGAAGCTGTGGGCCTTCCTTGCCTTCTGTGTTGTGATGACTGGCTTCATCTACCCACTACAGGGGTTCTGGAACTGGGGCGGTGGTTTCCTGACTGCTGACGGTGGTGTTGGTTATGTCGATTTCGCGGGTTCGGGTACGGTTCATCTTGCGGGTGCGGCGGCGGCTTTTGCTGGTGTGCTGCTGCTGGGTGCGCGTAAAGGTAAATACGGCCCGAATGGTCAGATCAACCCAATTACGGGTGCAAACATGCCATTGGCGACGCTGGGTACTTTTATCCTGTGGTTAGGCTGGTTCGGTTTTAACGGTGGTTCTGAGCTTAAGCTTTCGGATGTCGGCGAAGCGAATGCGGTTGCTAAAGTCTTTGTTAACACCAATGCAGCGGCAGCGGGTGGTGTGATTGCGGCGCTACTAACGGCTCGTTTGATGTTTGGTAAAGCGGATCTCACCATGGTGCTGAACGGCGCACTGGCCGGTCTGGTTGCGATTACCGCACAGCCACTTGATCCTAGCCCGCTACTGGCGACTTTCATTGGTGCGATTGGTGGTGTGCTGGTTGTTTTCTCTATCCTTGGTCTGGATAAGATGAAGATCGATGATCCAGTCGGTGCGATCTCGGTGCATGGTGTGGTGGGTATCTGGGGTGTGATGGCGGTTATTCTGTCAAACGCTGATGCGACCTTCATGGGGCAGTTGACCGGTGTTGGTGTGATCTTTGGCTGGGTATTTGTTGCCAGTCTTGCTACCTGGGCGATCATCAAGGCAGTGATGGGTATCCGTGTCACTGAAGAAGAAGAGTACCAGGGGCTGGATATCACAGATTGTGGTCTGGAAGCCTACCCTGAATTTACCGGTGCACGTGGTCATAACTAAGGCGCATCAGTAAAGTTGTCAATCAAAGGGGTGCCACTGGCACCCCTTTTTTATGCACGAATTTGATCAATCAGACTTAACTTAAGCGCCTTCGTGGCTACCATCGCAATGGGGCGGCACGCTGCTCTGTTTACAGCCGCACAAGGTGACGCGTGTTTTTTTATCCAGCACAAATTCAAGTGGTAAAAATGAGGTACCGCTATGTGAGCCATCACAGAGGGGTTGCTGCTGAGACCTGCCGCAGGTGCAATACCAGTAACGTCCTGCTTCCAGTGTTAGCTCAAACGGCCCCTTCTTTGCGACAATCGCTTTGTCCATGCCTCACTCCATATTATGATGATGTGTACTAGCGTCACTCGCTATACTATATGAAAACCCTGTTTATAAAAGGGGTGATAAAAGGGACGAGAAAAGGGAACACGACGCTGAGTTGTTTACAGATCAATAATATCCAGACCCATCACGTTGGACCGTTAAGCCTGACTATTGCAGGTGATGCGGCCGTTTCACTGCGAGGTCAGTCTGGTTGCGGTAAAAGCCTGCTGTTACGTGCGATTGCCGATTTAGATCCGCACCAGGGTGAAATTGTGCTTGATGGTGTTTCATGTCAGGCATATAGCGGCTCACAATGGCGCAAAAAGATCGGTTACCTGCCGGCGGTTAGTCAGTGGTGGGCAGATGTTGTGCGTGAGCATTTTGATGATGAGATTAACCATGCTCAGATTTCCGAATGGCTGGTGGCATTAAACCTGAAGCCGAAGATTCTCGATGCTGCGATAGCGACCCTCTCCAGTGGAGAACGCCAGCGACTCGCGCTGGTAAGGTTGCTTGCCAATCGTCCGCAGGTGCTGCTGCTGGATGAGCCAACGGCAAGCCTCGACCCTGAGAATGTTGCCAGTGTTGAAGCCCTCGTGGCCGAGTATCAACGCCAGAAGGGCTGTGCTGTGCTGTGGGTGAGTCATGACCATCAGCAGTTACAACGTGTTGCAACGCGCCAATTCGTGATAGCACAGGGGAAGTTGACCGAGCAGGAGGCCACATGGAACTAATTACCCTGACATTGTGGGACCTATCGCTGGCGGCATTGTTGATCGTGGCACTGGCGGCGCTCTCATTTCAGATGCAACTGGGGCTTAGCCGTTCAATTTTTATTGCGGCGTTGCGTACTGTGGTTCAATTGATGTTGATTGGCCTGGTATTAAAGCTGCTCTTTAATACCACGCACTTCGGTTGGGTGGTGTTGGTGGCAGTGGTGATGCTGCTGGCGGCCGGACGAGAGGTGATGGTGCGTCAGCAGCGCCGTTTTGCCGGGGTGCAGAGTTTCGCGCTGGGGACCTTGTCGCTCTTTATCTCGACGGTTGTTGTCACCCTGTTGGTGCTCACGGTGGTGATCTCAGCCGAGCCCTGGTACAGCCCGCAGTATGCCATTCCGTTATTAGGCATGATGTTTGGTAATACCATGAACGGCATCGCACTGGGGCTTGATCGCTTGACGCAAACCGCATGGCAACAGCGTGATGTGGTGGAGGCGCGCCTAATGTTGGGGCAGACACCACAACAGGCGATCAGTGATATTCGTCGCGAAAGCATTCGCAGCGGCATGATACCAATCATCAATGCGATGGCGGTGGCCGGCATTGTGAGTCTGCCGGGGATGATGACTGGCCAGATACTGGCGGGGGCTGCGCCGATGGAGGCGGTGAACTATCAAATTTTGATCATGTTTATGGTGACCGCCGGAACAGGTTTCGGTACTATTTTTGCGGTTACGATGGGTGCTCGGCACCTTTTTGATCAGCGAGAAAGGCTTCGTTTAGATCGATTACAAAAGGCTATTGTCTAAAAATAAAGTGCCGATAAGCAGGGTATTACCACTCACATTAATGAGAGAAAAACCAAACATGTTAAGAGGGACTACAGGCTTATCGGTCGCCATGTGTGGCTTAATATTACTGGCATCACTGGATGTGAGTGCAGCCCGTTTTTACAAATCCATTGATGAAAATGGCAATGTTGTGTTTAGTGACCGCCCCGCTGGTGCGACAGCTGAACAGATTGATGTTGAGGTTTTTACACCCAAGGTACCAGCGCCACCCGTGCCGGGCGCAAAGAGTGCTGATAAAGATGTTAAAAAAGCAGATGACGTAGAAAGTGCGCAGAAAGATGTAAAGGCGCTTCAGGCGACACGTGCTGAAAATTGTAAAAAGGCAAAAGCCCACCTGAATAAGCTGCAAACGGTTAGTCGACTCTACTCCGAAGATGATAAGGGTGTTCGTACCTACGTTTCTGATGAGGATAGGGTTAAGCAGATTGCAGAGGCGCGTACATCTGTTAGCGATTGGTGTAAGTAGCCCTGATTCTTGCGGCTGGATCTTAGCCAAACCTATATACTAGTCCTGAAATTTTAACTTCAGGAATTCCAAAATGCTGTGGGTAAAAGCCTTCCATGTTATTTTCATGGTCACCTGGTTTGCTGCGCTGTTCTATCTGCCGCGGCTGTTTGTCTACCATGCGATGAGCAGTGACGAGATCAGCAACGAGCGCTTTAAAGTGATGGAGCGAAAGCTCTATTTTGGCATCATGACGCCGGGTGCTGTGTTGACCATCATCTTTGGCCTGTGGATGCTCTTTGATTCTGGTTGGGCGCTATACGCCAGTATGGGATGGTTGCATCTGAAACTGTTGATTGTCGCAATTCTGATTGCTTACCACTTCTACTGTGGCAAGATCGTTAAAGAGTTCAAACACGATGTTAATCAGCGAGGACATGTCTTCTACCGCTGGTTTAATGAACTGCCCGTTTTGCTGCTGGTTGCGGTGGTTATTCTGGTGGTGGTGAAGCCGTTTTAACGGAATTACAACCGACCTTTCTTATAGGCTTTTCAACCGTAGATTAAGCGCAACGTTTGCTTAGTTTACATCTTGTTGTTTGAGAAGAATCAAACGCTTCATTCCTATCTCTCTAAGCTAGCAGGAGTTTTTTTATGTCAATAAAAAATCTTATACACAGCTAAATTATATTTCAATAAAAAATTCATAACATGCCGTTCAGGTTATTTTTATGGCTGGATGATAATTGCTAACTATATGATTTTTATTGAGTTAATTCTATCGGTTAAAATTTCATCAATTTGACACAAAGCCAATAAAAACGAGGCTTTCGCAACGATGACCCCAATTCGTCCACAGAGTTATCCACAATTTTTGTGGATAAGTGCTTATTCTCTTTTACCACAATGGCTTACGGTTTATTACTAGATTTCTCTTAAGATTACAGGTGTAATCTGCTCGTCTGGAATTATGGGCAGTTGCGGGTGAACATGATAGAGTCCGCGCCATGCAAACAGTCAGTGATTTAGTGGGCATTTTACAGGTTGCCATCCCCTCCCCGTTGCCTCAAACCTTTGATTATCTACCGCCCGTAGGCGATGAAGTTGATCATATTGTGCCCGGAATGCGAGTGCGAGTGCCATTTGGGCGAAGCCAGAAAATTGGTGTGATCGTGGCGCTTGCAAGTGATAGCCCTGTCGACCCTGCCCGCTTGAAACCGGTGTTGGCGATACTGGATGACGATGCCATCGTGCCAGCAGAGATTCAGTCTCTGGCGCAGTGGGCAAGCCGTTACTATCACTACTCGCTTGGCGAGGTGCTGGCGGCGACGCTGCCGACACTGCTGCGCCAGGGCGATGAAGCGAAAGTTTCAGGTGAAAAGGTATGGTCATTAAATGCAGCGGGAATGGCCGTTGCCCCCGAGAGCCTGAAGCGCGCGCCACGACAGCGTGAACTACTGCAATTGCTGCAGGAATTGGAAAAGCCGCTTAACGCTGGCGCGCTTGATGTTCAGTTTGAAAATTGGCGCGGCATTATGCGTAATCTGGTGGATAAGGGCTGGATTGAGTTAGCAGAGCAGACGACGTTAATCGTTCCCGCTGCGGAAACGAGTCGTGCGCCTGAGCTCAATAGCGCTCAACAGGCCGCCTGCGATGCGATCCACAATGCGCTCGGTGGTTTTGAATCGCTACTGCTCGATGGTGTCACCGGTAGTGGTAAGACCGAGGTCTACTTTAGCGCGGTCGAGCAAGTGTTGCGTGTTGGCCAACAGGCGCTAATTCTGGTGCCAGAGATTGGCTTGACGCCACAACTACTCAAGCGATTTCAGGCGCGCTTTGCGGTGCCGATCGCACTATTGCACTCAGGGCTCAACGATAAAGCACGCATGAATAGCTGGTTGCAGGCGAAGGCGGGTGATGCGCCGATCATTATCGGCACCCGCTCAGCAGTGTTCACGCCGATGAAAAACCTCGGCATCATTTTGATTGATGAAGAGCACGATCTCTCATTTAAGCAACAGGAGGGGTTTCGCTACCACGCGCGGGATGTCGCGATTCGACGCGCGCAACAGGCGGGCATTCCGATTGTGCTCGGCTCGGCCACCCCTTCACTGGAGACTCTGCACAATGCGCGGCAGGGGCGCTTCCAGCACCTGTTACTGCCGGAACGGGCCGGTAACGCAACGCCGCCCAGGATACGCTTGCTTGATGTCTGCCAGCAAAAATTGACTGAAGGTTTTTCGTTGATGATGTTGCAGGCGATTCAGCAGCATCTTGATAAGGGGCAGCAGGTGCTGCTATTCCTGAATCGTCGCGGTTATGCGCCGACCCTGATCTGCCATGACTGCGGCTGGCTCGCCAACTGCCAGCGCTGCGACGCCCATATGATTTTGCATAAGTCACGGCACCTGCTGCGTTGCCACCACTGCGATAGTCAGCGGCGTATCGACAGTCAATGCCCAGACTGTGGCAGTGTGGACCTGCGTCCGCTGGGGCAAGGGACTGAACGGGCCGCCGAGGCATTGGTGGAGCTATTCCCAAACAATGAAATCATCCGTATCGATCGAGACAGCACCCGCCGCAAAGGCGCACTGCAGGCCGTGCTTAAGCAGGTGGAGGATGGCAAAGGTCAGATCCTGCTGGGTACTCAGATGCTGGCCAAGGGGCACCACCTGCCGAATGTCACGCTGGTCGGGATACTCGATGCCGACCAGGGGCTGTTCGGGCTCGATTTTCGCTCCAGCGAACGGATGGGGCAGTTGATCATTCAGGTGGCCGGGCGGGCCGGGCGTGGCGAGAGTCGTGGCGAGGTGCTGATTCAGACTCATCATCCGCAGCATCCGCTGCTTAATGGCATCATTACCCATGACTATGGCCGTTTTGCCAGCGATCTGCTGGCCGAGCGCTCACAGGCATTGTTGCCGCCATTCCGACATATCGCACTATTGCGTGCCGAGGCGAGTAGCCGCGAGATGCCAAATGAATTTCTGAGTGCCGCACGCGACATCGGGTTTCAGCTGCCCAGTACCCAAGGGGCACACTGTCCGCCTGAACTGCTGGGGCCGATTCCGGCCGCGATGGAGAAGCGCGCAGGGCGTTACCGTGCGCAGCTGCTGATACAGGCCGATAATCGTGCGCAACTGCATAACTTTCTACGTCACTGGCTGCCGCAGCTGTCGCAACTGGCGCAGGCAAAAAAGGTGCGCTGGTCGATCGATGTCGATGCGATGGAACTAAGCTAAATCGTCTGGTGGATTAATCGTGTGAAGCCCTTGAATATTGAGCCAGACCACGGATAATAGGTCGCCAGCCGTCAGCGGCACCTAATCAAAAACTCACAGATATTTCAAAGCGTTAATGAAAAGCCAAATACAGACACTCATCACCCGGTCGGTCAATACCTTGCAGCAAAACGATGACCTGCCTCAAGAGATTAATCTCAACATTCAGATCGAGCGTACGCGCGATAAAAGCCATGGCGATTTCGCCTGCAATATCGCACTGATGCTCTCCAGGCAGGCGAAGTGCAAACCGCGTGATCTGGCAGAAAAGATTGTCGCTGCGCTGCCCGCGTCGGAGGTGGTGAATAAGGTTGAGATCGCCGGCCCCGGTTTTATCAACTTCTTCATCAATGAAGGCACGACGCGCGCGGTGATCGGCAAGATCGTTGAGAGCGGCGAGGCCTTTGGTCATAGCACGGTTGGTCGAGGCAAACGTGTTCAGGTCGAATTTGTTTCCGCGAATCCAACTGGCCCACTGCATGTTGGTCACGGACGGGGTGCCGCTTACGGTGCAACGGTTGCAGATCTGCTGGCCGCCGCTGGTTTTGAAGTACACCGCGAATATTATGTCAACGATGCCGGACGACAGATGAATATTCTTGCCGCCAGCACCTGGCTGCGCTACCTCGAAGGTTGTGGCGAGACGATCACCTTCCCGGTTAATGGGTATAAAGGGAAATATATCTTCGATATTGCGGCCGCTTTACAGCAAGCCCATGGTGATTCATTGCGGCATGCGGCCGATGCGGTGATGAGTGACCTGCATCCCGATGAAGGCCAGGGGGGGGATGGACAGCCGGATGGCGACAAAGAGCTGCACATCGATGCATTGATCGAGCGCAGCAAAAGTCTGTTGGGTGATGAAGGCTATAAAACTGTTTTTGATGCCGCGCTTAATACGATTCTTCAAGATATCCGTGAAGACCTGCAGGAATTTGGCGTGGTCTACGAGAAATGGTTTTCTGAAAATTCACTGGTCGACTCCGGTGCGATTGATCG
>Ga0316209_1000332_pt1 | contig 90123 bp, 90 predicted proteins | sample 6monopyrite_MG_FD_204945 | JGI IMG/M metagenome (GOLD analysis project Ga0316209, IMG submission 204945) | Microbial mat bacterial communities from mineral coupon in-situ incubated in ocean water Damariscotta River, Maine, United States -... | ecosystem: Environmental > Aquatic > Marine >... | reverse complement strand
TATCCCGCATAAAGGGCAAGCAAGCCATTAACAGCAATAAGGCCGAACGAAACAACTCCAAGCTCCGCGATAATAAGCAATATACCAGCAACATAAAGAGAGGTTATTGCGCTGTCTTGACTTATAAAGCCGATTAAGTACATGGCCGTAATTAAACTAGCAATCACTTGTTACTCCATTCATAATTTTTTCGAATGGCGCTATTAAAGCATGTCATTTTTTCTTTGTCGAGTTTTGGTTGTTATTTTGATTCACTTTATCAACGTTCAATGTAAGACCATCGATAGATTTAATTATAACTCTTTGTCCATCTTTGAATTTAGCACCTTTGTTAGATGCGGCTTTCCAGACTTCACCATTATGTTTTACTCGCCCATATTTTTCACTCCACCCTATTATTATAGCTTCTTGTCCTATCATTGACTCTGCTCCAGATTTAGGAGGAATTTTTTCGTATTTTGACCAGAGGAATATAAACACGTACAAAATACATAATTCCAAAACCATTATAAAAAAGAAATATGACCAGCCTATGGTGATAGCCATGCCTGCGGCTAAGCGTGATTTAAGGCTGTATCCTATGCTTGCTGCAATGAAAGACAGGATAAGACCTAAAGATAAAAACCTTATTTTACGGTTGGGTAATTCTGTTAACACCAGAACTATTGCGATAAAGAATAAGAAGAATAAATACGAAAAAGACACCAGAAAATTGGCGGCTGTAATGATGGTTATTTGATTGGTTAATAACAGAAGTAGCGTTGCTGACGTCATTATCCCTCTAAGGCTTTTATCAGTGCATCGCCCATTTCAGAAGTTGAAACAAGTGTGCAGCCTTCTGCCATAATATCTGCCGTACGTGTCCCGTCATTAAGAACTTTCTGTACTGAATTTTCGATTTTCTCGGCTATATCACCTCTATCGAATGAATAGCGCATACACATCGCAAGGCTTAATATGGTGGCTAGCGGGTTGGCTTTTCCTTGCCCTGCAATATCAGGAGCAGAGCCATGAACCGGTTCATAAAGTGCGCTTGAACCTTTGTGACCTAGCGATGCAGAAGGGAGCATTCCCAAAGAGCCTGTAAGCATTGCCGCTTCATCAGATAAAATGTCGCCAAATAAATTATCGGTTACTATGACATCAAATTGCGACGGGTTACGAAGCAATTGCATCGCGCAATTATCTGCGTACATATGCTCTAACTTAACATCGGAAAACTCTTTTGTGTGGAGCGCGGTAACTTCTTCACGCCATAGCTTTCCGCTTTCCATTACATTGGCTTTTTCGCATGAGTGGACTTTATTGGAACGTTTACGCGCAAGGTCAAATGCAACGTGCGCAACGCGTTTTATTTCTTCAGTGGTATAGCTTTGGGTGTTTATACCGCGTCTTTGACCGTTTCCTAAATCTTCAATCCCTCTTGGCTCTCCAAAATAAACGCCGCTTGTAAGCTCGCGCACTATAAGAATATCAAGACCGCGCACAATTTCAGGCTTTAGAGTTGAAGCGTTAATAAGAGCATCAAACACAAGGGCAGGGCGCAAATTTGCAAAAAGATCAAGCTCTTTACGCAGGCGCAAAAGACCTGCTTCGGGGCGTTTGTTATAATCAACATTATCCCATTTAGGCCCGCCAACTGAACCCATTAAAATAGCATCAGCGTTGTGGCAATCCTCCAGAGTTTTATCGGCTAGTGGAACGCCATATTCATCATAAGCTTGTCCACCGATTAAATCTTCGCGGGTTTCAATCGTAATGTCAGTATTATCATTGATCCAGCCAATAACCTTTTGCGCTTCGGTAACAATCTCTGTACCTATGCCATCGCCTGGGAGTATTTGTAGAGTGTAATTTGTCATGTTTTATATCCAAGGTTTGTCGTTGGCTCTATCTTTTTCAAAAGAAGAAATTGACGTATTTTTCTGCATGGTAAGAGCAATATCATCAAGCCCATTCATTAGGCAGTGTTTACGAAATGGGTCAATATCAAATTCAAAGGAGAATTTATTGCCGCGCGTTACCGTTTGTTTTTCCAGATTAACTTCTATAAGAGCATCAGGGTGATCTTTGGCCTCTTGCATTAGTTCATCTATTTGCTCTTGAGGTAGGATAATTGGCAAAATACCGTTTTTGAAGCTGTTATTGTAGAAAATATCTGCAAATGATGGAGCGATAACGCAGCGTAAGCCCATGTCCAGAATTGCCCACGGGGCGTGCTCACGGCTAGAACCACAGCCAAAGTTATCGCCTGTAATCAGGATTTCAGCATCTTTATATTCAGGTTTATTCAGCACAAAATCAGGGTTTTCATTCCCAACTTCATCATAGCGTAAATTATAAAAAGCACTAACGCCAAGCCCTGTGCGTTTAACGGTTTTTAAGAACTGCTTAGGGATAATAATATCTGTATCGATATTTATCATATCCAAGGGCGCAGCTTTTGCATTTAATGTCGTAAATTTTTCCATAGGCTAGATTTAAGAGCAGATGCATTTAAAATCAAGTATGATCTTTATTATTTGCTATAGACCGAGTTTATCAGAAGGTGTTTCTTCTTCAGTATCTAATATTAACGTTTGGTGCTTATTAAACTCGTTTAGTTTTATCGCCTTAAAGGCGATATATATATCCTCATCAAAATGCCCGCAATAGCGAGTTTCGATCTTTTCAAAAAGTGACGGTGGGTCAAATTTATCCCCGCGTTTTATTTGATGGGGGCGCGGGTGAGTAAGGCCATCGTAATGCTCAACAATGGCGGCTAACTTCGCAGGTCTGGAGATTTCATCACCAGTCAGCCCATAATGCCCTTGACCGTTAACGGCCTCATGATGGTATTTCATTATATCAAGAGCCAAGTCTTTGAATGGGTGATCAATATCCTTAAATGTTTCTTCAAATTTTTGTACACCAAGATCAACATGTTGGCGTTTCAATGATTTTTGTTCAGCAGTAGGAGTGCCATCAATATCCCATATTTCAGGTGGTAACTCGGGCTTTCCAAGGTCATGAATAAGCGTTGCATAATACATATTGTTGGCTACGCGCTGCCCTAACTCTAATTCTAGGGCTGTGTCTTTTACTGCCTCGGCTGCGTCATGCGCATGTTTATGAAATACATAATCAGATAGCAGGTTTCTCTTGCCGTCATATTCTTTCAATATTTCTAGTTGTTCTTCTATGAAAGGCTTAAAAACTGTTTGACAAATTTCATCTGTTTCAAAGTCAAAATTATCGGGCCAACCGCGTCCCATTAGCTGCTCATGAGAATACTCAGAAGTGCTTTGCTCGCTTCCTACGCTATTTGAAAAGACCTGGTTCATGATTTATATTAACACTCTTAACTTAAATAAAAGCCTAATTTTTTTAGGTCTTCCTCCATATTAGTGTTTACAAAGTTATTCGTCAAATAGTGGTGGTGCAATGTGCGAATAATTTATCTTCTAAAGTGTTTGTTCGTGGTCTCTGATATCTGTGAATTTACCTGTTATAGCGGCCATAGCAGCCATAGCAGGTGATACTAAGTGGGTTCTTCCGCCACGTCCTTGCCGTCCTTCAAAATTACGGTTGGAAGTTGATGCACATCGCTCCTGCGGTTTTAGTTGATCTGGATTCATTCCTAAACACATGGAGCAACCCGGCTCACGCCAGTCAAAGCCTGCCTCTATCAATATATCAGCAATGCCTTCTTCTTCTGCCATTGATTTTACAAGCCCAGAGCCTGGTACAACCATAGCCTCAACGTTATCCGATACTTTGTTGCCTTTTGCGATTTTTGCAACTTCGCGCAAATCTTCTATTCGTCCATTAGTACAAGAGCCAATAAAGACTTTATCTATTGTTATATCAGTTATTTTTGTACCAGATTCTAGCCCCATATAATCCAACATTCTGCGTACAGATTCTTGTTTGTTAGGATCACTAAAATCCTGTGGATCAGGCACACTGCCTGTTATAGGGATAACATCTTCGGGTGTTGTTCCCCATGTTATGGTAGGGGCAATATCCTCGGCATTTATGGTTATTTCCTTATCATAAACCGCACCATCATCAGAATATAAAGTTTTCCAATAAGCCACCGCTTTATCCCAAAGCTCTCCTTTGGGGGACATAGGGCGGCCTTTTAAATATTGGAATGTAGTTTCATCGGGAGCAACCAATCCCGCTCTTGCTCCTGCCTCAATCGACATATTGCAAATTGTCATGCGGCCTTCCATGGATAGGGACTTAACAGCGTCACCAGCATATTCAATTACGTGACCAGTCCCGCCAGCAGTGCCAATCTCACCGATTATTGCTAAAATCATGTCCTTGGCTGTAACGCCAGAGGGAAGATCTCCATTAACAGTAATGCGCATATTCTTGGCAGGTTTTTGGATTAAGGTTTGAGTGGCTAGAACATGCTCAACCTCGCTAGTGCCAATGCCAAAAGCAAGGGCGCCAAATGCACCATGAGTTGAAGTATGGCTATCACCACAAACAATGGTCATTCCCGCTTGGGTAAAGCCTTGCTCTGGGCCAATAATATGAACAATTCCCTGACGCTTATCATGAAGATCAAATAGCTCTACGCCAAATTCTTCACAGTTTTTCGCCAGAGTCTCGATTTGAACGCGGCTGTCTTCCTCTTCAATGGGTTTAGAGCGGTCAGTCGTTGGAACATTATGATCCATAACCGCCAGTGTATTTGCGGTTTTCCTTACCTTACGACCACTCATGCGCAAACCTTCAAATGCTTGGGGGGAGGTCACTTCATGCACAAGGTGGCGATCAATATAAATCAGGCATGTGCCATCTTCTGACTTTTCAATAACGTGATCGTCCCAGATTTTTTGGTATAGGCTGCGCTGCATAGTTGTTTTAACTCACATTTTTGACTGTTATAAACATCTTAGCTGTATAGTTTGAAAACAGGTTTTTGTCGAGTATTCGTACAAAATATTTGCTTTTTGCTGTAAATATGTTACATAATGCATCTATAAAAAAATAAAAATATTAAGGGTGAATAAAATGGCAAATGGTTCTAATGGAAATATTGATGCGCAGCTTATAGCTTCTGGTGGAGAGGATTCTCCACTCCTGACCACCATATTTAGTGATGCAAGTTCAGGTAATATAGGTAGTGACCCAATTCTTCTTGGCGTTAAAGAGGGCACATATTATGTCCATGAAACATCTGGTTTTATGGGGCTTAATCATGATGTAAATACCTATAATGAGCGAGAGTTTTATCAAACCCATGGCGATCCTTCGCAAATGGTTACTCTTTCTGATTATAATAAAGACCTAGAAGGTATAAACCCCGCTCGTGATATTACAATGGAAAAGGCAGCAGATATTTATAATAATGCAGTGCGCCTTGGTTTTGTAAAAGATGGTTCAGAAGATGTAACTGAAACAGTTGAATATGATGGTAAACTTAACTTTGGTAGGTTGGAGCGGGAATTGGCTTCTAACCTCAATGAATATGATGGTATTCCTGATGCCGTAACGGATCAGATAAAAGAGTTAATTGGGCAATCAAGAGAGTTGTCAGAGGCAGGGTCTGTTATGCTGACTCGCGCGAATAATATAGAGAAAGATGTGGCTGAGGCAGGTTTAAGTGATGCTGGATTTGATGGCCTTCAGGGCTCTCTTAGAACATTCTCTCGTGATGGTTTGATTGAGTTCGGTGGAGATATTAAGCCTGCGGAGGCATCTCCAGTAACTCATTGATTGATATATCTATATTTAACATTATATAAACCTTTTCCTATTATAGTTTGTGCAGAGCAGCAAACAGGAAAAGGTTTTTTTTATGGCACATATATCAGTTGAGAAAAGCGGAGTAAGATCCGAATTTAGGTTAAATGACAAACAAAAACCATCTATAGAGTTCATTGACCCTTCTTATGCGCGGGCAAATGCGGTTTTACTTGATCCTAAGTCTAAAGGGGTTCATGTCTTATTACATGAGGGCGTATTTCTTATAGGGAATGCTTCGGATAATTTCTTTGAAACTTTGATGCAATCTGATGATATAGAGCTTTGTGCAAATTTGCCTAATGGTGAACGAGTTTCATTGCAAGCACCCGTTAGTTTGCTTAATGACCTAAAGGAAGTAATAAAGTGCGAAGAAGGCAATGATAATGGTGAATTTCCTACTTATGCCGCTGGCGGGTATGCGGTAACGGCTTTATCTTAACTTAATAATATAAAAAAGAGCCTGTAACAGGCTCTTATATTTGTTTCTCAAAGGTTTAAGTTAGAAGGGTAAATTATTTTTTAGCTGACTTCTTACCTTTTTTAGATTCTCTTGGCTCAATATCATGACCAGTTGTGCGCTCTTTAATACGCGCTGCTTTACCGCGAAGGTCACGAAGATAATATAATTTTGCGCGACGAACCGAACCGCGACGAACAACCTCTACGGAATCAACTCTTGAACTCCAAAGTGGGAAAACACGCTCTACGCCTTCGCCATAGCTTATTTTGCGAACTGTGAAGCTTTCATTTATTCCATGACCTTCACGAGCAATGCAAATACCTTCATATGCCTGAATACGCTCACGCGTGCCTTCTTTAATTTTAACGTTAACTTTAACTGTGTCACCAGCATCGAATTTTGGAACTTCTTTATTACTCTGTAGTTTTTCAAGCTGTTTAGCTTCGAATTTTTGTAGTGTATTCATGGTGTTATACCTTTTCTTTAATCCATTATCAGAACCCGATTTCGAATAGAAACATTACTGAAACTACCGGCGGTTCAATTCTCTTTTTTGTTGGTTAAGTAAAAACCTGCTGCTTTCTATAGTATTTACAGTGTTCAAGCAAGTGTTTTCTTGTTTTTGCATTGTGATATTGCTCGTGCTACCGTGTGTTTTAAACAAGCGAGGTTAAAATGAAAAACGAGAAATTTGAACCGAGAGTTATGCTAGATCCTGATTATGATGAAGCTAAGCAGGAATCTAAGGATAGTTTGGCGGCAGACTTTAGCTTGGGCGCTATTCCTCTATTTAAGAAAATAGCCAGCATAGTTCAGAGTGATAAACCTCAGAATGATAAAGATCTGGATAACGAACATCATTTGGGTTAACTACTGTCATTTTTATAAGTTTATTTTATTTCAGTATATTTTTCCCACAAATCCGGGCGGTTTTTCTTTGTGATTTCTTCTGATTGTTCTAGTCGCCAATTTTCAATATTCTTGTGATGACCAGAGGTTAAAATTTTAGGAACTATGCGCTTTTCACCGTTTGAGTCTATCCATTTAGCTGGCTTGGTATAATGCGGATATTCCAGCAATCCATTGGAAAAGCTTTCCTCATCAGGGGTGGTGTTATTGCCCATAACCCCATCAAGCAGCCTAATACATGAATCCATGAGTATCATAGCCGCAGGTTCGCCGCCAGACAAAACATAGTCGCCAATAGATACTTCTTCAAAGTCATGAGCAACAAGTATGCGTTGATCTACACCCTCATAACGTCCGCAAAGAATTGTTAGGACGCTTTGATTTGCAAGCTCTTGAGCCATATCCTGTGTGAGTGTTTTACCGCGTGGACTCATATAAATTTTGCGTCCTTGATTTGGAATTGAGAGCAGGGCATTTTCGATTACATCAGCACGCATTACCATTCCTGCGCCGCCGCCAAACGGCGAGTCATCAACGCTTTTATGTACCCCGCTGGAAAAATCACGGATATTTACGGTGTTATATGACCATATTCCCTTATCAAGGGCTTTACCGCTCAGCGACATACCAAGCGATCCCGGAAACATCTCAGGGAACAGAGTTATAAGATTTACATGCCAGTTGCTCATATATTACTCTATTATGAATTGATCAGCATTGGCAACGGTGATTGTATTTTGCTCTATATTGACCTCAATTACAAACTCATCTTGAAACGGAACAAAGTAGCTTGCGCCTGATTTTGGCTTTATTTCCAGCAAGTCACCCGCTCCAAAATTAGGGACATCTATCAGTTTGCCAATGGTTTTAGAGCTTTCATCTATTACACTAAGACCTATTAAATCCTCAACATAATATTCATCATCACTCTTTATACCGGGCAATGTTTCACGTGGAACATATAGTGAACATTTAAGGTTTTGAGCTTCTTCACGAGTATTTATACCTTCAATTTGCGCCAATATATGCTTACCCATAGGGTTTTTTAGCGTTATATTCAGGGTTTTATTGTCGCTTTTTTCTGTAAAGCATTCACCGTTTAAAAGGCTTGTATTATCGCAGTAGGGCATAATTTTAACCAGCCCCTTCACACCATGCGCCGATGTAACTTTACCGATACATATGCGCTTTTCATTAGGTGGAGCAGGGCTGGTCATAATATTCAAATCCAAAGATTAATGGGCGATTATTCTGCCGCTTCGTCTTTCTTTTCTTCTTCTGCAGGTGCTTCTTTAGTAGTAGCTTTAGCTTCTTCAGCCGCGGCTTTAGCAGCTTCTTCAGCAGCTTTGCGTTTTTCTTCTTTGTCCTCAATTAGTAACCTGGATTTTTCACCCGGAGCAGATTTTTTTGGACGGTTTGGCTGTTTTGGCATGTCAATAAGGCCAGCTTTTCCAAGGAATAAAGCTACGCGCTCTGATGGCTGTGCGCCTTCACCAAGCCAATATTTGATGCGGTCTTCAATAAGCTTAACGCGGTTTTCATCATTATCAGCAAGAAGAGGGTTATATGTACCCAATCTTTCAATATAACGTCCATCGCGTGGCATGCGCTTGTCTGTAACAACAATGCGGTAAAATGGGCGTTTCTTACGTCCGCCTCTAGATAGTCTGATAGATAGTGCCATTTTGTTTTCTCCTTATATAACAATCACTTAATTCAGATCAGCAGATAGTCTTTATTCTTGGCTATCAGGTGATATGAAATTTTTTTTAGCGTTTCTTTTTCTTCCTGTTTTTCTTAGTTCCTCCGCGTATTGCAGGCATTCCTGCACCAGCTCCGCCCATTCCAGCAAGCGGATTTGCTCCACCAGCTGCGCCAGCAAACGGGTTAGGGCCAAGCGGACTTTGCTCATCACTTGCCGAGGCCAAATCTGCACCAAGTGCGTCAGGATCCATACTTTGAGCCATAAGCTCCATATCATCGGCTTTGCCGCCCATCATATCTTTCATCATACCCATCATTTGGCCTTTGCCCATTTTGCGCATGCGTTTCATCATGATTTGCATTTGTTTTTGCTGTTTAACCAGAGCGTTGATTTCCTGAACCGTAGTGCCAGAACCAGCGGCAATACGCTTTTTACGCGCTCCGTTCATAAGGTCGGGTTTTGCGCGTTCTTTTGGGGTCATAGAAAGGATAATGGCTTCTTGCTTTTTAACGATGCTGTCATCGATTCCAGCTTCTTCCAGCTTGCCTGCCATGCCGCTTAAGCCTGGCATTAGTTTCATAAGCGAACCCATACCGCCCATTTTATTCATTTGGCGGATTTGAGATAGAAGATCGTTAAAGTCAAATTGACCTTTTTTAAGCTTCTTTGCCATTTTAAGGGCATCTTCTTGATCTACATGCTCGACGGCTTTTTCAACCAAGGAAACCACGTCACCCATACCAAGGATTCGACCTGCAACGCGCTCTGGGTGGAAGGGTTCTACTTCCGTCCATTTTTCACCAGTCCCAACCAGCTTGATTGGCTTGCCTGTGACGGCCTTCATGCTCATCGCCGCGCCGCCGCGTGAATCTCCATCCACGCGCGTTAGCATAATTCCGCTTATGCCTATGCGTTCATTAAAGATTTTAGCAGTATTTACCGCGTCTTGCCCTGTCATGGCATCGGCAACCAGTAAAGTTTCAACTGGTTTACTATGCTTTTTTATGTCCTCAATTTCCTGCATCAATTCTTCATCAATGCTAAGGCGACCCGCAGTATCAAGCATGACTACGTCATAGCCTTCTTTGCGACCTGTATCCATGGCGCGCTTTGCTATATCGCGTGGTTTTTGCCCCTCAATAATTGGCAAAGTTGCAATTTCTGTTTGCTCTCCAAGGATTTTGAGCTGCTCTTGCGCGGCGGGGCGATAGACGTCCAGCGAAGCCATAAGAACTTTTTTTCCGTGCTTCTCAGTTAGTATTTTTGATATTTTGGCGGTTGATGTGGTTTTACCAGAACCTTGCAGCCCAGCCATTAAATAGGCACATGGTGGGGCTGAAAATTGTAGCTCCGCAGTTTCACTACCGAGCATTTCCACCAAAGCATCATTAACGATTTTAATTACTTGTTGAGCGGGGTTAACACCCTTAATCACGTCTTGACCAATGGCTTTATCTTTTATGGTGGCAATGAAGTCTTTAACAACAGGAAGGGCAACGTCTGCCTCAAGCAAGGCAATACGGATTTCACGGCTTACCGCCATTACATCATTTTCGCTTAAAGAGGCTTTACCTCTTAGCTTTGAAAATACACCGCTTAATTTATCGCTTAAACTGTCAAACATTATTTACCGTATCCCTTTTGCCCACTGGCTATTTTAAAACTTCTTGTAAAAAAATGTAAGGCTAGTAGGCTCATCGAAATAATAGCTATTGCTGTCGCTGGGCCACTTTCTGTTGAAAAGTTAGCTGCATCGATTTCATTTAAATTTATACCAGCCAAAGCAAGATCAATAGGTGCGACGATTACCCCAAGAATAAGGCTGAGGAGTGTTACTTTTAGTGTAACAGGCAGGCCTATGCAAATAAAACGCACTATAAATTCATTATCATCGCCTTTTTGGTTTATTTTGAACGTATGAAGTACAGTTAAGCCTGTTATGAGGACATAAAAACCATCTGATATGTAGTTATATATATTAGCTGGCGCTGCATCTGCAAAAAGGGCAGTGCCAAAGGTAACTGTAAAAAAGAGTGATGTGAATAAGGATGTAAAAAGTAGATAAAGCATCTGCTGCTTTTCCGACACAAAGCCCTTGTGCAGATCATGCGCTAATTTTTTATCTCTCAAAAAATACATTATGTATTCCTAATAACTAAACAAAATGTGCCACAGTGAGCGTAAATTCGCCGACTATGGTGTACCGTTAAGCACTGAAAAACAGCTTTTCAGTGGAAATCTGGGGTAAATTATGCTTTATGAGCGATGATGTCAAGAAAAGGTTTGAGATTATGAAATTTAAGAAAATGCATGGGCTGGGCAATGATTTTGTCATTTTTGATGCGCGCACAGAAAATATATTCCTAACGCCCGAAGATATGGAGCTTATCGCGGATCGCCATTGGGGGGTTGGCTGTGACCTTATTACGGTAATGGATTTATCTGAAAATGCCGATATTCAGGCGTTTTTCTTTAATGCTGATGGTTCTGACAGTGCGGCTTGTGGTAATGCTACGCGCTGTGTTGCTGATATAATTATGAGTGAGAGCGGCAAAGATAGCTGCGCCATAGAGGCAGGAGAGCGCATATTAGAGTGCCATAAAAAAGGCGATAAGCTTGTTCAGGTGAATATGGGGCAGCCTAAAGATATTCGTGAATATGCACTGGCGCATGGGGGCGCGGAAAATCCTGTAGCAGTTGATATGGGTAATCCGCATCTTGTGTTCTTTGTTGATGATCTTGATGCAATAGATATTGAAGAAGTAGGCTCATTTTTTGAAAATCATGAAATGTTTCCAGAGCGCACCAATGTCGAGTTTGTGCAGGTCATTGATAAAACTCACCTTAGGCAACGAACATGGGAGCGTGGCTGCGGTATTACGCAGGCTTGTGGCTCTGGTGCGTGCGCGGTTATTGCCGCGGCTAATCATCGGGATTTGGCAGATTCCAAGGTTGAAATAGAGCTTGATGGCGGCGTGTTGCAAATGGAAATTACGCAGGATAACAATATACTTATGACAGGTGCAGTGGCTTATGTTTTTGATGGTGTACTTAATAATTCCGAAGCATAACAGTGAATGAGGGTGATTTAAATATTTATTATGGCATGTTTAGGGTGGAATTTGAATATAACAATCTATATGGTTGCCGAAAATATATAGATTGTTTTGATATTTTTATTAGTAGAAGGGGCTAAGTATGGCAAAAAGTCTAAATAAATCACGTATGAAAAAGTCAAAAATTATTATTATATTTGTATTGTTTTTGGTGTTTTTTACCGAGGCACTTATTTCCTATGAAGCACCTTTACACAAAGCATTTGACTTTTTAGGATTTTTCTTTTTGGCTATTTGTGCAATGGGGCGGCTGTATTCGACGGCATTTTTAGGTGGATTCAAAAATGATAAGTTGATTACACATGGGGCATTTTCTATAGTTAGAAACCCTCTCTACTTTTTTTCATTGATTGGGATGACTGGTGTAGCATTTGTATCTGGTCATCTAGTTATTATAATAGCTATGCCCATATCATTTATTGTTTTATATCATTTTTTGATTAAGAGAGAAGAAGAGTTTCTTTTAGAGACGTTTGGTGATGATTATAAAAAATACATGGAAACAACTCCACGCTTAATACCTAATTTTAAGCTATATAATGCCCCTGAAACTGTTAAACTTGTTCCTAAATATCTTACAAAGGCATTTAAGGACGCAATATGGTGGTTTATAGCTTATCCAGTATTAGAGTTTGCGGAATATCTACAGGATAGCGGTATAATAACTCCATTATTTGTTATTCCATGATTTGTATTTATGTATGAGTAAGAAAAAAGAACCACATATAAAGACCTTCGGTTGTCGCCTGAATTTTTATGAAAGTGAAGTTATGCGCTCTCATGCTAAAAAAGCTGGTCTTGATGATGCAATTATCTTCAATACTTGCGCAGTTACCAAGGAAGCGGAACGTCAGGCTGGTCAGGCAATAAGGCGCGCTCGCAGGGAAAACCCTGATGCACGAATTATTGTTACGGGGTGCGCTGCGCAGATTGATCCTGATAAATATGGCTCTATGGCAGAGGTCGATCAGGTGATTGGTAATGATCTGAAGCTTAAATCCGAGAGTTGGGGGATAGAGCCGCAAGAAGCTAAAATACTGGTTAATGATATAATGTCAGTAAAGGAAACTGCGGGGCATTTGATCGAAGGGTTTGAGGATAAATCACGGGCTTTTTTACAGGTGCAAAATGGCTGTGACCATCGCTGTACTTTTTGCATTATTCCTTATGGGCGCGGTAATTCGCGCTCTGTTCCTATTGGCGTAATTGCCGAGCAGGTAAGAGCATTAGTTGATCAGGGCTATAACGAGATTGTATTTACGGGCGTTGATGTGACCTCTTACGGAGTTGATTTGCCCAGTAATCCCACTTTGGGGCAGATGATAAGGCGTGTGCTTGCTCTTGTCCCTGAATTGCCGCGGGTTAGGCTTTCATCGCTTGACCCTGTAGAAATAGATGATGATATGTGGAGGCTAATCGCAGAAGAGCCACGATTTATGCCACATTTGCATCTATCCTTGCAGGCGGGTGATGATATGATATTAAAGCGTATGAAACGCAGGCATTTGCGCCAAGATGTAATTGATGTTTGCAATCGTGCAAGGGATTTACGCCCTGATATGGCTTTTGGCGCAGACATAATTGCAGGCTTTCCAACAGAGAGCGAGGAAATGTTCCAAAACTCTCTTAATATAGTGAAAGAATGCGATATTACTTATTTGCATGTATTTCCTTATTCCGAGCGAGAGGGAACGCCCGCGGCGCGTATTCCTAACTCCGTTCCAGTGCCAGAGCGTAAAGAACGCGCAGCAAGACTTCGGGAGTTAGGTGATAAGCAGCTACAATCATTATTACAGCGCAATATAGGCAAGGAAATGTTAGTTTTAATAGAAAAAGGGGGTGTTGGCCGCGCCGAGAATTTCTTAAGCATTGATGCTGGGTTGAGCGAGTTAAAAACAGGCTCTATAATTCGTGTTAAGACAATGGCTGTTGCCGATAATTCACTTAGCGCAGAAATTATTTAACAGGTTTGAAATGGCATACAGATTGGTGTTTTTATTGATTATGTTCTGGTCTTTAGATGCTTATTCTAAGGAGGCCGCAACTTGTAAAAAGTTTAAAGATTATATCACTAAAATAGATGTAAATTTTTTCGATACTCCTGTTAAAATAGTTGATACATATCCTTTTGATGGGCTTCAAGAGCGCAGGGAAAAGGATTTTTATAGATATAAAACCAATGCAGAAGATGTTGCGTGGATTTCAGATTTAGATGTTTCGCTAGGCGGTTATTTTCGCGCAGGGATTGGCGCAGATATTGAATATGGTTTTACTGTTAAGCCATATAAGGGGCAGCCTAACTTATCTTGTGTATTTGTTGATTACATTAAGGTTGATTTAAAACTAGAAAGCGCGGTTTTTATAGACCCTGATTATAATGATTTAGAGTGTAGAGAGTTTAAAGATAAAGTAATTGATACATTAAAGAGCAAGAATAGTATGCCATTGGGGGAAATGATAAGCCTTCGTCAAGAACTTATAGAAACCCTGCCTGATATTGTTTTGAAAATGGAAAAACATGCAGTTAAAAGTAACGGCGCGCTTGAAAAAGTTGATAGAATAAAAAAATCTTTTAAAAACAGCATTGAAAAACGCCCTGTTAATATCCATAAAAGAATAATTGATTTCTACAAGGATTATAAACCATCAAGTGAGCTGGCCAATGCTTACTCTGCTTGCAAAGCCAAAGTAAATGAGCATAAAAAATATAAATCACTTAGTGTTGATAAAGGTCAAGGTTATAAGTTTATTCAATAAGATATATTTATTCGAAAGTGCTTTTTAAAGCTAATTAAAAGGCATATACTATAGGCAAATTAAAAGGTAAAAAATCATGGTATTTTGGCGTAAGAAAAAAGATTCTGAAATTGTTGAACAAGAAGAGCTGGAACAAGAGCTTTTGCACCCTGATGGTGAACCAGAGCTTAAATCCTCGACGGATTATGAAACTGATATTGCTGCTGATGATATTCAAAGTGAGCTGCGCGAAACTGACAGCGACGTTATTGATGAGCTGGAGGTTATTCCCACTCCAGAGCCGGAGTTTGAAGCAATTATCGCCATTGAAAAAGGTGATGATGATAACCCTGATATAGATCACTCTGATGAAGGTGGTTGGTTTTCTCGTCTGACTAAGGGACTTGGAAAATCCACTAATAAAATCACTAAAGGTCTTAGTGACATTGTTACCAAATCAAAATTAGATCAAGATAGCCTTGATGCGCTTGAAGAGGTTTTGATAGAGGCTGATTTAGGTCCTAAAACCGCGGCGCGTGTAATTGAAGAATTTTCAAAAGATCGCTTTGGTAAAGATATTTCAGAAGATGAAATAAAAGAAGCCTTGGCTGATACAATGGCTAGTATCTTAGAGCCAATAGCCAAACCTTTATCTATTGATAAGCCTGATGACGGCCCTTTTGTAATGTTGGTTTGTGGCGTTAATGGTGCAGGTAAGACAACAACAGTTGGTAAAATGGCTTACCAGTTTCATAAGGAGCTGGGTAAATCAGTAATGATTGCGGCGGCTGATACTTTCCGCGCCGCGGCGATTGAGCAGTTGGGCGAGTGGGCTAAACGCTCTGATTCTGTTATGTTTTCTCGTGACCTTGGTGCAGACGCGGCTTCGGTTGCTTATGAAGCCTATGAAAAGGCCAAAGCAGATGGCGTCGATATATTGATGATTGATACTGCTGGGCGTTTGCAGAATAAGCAAAATCTTATGGAGGAGCTTGAAAAAATTATAAGAGTTTTGAAAAAGAAAGATGAAAATCTTCCCCATGCAACAATTCTGGTTTTAGATTCTACAACGGGTCAAAACGCTTACTCACAGCTAGAAACATTCAAGGAAATGGTTGATATTAACGGTCTTATTGTTACCAAGCTTGATGGATCTGCCAAGGGTGGGGTTTTAATTGGTCTTGCGGATCAGTTTGGTGTTCCTGTTCATGCCGTTGGCGTGGGTGAGGGAATACGTGATTTACGCCCATTTGCCTCGCGTGATTATGCAAGATCTCTAATGGGGCTTGATATATAAATAAAGATATTAGCTGCGTAATTCATTGTATATTAACAATAATCTGACATTATGTTGCTATGGTAAAAGAATCTAAACATTTTAGCCCTACGCATTATAAAGATGCGGATCAGGTTTTGGCAGCAGTTAAGGAAATTTATGAGGCTAATACAGGATTTCTGCGCTCATGTTTTGATGATTACTGTAAGGGTAAGAACCCTGAAAAAGTAAGGGCTTATTATCCTTATATACGTGTTAAAACTATTCAGGCAAAGCGTTTTGATAGCCGTTATTCTTATGGGTTTGTTCCAAGGCCGGGGAGCTATTTTACAACCGTAACTCGCCCTGATTTATTTGAGGATTATTATCGTGAGCAATTCAGGCTTTTGATAAAAAATCATGATATTTCGATAGAAGTCGGGGTAAGTGATACACCAATACCGCTGCATTTTGCACTGGGGGAGAATTTCCATCTTGAACGTGATTTAGGCGAAGATCGGGTAAGTGATCTGCCAGATTATTTTGATGTTCCTAATCTTGATATTATGGACGATGAGATTGCCAATGGCACTTATATGACATGCCCGCAAGATCATGAGCCGCCTTTATCTTTGTTCACTGCTCCGCGTGTTGATCTTAGTTTGCAACGATTAAAGCATTATTGCGGAACTAAACCAGAGCATTTCCAAAATTACGTTCTGTTCACGAATTATCAATTTTATATCGATGAGTTCGTTGAAATGTGTCAGGAGATGATGAGTTCGACTAGTAATCCCGATCTTAAAAAACAGCGTATGGAATATACGGCCTTTGTTATGCCAGGTGATAAGGTTGTTTTGAATGAAAATATTGATAATCATGATGATACTGCAAATGAAGGAGTAAGCCTGTCAAGGTTGCCTCAAATGCCTGCTTATCACCTTAAGCGTGCTGATGGCTCTGGTATTACTATGGTTAATATCGGGGTAGGACCTTCCAATGCCAAAACAATTACAGATCATGTTGCGGTGCTACGACCTCATGCGTGGCTAATGCTTGGTCACTGCGCTGGGCTTCGCCAATCTCAACGACTTGGAGATTATGTGCTGGCGCATGGTTATTTGCGCGAAGATCAAATATTAGACGAATTTTTACCGTCAGATATTCCAATTCCCGCACTGGCAGAGATACAGCAAGCCTTAGAGCAAGCAGTTGCGAGTGTTACTGGTAATAAGGGCTATGATTTAAAGAAAATTATGCGCACAGGTACGGTGGCAACAACCGATGATCGGAATTGGGAGCTAAAGTCTTATCTTACGCAAAACAGGCGTTTAAGCCAGAGCAGGGCAATAGCTCTGGATATGGAATCTGGCACTATAGCCGCTAATGGTTTTCGTTTTCGCGTTCCTTACGGGACGTTGCTTTGTGTATCTGATAAGCCTTTGCACGGGCAACTAAAACTCCCTGGTATGGCAGATAGTTTCTATCGTGAGCGGGTAGAACAGCATTTAAAAATCGGGCTTTTAACCATGACTTTATTGCGTGATTTATCACCATCAAAACTACATAGTCGTAAATTACGATCTTTCGATGAACCTGCGTTTCAGTAATTCTCTTGAATATATAAGGTCGCCCTATGTTTATTAGTATTTTTGATCTTTTTAAAACAGGAATAGGGCCTTCAAGTTCGCATACTATGGGGCCGATGGTGGCTGCTAATATGTTCATAGGCACTATTCATGAGGCAAAAGAAGGGGAGCGTATCCGCGTAACATTTTATGGTTCTTTGGCTTTTACAGGTAAGGGTCACGCAAGTGATAGAGCGGTTATGTTAGGGCTTATGGGCAAAAAGCCTGATAGCATTAACCCCGATGATATGGACGGTTTAATAGATCAGATAAAGGAACAAAAATTAGTGGCTGGTTTTGCCTTCAATCCTGATAGTGACATAGTTTTTGATTATGGAGCTGCGCTTGATACTCACCCTAATGGAATGATTTTTTCGGTGCTTGATAAACGCGGAAAAGAGGTAATAAGCAAAATTTATTTCTCTATAGGCGGCGGTTTTGTGATTGAAGAGGGGCAAAGTCCTGAAAAACTTGCTCAGGCGGATTGTGATATATGCGAAAAATTACCTTACCCATATCAAAATTCGCTTGAATTATTATTTATGGCAAAAAAGTCAGGATTTACAATAGCTCAAATCAAGATGGAAAATGAAAAAACTGCGCGCTCGGAAAAGGAAATATACGCTGGGCTTAACAATATATGGCAGGTAATGAATGATTGTATTGAGCGCGGATTAAAGCGTGATGGGGTTCTTCCCGGTAGTTTGAAGATTAAGCGCAGAGCTGCTGACATAAAAGTGCAGCTTGATAATGAAAAGGGAAGTAATAGCCAATCACCTCATAATTGTAATGAGTGGTTAAGTGTTTATGCCATGGCGGTAAATGAGGAAAATGCAAGCGGTGGGCGTGTGGTTACTGCCCCTACGAATGGTGCTGCGGGTGTTATTCCTGCGGTGCTTCGCTATTATCTTGATTTTGTACCCAACGCAAAAGAGGAGCATATACCAGTTTTTCTGCTAACTGCTGCGGCAATAGGCGGGATAATAAAGCGCAATGCCTCAATATCTGGCGCTGAAGTTGGCTGTCAGGGAGAGGTTGGCTCAGCTTCGGCAATGGCAGCGGCAGGGCTTTGCGCGGTTATGGGGGGATCTAATGAGCAAATAGAAAATGCGGCGGAGATAGCTTTAGAGCATCATTTGGGGATGACTTGCGATCCTGTGGCGGGATTAGTGCAAGTGCCATGTATAGAGCGCAATGGACTTGGTGCGGTGAAGGCCGTAACAGCTTCTGCTCTAGCTCTAAGAGGTACGGGAGAGCATTTTGTTCCACTTGATAGTTGCATCGAAACCATGCGTCAAACTGGTATAGATATGCGTTCACGTTATAAGGAAACTAGCCGCGGTGGTTTGGCTGTAAATGTTATAGAATGTTAAGCGTTTCATTCGGGGTACATTACTCGTCGCTTACCTAGAAAATCTAGGATAATCTAGGCTTCGCTTCTTGTGCCTGCTCTGAGTAAAACGCTGTGCGCTTTAAAAATAAAAGGCACTTAAATAAGTGCCTTTGTTTAATAACTTATATTATTTATAAATAGTAGTTAAATTTCTATATCAACCACAGAACCACGCTCTCCTGATTCTGAATCGCTCGACCCATTAGAAAAGCTTATGTCATTCTGGTTTTGCTGTGATGAGTCGCTGCTGGCGTTTGTATCTTGCGATTGCGCGGCAGGCGCTTCACGAACCTGAACTTGGTTTTGCTGTGGCTCGCTCTCTTGACGGCGCACTTCACGTGACTGATCGTTGCTCACTGGTTGTAACGCCTGAGAAACTGGTAATTGCTGCTGTTGTCCTATACCTGAAAGTGGTGCCGCCATCGCTAAAAATCCCTATTTTGAATATAAACCCTAACTATTTAACATATAATATAGTATCAAGGATTTATTAACAAATTCTTTCCAACCTCTATTTTCTCATGAATTTCATAAAAGTGCAAATTTGTAATTTTATATTAGTCAAATAGCCACAATTTTATAATAATTTTATACAAATTGTATTTTAATGGGTCAATCTTAAGAAGTTCGTAATAATTTGTCTGTATAAATTATAAAGATAAAGGAGCTTTTCCATTATCAAGTTTTTTTAGTGGTTAAATTTCTAAAATTCTAATGAGTAACTTGAGTAACTGAGGAGTAAACTGCGTAAATTTCTTTTAACTAACATGATAATTGTGGGGCAAAAATCATGGATATAAATATAGCAGGTAGTACAAATAAACCTGCATCTATAGCTGCAAAGCTAGGTAATGTTGATAAATTATACGATCTTGCGAGAAATAAAAATTCTCAAGCAAGAGCGTTGCTTGCACATGAAATAGGGTCAATTTTAGAAGCTGATGTTACATTGAGCGAAGGCGAGATGGTAGCAGATGTTTTGATTGAGCTTTTGAGGCAGGCAGAAACCGATATTCGTCAGTCTTTATCAGAAAAATTAAGTGTATTGGACACAGTGCCGCTTCGTCTTGTGTTGCAGCTTGCAAATGATGACATTGAAATAGCGCGCCCAGTACTTAAAAACAGTCCTGTTCTGGGTGAGTTTGACCTAATGTATATCATAAAGTCAAAAACAAGCGAATATTGGCAGACCATTGCCACGCGTAAATGCCTTAGCGATCAGGTTATTGATGTTCTGGCGGATACTAATGATTTTGATACAGCACTGGCTTTAGCTGAAAACACAGAGATTGTGTTAACTCAGCATGCAATGGCGGCTTTATCTGATATTGCTAGAGATTCTGATGTTTTGGCTATTCCATTATTGCGCCGTTCTGAGGTTCCTAGTGAGCTTGCGATGGCCTTATATAAATATGTAGGTGAGGAAATTAAGAACTTTATCGCCAAGAATTATGAGCTTGATATTGAGAAGGTATCAAATGTAGTTGATCAAACAGTTAAGGAATTTGGTGATTGTTCTACGGCAGAAGAATGTGCGCCTGAGAGCCATATGCTGGAAGCTGCTAGGGCTGCAAGTACAAGGGGCATGTTGAGTGTTCAGGGTATGCTTGCCACTTTGAGAATAGGTAATGTTCGCTCTTTCGTTGCACAAATGTCTGTATATACAGATGTTCCTGCCGAGATTGTAACTAGAATTTTAATGCAGAAGAACGGGCAGGGTCTTGCCGTTTTATCAAAGGCTTATGGTATAGAAAAACAAGATTTCATATCGATTTTTATGCTAACCGCAAAATTCTGGAATTATGGACAGCTTGTTGAGCCAAAAGAAATTAAAAAGGCTGTGGAGTATTATACTCGTGCCACGCCTGATCTGGCTATGCAAATTATAAAGGGCAAGCTGGATTCTTAAAAAGTTTTTATTGTAACTACCTTCAATCAACTTTAAGCAGCCGGCATTTTTATAATGTCGGCTCTTTTTTTTGAAGATTATTTTTTGATAAGAGGCATAACACCGGGGAGGTCTTTACCTTCCAGCCATTCAAGGAACGCGCCGCCAGCAGTGGAAATGTAAGAAAAATTATCAATAGACCCTGCATTTTCAAGCGCGGCAACTGTATCGCCACCGCCAGCAATGCTTATACAATCACCAGAGTTTGTGTGCTGTGCAACAGCATTTGCAACTTGATTTGTACCATTATCAAAAGGCTTAATCTCAAAAACACCAAGCGGGCCGTTCCAGACAATAGTTTTTGATTGCTCAATCTTTTCGCATATATAGGTTATGCTTTGCTCACCAATATCAATGGCCATTCTATCATCGGGAATATTATCAACGCTTACGCTTTTATGCTCTGCGTCTTGTTTTAACTCGCTTACCACAATAACATCTTTGGGCAGTATAATCTCACAACCAATTTTTTCTGCTTTTTCCATGATGCAAAGGGCTGTGTCTTTCATATCTTTTTCACATAGTGATTTTCCCATTGATATACCCTTGGCATATAGGAAAGTATTTGCCATTCCCCCGCCAAGAACAAGGAAATCAACTTTTTCAATTAAATTTTCAAGAACTCCGAGTTTGGTAGCTATTTTAGAGCCGCCTGTTACGGCAAGCAGCGGTTTTTCTGGAGTTTCCAGAGCTTTAGTAAGCGCGCTAAGTTCCTCTTCCATCAATAACCCTGCCGCGCTTGGTAAATATTGGGCGATGCCTGCGGTAGAGGCATGGGCGCGGTGAGAGGCGGAGAATGCATCATTTACGTATAGATCTCCAAGACTAGCAAGCTCTTTGGCAAACTGCATATCATTTGATTTTTCGCCTTTATGAAAGCGAACATTCTCCATCAATATAACATCACCGTTATTTGCTTTCGCGGCAATATCTTTGGCAACCTCACCAGTGCATTGCGGGGAGAATTTTACAGGGATATTCCATTGCTTTTCTAACACAGGGGCTAGGAAGGCCAAGGACATTTCTGGATTTTCTTCTCCTTCAGGTCTGCCATAATGGGAGAGAATAAGAACTTTTGCTCCGTGCTTATTCAGGTATTCTATAGTAGGTCTAAGGCGGTCAATTCGCGTTGTGTCCGTAACTTTATTATTATATTTGGGAACATTTAGATCAGCTCTTAATAATATAGTTTTTCCGTTTATATTAAAGTCTTTGAGCTTGTTAAAATCCATTTTTTTATCCTGTAAGTTACTCAATTTTTTTCTTTATTGCTTCGCATGCTTCTATCAATCTAGAGCGAAGCGGAGCATCTAACGCAGAATGCCCTGCGTCAGGAACAACAATATAGTTAGCTTCCGACCATAAATTATGGAGTTTATCCGCGGTTTTGATCGGGCATATAATGTCGTACCGCCCCTGAATAATGGTTGTTGGGATAGAGCGCAAGACCTCAATGTTATTTATTATGCTGTTTTCCTTGGAAAAAACTTCATATTTGAAATAGTGAGCCTCTATCTTTGCTAGAGCTATGGCATGCTGTTTTTGATCATCGGTGGTTATTGTTTCATAATTAGGCATTAAAGATGAACAAGCACATTCATATAAGCTCCAATGGACGGCGGCGTCTATTTGTGTTTTCTTATCATTATCATTTATAAGACGGCTATAATAAGCTTCAAGAAGGTTGTTTTGTTCATCTTCAGGAATAAAATTTGCGAATTGCTCCCATGCTTCGGGAAAAACGGTATTCATACCATATAAGAACCAGTCAATTTCGTCTTGTTCGCATAAGAATATCCCGCGTAAAATTAAGCTAAGGCAGCGCTTTTTATGTTTTAATGTGTAGAGTAGAGCCAGAGTAGAGCCCCATGAACCGCCAAATATATGCCAAGCATCTATATTAAGGTGTTCGCGCAGCTTTTCTATATCATCAATCAAGTTCTTCGTTGTATTGTCTTGTAAACAGCCAAGCGGAGTAGAGCGTCCTGATCCGCGTTGATCGAAAATAATGATGCGGAAAAAATCAGGATCAAAAAAACGCCTGTGAATTGGTGAAGCTCCCGCGCCAGGGCCTCCATGAAATAATATTATTGGTACGCCATCGGGGTTTCCGCTTTGCTCCCAATATATATTATGGGTTTGATCAACGGATATAAATCCACTGGAATATGGAGTTATCGGCGGGAATAGATCAAATAGCAGGGTACGGCGTAAACTTGCTATGGCCTGTTCTTCACTTTTTTCAATTTTACTTGCAGCCATAACCCATAAATCTCAATAGTTAATATATTCATACTTTATTAACATAGCTTTAGAGATAGTTCTAGGTTTTAGAGTTTAATCATTGAACCTAGGTAGTGCGCTACCGTCATTATTTTTTTGTTTTACACTTTTATGTGCAGGTTGAGCAGGGGAAGTTGGCAGGGCGCTGCCTTTTAAAGTTCCTGCCATATTAGGTTTGGATTGATCTAAGGGCTTTTTATGTTCAAATAAGGCTTCTATTCTTCCTGCATGGTCGATATCAATATAAGGGCCGTTATAAGATTCAATCCAACCACGCACACGTATGCGCTTACCTTTTAATTTTCGAGGGTTAATATCTTTTTCTTTGAAGCTCCTTAAATTAAATGCAGATATGCTAACGGTGAAATCTTCTCTCCAGTCAAAGCCAAAATTCAGGTAAATTTTATTCTTATACATGGTTACATTTTTAACCACTCCTTCAACTATCTGATAGCTGCCGATTTTAGATTTTAGATTATCAGGAGAAAGAACAGAGAATTTATCAATCGCCCAAAGCCCTGATTTTTCTTGTCTTGCTTTATCTTCCAGAGCAAGCATTTGTTCAGCCATTTCAGGGTTATATTTAGTTGTTCTAACCCGCGCAACGCCAAGGGAAAGTAATAGACCTTGCGTCCATACTTTATCACTGGCTCTAACCAAGTGCGCAATATGATGCCCCATACGGTTTATGCGCCCCTTTTCCTTGGTTTTTGTTTGATAGATAATAACTTTTTTACCCTTTAAAAAATCCTCAAGCAGTTTTTGCGCGGTAACGGCATAATCGCCCGGGTCATAGTAATCAAGATCAGGGTAATCAAGCCCAGTAAGATGTATAATGCGCCCATCTTCTAGCTTTACGCCTAAGGGGCTTATTATATCTACGACTTTTGCCACGCCAGTTTTGCGCATGGATTCAAAGTCACCATTAGGCAGAACCAGATCTTTTATTGCTTTGTCGTCATTTTCACGCTGCTTTATTTTGGCTTCGACGTTGTAGCTCAAAAATAAAGTGGTAAAAGATAATATTATTGTTAAAATCCATTTCATATAAACATCATGGTCTTGCCGAGGTATTATGATCAAGCGTTACTTACAACTTTTTTCTTTTTTTGTTTCACTTCAGATGCTTGCAGGGTGTTCAACTAACCCCGCAACAGGAGATAATCAGTTTACTGCCTTTATGTCGCCTGCACAGGAGAATCAAATCGGCGCGCAAGAGCATAAAAAAGTTATAAAAGAATATGGTCTTTATAAAGATAAAAATCTTCAAAATTATGTAAGTGGTGTAGGGCATAAGGTTGTTAAATATACCGAAAGAGGTGATGTCCGCTATAAGTTCTACTTACTCGATAGTCCTGTGGTTAATGCCTTTGCCTTACCAGGGGGGTATATATATGTAACGCGCGGGGTTATGGCTCTATCTAATTCCGAAGATGAGCTTGCCGCAGTTTTAGGGCATGAAGCAGGGCATGTTACAGCGCGTCACTCGGCAGAGCGTTATTCAAGAGGTGTTGCAACAACTTTAGGCGCAACAATATTGTCATCGGTTATTGATAGTTCAGGGGTCAGTCAGGCTCTTGGCTTAGGCAGTGATTTATATCTTAAATCTTATTCTCGTGGACAGGAAAGTCAGGCAGATACTCTTGGAATTAGATATTTAACCAAAGCTGGCTACGCGCCAAATGGTATGGCAGCATTTCTAAGTAATTTGCAGGCTGATAGTGCTTTGCAAGCTTCTTTAGATGGTAATAAATCAAAAAATACAAACAGCTTTTTTTCAACGCACCCCGGAACAGCAGAGCGTATAAACAAAACAATTATTGAGGCGCGTCAATATAAGCAACAAGGTATTATTAATCATGAAGGGCATTTACGCATGATAGATGGTATGGTTTATGGCGATAGCGCAGCGCAAGGATTTGTACGCGGGCAGTCATTTATCCACCCTGCTTTAGGCTTTAAATTTTCAGTTCCTAATGGCTATAAGCTGATAAATCAGCCTTCGCAGGTCGTGGCTAAGAATAAAAATGGCGGTGCTATTATCTTTGATTTTGCGCCTAATAAAGATGGTCTTGATCCTTTGCGGTTTTTAAATAATGTTTGGTTAAAGGGAGAGCCATCAACTAATTCTCAACCTATTGTCATTAACGGTATGAAGGCGGCAACCACTTCTGTGCGGGGCAGTGCAAATGGAAGGGCTGTTAATATTCGTCTTATTGCAATTCAGTGGAGTGCAAATCAAATTGCCCGTTTTCAGGTTATCGTTCCGCCAAACGCATCAACGGCGCAGCTAAATGCTCTTAAAACATCTACATATAGCTTTAATCGTATGAGCAAAGGTGAAAAGGCATCGCTTCGCCCTTATCGTATTAAGGTTATTACGGCAAGATCAGGTGACAATGTAACTTCATTATCAAGGCGCATGGCTCAAAAAGATAATAAAGAGCGTAGGTTTAGAGTGCTTAATGGTTTGAAACCTAATGATAGAATTGTTTCAGGTCGGTTATACAAAATTGTGGTGGAATAAGCGTTGAGGGCTTCAGCACTCAATAGAATCTAATAAGTTTGCTTGGTTATCAAATACTGCGCATACTAATGAACCACCAAAGCCACAACCGCCGTCTATTGTAGCTTTAATACAATTATAATTCACACCATTATGGTTGGGGTCGTATCCACGTACAACTTTATGAAAGGGGTCGTAAGGGGTTGCTATATTATCAAATTTATTATTATCCCACCAAAAACTATCACCTTGTTTTGTTAGTGGTTTGCTTTCATCAATTCCTGCATTAACGAATAATATTGGTGATCCAGATGTTTCTGGCATAAATGCAGCGCGCACCAGATGGGTTGCAAATACTTCATGCCCTTGGAAATCTTTGAATATATTGCGGATTTTTGTAGTCCATTGAGAAATTCCAATCATACCTTGTCTGCAAGCTTCTATACCGTCATGTGGTGATAAGCCATAAGAGTAGAGGGTATTGCTTACCCCATTGCCAAGCATCCATAGTAGGGTTTTCATCGGATCGGGAGAGAATTGAAGCTGTAACAACTTCTGCCACATCTCTTCTTGTCCGCCGCGTAGATATATAAGGTCAGTGGGGATCATTCCTTGTTTTGCCAATATAGCTCTGCGGAATGATAGAATTTCATCTATAGCGCTGGCGGGGTCTTGGCCATATCCCATATAATTTCCAGTATATATAATACGATCACCCGTGCATATATGCGGGTATATTGCGTCATGTATGTTAGAGAGTTTATCTATTTCGCCGTGGATAGCAGATATAGCCAAAATACGTTTGGCCTGACCTAAAGATGAAAAACAGCTATCAGTTTTTTTGATTACACTCAATTTTTTACGCGATAAGTATGTAGAAAACAGTGAGAGGAATCTCTCATAAGGTATTAGTATGATACATAAAAATAAGGCGTATAGGAAGAATTACCTTTATACGCCTTAATAATAATATGTATTTAATAAAAACTGTCTTTTATTAAGCAGCTTGTGCTTCTGTCTCGATATTAGCGGGCTCTGCTTTTATCTTACCTAAAATATCTTCCAGTTTTTCAGTTGCCAAGATTTCTGTAATATTATCAACAGCAGCAACCTCACGAGCCAATCTTTCAAGTGCAGACTGGTATATTTGACGCTCGCTATATGATTGCTCTGTTTCTTCTGTGTTGCGCTTTAAGTCACGTAACACTTCAGCAATAGCAACAGGGTCGCCAGAATTGATTTTTAGCTCATATTCTTGCGCTCTACGGCTCCACATTGTACGGCGTACACGTGAACGACCTTTTAATGTTTGAAGAGCATCGTCAAGACGTTCGTTAGAGCTAAGCTTACGAAGACCAGAATCTTGAGCTTTTGTAACAGGGATTTTAAGACGCATACGGTCTTTTTCAAATCCAACTACATATAGACTGAGTTCCATACCAGCGATTGTCTGTGTTTCAACGCCCTCTATTTGACCAACGCCATGAGCGGGGTAAACTACATTATCACCTGCTTTAAAATCGAAATTATCATTACCAGCCATAAAATATCACCTTTTCTTTAATAAGAATTAAATGCAAGTTAAAATTAGAGGATAAAAAACGAGCAACCTGTAAATCTAAAATGGCTGCTCAGATGAATTAAACCGTTCTTTCCAACCCTGCATGCTGCACATCATAACAAAAAAAACACAAAATTTCAACCTAATACGCCCTAAAAGCTAAAATAATTTACATAATATTAACATTTTTCTGTATTTTTTTAATATTTCTCAGATATTGCACTATAAAATACGATATAAAGTTTTTATCGTGTAAATGGATATTATTGTGATGATTGACCCGGATTTAAGCCTGCAAAAGCCACTTGAGGATTATATAGAAACGTTTGCCAAGCAAACGCCCAGATCAATAATGCTTTTTGATGACATAGTTGATGAGGGATTTATTTTACAAGATCCTTATCGGCGGGGACAGGGTAGCGCAGGGCTGATCACTATATTATCTGACCGCTTTAAGCTTTATGAGGGCGCACGCTATAATGTTCGTGACTTTATGTGGGGACGAACACAGCATACGGCTTATATGTATTGGTCATTCATTTTTGAAATTGAAAAAAGACATCTTACAAAAAAGGAAAAATTATTGCACTCTATTGAGGGAATGAGTGAGCTGGTATTCTCTCCATTAAGCAAAAAAATAATGTCCCATACAGATTTTTGGGGAGAACATGATAGCTTTGACGTTAGATCATATAAGGCTCTACAAGATGCTTAAATTGTCGTAGATGGGCGCTTAAGCTCAAACATATCTTTTGATGTATCAATATAAGCCTTTTCACCTATAGGAAAGCTATAGAGATTTTTATCATGACCAAAAGGCATATTATAAAGGATTGGTATATCCAGACCCTCACAATGTTCTTCAATGATATCTTTGAGGCTATAGCCAAAGGGGCGTGTAGAGTCTTGAATAGAGGTAAATTCACCAAATATAAGAGCACTAACATCATCAAAAACTTTTAGGCGTTTTAAATGTAATAGCATTTTATCTATTCGGCTGATCTCTTCATTACAATCTTCAAGGAATAAAATACTGCCTTTGTAAAAATCATTAGGGAGGGTTTGCGGTAAATATTGGAACAGGCTTAGATTACCGCCAATAAGATTTCCTTCGGCTGTTCCTGTGTTCAGAACATTATCTTGTGTAAGTGGGTAATCAACGGTTTTTCCAGATAGTATTTTTAATAAATGATCCATCTGATTGTGTTTATAGGCATTCTTAAATACTGGGCCATGAAAAGTAATTATCTCTGTTTGGGCGTAAACACTGTTGAGCAGGGGGGTTGCATCGCTAAACCCTATTAAAATTTTGGGGCCGCGCTTTAATGGTTCAAATTTAAGTGTTTCTACCATGTGCATACAGCGGTTGCCACCACCCGCGCACCATATAGCTTTTATGTCTTGGCGCCGCCAAAGACCTTGGAAAGCTAGAGCCTTTTGTAATGTAGAGCCAGCAGATTGGTTTTCGCGCTCATAGGTTTGAGGGTGTATAAAGACTTTATAGCCTAATTTTTCTATATGGGTTTTTGAGCGCTCTATATCGTCTTTCTCAACCCAGCTAGAAGGAGCAAATACGCCAATAGTATCACCTTTTCTTAAGGCTGAGGGAGCAATTGCCATTTTTTATGATGCCTTGCGTTGGTAATATCCGCCAACTACTTCGTTCAGTCCATCGCCCTCGCCAATGATTTTGAACTTTCTCGTATAATCATGTTCGAAGTGGTCGGGAAAATTAATTTTTATTTGGTCGAAGTTAGAAAAAATTTCTTTTAAGGACTCTAATGATGCTTCTTTTATTTTGTCTTCCTTGCCTGATTTATCCAATACAAAGTTAAGCTGTAAGTATGATTTATCATTATCTATTCCATGTCGAACCATGAAATGAATAATTGGGTTGTTAAGAGCCTTGTTTAGCTCATTAATAAAGTTATTAAAGAAGGAGGCAAAATACATATAATCATCTGCGCCGATTAGGTAGTCACAGTTTTTACCTTCCAGTGATTTAATACTTTGGCTTCCATTTTCATGGTTTATTACTTGTCCCATATCCTCAATACGATATCGGATAAGTGGGAAAGCCTTTTGTTGATAGGCTGTGACTAGCATAGAGTTATCAGGGCCTTGCTCTAGATATACATATTCATCAAATACGTCATAGTCAAAGCTGCCCATAGCGCTTTGATGAGCAATCTCACCAAATTCTACGGCTCCATAGGTGCATTGAATATCGCTATCAGGGAACATTTTTTGAATGAATTTCTTACTGCAATCAAGAAAAAACTCACCACTTACATTTATATAAGGAAGGTTTTCGAAAGGCTCTATACCTTCTTTTTGCATTATCTCGGCAATGCGTTGAAGAACGCATGGAAAAATTACCAAAAGCGTTGAATCTTTTTCTCTTATGGTTTTGAGTAAGTTTTCAACCCCTTCTTTTGTAATTTCTTCAAAAGGAACCATGGTAAAACCAAAATAGCGGTTTAAATTTTTTGCATGACTTGCATAGGTGTTTGTAAAATATGATTTTAAGGGATAATAAACTACAAAGCTTTCCCCTTGCTTCCAGCCATTAAGCTTGAATGAGTGTAGGAAGCTTTGAGCAAATATATTTGTATCGTGATGATCGACCCATCGAAATGTAGGCGTTCCAGATGATCCACCAGTAGAAATAGTTGTGTAGAAATCTTTTTTTAAAATTACATGTTTTAAGAAATCAGACCAAGTAGGATTTTCGCCATTCTTCAGCAAATCAACCTTATTTTTTAAGTTATCTGATTTGAATGCTTCGTTATTATCTTTCAAATCCTGTTTATCAACAATGGGAAGGTGACTATATGCATAGAAGAACTCTTCATCGCCCATTTCTTTTTCGCTATTTAGAAGTGCATCATATTTACCCTTGTAAAATGGGGTGTTAGAATTTGCTTCGCGTAGGATATCCACCAATTTTTCACGCCTTGATCTCCTATCAGTTCCCATGGGGGATAGGGCAACGCGAAATCCTGTTATATTACGCAATAATTTCATATTTTAACCGTGTGTGTAAAAGTTAGCTAATGAATTAGCCATCAGCGTTAATTTTTTCTATCAGTTCTTGTAATATTTCTTCTGATTTAAGATTTGTAATTTGGCAAGTCCCCGCAGCGTGATGTCCCCCACCACCATATTTAAGCATAAGCTCACCAATATTGGTTTTGCTAGAGCGGTCAAGTATAGATTTACCAACGGCAAAAACTGTATTTTGCTTGTTTTTGCCCCATAGAACATGAACAGAGATATTACATTGTAGGAATAGGGCGTAAATTACAAATCTGTTTCCAGCCCAGATAGTTTCTTCTTTGCGTAAATCAAGTACAACCAGATTATCGTAGGTTTTTGCACAGCGCTCTATTTGTTCACGGCACTTTATTTGATGTTCGTAATAAAGATCAACGCGTTCTTTCACATCGGGCAGGTTAAGTATTTCTTTAATATCGTTACTATTGCGACAAAATTCAATTAATTGCATCATTAATTGGTAGTTAGAGATATTAAAGTCACGAAAACGCCCAAGACCTGTTCTTGCATCCATGATAAAGCTCAATAATACCCACCCGTCAGGAGATAATATTTCTTCTTTTTTGAAATTCGCAGAATCAGCCTTATCCACAGCGTCCATCATCTCATCGCTAACGCGTGGAAATTTACTTGCTCCCCCGAAATAGTCAAAAACAACACGAGCCGCAGAAGGAGCCTTTATATCAATAATATGATTTTCAGGAGAACCTTCAATACGGGTTGCTTCGCTGGCATGGTGATCAAATGAAAGATAGGCATCTTCGACATAAGGCAAGTTTGTTGTTATATCATCAGGGCCAATTTCGATTAACCCGTCTTGCATGTCTTTTGGGTGAGCAAACATGACATCGTCTATTATATCAAGTTCCTTTAGAAGTATCCCGCAAACTAGGCCGTCCATGTCACTCCTTGTTATTAGTCTGTATTTTTTTCCTGCTTCGGGCAATATTTTATTGGCTGTTTGATTCATGGCTATGGCCTCTTTTTAGATCAACGGAGTGATGACAAATGAAAAACACACATTAGTAAAAAAATAATAACGTTTTATAGTAAACTATGGAAGGGGGTTAATTGCAGCAGGTTTTATTTTTTATATATATTCTCTATAAAGTATAGAGGGCGTCTTTTGGCTTCTCCAAAAATTCTACCTATATATTCTCCTAATATACCGATACTTAGGAGTTGTATGCCACTGAAGAATGAGATCATAACGGTTAGAGTTGCCCAACCAGGAACATCAATTCCAAAAATCAGTGTTCTTATGATGATATATGCAGCAAATATAAATGATAATATTGATATGATAAGTCCAAAAAAGCTGGCTACCCTAAGGGGGGTTGTACTAAAGCCCGCGATACCTTCCATAGCAAGATTCCATAGTCCAATATAGCCCCATTTTGTTTCACCGGCGGCTCTTGGCGCGCGGTTATACTGAAGGGCAACTTGTTTATATCCTATCCAAGCAAACAGCCCTTTCATAAAGCGGTGCTTTTCACGAAGTTGTTTTAAAGCATCAATAGAGCGACGATTCATTAGACGAAAATCACCTGTATTACGTGGGATTTCTACATTGCTTGCTATGAAGTTTATTACTTTATAAAAGCTGTTAGCGGTGAATTTTTTAAACCATGTTTCTCCTTCACGAGCTAAACGCTGACCATAAACTACATCAGCACCAGTTTCTTTCCATAGATTTATTAGGTCAGGTATTAGGGCAGGAGGATCTTGTAAATCAGCGTCTAGAATTATGAGCGCATCGCCATTAACATTATCTATGCCTGCCGTCATTGCGGCTTCTTTACCAAAATTCCTTGATAAATTTATAACAACTACGCGCTTGTCACTTTTTTGAATATCTTGAAGCTTATCAAATGTTGTATCTGTACTGCCGTCATTTATGTAGATAATTTCAAAGTTATAGGCAAGGTCATCTACTACTTTTGTGATTTCTTCATGACAGAGATCAATAACCTCTTGTTCATTATAACATGGAACAACTATTGATATTATTTCTTTTTTATTAGCAGCTTTACTGGGTTTTTTTGCGGTCATGTTTTTTCTCTAGTCCCATTACATTTTAAAGATCATTGTCGCGCTTTAAAACAAAAATTTCATGAGGAGTAATTTTCTCTTCATTTGTGTTGTTAATAGCAAGAGTATAATCAAATTTTACAGTATCTTCATATACATAGTTTTGCATAGCTTGATTAAAGCCTTCATGCTTCATAAGAAAATTATAGTATTTTTTCCCAGGCTTACCAGTTTCAGGGTCTTTATACATTGGAATAGTTATTACGCTGGGCTTATACCGTTTCATATCCTCAACTATCATATCTACATATTCATACATATGCTCTTTTAAATGTTCACGCTCGTCTTTATCTTCGGTCTGTTTAATTTTGGCTAAAAATCCTGCCATCGGCCATAGCTGGCCAAAGCGAGAGCCATTTTTTAAATCTGTTATAATATATGGAAGGGGGGTTAGAAGATTTTGGAAGTCATAAGTTGCGTAAACTCTATTCCATGATCGTTCATCTATTACATCAACAATTGGTTGAGCTTTATACTGTCCATCTGTCAAAGTTCCAGCTTTACCGCCTGTTATATACATGAATGAAAGCATTCCTATGACAGCACATCCCACCCATATTGATATATCTGGCGCTCTTGTGATTTTTAATGAAAGAGAATATGAGGCAATAAACATAGCCATCATTCCATAGGCGAGTATAGTTATTGCATGATAGTGCCAGCCTTTATCTTGAATGATATAGGGGATTAGGCTTATTAAAGATAAAAATGTAAATCCATAAACAGCATATTTTAGTTTTTTATCACTTTCATCAGAAAGTAGCCAAACACTTAACATAAAGCCAACAATTCCATATAAAGCGTAGTGAAAGCGTGACGAAATAGGGTAGGGTTCCTCAATGCCATATACAGCAATTATTTCAGGTAGTAGGATAATATATTCAGGGGCTAATGCCATAATAAGAATTAAATATAATAAACCACCAGCAAGCAGCCCTAGGAAATCTGAAGATTTGAATATATTTATTAGTGATTTTCTAATATATAGACGGTGAATAAAAAACAAGGCTGTTATTATTCCATAATGAGGTTTTAGAGAAATGGCAATCGCCCCCATTATAATGCTGCTGGAGGAAATAATAGGGCTAATTGGTTTTTGCAATGTATATAAATATTGGTAAAGGCTAAGAGGTAACATAAATATCAAAATTAGATGGTCTTTTGATCCGTAGGGAATCGCAGAACCCCATGTTTCAGCCATAAGAACGGCACTTATTATTACTGCGATATCAGTTGATTTAAATCCTCCAGCCTTAAGTAACCCATATAATATATAGTTAGAGAAAAGAATATAGGCCATAAAAACCATAAAAACCGATAATTTGGCATCAATTCCAAGGAAGGTATATAATGGGTATGCTGGTAGGTATATTAGAAAGCTTAAAGGTGGGTTTGTTTCAAAAAAATCTGATCTATATGTTCCGCCAGCTAAAAATCTATCAAGACATTGTAAAAGCCATCCCATATCAACATCCATGTTAATATCAAGATACATAGTTGACCAAAGTCCAATAAATAGAATAAGTATGATGGCAGTAAGCAACGGAGGATATTTAAAATCCGATTTTAAATCTTCTAGCAAACTAATAATCCTTCTTAGCTATTATAAGCAATTAGAGTGAATTTATGCGAGATATAGTAAAAAGTCATTACAAAAGTTTTAGCAAGTTTACAGTTGTTGGTTTAGTTAACACGTTAATAGATTTCTTTATATTTTATATATTGCATGATTTGTTTGACGTAATGTTTGTTTATGCACATATAACGGCTTTTTTTATTGCTCTAACGAACAGCTTTTATTTTAATGCTATTTGGACATTTAAAAACTTAAAGCGCGATCAGTTGGTTAAGCAAATTACTTCATTTGTTGCTGTTGGCTTTTCGGGTCTTATCTTGAGTACTCTAACAATTTATTTTGCTAATCAGTTTATGTGGGTGTATTTTGCAAAAATATTGGCAATGGGTGTTTCTCTTATATGGAATTATGTTGGATCATGGATTTTTGTATTTAAGGAGAAGAGTTAGTTTTCCTTCTATAAATATCATATTTTAACAAATAGACATTATTTAACGTTGTTCCTCTAAAATATTTTCCTCTATTAAATTCAAACACTCCATCTTTTTCATATAGCTCATTAAATATATATTTGATTTCCTTGTTATCTTTAAAAAAATCTAAAAAGTTAAAAGCAGTTACATTTCCTATGGGCATATCTTTTGCTAGCAAAATTATTGAAGGTTTATAATATTCAAGGTCTTCGGCAAGATATGTTGAATATTTGCTTTTTAATTTTTTATATTTTTCAACAGTATCAGGAGTATTTAAATTTATCTCTCCTAGTATTTTTGGCAACCACCAAAGTGCAGGAAATCGTGATCCGTGAGTGTATCCCATAGTAAAAGCAGTGGGGTTAAATATTTCTATATCACCGTGAAATACAAAGAACATGCATGGTTTAGGGCAGTTTTTCTCTAAAAAACTAGCCACAGGCATATTTGGAACTTCATATTGTTTGGGAAATTCATTGTTTATTGGGCTAGTATATAATACCGAAGTGAAAACTGCTGCAAATGGTATGGCGAAGTGAAGTGGTTTATATGATTTAAGGTATTTAGAAACCCTGAAGCTTATTGATAACATTGAAGCACATACTAAAAACGCATATGCAGGTATGATATGATTATAAAATCCTTTCATTTGTACAAAATAAGGAACGAAGCACAGTAAAGAACCTAGATATAGGAACATAATAAATTGCTTTTTTTGCTTTTTTAGGTCTTCTGAAAATAATTCAAATAGATAGATTGAAAAACTAGCAACCATTATTAGCTGAGATGATTTAAAGGCGATGCTTGGGTCCGTTCCTGAGGCGTATAATGCCCATACATCAGGAAAAATTACCGTGGCATAGTCGTAGAAAAAAATATAAATGATTGTTAGATAACTAATTGTGGCTATGCTTAAAGCTAAAAAATCGGGATCAAAGAATATATTAAAGCGTCTTTGTTTAAACATTCTACTAATCAAAAAAACTGTAGGCAGTAGCCCATAATGTGGCTTTATTAATATACCGATTGCCCCAATCGTCAGAACTGTAATAAGAAGTGCTTTGTTTATTTGTATATTGTTAGTTATTGCATATTGGCAGAGAATAAAGGGTATAAGTGTTAGTATTATTAGATGTTCTCTGTCAGAGAAAAATAGCGTGGTTATAAGCGTCGTTGCTAGAATGAAGCCAAGTAATAGTGCTTTTTTTTCACCAGATTCTAGAAAATCAAAATTCTTTATAATCTGGTAAACAGCTATTGTAGATATCATTAAATAAATGGCAGTCAGGTAAATAGAAGAGCTAGCTAATGGCAGCCCAGTTATTTTAGAAAAGATAACATGAGGTGTGTATATTAATATACTAAGTGGTGGATTTGTTTCATATATATGTTGCAGCAGGTCTTGACCGTTTAACAATCTCTCTGCGGCAATTAACAGCCAAGAAATATTTCCTGTAATCATATATTGGCTTTGTATCAGAACCCAAGGGATTATAATGGCAATTATAGCCATAGAAAATATAGCCCATGAAAGGTATTTATTATTCATTCGCTTGATACTCTTTTATAAACGTCCCAACCTAGCCTATAAGGAAAATCATAAGGTGTACCTTTGTAGAATATTGAGCGATCAATCGTCAAGTTATCAATCTTTTGACATTTTTTTTATTCGCTTGAAATTTGATGAGAATGAGAAATATTCGATTATGGTTTTGTCACCTTTAACTTTATCTAATGTGGGGCTTGAAGTCAGGATAAGCATTAAAGAAGGAGCGTAAAGCTCTATATCCTCGGTAATATAATTTGCAAAGCTCTCTAATTTCAGTAACATAGACCCACCAGACAGCAAACGCTGGGCGCAAATGCTAAGCCAAGCCGTATCACTATTTATACTAGTTTGGTGTTGTACATAAATCCAAGGGATAAGTAAGAGGGAGGCAATAAGCCAAAACAAAAACTGGTTGCACTTAACCTCATTCGTTTTGGCTGATCGTTCTGCCATCTTGTTTTAGCTGGCCTCTTTTTCTTCGCTGTCTTTTTCTTCTATGCTATCAGCCTCTTTTAGTGGCGTTGATTTAGCCTTAGTTTTTTTCCTTTTAGACTTAGATTTTTTGTAAGTGGGCTTGTTACCTTTCTCAACTGTATCTTTTTCAACAATTACTTCTGTAACATCGTCAAGGTCTGGAACTTCGAACATGGCATCAAGGAGAAGCCCTTCGATTATAGAGCGCAGACCACGAGCACCTGATTTACGCTCAATCGCTTTTTGTGCAATAGAAATAAGGGCATCATCAGTAAACTTTAGGTCGGTTTCTTCCAAATCAAATAGTTTTTGGTATTGTTTAACCAGCGCATTTTTGGGTTGAGTAAGGATCGTAACCAGCGCGTCTTCGTCCAAATCTTCTAACGTGGCAATAACTGGCAGACGACCAATAAACTCAGGAATTAGCCCATATTTATGCAGGTCTTCTGGAAGTAAGTCTTTTAGTAATTCACCAACTGTGCGTTCATCGGGGCCTTTTACATCGGCGCCGAAGCCAATAGTAGAACCTTTTCCACGTTCGGCAATAACTTTATCAAGGCCGGCAAATGCCCCACCACATATAAATAATATATTGGAAGTATCAACTTGCAAGAATTCTTGTTGAGGGTGCTTGCGCCCGCCCTGCGGAGGGACAGATGCAACAGTACCTTCCATAAGTTTCAGCAAGGCTTGCTGAACGCCTTCGCCAGATACATCGCGCGTAATTGAAGGGTTGTCAGATTTACGTGAAATCTTATCAATTTCATCAATGTAAACTATACCTTTTTGTGCGCGTTCGACGTTATAGTCACTTGCTTGCAGTAATTTCAGAACGATATTCTCAACATCTTCACCAACATAACCTGCCTCGGTTAACGTCGTGGCATCAGCCATAGTAAAGGGAACATCGAGAATACGAGCCAAAGTTTGTGCCAGTAGAGTTTTACCGCAACCAGTTGGACCAACAAGAAGTATATTAGACTTTGCCAGTTCAACTTCAGGGCTGTTTCCATCACCACCATGCTCTAAACGCTTGTAGTGATTGTGAACTGCCACAGCAAGAACGCGTTTAGCAGATTCCTGACCAATTACGTAATCATCAAGAACTTGTTTAATCTCGCTTGGGGCAGGAACACCTTCACCAGTGCGAACCATTTGAGTTTTATCTTCCTCGCGGATTATGTCCATACATAATTCAACGCACTCATTACAGATAAATACGTTAGGGCCTGCGATAAGCTTGCGTACCTCGTGCTGGCTCTTTCCGCAGAACGAGCAATATAGTGTACTTTTTGATTCAGATGATGATTTACTCATATTTAGAGGCTTTCTGTCCTTTAAGAATCTTGTTATCTCCAATCTGCCAATTGGCGCGCCCTTGCGCAAGCCCCTATATGAAGGAATATGTGTTTTTGAGCAAATTATGCTCTATTTTTATTTTTCATACTTGAAATTATGTCATATGTGCCACATAAGGAAGGTCTTAATTTACGAAAAAGTATTAAATTCATGTCATTAGAATTATTAGATGAAGTTGTCGAAAATTTTTCCCTGTTTGATGATTGGGAAGATCGTTATCGATATTTAATCGATATTGGTAGAAAATTGCCTAATATTGATGATGATTTAAAGCGTGATGAATATCTGGTTCGTGGTTGTACTTCTAGGGTTTGGCTAATCCCCGATATTAAGGATAATATATTTCATTTCCAAGCTGATAGTGATGCCCATATAGTGCGCGGCTTAGTGGCTATTCTCATGGCTGCTTTTCAAGGGCTTAGCCTTGATGAGATCCAGAATATAGATATTGAAGCAGCGTTTAAGGAAATAGGCCTTGATAAACATTTAAGCGCAAATAGGCGCAGTGGGTTCTTATCAATGGTTGAAAGAATCAAGGCGCTGACGTCTTAGGTGCAGGGGGCTTCCCTTCAGCATTTACTTCTGATGTAGCCTTTAACTTTTCTTGTTGAGCCATAAAGGCTGCTTTTTTTGCTTCCCAAGCTTTGGTTTTTTCTAAGCTATATTCTTTGCCTTTTAAATCACTGATATGCCCAATATTATTTAGTATATTTGCAAGTAATATATCGGCTTCGGCTGTTTGCTCACCCATAAGTTCGGCCTCTACAGACATTATAGAGTTTTTTGTTGTCCAAAGCTGTGCAATATAAAGTGTATCGTGAACGCCTTTTTGCCCTTGAGCCACAATTCCTGCTTGGCGATAAAATTCTTCATCGCGGCTATCAACATTAAACTCCTTGGTAACTTTTTCTTTGGTCATGGTACGAACAGTGTCTTCCATAACTTTTGGGGTAAAATGCTCGTACATTTTTGGGGTTACTGGATTGCATATCACATCTATTTTAACGGTAGAGGAAAGATCAAATACTTTGGTATATGAAACAAGGTCATAACAAGTCGAATTATCACCTTCTTTTTCACATTGTTGCATTACGAGCGGCTGCTCTGGGAAGGCGGCCATAAAATCACAATATTCAGGTGAATATTCGTTGGTGTAGTTTTCCAGTTTAACTTTACGTGCAGCAGGCGAATCGGGAGCAGCTTTTTGTTTTTCGAGAGGTTTTTTTGTATTATCTTCCGCGGCATTAACCGAAAGTGGCAGAGCAATGGCGCAAAACACAATAAAATTAAAAATTCGCAGTTTTTTAGTCATCTTTGCTCCATTCATTTGGTGATGCAGTTTTTTGCTCGCCAGTATTCATGTTTTTAACTTCGTGATCTAGACCATCTTCGAAAGGTGGAAACCAGACATATGCTATCCCTTTTTTCTCGGCATATGCAAGTTGTCTTTTCAGCTTTCCGCCGTGGGCAAGTTCTACATTATATCCTCTATTACGTAATGTACGCGCTGTTTCGCTGGCAATTTTGCGTATTTCCTCTGATGGCATAATCATTAAAATATCAGCGGGGGATTTTCCTAAATCAGGTAGCTGCCCTTTGGTACGTATGCGCTCAAACAGGCGGGAAAATCCGATTGATATCCCAACACCGGGGAGCTTTTTATTGATATAATTACTTGCCAGATCATCATAACGTCCGCCAGAGCATATAGAGCCATAGGACGGGTCTTTGGTAAATACGGTCTCGTAAACTGTGCCGGTGTAGTAATCAAGCCCACGTACGATAGATAGGTCGGCCACAACCGCCCCTTCGGGTAGGTGTGATAGTTGATCCATTACGAATGATAGTTCTTCTATGCCTTCTTTCATTGTAATGTTTTCACTATTAATATCAGACAATATTTTACTTTCAGTTAATTCAAAAATTGCGGTGATTTTATTATCGCTTAACCCTAATTCTTTTAGTTCATGACGTATTTGGTCTTTAGGTAATTTGTCCTGTTTATCAATCCATCTGGTCACTTCTGTTATATTGGTAATTTCAAGACTTTCCAAAAACCCCATTAAAACCTTACGATTACTAATACGTATTTGAATATTCTCATTTTCCATACCAGGCAGAGAGCTTAGAATTTCCCAGATGATCGCGGGCATTTCCGCGTCAAAATGCAAGGGGAGTTGATCGACATTTATTACATCAATATCGCATTGATAAAATTCACGAAAACGACCAGATTGCGGGCGTTCACCGCGCCAAACTCTTTGCATTTGATAACGTTTAAACGGAAATACCAAATCATTAAAATGTTGCGCAGTATAGCGGGCAAGGGGGATTGTCTGATCGAAATGGAGAGCTAGGCGAGCCTCTTTATCGCCGTCCTCTTTGTGCAAACGCTCTAAAACATAAACTTCTTTATCAACGTCCGCGCCGCCATCACCGCCCTTGGCATTTATCGCGTCCAGCGTTTCAACGCTTGGGGTTTCGATATTACAAAAGCCATAGCTTTCAAAAACTTGACGTATATGGTCAAACCATGCTTGCTCTGCGCGGCGCACTTCGGGCAGCCATTCAGGAAAGCCACTTATCGATTCGGGTTTATATATTAGTTTCTTTTGTTTTTTATTATCACTCATGGCTTTTTGATAATTGATGAAGGGGAAGGGCGCAAGGGTTATTTATCCTCAAACAAATCGGTTAGTTGTTTTGTTAGGGCTTCTGCTAATCCATCAGCATCAGAAATTGTAATGGCGCGTTCGTAATAGCGCGTAACATCATGACCAATTCCAATGGCGGTAAGCTCTACTACGGACTTATCCTCTATCCAGCGAATTACACTGCGCAAATCCATTTCCAAAATATTAGAAGGGTTAACCGAGAGGGTAGAATCATCAACTGGCGCACCATCAGATATAACCAGCAGGATTTTACGCTCTTCGGGGCGTTTGGACAGGCGGTTATATGCCCATACTATGGCTTCGCCATCTATATTTTCCTTGAGCAGCCCCTCCTTAAGCATAAGCCCAAGATTCTTTCGGGCTTTTCTTATCGGTGAATTGGCGTCCTTATATATGATATGGCGAATATCATTGAGCCTGCCGGGTTTATCAGGGCGGTCATTTTCAAGCCAAGCTTCGCGTGATTTACCGCCTTTCCAAGTGCGGGTGGTGAAGCCTAAAATCTCCGTTTTAAGACCGCAGCGTTCTAAGGTTTGGGCAATTATATCGGTGGTCATCGCAGCAATGGCAATGGGGCGTCCACGCATAGAGCCTGAATTATCAATCAATATAGAAACTATGGTATCTTTGAACGGAGTTTCTTTTTCTTGCTTAAATGTCAGTGGAATATCAGGATTGGCAATTACACGCGCAAGGCGTGAGGCATCAAGAACTCCTTCTTCTAGGTCAAATTTCCAGCTTCTTCGTTGTTTTGCCATGAGTTTACGTTGTAGGCGGTTTGCCAGCTTTGTTATAATGTTTTGATGATTGGATAGCTGTTGATCCAGAAGGTCACGCAGGCGCTCAAGCTCAAAATTATCGGCTAGTTCCTCTGCATTAACTTCTTCATCAAAAGCGGTAGTATAAACGCTATAATACCCCTCTACATAATCACCAAAATCCGCAGGGCGATCGGGGGGCGGGGCAGAGGATTCCTCGCTTACCATTTCGTCATCATTGGATTGCAAGTCGTCTATAATATCATCTAAATCCATATCAAAGGATTCGTCTGTGTCTTGGCTTTCTCCTGCGTCCTCTAAAGAGCCATCTTGTGAATCTTCTTGGCTTTGCTGATCTTCTTGTTCCTCACTGTCATTAGAGTTTTCAGGATCATATGATTCTTGTAGTTCTTGTGTGTCTTTATCGCCATTGGTATTTACAGGCAAATCAAGCTGCGCCAGTAATTTACACGCGATATTTGCGTAGGCATTTTGATCTTTTATAACTTTTTTAAGATCATCAAATCCGTTTTTTCCTAGATGCTCTGTTATCCATGGTTTCCAAAGATTATAGGCTTTTACAGCAGAGGGAGGAGGTTCAATTCCACTAATTTCGCTGCGCGCCACTATATGCAGGGCATCGGCAAGTGCTATATCTTCGCGCTCTTTTATACCATTATAGCCTTGGCGCTGCGCTTTGGCCTCTAATACAGCGTTTAGATTTTGCGCTACGCCGTCCATGCTCAATATTCCAAGAGAATCACAGCGCGCTTGTTCTAATGCGTCTAATGCTGCTTGCGCTCTAAGGTCATTTTGTCCGTTGTCGCGGTGTAATGCTTGATTGTGGTAGGCAATTTTTAGGGCATAATTATCTGCGCAACCTCTTATTAGGTCGCGTTTTTCCCTTGGCATATCCTCTGTGGGCGCGGGTATTTTAGGGCGATCTAGATTTTCGGTCTCTCCCGTTGGCATTTCCAGCGTTGAGTAAGTAACTTCCAAATCTTTCTTACGTGCCATTGCCCGTAAGGTTGATGTTGTATTGGTTTTAAATTGTTCGGAATTTTTAGCTGTCATGATGATAGTTATCGTAAACGATTTTTTTTAAGTATGCAGTATCTATATCAATATTTGACGTGAATAGTGTTGGAGTGTTAAAACTATTATATAAAAACAATATATGTAAGGGTTGATTTGTCATGGGAACATTAAAAAACTGGTTTGGTGGAGTTGTTGGCTTAGGCATTGGGGCTGCCTTTCTTTGGAATGTTGCTGTTAATGACCCTGAAGAAACGCGTGAAAATTTCGAAGGCATTGGGAAGAATACTGTAAGTGGTGGGGCAGGGCTTGTTGATGGTGTTATTACTGGGTTGAGTGAGGAATCAAAGAAGGTTCTTGAGAGTGTAGATCTTGACCCTGATAATACAACCCCTTCAGATATTGCCGATAAAATTTCTGATAAAAGTGGAAAGATTGCGGATAGCACAAAAGAATTTCTTGGGCGGCTACTTGAAAATTCAGGTGTAGAGCTTCCTAGCTTAGAAGCTAACGGGTGTGATAGTGAAACTTATTACATGAATTCAGATTGTTTTAAAAATCCTGATCCAGAGTAGTTTTTCTAATTTGGAACAGCAATGTTTTTAATTGCACTCTGTGGCAACTCTATGCCAAAGCACCTTTGGTAATATTCTGCAATAATTGGGCGCTCTGCTTCGTCGCATTTATTAAGGAATGCTACTCTAAACGCCATTTCCCTATCATCAAATATCAACATGTTCTCTGCCCAAGCAATCACTGTTCTTGGTGACATAAGGGTGGATAGGTCGCCATTTACAAAACCCTCGCGAGTTAGATCGGCAAGTGTCACCATTTTATCTATGGTTGATAGCCCTTCATCTGTATTAAATTCAGGCAGCTTTGCCAAAACGATTCCAGCTTCGCGGTCATGCGGTAAATAGTTAAGGGTAGATACAATATTCCACCTGTCCATTTGCCCTTGGTTTATTTGCTGCGTTCCGTGATAAAGCCCCGTAGTATCGCCTAAGCCAATAGTATTACTGGTTGCGAATAGGCGAAAGGCAGGGTGAGGACGAATGACTAGATTCTGATCAAGTAGAGTTAACTTTCCTTCGGATTCTAAAATACGCTGGATAACAAACATTACATCGGGGCGTCCAGCGTCATATTCATCAAAGACAAGCGCAACAGGGTTTTGAATAGACCAAGGAAGCAGACCTTCCTTCCATTGTGTAATTTGTTTGCCTTCTTGCAGTACAATTGTGTCTTTACCTATTAAATCTATGCGGCTTACATGGCTGTCGAGATTTATACGTACGCATGGCCAATTTAGGCGTGCAGCAACTTGTTCAATATGGGTGGATTTACCAGTTCCATGATAGCCCTGTATCATTACGCGGCGATTATGTGTAAACCCTGCTAATATCGCTTTGGTAGTGTCAGGATCAAATTTATATGTTGGGTCAATATCAGGCACATTGGCCGTGTCTTCGCTAAAGCCTGGAACTTCCCAATCGCAATCAATGTCAAATGTATCTCGTGCATTATATTTGGTATCGGGAATGGTCGTATATTTTCCCTCTTTAGCTTTGATTTGTGTGATGCTAAACGACATACCGCGTTCAGCTTCTTTTTCTTTGTCAAAATTATCTGTCATGTTCTGAGTTTCTGTAATGATTGTTAGATATATTATTTACGCTCTTCAAGATCTGAGTATTCTTTAAATGCTAGCTTTAATATTGTATAAGCCATATTTATCGTCTTGAGAAGTTCTTCTGCATCAGGATCGTTTTTGTTTAGATCTGGATGATATTTCTTTGCAAGTTTTTTATAGCGTGATTTTATCTTATCTAAGGTAACTGGCGGTGACAGCCCCATAATCGCCATGGCTTCGTATTCTGGCGTGTTCGTATCACCTGCGAAATGATGATTATGGGCTTTTTCCTTAGCTTCCTCGTTACCGAAATAATATGTTTTTTGCGCGGCCTCATGAAGTTTTTGTTCTGCATTAGCATCTACGCGCCAAGTAGGGCGATCTCCGTATAGGCTGTTTTTCATGTGATCTTGAACTTCATTATTTGACATACCTTCGAAGAAATCCCAAGCCTTGTTATATTCCTTAATGTGATTAACACAGAAAAAGTAATATTCATTTAGCCCCCTATGTTTTGGAGCTTTATGCTCACCATTATTGGGACAGCTCGGCATATCACATGCGTTGGGGGCTATATGTTTATCATTTTCCTCAAATTCAGGAGATTTATGTTTTAATCTTATTGTCGGCATTATACCTATATTATATAGATATAAATTGTAATCAGCAAAAGAGAAATGAGCATTTTCTAATGAATAATATGCAAAAAAGACTTGAAGATAAATTAAATGAGTTTTTTTCGCCATTATTCCTTCAGGTTGCAAATGAGAGTTATATGCATCAAGGGCATGCAGGCGATGATGGGTCTGGTGAAAGTCATTTTTCAATAGAAATATCATCAGAAAAGTTGAATGGCTTAGACAGGTTGGAAGGTCAGAGGTTGGTTTATAAAATAATTAGTGATGAAATGGAAGTTATACATGCTATGTCAATAAAAATAAAAAAATATTAACGCGATGGTTGCATTATTATTTTAAGTGCTATAGCATGTCTGTAGATTGTGAAAATAACTTTACTCGTGTGGGGGTAAAATGAAGAATAAGACGTCAGAGTTTGACGGCGTAGAGAGTCGCGTGCATCGTGCAGGTCAGAGCTCACTAATTAGCCGTAACATAACCATATTAGGTCGAAGAACTTCGATTAGGCTAGAGCCTGAAATGTGGAATTCTCTTAATGATATAGCAGATAGAGAAAATTGCTCTATCCATGATATATGTAGCCTTGTTTATACCAGGAAAAGCCAAGAGACATCTTTAACTGCTGCTATACGGGTTTTTCTTGTTTTGTATTTTAGGGCTGCGGCAACTGAGGTTGGTCATAAGGATGCAGGGCATGGAAATTTCAATGTTATGAAGAAAAGGGCACGTATTCCTGCAAAATATAAGAGCTTCTTTGAAGACAGTAAACGTAAAATAAGAGCTTAATGTTTTTATTATTTATTATTAGGATAAAAGTTCCTATAAATTACGGCCGTATTTAAGAAACTTTTTTCTTCGTGATTCAATAATATCAGAACCTTGCCAAGGGGTCATTTGCTCTAAGGCTTTCTCTATTTTATCAGCCGCCGATTGTATTGCTTGTTCTTTATTGCGGTGCGCACCGCCAATAGGTTCAGCTATGATGCCATCTATTAATTTTAGCTCTTTAAGGTCTTGTGCTGTGATTTTTAATGCCGCAGCCGCATCTTTTGCATAGGACCCATCGCGCCATAATATCGAAGCACACCCTTCCGGAGATATAACAGAATATATAGAATGTTCCAGCATAAAGATTTTGTCTGCTACTGCGATTGCAATTGCGCCACCAGAACCGCCTTCGCCGATAACAACAGAAATAATTGGAACATTAGCTCGTAAGCAAGATTCTATAGATTTTGCTATGGCCTCTGACTGGCCGCGCTCTTCTGCGCCAACTCCAGGATATGCTCCCGCTGTATCTATTAGTGTAATAATGGGAATTTGAAACTGACACGCCATATTAATTAGGCGTTGGGCTTTGCGGTATCCTTCAGGTCGAACCATGCCAAAATTACGTTTTATTCTGCTATCAGTGTCATTGCCTTTTTCATGTCCCATAATAATACATGACCGTCCTTGAAAACGCCCTATACCACCGATAAGCGCATGATCCTCAGCAAAGTTACGATCTCCCGCTAAAGGTATAAAATCGTCAATCATGGTATTTATATAGTCAAGGGTTCTTGGGCGTTCCTGATGACGAGCAACTTGGACTTTTTGTGCAGGGGTTAGCTTTGTATATGTCTGTTTGAGGAGTTTGTCAGCTTTATTTTGCATACGAGAAATTTCGTCAGCAATATTAACTTCAGAATCACTATTAACGTGACGAAGTTCCGAGATTTTTCCCTCTAGCTCTAAGATCGGCTTTTCAAAATCAAGCTGGCTCATATATCTTTAAACCCTAATATTTATAGGCAAACCAAAAAAATATTTCAGTTTGCCTTTATGCCAAATTATTTTTGTTCAGCAGTCTTTGATAGAGGGTGTTTTTCCTCAACTGCTTTTTTAACGTCTTCACCAAGTATATGCGTATAAATTTGCGTTGTTGCAATATCAGCATGTCCAAGCATTTTCTGCACAGAGCGTAAGTCTGCCCCGTTGCTCAATAGATGTGTAGCAAAGGCATGCCTTAAAACATGTGGGCTAACGCGACCATTATCAATTTTAGCCTCTTTAGCCAAATCTTTTAATAGCTGGGCAAAGCGCTGTCTTGTTAGATGTCCACTAGTTGCTGTCTTAGAAGGAAATAGCCATTTACTTTGGTCGGATGATGCTTCTTCTCCGCCAGTATGTTGATTACGAACATCAAGATATTTTTTCAAGGAATCTTGTGCAGGCGTTGATAATGGAACCATGCGCTCACGTCCAGCTTTACCTTCCACAATCAGGTGGTCTGAATTTTTGCCTATGGCAGAAAGGGGAAGCCCAACAAGCTCTGAAACACGTAACCCTGTGGCGTAAAGCATTTCTATAAGGCATACAAGGCGCGTACCTTCTGCAGTTTCTTTTTCACTTGCTGTTTTTATCAGGTTGTTCACTTCATCTTCTGAAAGAGTTTTAGGTAGTGAACGACTTTGTTTTGGGCTTTCAATCGTTGATGTCGGGTCATCTTCGCGCTTGCCTTCAGAAACCAGAAAACGATAGAACTGGCGTAGTGCAGAAAGCCGCCTAGCGACAGTGCGAACAGCAACAGCACCTTCATTTTCTACCTTGCTGTTTGATTTTTCACTCAGGTTTTGAAGGTATGATTTAAGTTGATCCGTAGTAGCCTCGGTTATCTCAACATTTTTATTATTTCTTAGAAATAAACTGACATCAGCTAAGTCGCGCCAATATGCTTGGCGTGTATTCATTGCTGCACCACGCTCTGTAGTAAGCATATCTAAGAATGCTTCAACAAGTGGGTGTAGATCTGGTTTAGGCATCGGTGGGCGTCCAGGTCTTGCCATTTTTATCTCCTTCAGTTTTCCATCTTCAATATGGCTTGTGCCAAAATCAGATGTGATAATTGTTTTAACCCTAAGTTATTCAAAGCAACAATAACATCGCTCAAAGTACCAATATATAACTGTTTGCCGTTTATTTTGTCCATTATATACGCAGACAACAACAATGATATACTTATGTCTTGGTTTTCACTCGATCGATTCAATGCCCTTAAAATAATATAGGGAGGCATTGTATAGCGTTTATTCCAGAGCAAGTCAAAACCATTTGCATCAATATATCGCACTTTATCACCATTATTTATGTTGCTGTCAATATTTTCTATAATATTTTTCAAAGCAAGCTTATATGAAGAAGATGATAAATGGTTATTAACGCTATTTATCAGCTTATTTTCTAATTTTTTATCTTTTATATTGATAATTAATGACAAAGCACTGAGTATATTTAGTCTTGTATTATTATGGTCTTTATCTTCTGTTCCTAGTTTTAAAAGGTCTTCAATCCAATCTTTAAGCTCATAATTAGAGTTGTCTCTTATCAGGAGGGGCAATATTTTTCTTGCATTTTTTAATGACAAATCATCATCTATATCCATTTTTATAATAGCAGGCAACAGAGGTATGAGGACGGATATATCGTATTTCTGCGCGATATTGAATGCTTCTGATATTTTGTCTTTTCTCTTTTTGGGTATCCAGCTTGATTTAGTATCTTTGTAGACCTGCGCGATTTTATACCAGTCATTATCTTTTGGTTTTTTATCTTTATATTTTTTCAATATATCATCATATAAATTAGATAGATATTTGGAGGAGTTATATCCGTACATTACAGATAACGTAGAAATTATAGCCTTTGTATTTTCGCTAGAGCTGCTTTGTAAGGCAAGTTGCGCAATATGTTGCTCAGGTATGTTTTTATAGAACTCAAAGTCACCTTCAGGAACTGTTATTTTATCATCGGCTATAAGGATTGCGCGTTCAATAAAATCAAGTTCTGAAAATGCTTTGGGATTATAGATGAAATTATAATCCTCGTTTTTTATTATTTCTTTTAGGATACTGTATTTTGAACCTTCAATCGTTTGGGCATATTGCGGGGTAGGGCTTTTTGAAAGTGAAATCATGCAATAGGCATTCATCTCTTTCCAAAACTCTATATCCTTATAATCTTCAAAAGATGTTTTAACCTCAAGGCAGGCGCGTGCTTTTTGCTTATTTAAAAGCATAGAAAATATGCCTGAACGGATTAGAGGCTCATTTAAAACGTAATTAGAAGCCTTATTATATAGCTCAAACGCCTCTTTATTATATCCCATACGCATTAGAGCGGTAATACGCAGTGTTAAAAGGTCACTACCATTTTCTATCTCAATATCATTTTTGATGGTTGAGGTGTCTGCCGAGGTTATAAGAAGGTTTTTAATTGTGTTTTGTAGTGCATATAATGGATTGCGGTTTATATTTTTTAACAAATACACAAGCTCTGACCTGTTTGCATGTCTGTATATATCTGCCCCAAGACTCTGTTCATCACCTGTTTGCAATAAACCGATTGATTCTAGCTTTGTATAATCAATATCTTGCTGCGCATAAGATTTTTCAAATGGAGAGGCGCAATACAACACTAGCGTAAATATTATTATATTTAGTATCTTATTCATCAAATAGCCTATCATCAGGTACGGTTTGCGTAATAGTTTTCTGAGGTATTTTAACATCTTTTATTGCGATAAGTGTTGTTATTCCAACAAGAAAAAATACAAATAGCGCAAAAAATATCTTTATTAGAAAGGACATGCTATTCCAGTTCATATTGTATTGAGGGCGTGTGAACTGTATAGCAAATATAATAGTAATTTAAAAGACGGATATGTTAAATTGAGCATAGATATTAAAATTAATAAGACGATAGTTTTGATTGGTATGATGGGCTGCGGTAAAAGCCATGTTGGAAAAATATTAGCCGAAGATTTAGGAATAAATTTTTTTGATACTGATAGTTTGGTAGAACAAGATCAGGGTAAAACCATATCAGAAATATTTGAAAATCAGGGGGAGGCAATCTTTAGAGAATTGGAAACAGATAAACTAAGAGAGGTTATTACAAATGATGCTTGTGTTGTTTCTACTGGAGGGGGGATTGTAACTACCCCAGAAAACCTTGAAATGATTAGGCAAAATACTATATCAATATGGATAAAATCTAGTGTTGATACTATATTGAATCGTCTTAATGGTGATACTTCACGCCCTTTATTAAAAAACGATGACCCTAAGAAGACATTACAGCACTTGTTAAACTCAAGAGAATCTTTATATTCCATGGCTGATATATATATCGATAATGAAGGTAATATTGAGCCAGTTATTGAGAAAATAGAACAGGAATTGAACAAATATAATGAAGCAATATAATGTCCATATAGATTTAGGTGAGAGGAGCTATGATATTGCGATTGGCTCGGACTTGCTTTCCTCAATAGGCGAGCATTTGCCATTTGATATTGCAGGTAATAAGTTTTTTCTGATAACTGATACAAATGTAGAGCCTTACGCTTTGTCTATGCAGAAGTTATTGCAAGATAATGGAGCAGGGCTTTGTGAGGTTCTTACCTTTCCTTTTGGTGAAGCAACAAAGTCATATGATTCATTGAAAAAAGCCCATGATTGGCTGCTTGAAAATAATGCTCATCGTGATTCTGTCGTGATGGCTATTGGTGGCGGAGTAATTGGAGATTTAGCAGGTTTTGCCGCGGCAACTGCGCTTCGTGGAGTTCCTTTTGTGCAAATACCAACATCTTTATTGGCGCAAGTTGATAGCTCCGTTGGCGGTAAAACAGGAATAAACACGCGCTATGGTAAAAATCTTGTTGGTGCTTTTTATCAGCCTGTATCGGTGGTCGCTGATATTGATACTCTACAAACCTTGCCAAAACGCGAGCTATTAGCGGGTTATGCTGAGGTGGTAAAATACGGACTTATTGATGATTTGGCATTTTTCGAGTGGTTAGAAAAAAATGCTAAAGCGGTGTTAGACCTTGATAAGGCGGCTGTTTCATACGCGATAGAGGTAAGCTGCAAAGCTAAGGCAGCAATAGTAGAGGCTGATGAGCGCGAGGGAGGAAAGCGGGCATTGCTCAATCTTGGACATACTTTCGGTCATGCGTTAGAAGCCGCTGCGGGATATGATGGTAGTTTGCTTCATGGTGAGGGCGTAGCTATTGGCACGATTATGGCTTACGAGCTTTCATTGCTCTTAGGGCATTGCACGCAAAGAGATGTTGATAGAGTAAAAACGCATTTTGAATCTGTGGGGCTGCCAGTAGATATGGGATCACTAAATGCTAATATTGATGATTTATTGGCAAGTATGAGCCGAGATAAAAAGGCAGCGGATAATAAAATGGTGTTTATTATTCCCAGTGGAATAGGTAAATCATTTATATCTAAAGATGTTCCCAAATATACAGTTATCAAAGTTTTAGAGCTATTTACCCAAGAGGATAAAAAATAATGGAAACATGGTTGATAATATCCATTATCGCGATAATCGTTTTATTAGTCTTGTCGGCATTTTTTTCAGGTTCTGAAACTGCATTTACTGCGGCTTCGCGGGTTCGTTTGCGCGCTAGAGAGAAGGAGGGCGACAAGCGAGCAGGTCTTGTAAATAAAATTCGTGATGAAAAAGATCGAATGATTGGTGCGCTGTTACTTGGTAATAATCTGGTTAATATTTTGGCATCGGCTTTGGCAACTAGTGTTCTTATTAAGATCTTTGGTGAGAGCGGGGTAATTATTGCTACTCTTGTTATGACTATGCTGGTTTTAATATTTGCCGAGGTTCTTCCAAAAACTTATGCTTTTCATCATGCAGAAACCATGTCTATGCGTTTAGCCCCACTAATAAATTTGGTGATCAAAATTTTTGCGCCAATAACAGAGGCTGTAACTTGGATAGTTAGGCAGGTTTTAAGGATTTTTGGTGTCGATATATCAAAGGTCGGTGCTGGTTCCCACCTTGAATTATTGCGTGGTGCAATTGAAATGCATGAAGGGCCAGAGCAAGAAACACAGGAACAGCGTGCCATGTTGCGCTCTATACTTGATTTGGCTGAAGTTGATATTCAAGATATTATGATTCATCGTAAAAATGTTGTGATGATTGATGCGGATCAGCCTGTTGATAAGATTGTAGAAGAAGTTCTAAGCAGTCCGTATACACGCCTTCCATTGTGGAGAGATAATCCTGATAATATTGTGGGCGTTTTACATTCTAAGCAGTTATTGCATGAGTTAATGGAAACAAAGGGAAATATTGATAACATAAATATTGAACGTATTTTAATGAAGCCATGGTTTGTCCCTGAAACAACTATTCTTTACGATCAATTACAGGCTTTTCGTAAACGTAAAGAGCATTTTGCGGTTGTTATTGATGAATATGGTACTTTTATGGGGGTTGTAACGTTAGAGGATATTTTAGAGGAAATTGTTGGCGATATTGATGATGAGCATGATGAATCTATGAGCGGTGTTCGCAGGTTATCTAATGGCTCTTACATCATTGATGGTGAAGTAACCATTCGGGATTTAAACCGTGAGTTTGAGTGGGGCTTGCCTCATGATGAATATGCGACTCTAGCTGGGCTTATATTATATGAATCTCATATGGTTCCAGATGTTGGACAATCCTTTCGCTTTCACGGCTTTCAAATGGATATAGTAAGAAAGCAGCGTAACCAAATTACCTTGGTTCGGGTTACTCCGCCTGACGATGAAGAGTTGATAAAACATTCTTAGCTGTTATTAAATTTTGTTTTAAATGATCAGGGTTGATAGTCCCGATAATTATGCCACTTGTTCCATTGTGGCTGTATGCAAATTTTAGGGCTTCTTCAATATTCGTATTATGACCACTTGATAGTGCTTTTTTAAGTAAAACGCCTTTATTATGCTTCGCTGCATAGTCTAAAACAGGTTTTTCATCTGTATATTCAGCGTTATATGTAGCCATAACCACGTCCATAAGCTCTAATGTTTTTATTCCGCCTTTGGCCGTTTTAGTAGATGCGCCGATGGCTTTTACTAAGCCTTGATCTTTAAAGTCATGCATGGTGCGGATAAGATCATCATTATTTAATATATCCATATCTTGTCCGTCAGAATGGATCAGCAGCACATCTATATAATCAGTCTGTAACCTGTTAATTGAGCGTTCTAAAGATTTTTTGAAATGATCGGGAGTGAAAATATATTCTGATTCCCCATCTTCGAATTCTTCACCGACTTTGCCTACAATAACCCAGTCATTGCGCTGTCTCAATAAGAGATTGCCGAGGCGCTCCTCACTAAGCCCATAAGATGGCGCGGTATCAAGCATATTTATGCCTAGTGACTTTGCCAGCTCTAGTATATCAGCAAGATATTCTTCATTAGGAAGGTCAAAACTTTTAGGGTATTTAACTCCTTGATTGCGTCCGAACTTCACCGTTCCTAAACCAATGGGGGATATTTCTATTCCCGTATTACCTAGCTTAACTCTGTCCATTCGGTTTTCTCCCACGGGGCTTGTGCATAATAAACATTTGGTAAAAAAGAAAAGTCAGATATTTTGTTAGAAGGTTTTATATCTATTTTTTTTAAATCTTCTAATATCATCTGGCTTAACATTGGCGCAAAGGTAAGCTTTGTCGGCCAGCAATATAGAGCCTCATTGGTATGGTGGATAGTGGGAGTATCAGGCATCCAGCCATCAGTCCTTGATTTTCCTTCAACGCGGTCTATAGGAAGGGTTGACCACTGTGCATCAGAAAAATCAACATTTGGCAAATATTTATTAAATGCCATAAGAGCGTCCTTGTAAACATGCTCAGGTTTATCATCTTTTTTACGTTCTGCTGCTCTGCCGCCTAAATACCACACCAACTCACCATCACTGGTTTTATGGGTTGTGATGGAAACTAATGGCTTGTCTGTTTTTCCAACTAAATGCGCATAAAGTTGGAAGGGCGCAGATTTAAGCATTCCTTGTAATAGTGGTCGTTTTTGTGTTTCTAGCCCCGTATCATGGTGATTATCTTTTGCAATAAGATGATTACCTTCCGCGCATGTAAAGATTATGCGCTTTGCTGTTATGTTATTCTCTTTTAAAAATTTGAAAGGGGTAGATGCTTGTTCATCTGTTATTTTTCTTATGCAGCTCATATAAGGCTCTGCCAAGGCATGTATAACGCTGGGAATATCCAGAACTGGTTCGTCCATAAAAATTATAGAGCCATCAAAGCCAGAGTTTTTAACCTCTTCGCTCCATTCATTTTTTGAAATGCTATGGGCTTGATTGCCTAAAGCTTTGTTAGCAACAATATTCGTTAAACTTCCAAATGCACCTTTGGGAATAAGTAGTTGTTGCGACTTTGCATTTATGTGCGCATTCGATAAATCAACACTACCCTTTCCATTAAGGGCATCACGCCAAATATCGGGCATTTTACTTATGGATTTTGCCAGATTGCTAACTTTACCAGCAAGAGAGAATTTAAGACCAGAGTGGATAATTCCTTGTGATGCAATGCTTTGTTTACCGCCTATAGCATCTTTTTCAAGCAAGAGAACATCGTAGCCAAGTCTTTTTAAGTGATGAAATGTCCATAATCCGGCGATTCCTGCTCCGAAAATAACGACATCTACTTCTGTAATATTATCCGATTTTGCCATGGCATTGCTTGTATTTCTTTCCGGATTCACATGGGCATGGTGCGTTACGTGGCACTTTGCCCCAAGTGGCAGGATTGTTTTTATCGAAAGGAAGTTTTTCAGGGAATTGCTGAACCTCTACTGATTGGTTTCCTTTTTGAGCTGAGGATAGTGCAGGGTCACTTCTAGATTCTTGGAAGTTTCCTTCTGCTGCTTCTCGCTCTGCATTCATGATAAGGCGCGCGCGTTCCTGATCGACATTAAATTCAACAATGCCAAGGGTTTGAGTTATGGTTTCACGCATATTTTCAAGCATCTCTTGGAACATTGCAAAAGCTTCGGTTTTATATTCATTTAGTGGGTCTTTTTGCCCAAATGCTCGAAGGTTTATACCTTGTCTTAAATGATCAAGGTTAAGTAAATGTTCTTTCCAATGCTGATCTAGCATTTGCAAAACAATGGATTTTTCAATTTGTCGCCAGATTTCAGGCCCTGTATTAGCGGCTTTTTCTGCCATTTTCTTATCGCAATCATCAATGAGGCGCTCAATTATCTCGTTATCGGCAATGCCTTCTTCTTTTGCCCAGTCTTTTACTGGAAGCTCCATGTTAAGTAAGCGAAGAATTTCAGTTTCAAGCGTTTCCATATCCCATTGGTCGGCATAGCTCCCCTCTGGAATACAGCGCGCAACCATGTCTTCAATAACATCGTGGCGCATGTCGCGTATCATTTCCTCAAGGTTATCAGAGGTCATGATATCACGGCGCTCTTCGTAAATTTCTTTACGCTGTCCGTTCATAACATCATCAAATTTAAGAAGGTTTTTACGCGCTTCGAAGTTCATGCTTTCAACTTTGCCCTGTGCACGTTCAAGCATCTTAGAAATCCAAGGGTGTTCTAATGCTTCGCCTTCTTCAAGACCAATGCGTTTATTGGCTAGTAAGCCTTCGAGCTGTTGCCCTGCGAAGATACGCATTAAGTCATCTTCGACAGATAAGAAGAACATCGAAGCACCAGGATCACCCTGACGACCTGAACGTCCGCGTAACTGATTATCAATTCTTCGTGATTCGTGACGCTCTGTGCCGACGATATAAAGACCGCCAGCTTCTTTTACTAGTTCTTTTTCTTTTTTTACTTCTTCGTTTATTTTTGCTATGGCTTTTTCTTGTTTTTCTTTAGGCCATTTAGGGTCAACTTCGTCTTCAATACGCATTTCTGCGTTACCACCAAGTTGAATATCTGTACCGCGTCCAGCCATGTTCGTGGCAATGGTAATAGTTCCTAAGCGACCAGCTTGCGCTACTATATAGGCTTCGCGCTCATGATGGCGCGCGTTTAATACGTTATGTTTTATCTTTGCTTTTTTCAAACGTTCGGATAGTTGCTCTGATTTTTCAATAGAAACTGTTCCAACTAATACAGGTTGTTCACGATCTTTACACTCTTCAACAAGCTGGGTAATGGCATCTTCTTTTTCGCGTTGTGATTTATAGATTTTGTCATCATAGTCTTTGCGCACTAACGGTTTGTGAGTTGGAATTTGGATTACACCAAGTTTGTATATTTCTTCAAATTCTGCTGCTTCGGTCATTCCTGTTCCTGTCATACCTGCAAGCTTTGGGTATAGGCGGAAATAATTCTGGAATGTCACTGATGCAAGCGTCTGGTTCTCATTTTGGATTTGTACCGATTCTTTTGCTTCTATAGCTTGGTGAAGACCTTCGGAAAGGCGGCGTCCGTCCATCATACGACCTGTGAACTCATCGATAAGGATAACTTTATTATCTTTAACAATATAATCTTTATCGGCTGAAAATAATTTATGCGCGCGTAATGCCTGATTAATATGATGGACAAGACCAATATTTTGCATGTCATACATATTTCCATTTTCAAGTAGGCCATGTTCTTCGAGAAGCTCTTCTACATGTTCTTGGCCTTGCTCAGTTAGAACAACGCTTTTATGCTTTTCTTCCAACTCATAGTCTGCTTCTTCGAGATGTGGAATAATTTTATCAACAGATATATATAGCTCGGTATTGCCCTCTGATGGGCCAGAAATAATAAGGGGCGTCCTCGCTTCATCAATAAGTATAGAATCGACTTCATCAACTATGGCATAGTTAAAGGGGCGTTGAACCATTTGATCTATACGGAATTTCATATTATCGCGCAGATAGTCAAAGCCAAATTCGTTGTTAGTTCCATATGTAATATCGGAAGCATAAGCTTGACGACGTTCTTCTTCGCTTATATCACCTGTGATGCAGCCAGTAGTTAGGCCAAGAAATGAGTATATTTCACTCATCCATTCTGAGTCACGTTTGGCTAGATAATCATTAACGGTAACAACGTGAACGCCCTTACCTGAAATTGCATTAAGATAAACAGGCAGGGTGGCAACGAGGGTTTTACCTTCACCAGTGCGCATTTCTGCTATTGCCCCATCATTAAGGACAAGACCACCGACTAACTGCATATCATAATGACGTTGCCCTAATGTACGTTTTGCGGCTTCGCGCACTACTGCAAATGCTTCATGTGTTAGTTTATCGAGCGTTTCACCTTTTTCTAGGCGTTTACGGAAAACATCAGTCTGTTTTTTAAGCTCTTCATCGCTCATAGGCTCATAGGTAGCCTCAAGCGCATTGATAGGATCAATGTGTTTGTTATACTTTTTTAATGAGCGCTCATTAGATGAGCCAAATAATTTTGCAAGCCAGTCAAAGAACAAAAAAAATCTCCTAGAATTTACTTTAGATGCTTTGATATAAGCTGCAAAAGCTTCTTCGTCAATAACAGCTCTGTGGGTAAAGCATATAATATATGTTGAAAACCGCATTTTCATTCGTTAGGTTGTCACAATCAATATGTATATGAAAAGATTTATGAGGATTATTATGAAAGATTTTAAGAAGTCATATAAGGGCTTTGCTAAGGCACAAAATGGTAATGCAATGATGGTTGCACTTACTGTCACAGCCATTTTTGGAGCTGGGTTTATTGGCTATAAAGTTGGTCAAGAGGATATATTTAAACAGTTTATGGCAAGCCTTTCAGAAAAAGAATCGGTTGATGTTGCAACGCAAAAGCCAGAAGTTAATACTGGAAAAGATAATCCTGTACTCGCAAAAGTTAACGGTGTGGAAGTAAGGCGTTTGGAAATAATGGAATTTGTTAATTCAATGCCTGCGCAAATGCGCCAAATTCCTTTAGCTCAGCTTTATCCCATGGCATTGGAGCAAACAATAGCAAATAAAATAGTTGATGCTAAGGCCAGTAAGTCAGGTCTTGAAAATAACAAAGATGTTAAAGAGCAGCTATACGATGTTAAACAACAGATTATTCGCGCTAAATTTTTAGAAAATGAAATTAAGTCTAGAGTTGGCGAAGACCGCATTAAAGCAAAATATGAGGAGTATTTGAAAAACTTTCCAGAAACAGAGGAAGTTAAAGCTGCCCATATCTTGTTAGATGATGAAAAACTAGCCAAGGATATTATTAAAAAGCTTGATAAGGGTGCAGATTTTGCTGCTCTAGCCAAAGAGTTTTCCAAAGATGGCTCAGCACAAAATGGTGGTGATCTTGGGTATTTTGCTAAAAGTGAAGTTGTTCCAGAATTTGCAACTGCTGCATTTGAAACAAAGCCTGGTACTTATGCTAAAAAGCCTATTAAATCTAATTTTGGCTTTCATGTTTTAAAAGTTGAGGAAAAGCGTAAGCGTCCCCCTGAAACATTTGAAAAAGTATCACAGTTATTAGAGCAAGAGCTTCATCGCGCTGCATTTGAGGAAATTATGAATGAGTGGAAATCTGCCGCTAAAATTGAGCGTTTTGATATTAACGGCAAGCCAATTCCTGATGCAAAAGATCAAGCAACAGCTTCTGCTGAAAAAGCTCCAGAAGCGGCAGAGCCAGCAGCTGGATCTGATGGTAAGGCTATGGAAGATAAGTCAGAGGCCAAATCAAAAGATGATATGGCAGATAAAAAAGATAAATAATTATATGATTTAAGTTATTGAAATTAGCCGTGGTCGTTATTGATCGCGGCTTTTTTTATAAATTGAGGGAGTTTTAGTAGTATGAATTGTGAGCAGGCTCTTAAATTACCGATGCCAAAAACCCCTGATGGCTTACCTGTAATTCTTGTTGCAGCGGCAGCTTTAGTTGATTCTAAGGGAAGGGTGCTACTTGCCCAAAGGCCAGAGGGTAAGCCAATGGCAGGTCTTTGGGAGTTTCCAGGTGGTAAGGTTGAAAAAGGCGAGAATCCAGAATTTACAATTATGCGTGAATTAAAGGAAGAGCTTGGGATTGAAACTAGGGAATGTTGCTTCTCACCTATAGGGTTTGCTTCTCATGCTTATGAGGCTTTTCATTTGCTTATGCCCTTATTTATTTGCCGCGTTTGGAAAGGTGAAATAAAATCAATGGAAAATCAAAAACTTTCATGGGCGTTGCCCCAAGATATGTATGATTATCCTATGCCCGAAGCTGATATACCGCTTATTTATCAATTAAGAGATCATTTATAATAATTCTATTGCAGCATTATTTTACAGTTATAGTATGATGATCTTATGTACTGTTCAGTAAATCAATTACAAGAATTCTATGATAGAGAGATTGGAAAGATTGTCCAATCAGTGCTTGGTAAGCATATTGCCGAGTTATGGCCTGAAACTCATGGATTTAGGGTTATGGGATGTGGCTATACGTTGCCATATTTGCCATATTTTCAAAATAAATCACCCGAGCGTGTTTTTGCTATGATGTCAAAAGAGCAGGGAGTAACTTATTGGCCTGATGGTGGTAAGAATCTTGTCCTTACCTGTGAAGAAGATCGTTTCCCTATTGAAAACGCATCTATTGACCGTGTTATTTTAATTCATTATTTGGAAAGCTGTAATGACCTTAGAAGCTCTATCCGTGAGATATGGCGAGTTTTAAAACCTAATGGCCGCATTTTGATTGTTGTTCCTAATCGCTTGGGCGCTTGGGCGCACGCTGATTGGTCGCCCTTTGGGTATGGCAGACCATTTACGGTATCGCAATTATCTTTATTGCTTAATGATAATCTTTTTTCTCAAGAAAATTACAAAAGCGCGTTATTTGTTCCTCCGATTCCTGATTCACCAATTATGATGCGCTCCGCCAACGTTATAGAGCGCTTTGGTTGTACTATATTGCCATTCGTTGCGGGGGTTCATATTATGGAATTTAGCAAAAAGATATATGCCAACGTCGATAAAACAGGTGGTGGTTCTGCGGTACTATCTAAAACCAAAGAGTTTCTTGGTGCAAAGGGTAAGCCTGTTCCACAAGGATTTATGCAAGATAAGAAAAGATAATTTCTTTTACTTTGTCGCAAGGGGGGCGTTAGGGTTTACTCCGTCCATGAACTGTTTTCTACGATCTGCGTTGGTGATTTGATATACCAAACCAGTCCAGCTAGCCAGAACGCTTCTTGCGCTATCTGTCCAAGTGTTTTCCAAGGTATCCTCCAGTTCTTTGCTCAAGATATTCAGCTCATCTTGGTTCATATCTTCGGGGTTATATAGCATGAGTTTTTCAATGGTTTCCGCCTTGAAATAATTTAAGGGCATTGGAGGTGGGGCTGATTTTTGCCCTGATTTATACAATTTAACCTCACGCTGATATTCTTTAAGCAGGCTGATCGTGTCATATTCAGGGTGTCCTTGCATGCAGATAAGACGAAAGCCATCGGGCGATACGGCTATATGAGTTCCTGCTTCATCACTTGCAACCAGTGTTTTTAAACTGGCCTTTTCAAATTGTTCAGGTGAAATAGCGTTAAAACGCGAGTGCGGTACGTCAAATACTGTATTCATATTTCTAACTAACGGGTGGGTTTTATCTGTTATTTTGTGGTGATAAACGCCCCATAACTTACCATCAGGTAAGGGGCTGCGCTTTTGTCCATATTTTGATTGCATAACAGCGTGTGTTGCAAGGCATGAACACATAGTGGAGGTCACATTATCCCATGCCCATTCCATTACATCTTGTAGTGGTTTCCAAAATGGTTCTAATTCTAAATCAGGCTGCGATACATTTGCACCTGTTACTATTAGAGCATCAAGGCCATCTTCTTTAAGTTTTTCAAATGGTTCATAATAATGATCAATATAGGTATTTGTTTTTTTACTACGCTCAAGTTCAGGCAGGCTGAAAGGGTGGATATAAAGCTGGGCTATTTGGTTACTTTCCCCAACAAGGCGGAAGAATTGGCGCTCTGTTGCCTCAAGAGCAGCATCAGGCATCATGTTAAGTAAACCTATGTGAAGCTCACGTATATCTTGGTGTTTAGCGCGCTCTGGGGGCAATATTGTACGACCTTCATCTTGAAGTCGTTTAAATGTTGGTAATTCTTTATAGGCAACTAAGGGCATAGCAGTGTAATATCCTATTTGATTTATCAATCACTACCATGTAATAAAACTATGGTCAAAACTCATATTGAAAATGAGTATAAAAAGGTCAGGTAAGGCAATGTCAGAATCATTAGAAGAAGTCCGTAAGCAAATTGATAATATTGATAATCAGGTTCATGATTTGTTGATGGAGCGCGCTTCTTTGGTTTCATCTGTGGCTATGGCTAAAAAAGAAAGTGGCATGCAAATTGTGCAGCCTGCAAGAGAAGCACGCATGATGCGGCGTTTGCTGGCTCGTCATAAAGGACCATTACCTGCAAAAACTATTATTCGTATATGGCGAGAGCTTGTTGGCTCGGTTTCTCTTTTACAAACAGGTTTAAGTGTAGCTGTTGCCGATGATGGGCAAAACAATTTTTCTCATTGGGATATGGCAAAAAATTACTTTGGTAGCGCGGTTCCCATGAAATCTATAAAAGGGTATCAGGCGGCAATAAGTGAAGTATTAGAGGGTAGAGCATCGTTTGCTGTTCTCCCTTGGCCAGAGTTGGATCAAGAAATGCCGTGGTGGCTGCATTTATTTAATCGCCAGAATAATGACAGCGAACAAATATATGTAATTGGTGCATTGCCCTATGAAAAAACAGGGGCTGACCCTTCTGAGGTATTAGATAAAGCTCTTATTATATCTAAAATGATGGGGTATATGCCTTCTGATGATGATATTAGCTTTATTGGGCTTGAGTTATCATCGGATATAAGCCGTGCGCGCATAAAAGAGCGCGTTGAAAATGCAGGCTTTGAAGTTTTTAACCTTTATACTGGAAATATTCCACATAATGATGAAGTGAAAGTGCATTTGTTACAGGTAAAGGGCTTTGTTGATAATGGCTCTGATTCTATTAAAAAATTAAAAGAAGGACTTGGTGATAGTTGTTATTATTGTCATGCTATCGGGGGTTATCCGGTGATACCGGATATTGATAAAAAACCCAGCGAGCAGGAAGATTCCGCATAGAACCTAAAGTTAAATATTAAAATAGAGATTAAATAAAATGGAAACCATTACGATAATTGGTATGGGGCTGATTGGCTCATCATTAGCCAGAAATATTAAGGAAAATAAATTAGCAAAAACCTTGATCGCTGCAGATTTAAGTGAAGACGTTTGCAAAAAAGTCATTGAGTTGGAAATTGCAGATATTATAACTGATGATTTAGCGCGTTCAGTAGAAGATTCCGATATGGTGGTGATATCTGTTCCTGTAGGGGCAATGGCCTCTGTGGCAGAAGTAATAGCTCCGCATTTAAAGGCAGGAGCGATAGTCACTGATACAGGATCTGTCAAACTATCGGTAATTGATGCTATTAAGCCTTTTCTTGAATCTGAAATTGAATTTGTACCAGCTCACCCTATTGCAGGAACGGAGTTTTCGGGCCCTGAATCTGGATTTGCAGAATTATTTAACGGTAAGTGGTGCGTTTTAACGCCACTGCCGGAAACTGGAATAAAGGCCGTAGAAGAGGTTACTAAGTTATGGGAGTCCTGTGGTTCAAAAGTTGAAATTATGGACGCCAAGCACCATGATCTAGTCTTGGGTATCACGTCCCATTTACCGCATTTAATTGCTTACACAATAGTTGGAACTGCTAATGAGTTGGAAGATGATATAAAGTCGGAAGTTATCAAGTTTTCTGCAAGTGGATTTAGAGATTTTACGCGTATTGCTTCATCGGATCCGACTATGTGGCGCGATGTTTTCTTGAATAACAAAGAAGCCGTATTAGAGATTTTACAGCGTTTCAATGAGGATTTAACCGCGCTTCAACGTGCTATTCGTAAAGGGGACGGGGGTTATCTTTATCGAAAATTCGAAGACACCAGAGCAATCAGAAAAGAAGTTATTGAGCAGGGACAGGCTTAATCCTGCGCGTTGCAAAGGATGAAGGCTTACCATTTTCTAGCATAGCGGCATTATTTTTATCTGGAAATTTATAGATATTTATAGGGCCTAGGTAAATTTTATTATCTTGAGATGTGATGGTTGTTGAAATCACTCCGTCTTTTTGCATGGCTTGCAGAGCCATTGCTGCTAATGCTGCTGCCCTTGCTTTAATTATTTTTTTGCTAACTAAATCGTTTAGGAAATTTTGATGGTTTGTAACTTTGATATTTAAATCAAGAATTGGATAATTTTTAGTAAACTCAATTACCCCCGACAGAGAGCCTTGTGTTTCTTTATGCTTTAAATCAAGTCTTTCTACTATTAGCTTTTCTTTCCAATAAGTAGTATTCCCGTTTATTCCGTCAAATTCTATAGCTTCGTTCCAGTGTTTCATTCCGATTTGAATGTTGCCAGTTGAAAAAGTGACAGGAAACTTTGGAAATGGCCAACTCTCGGCGTTTATAGATTCAATTACAATGTTCTCACGCGGAGTTTTTATTGTCTGTTTGGGGAGTGATAATTGTATTTTAGATGGAAATCCGTAGATTTCGGGTTTTCCACCTTCATATTCTAAAATATTTGGATTATTTCCAATATCTATCATTAAATTTGAAATAGATTTTTCAACTTGCCTAGATATATAAAACCAAAAGGCGCTATAAGATAAGAATGTAATAAGCATTAAATTGATAAAAATACGTATGGAAGATTTTCTCTTATTCTCTAATTCAGCTTTGGCTTCTTCCATAATTTGAGTTGTCTTTTCTTCTGTGTCAGTTTCAAGTTTTTTAAGTATATCACCAGCTTTTTTATCTTTTGAAGATAAAATAGGAGGTAGAAATTCAAATATAACCGTTCCAGGTTTTTTGCACCATTTATGTTTAGGGTAAAATATTCCTGTGTTAAGTGCCATAGGGATTATAGGAAGATTTGTAGCTTCTTGAATTCGTATAATACCTATTTTATAGGGTTTTTCTTTTGCACTTATATTGGGAGCAACGCGTGTTCCTTGCGGGAATATTACGATAGAACGTCCTTGATCCATAACTCTTTTAGCGCCCTCTTGCAGGGATTTAATTGCGGCTTTTGGGGTTGATCGATCTATGGCTATCACATCACTTTTAGCAAGGTATCGTCCCCATAATGGAATTTTTAGTAGCTCTTTTTTAAGGACAATTGCAGGATCATTAAATAATATATGCAGCTTAAAAGTTTCATAAGCTGACTGATGCTTTGCGGCAACAATGTATGAACCGCTATTGGGTAAATATTCTTTGCCTCTAATCTCATAGGTTAGGTCAAGGATATATTTTTCTAGAAACGCAGTACTATGAACAAACCCATAAACAACGGCCATGTAATATTTGCGCGGGAATATTAGGGTGGGCAGAAGGATTATACAACAGATCCCTGTAAGCAGATAAAAGCACAAATTGAATATAGTGGAGCGTATAAAATATGGTTTTATCATTACTTAAAAACCTGCTGTTTGAGATAGATCATGGCAGAGCGATATAGAGTTTTATTGTACTCATCAAAGGTTATTTTCCAAAAAATAAAATCTTTCATATTGTAATCTTGTTTTTCAACTGGGTGAATAATAATTTCTGTATCTTTGAGCTTATTTTTAAATTCAAGGGTTGCGCGTTTTATGTGATAAATTGAAGTAACAAGACGCGCAGATTTTATGTTGTTCTTGGTAATCCATTCTTGCGCTTCTATAGCATTTTCATAGGTTGTTGTTGCTTCATGCCCTAATGTAATGCAGCAATCAGGGAGTTTTACATTGCCTTTCCACATTGTTCTTATTTCTTTTTCGGTTACAGAATTATGCACCCCTGTAATAAGTAGTTTTGGAGCTAGCCCTTTTGAAAAGAGGTCAAGCCCTGTTGTTATACGGTAATTACCACCAGTAAGAACAATTATAGCATCAGTTTTTATGCTTGGAGTTTGCGGTGTTACAGCCTGCATATTTGATAAGAATGCACTATATCCGCAAATCCAAAGAATTACAGTTAGTAACAAAATAGTCCTCGCAATTTTCTTTATCATAATTAGCTTTCCAAGCTATATTTCTTTTATGGCATCTTAGCCAAAGAACGCAAGACAGTTATATGAGAAGTGATAGCCGTAATTATGGCGGCTATTACAGGGATAAACAGTAGAATAAAAACACCTGAAATCCCTATATATATAACTGGCATTAGCTCGCTGCCTGATCCTCTTGAAAAAAAAGTAAGAGAATATATAACCGACATACCAATAACCGTTCCAATGATAGCCCCCTTTAGGGCGAGTATTATAGTGTGTCTTTGGAATTGGCGGATTATATAATCATCTGTTGCTCCCATATAATGGAGTAATTCTACTTCGTCATGATGAATGGCTAGCCTCGTTCGTACAGCTGAAGCAATTGCAATAGTTGTTATACTGCCAATAAGTAGCGCAATTAATAGTGATAGAGTTTTAAGGGTTTTTGTAAAGTTGATTAAGTCAGCCAACCATTGCTCGTGGGTTTCTATATTCGCGTGTTTTGATGTTTTTTGTATATCTTTTTTAAGAATGTGAAAGTCATCATCATCAAGGTTTTTAATCTCAACAGCAATTAGCCCAGGTAAAGGTATATTAGCCAGATCAAGATCATTGCCAATCCACGGTGATATAAGCTCTTGAATTTCTTCACTGCCAAGAATTTCAACTGATCTTACAGATTTGTGAGATGATAGCATCTCATATAAGTCTTTGGTTTCTTTTAGTATAGTGTCTTGAGAAAGAATATGCCCGTCTTTGGTTTCTACGGATATTTCTATTGTTATCTTATTTTCTAAGCCCGATGACCATTTATTAGTCATTGAATTTAGAGCAAAAACGCCGCTTAGGGCTAGAACAGCTAAAAAGCTCATAAGTGTTATTAAGGTTATAAGAAAACGTGTATCCTCGCTATTATCTAAGGGGAGATCATATCGCTTAGAGTCAATAATATTTGCAAACTTTTCTTTTATATTATTCGTGTGCATATTTATTGTCTTTAATATTTTGTTTTTAGAAAACATGGCGAATCTTTTTCTGTTGTTTTCTTTTATCTTCTTGGCTGATTGAACCATTATCCAAGGTAAGGCAGGGGTGTCCAAACTGCTCTATTATTTGCTGGTTATGGGTGGCAATGACTATGGTTGTTCCCATGCGGTTCAGCTGCTCAAATAATCCCATTAGGCGAAAGCCAATTTCATCATCTAAGTTACCAGTAGGCTCATCAGCAAGTAAAAGCTTCGGGCGACCTATAACGGCTCTTGCGATGGCAACGCGTTGCTGCTGTCCACCTGATAGCTTTTTAGGTAAGTGTTTTTTATGTTTTCCAAGTCCAACCCAATCCAATAATTCATCTACATGACTTTTTATTTCATCTTCTGGTCGCCCAACTATTCGCAAGGGCAGGGCAACATTATCAAATGTTGATAAATGTGAAAGCAGCCTAAAATCTTGAAAGACTACGCCGATACGCTGCCTTAGAGAGAATAAGTCATTACGTTTTGCGCTTTTAACGTCCTTACCAAACATTGTGATATTTCCCTGTGTTGGGATATTTCCCATATACATTAGGGTCGCTAGAGAAGTTTTGCCTGCTCCGCTAGGCCCAGTTAGGAAGTGATATGATCCAGGCTCAAGAGTGAAATTTACATCACGGAGAATATCTTCACCGTCTTCATCATATCGGAAGTAAATATTTTCAAATTTAATCAAGGTCGTAACAATCCTTAGGCTTTATTTCTGTACGCGATCACGGGGCTTTTGCTTATCAAGCATATATTGAATTGCTTGTGTCTTTTTATATGCATTTGTAATCGCATTGGCTGCCTTATAAGCATCTTCATAAAGCTTTTTATCTGAAAGGATTTTAGATATTATCTCATAGGCTTTATTGCGAAATGATAAGCTATCTATCTTGTTTATACTTATTTGCGCCGATTTAAAATCTCCTTTTTCCGCTTGGATCTCCGCAGTTTCGCCATAGGCTTTATGTTTAAGCGCCGTGTTCTTCATGTCTTCTGTAGTTTTCCATGCACCTTCATTATCATCTGTAAAGGCTTGTGCCATTGCAATATAGGTAAGAGCGATTCCATGTGATGGTGGGTGGGTGATGCTATCTGCTTTTACTCTTAATTTAGCAAATTTTTTTGCAAGGGATTCTTTGTCCTCTCCGTAATGCCCAAGCATCATGCCAACGCCCCTTATGCTCATTGCTTTGGTATCGGGTGTTTCAATTAAATCTATGACGCTTAGGGCTTCTTCAAATTCCCTGTCAAAGGCCAGTGTTTTAGCAATCTCACGGTAGGTTTGGTCTTTCCATGCTTTGTTATCAATTTCAGAGCTTTGAGCTATCATTTTATTTATAATGCAAATTCTATCTTTTATTTTGCAGGAAGTATTTTGTTCTTCTGCCATTGATTTGGTAGGTATTATGGCCAAGGTGGATAGAAATAAAATACTAAGTAAAAAAATGTCTGACTTGCGATAGCGAATAAAGTGATACATATTAAAAGTCCCTGCGTTTTTCACGTGATATATATTTATTACTAGACCGACACTATAAAGAGAAGAACTCAATTACAATGATTTTGACTTGTCCGAATTGTAATAGTCAATTTAAGGTTAGTTTAGAAGCACTAGGCAATAAAGGGCGCAGTGTTCGCTGTTCTGCATGTGATGAAATATGGTTTGAAGATTCTCACTTAAAAGAATTAGGTGAAAATATTGTTGAGGATAACTCAACTACATTTGAAGTTGAGTTTGATGATTTAGAAGAGCAAGCCGAAGAACAGGTTTTTGAAGAAATAGAAATTCCTGATGCTATAAAGCCGCAAAGTGAGAGCTACTCTGTTACTAATAATCACATATCTGGTAATGAAAGTAATGTGGAGAGAAAAACGGCTTACGCTATTTCCGCCGTAACTTTTATTATAATTCTCATATATCTTTTATTCTTTAGTACGTCAATTATGCGTTCTAACCCTGCTATGCAGGCTTTTTATGGTTTATTTGGTATTGGCATGGAAATTCCGACTTCTGACAAAGTTACATTTGCGAATCTTCAGGCAAATGAGCATGAAGGAGTAATTAAGGTTAGTGGTGATATTATTAATCTTACAGAAGATATGCAAACATTGAGAATGTTAGAAATTTCATTAAATGAGGATTCTGATGAAGAAAAAATTAGATGGTTTGCGACTCCACCTAAAATAACTTTAGAGGGGGAGGAGAGCGTAAAGTTTTATTCAGAATATAAATTAGATAAATCTCAAAAGTCGAATCATGTTGAAGGCAGTAAATATAATGGACATGATGCTGTTAATACAGATGATCATGCAAGAGGTTCTACCAGCAAGCAATTCATACGCGTTAGGTTTGTTTTAAAGCCAGCACTTTTAATGGGAGTTATAGCAGAGCCAAAGAAGAGTGACCATGTAAATGAAACTAAAACTGACGCAAAAGACGGCGGAAATAGTCAAGCTCATCACGAGAGCGGGAGCGGTCACTAGAGCGGTCACGTAGCTTTTTTATAATCTCATCAACGCGTTTTTTGTCTAGCTCATCTGGAATTTGAACCTTTGATTTTGCAGACTTTCCTTCATTGTCTTCTTCATCACTATAGCGTCTGCCAAGTGGATCATATTTTTGTGAACCTCCACCGCTCATTCCAATACCAACCATTTGCTTCATGCGCTGTTTAAACTGTTTAGCAAGTTCTTCTTGCCCATCTTTTAGGTATTGGATTGCCTTCTCCTGATTAGGAAGTGATCCTCTTGGGTCGTTATTTCCAAGAGCTTCGGCAGATTTACGCATCTCTTGCTCGGCCATACCCATCTTTTCAGGAACTTCATCAAGATCTTCCGCTGCGTCCATCATTAACTGCCCTAAAATATAACGTAAAGCATCTTGTTCTGCTTTGTTTAGTGCCGTTGATGTTTCGTCTGATTGTTTGCTGTTATCATTTGATATTCCTTTATTGGATTCATTATCACCTTTTTGTGTAGTATCAGCCTGTTCTTGTTCTTGGTTTTGAGCGTTTTCTTTTTGCCCATCTTTTTCTTTATTTTCATTTTCATCAGATTGTTTTGTTTGCGATTTAGATGAATCACTATTTTTTTCTTCTTGCTTACTTTGTTTAGAATCTTCTTCATTATCATTTGTTGGAGCAGGGGGAGCGTTTTCCATACCAAAGTCTTTAAGCATTTGCTCCAATGTTGGTAGGGAGCGTGGCGTTACCGTACTTTGTTTCTTTTGTTGTTCTTGCCATTGCGCCTTTTCTTGTTTATCAGCTTGTTTTTGAGTTTGTTCCATTAGTGCTTCTTGACGTTCAATTAGCTGCTGAAGTTCATTTATGCCTTCTCTCATAGTCTGCATGTCTTTGGGTAGGCGCGCCATTTTAGATGAGTCCATCATCTCCATCATACGCTGTAGCTGTGACATAAGTTCTTGTGCTTTTTGTTCGTCGCCATCACGCATGGCTTGTTCTATTTCCTCCATAATTTTTGAAAGGGTATCTGGAGATATAATATCGTCAAAATTATCTGCCGAAAATTCTGGAAAGTTTTCGCCATTTTCCATACGTTTTTGCATGTCACGTTGCATTTCTGCAAAATAGTTTGCCATTTTATTGCGTAGATTATCCATTAGCTGGCTAATCTCATCATCACTTGCGTTGGGGTCACGTAAAGCATTTTCAAGTGTTCGCTGAGCCTCATGCAGTTCACGTTTTGCCAGCGATATATCGCCTTCCTCTATAGATAGAGCAGTGTACCAAAGCAGGTTTATTACTTCTTTTGCGGCTTTTATCCGTTGCTTCTTATCGGCATTATCATTGAAATATAGTCTGGCACTAGAAATTTTTATGGCTAGGTAAATTACAGGGTCATTTTGAAAATAGTCAGGAGCATCTAATAAAGTTTCAAGGTTTTGTGCAATCTCTATGAAGCTATCTTTATAATCCCATGCTAAACGTTTGCGCATTGCAATTAGTGATTTTGCCATAGGGTGTTCAAATTTCCGTTCAGGTAACACTAATTTTATTTTATCGGTTTTGGCAATTTGACCTTTATGGTCTATAGCCTCATAAGTAAATGTAACAGGCAGGCCAGCCCAAGTGTGCCATGTTAGATCGTAAATAGGTGATATTTTAAATTCCACTTCGGGTTGGGACATGATTAAGCGTGTTTCTTGTGCCTTTTCACCAAGTGGTTTTTCCTCAACCATTTCATCAATATCCATGGTCATACGAAGCTCTTTTACTCCATAATCATCTTTTACAATTAGGGGAAATCTAATTTGGTAATTATCAAGGACTTCATAGAGTTCTTCGTCTTTTATTTCTGCGACCTTATTCTCATCATTGTTAGCTTGTGCTTTTTTTGGCTCTTCTGTGCTTTCTTCTTCAAAAGGCAGGGGAGGGAGTTCGTCTTCAATTATGACAACGTCACCATCTTTATCTGCTATATTTACATCACTTTTTATTTCAGGGGGTAGGTCTTTGATGAAATTATATGCCCAGCTAGCGCGGGGAATAAACCATTGAGTAATGCTTAGCGATTTTCCATCTTCAATAGTGGTTTTTATTCCATACAGTCCATCACCAATATGGTTTAGTTTTTCTACTTTTTTTCCATTACGAAGATAGGGCGGAAAATATGTTCCTAAGGAGCTATATATTCGTATTCTGATATTGCTATCTTCAGGGATATTTATAGGCCTTTTATCATCTTCATTATCGGTTAGATGGATTGGCTCTATCTGCGTGTATTCAGGTGGTTTAATCCATAAATTAGTGCTTTGTCCTCCAGATATTACGTAAGATGGGCTAAATGGAATTAGTCCAGAAACAATCTTTTCTTTCCATAGATTGCCTGAAAACATTAGCCCCGAAATGAACAATAAAATCGCAATATAGCGCAGTGCACTGGGGTCTTCTCTAGAGATTAAAGATTTTACTCTCGGTGATTTAAGGCGTTTAAAAGATAGCAGGCTTTGTTTTTGCGCAATATTCCATAAATCGCGAGTTTCATGTTTTTTGGGATTGGCTAGGTGATCCTCTATTATTGATATTTGCCCGCGCGGCAGGGCACTGTTTTTTTCTAGCCTGTGGTCAATGTCTTTTGTTTCTGGTAGGTGAAAGCTGAAAATATCCTTTTTTACTAGGTAGGCCAGCCCGAACAGAAAGATCAGGCTTGTTGTAATACTTACGCTTTGACCAAAAAATGAAGGTAGGCTTAGTGTCCATAAACCAAAGAAAAGCAATATCCAGAAGAATAATCTCCAGCTATGCAATATTATAGATTCAAAAACTAAAACACGAAAAGCTTTACGACGCTTTTTATCAAGCGCGCTTAGATATGGTCTGTTATTATTATCTAGAGGATCAAGCATTTTTAGAGAATATCCTGTTTTTTGTAATTACCCAAGATTTTCTATTAAATAACTAGGTTTTTCCCTTTATTTTTTTGGTAGTTCTAGAGCCAGTCTGGAATGTCTTCGCGAGTCATAAGCTCACCTATGCTTTGTGCTTTGCCTATTACACAAATCTTATTGCCATCAACCAGTATTTCTGATGGTAATGGACGGGAATTGTAATTTGAAGCCATTGCAAACCCATAAGCACCAACAGATTTAATGACAACTAAATCATCTTTATTTATCTCTGTCATCTCACGGTTTTTGCCGAAAATATCCCCGCTTTCGCAAATAGGCCCAACCACATCATATGTTTGTTTTTCTTTGTTGTGACCAAGAACAGGGGATATATCATGATATGCTTCGTAAAGGGTAGGACGGATTAAATCATTCATTCCAGCGTCAAGAACAGCAAATTTTTTTGATGGTGTTTGCTTAATATACTGAATTTTTGTAAGTAATATCCCTGCATTACCAACCATATAGCGGCCAGGCTCCATCTGTATTTGTGTGTCTAGTGGTAATATTATATCTCTGACCAACTCAGCGTATTCGTTAAGGTTAAGAAGGCTTTCATCATTGTACTTAATTGGAAAGCCTCCACCTATATCTAGGTGAGTTACCTTATGTCCTGCTGATCTAAGGGTTTTAACAAGCTCTGCAAGTTTTTCAAATCCAGGTTTGAAGGCATCACTTTGTACGATTTGAGAGCCTATATGAATCGATACACCAACAGGATTTATGTGTTCCATTCCTTTTGCAATTTTATATAGCCCTAAAATATCTTCCCTAGTATTTCCAAATTTATCTTCTTTGCGCCCAGTAGATATTTTACTGTTTCCGCCACCGCTTATATTTGGGTTAAGGCGAAAAACTACATCAGCAATTTTGCCCATATTTTTGGCTTGAGCGTTTATGCTGTCTAGCTCATCAGGAGATTCTATATTAAATTGCAATATATCTGCTTCGAGGCATGCTTTAATCTCGGCATCACTTTTACCAAAGCTGGTGGAAATTATTTGCTGCCCACTAAAGCCAGCTTTTAACCCTCTTGCCAGTTCGCCCTCAGATACAATTTCTAAACCACTCCCAAGGTTTTTAAGTACACTAAGTATGGCAATATTAGAATTTGCTTTGCAGGCATAGCAAAGTAGGGGTTGTCTGTCGGCAGGAAGTGCGCGCTCTAAAGCAGATTTAAGAGCTTCATATTGCTTGCGAATAACTGAAGCGCTATAGACATAGCTAGGAGTTGCATAGTTTTTTGCGACATCTGTAAGGGAAATATTATCGACATGTAAAACGCCATCGCGCTCGTGAAAGCCGAGCTCTAGATCATTCATGATAAAATCCTATAGGTTTTTATTTTCCATACCAGGCTGTGGGTCCGTGTTTATATCAGGATAAACATTAGGGAAGGTGTCATGCTCTACTCCTTCGGGTGGATCAACATGAGCAGGCTTGATACCGCAAGAGCTTAATAATAAGGCATTTGCACATAATAGAATATATAGAGAATATCTAAATTTTTTCATCGTTGTATCCTAATTTTAATGTATATTCTATGTATCGTGGAATAGGTAAAAAGAAAACCCTTAATAATATAATATGAAACTACAATTAGGTTAGGTTAATTAAATATGTCAGGATATGAAACCCCATTTCAGAAATATCTTCTTACTGGTGGAATAATTCTTGTTCTAATAGTTGCTTCTTTTGCAAATTATATGCGAGATACGATTGCTTTAGAAAGAGCAGAAAAAGAAGCTTTTAAACGTTTCAAAAAAGTTGAAAAGCCCACAACTGATATTTATATACCGCAAATGAAAATAGCAGGGCCAAATGGAGAGCTTGTGGATTTACTAGATGGTGAGTATTACACAGTTCTTAATATTTGGGCTACGTGGTGTAGCCCATGTGTTAAAGAACTTACAGCTCTGAAGGGGCTTAAAAAAATATTATCATATGAAAGAAAATGGCGAGTTATAGCCGTATCTATAGATTCTTCTAAAGATATTGAAAAGCTATCTAAAATGGTAAAAAAATTAAAAGTTAAAGATTTTGCAGGTTATTATGACCTCAATAAAGACTTACAGCGAGCCGTTAATGTTAAGGGGATTCCTATGACATTGCTTTTGAACAAAAGAGGTAAAGTGCTTTACATTGTATATGGCGATGCTTTTTGGTTTGATGATAGTATTGTTCGCTTGTTAAGGTTTATCTAATCTGGATATTTCTAATTATCTTAGTTATCTAGTATTTTGTTAACATTCTTCTGCTAATATTTTGTGTGGGTAAATTTATATTTAACAGGGTTTAATGCTTATGGCGCAGGAAATTAAAGCTCCTGAGAAAATGTCTCAGGATCAGCTTGATGCTTTGGTTGACTTACATAACCGTTTTTTAGATGGGCGCCTTGGTGGGCGTAAAGCTATATTGGATAGTGTTGATCTGCGGGGGCTTTCTTTGAAAGGAAAGAATCTTCGTCAGGCCAGCTTTAGTGGCTGTTCTATGGAATATATGAATTTATCTTTTGCTAATTTCCAAGAAGCTTCCTTATATGCTTGCGACTTGAGTAATTCTAATCTTTTCAAAACAATATTTATTCGTTCAGACCTTAGGGGAGCAAGAATAGAGAATGCAAATTTGGAGGGTGCTGATCTTGAGTCCGCGGATTTGCGTGTAGGAGGAATAGCAAAAGATGGGGAATATAGCGTAAGTAGTAATGCTGTGAATTTTCGCGGTGCTAATCTTAGTGGCGCGAAGTTAACTGGTTCTATGGCTTCAAATGCTGATTTTTCTGATGCAAGCCTTGCTGGGGCAAATATAAATAAGGCCGATCTGCGGGGGGCGACATTGGAGGGCGCAAACCTTTCTAATGCAGATATTGGTGGTGCAAATCTTGATGGAGCAAATATAAAATCTGCTATTTTTACAGGTGTGGATTCTTCAGATCTTAAAGATACAGGTGCTGACTTTTCCAGTTCTATTACAGATGATAATGTAGGTATGTCTGTATCTGAATTATCAGAGCCATTACCTAAGTTATTGGAATATCATCGCGATTGGTTGAAAAGCCGCGGAGAAAGCGGTAAGCAACTTGATCTTGCCACAATAGATTTGCGTGTGTTGGGTTCACTTAAAATGGAGCAATTAACTGCTATAAAGGCAGATAATGCCATGTTTTTTGGTATGAATTTATATAAGGTTCAAATGCAAAGTGCTGTGCTTAATGGTTCGGATTTTAGAGATTGTGATTTAGAAGAAGCTGATTTGCGGGGTTCATCTTTTTGCGGAGCTAACTTTTCGCATTCAAGTCTAAAAAATGCAAATTGTAGTGCTTTAATGTTGGGGGCAGGCGGAACAAGCCGTTTTAATCCTTGTGATTTTAGTGGCGCAAATTTACGTTATACTGATTTTTCAGGAGCAGTTCTTAAAAATGCAAATTTTAAGAATGCAGATTTATCTTTTGCTGACCTATCAGGCTGTGACTTACAAGGTGCGGATTTTTCAGGTGCTAAAATGAATGATACGAACTTAGATGATGTTCAAACCGATGGTGCAACATTTGATCGTGATAAAGATAAGCCTGTATTTCGTATTCCTACAGAATAGGTATGATCTCTATATTGTTAAAGTTTGCTTTCCATCTCAGGTACTGCATCAAATAAGTCGGCTACTAGACCATAATCAGCGACGGAAAATATTGGCGCGTCTTCATCTTTGTTAATGGCAACTATTACTTTCGAATCTTTCATTCCAGCCAAATGTTGAATAGCCCCAGAAATACCAACAGCAATATATAGATCAGGAGCAACGACCTTGCCAGTTTGCCCCACCTGATAGTCATTAGGAACATATCCAGCGTCAACAGCGGCTCGTGACGCTCCAATAGCTGCGCCGAGCTTGTCTGCAAGCTTTTCTATAAGTACAAAATTTTCTTCAGAGCCAACGCCTCGTCCCCCTGATACGACTATTTTAGCAGAAGTTAATTCAGGACGTTCTGATTTTGATAATTCATGATTTACGAAACTGCTTAACTCTGAAGGTTTAGGGGAGGTGTGTTCTTCTATCGTCGCATTACCTCCCGAAGTTTCCGCCGCGTCAAAGGCTGTTCCGCGTATAGTAATGAGTTTTATTGAATCCTTTGATTTAACTGTAGCAACAGCGTTTCCAGCATAAACAGGGCGTTTGAACGTGTCCTCAGATTCTATTGCAATAACATCAGATATTTGCGCTACGTTTAAAAGGGCAGCGGCTCTAGGTAATGTATTTTTTCCAAAGGTCGTTGCAGGTGCTAATATATGTGAATAGTTAGATGCTAAATCAACAATGATAGGAGCTATTTCCTCTGCTAATGGGTGCGATAAATGCTCTGCTTCGGCTTTTATTACTTTGGTAACTCCTGATATTTGAGAGCTATTCTGCACTGCTTGATCACAATTAGCGCCAGTTACAAGCAGGTGAATATCGTCACCAAGTTTTGCAGCGGCAGTAACTGTATTTAATGTTGCAGAGTTTATGGTTGAATTATCATGCTCGGCTAAAACAAGAATGCTCATTTTATTATCCTTTATATTTATATAACTTTTGCTTCATTTTTAAGTTTGTCTAAAAGGGTATCGACATCAGGAACTTTGATGCCTCCTTGCCTAACTGGTGGATCTTCAACTTTTATGATTTCTAGGCGTGGGGAACAATCAATTCCAAGTTGATCAAGCTCAATAATATCCATTGGTTTTTTCTTTGCCTTCATAATATCAGGCAGTTTTGCAAAACGTGGTTCATTAAGGCGTAAATCGGTTGTAATGATTGCGGGGGCGGTTAGTGATAGGGTTTCTAACCCGCCATCTATTTCACGTGTTACTTTGATATCATTGCCATCTATATCTAGTTTAGATGCAAAAGTTCCTTGCGCCCAGCCAAGTAGTGCCGAGAGCATTTGTCCAGTCTGATTAGAATCATCGTCAATGGATTGTTTACCCATAATAACAAGATCAGGGTTTTCTTTTTCAATAATAGATTTAAGAGTTTTTGCAACAGTTAGAGGCTCAATTCCTCCAAGATCAATAGGTCTATCCGTTTTAACCAAAATACCTCTGTCTGCGCCAAGAGCCATAGCAGTTCTAATTTGCTCTTGCGCCTTTTCTTCGCCAATAGTTACGACGATAATTTCGCTAGCTTTGCCTGATTCTTTTAAACGCACAGCTTCTTCTACTGCGATTTCATCGAACGGGTTAATTGACATTTTAACATTAGCGAGATCAATACCGCTATTGTCGGATTTAACACGTATTTTTACGTTGTAATCGACCACACGTTTTATTGGTACTAAGATTTTCATAGTTGAATACTCCAGATTTAGGAATCATGAATTATCTAATTTTGAGGTATAAAATAAGCTAGTGCAAGCAATAATAACACTAGACCCTGTAGGGCAACGCGCGCTTGCATGAGGCGATTGCCATATTTTTCGTTGAATTCTCCACCTTTTACCATGGACACAATTCCTATGGCCAAAACGCTTACAATTGAGGCTAGTGCAAGTAGAATAAGAAATGTTGTTATAGAATTCATTTTTTGATGTTACTACCCTTGAAATGAATTGTATAGTGCCGTATTGTTTTTTTGCAGCGCAGTATATTTATGTTATTAAATTTGTATTTTTATGGAAAATAAAGTATAAATAGCAAAACAAAAATAATAAATGGGTGGATAATATGATAGATAATTTTACAACTAGACCTGCAAGTGAGTTTTGGGTGTTTGAGTGGAGTGCTTCTGATATTCCTGTTGTTTTTTTCAGTAATCCCAAGGTTAGTACCAATGTTATATATACAGTAAATGAATTGGAAAAGGTTTTATCACGCAGTGATAAAGAAAATTCGTTTATACCTGTTCCACGTAAAGTCATGCAGAGAGCTTGGGACACACGTGATGTTGTTAAGAGAGATCTAGCGGCTTAGTGATATAATATAATTTACATCTAAATCATTATCAGATAGAGAAAATTCATTTTTCAAGGGGTTGAATATCAGCCCCTTTGCTGTTTTAGCATTAAAGCTATGATTACGTGCTTCGCGGGCAATCTCTGATGGTTTTACAAACTTGTTCCATGAGTGAGTGCCTTTTGGTACCCATCTAAGAATATGTTCGGCAGCAATTATACCAAGAGCATAAGATTTGGCTGTTCTATTTAATGTTGATATTATAAGTAAACCATCAGGCTTTACATGTTTAGCACATTGCTCAATAAACAGGCTTGTATCTGTTACATGCTCAATAATTTCAAGGGCTAGAACAACATCATATTTTTTACCAATATCTTTCAGTTCACCATTTTTATATTCTATATCAAGATTAGAAATTTTGGCATGAGCCCTTGCAATTTTTATAGCATTTAAATCTGCATCAACCCCAGTAATATTTGCGCCCATTCTTGCCATTGGTTCACATACTAAGCCTCCGCCGCATCCTATATCTAGTATATCAATTCCTTTGAGTGCCTTTATATTATCAAAGTCACGCCCCATATGTTTGCAGATTTCCTTCTTTATAAAGGATAAGCGCACAGGGTTCAGTCTATGCAGGGGAGCAAAGGAGCCTTTTTCGTCCCACCAGCTATCGGAGTCTTTAGCAAAATGCTCTATTTCTTCGTTATCAATTGAGCTAACATATATAATGTTATTATCTTTTTTGTCTTTTGCTGCGTGTGACATGACAAATCCCTTTGATTTTTTATTCGCAAGTGAGTATGGATAAGCTAGTCAATAAAAACAAGATAAATGAAATAGGTAAAAGTTTTTTTTTAATTATGGCTTTGATAGTTACAAAATTTGGTGGAACATCGGTTGCGGACATAGATCGTATTGAAAGAGCTGCGCAAAAGATTGTTCAAGAGGTTAACTCTGGACATAAAGTTGTAGTCGTTGTTTCCGCTATGTCTGGGGTTACAAATCAGCTTGTTGATTATTGCAGCCAAATCAGCCCGATGCACGATGTTAGGGAATATGATGCTGTAGTTTCTAGTGGAGAGCAGATTACCGCTGGGCTTATGGCTATGGCATTGCAAAAATATGGGGTAACGGCACGTTCATGGTTGGGTTGGCAAATTCCAATAAAGACTGACCTTGTTCATGGTAAAGCACGTATAGAAGCTATTGATACAGATGAACTTCATAAGCGTCTTGATGATGGTGAGGTTGCTGTTGTTCCAGGGTTTCAAGGTGTAACGGATTTAAACCGTGTTTCTACGCTGGGTCGCGGTGGCTCTGATACTACGGCGGTGGCATTGGCTGCTGCTCTAAATGCTGATCGATGTGATATATATACTGATGTTGATGGGGTATATACCGCTGATCCGCGTATAGTTCCTAACGCTAGAAAAATAAATATAATTGCATATGAAGAAATGCTGGAGCTTGCATCGCTTGGCAGTAAGGTATTACAGACCAGATCTGTCGAAATGGGTGCTAAAAATGGTGTTCCAATTCAGGTTCTTTCTAGTTTTGGTGATGAAGTCGGAAGTGCATTAAAGGGAACGTTAGTTACTACGGAGGATAAAATTGTGGAACAAGAAGTTGTTACAGGTATTGCACATAGTAGAGATGAGGCAAAAGTAACCGTTGTCGGGGTAAAAGACGTTCCTGGCGTTGCGGCAAAATTATTCCAGCCATTAGCCGCTGCTATGGTTAATGTTGATATGATTGTTCAAAATATTTCTGCAGAGGGGCGCACAGACATGACCTTTACTGTGCCGCATAATGAGCTTAATCTTGCCGTAAATACAATTAAAGAAAAGGTTGATTTATCATATAATGACCTGATAGTTGATGAGAATGTAGCTAAAGTTTCTGTTGTGGGTATAGGTATGCGCTCTCACGCTGGGGTGGCAAATACAATGTTTAAAACTCTTGCAGAGAAGAATATAAATATTCAGGTTATTTCAACTTCTGAAATAAAAATAAGCGTATTAATTGGTGATGACTATACCGAACTTGCCGTTAGATCACTTCATTCGGCCTATGGCTTGGAAGAGGTCTAGAAGAGTAAGCTAAAATAGCGTATTATCCAAAATATTATGCAAGACCCATTACCAGTCGAGGAGCTGGAAGCAGTTGCCGATATAGAAGTAGGCGAGGCGCTTAGGCGCACGCGGGTTTACTACGGAAGATCACTTGCAGATATAGAAAAGGCGCTTCGTATAAGGGCTTGTCAGATTGATGCGATTGAACGCGGTGATATGCAGGCTTTGCCTGGTCGCGTATATGCTATTGGATTTGTAAGGAGCTACGCCGAATATCTTGACCTTGATGGAGCAAAGGTAGTTAGGTTATTTAAAAAGCAATATATGGCAGGGCAAGGGCAATCATCTTTATCTTTCCCAATGCCAGCTTCTGAAGCTAAGACACCAAATTTATGGCTCGTTGCTATTACTCTTATGATTGCTACAGTTTTTATCTATATTTGGGATAGTAGAAACCAGCCGGATCGCGTTTTAGTAGAACAAATAAAACAGCTACCAGATAGAATAGAGGCGCATGTTAATCAGGAAATAAAATCCAGTTTAATAATTCCCCATGAATCTAAAAGCAGGGCGATAGAAAAGGAGATAGAGGTAGGTGATCTTCCAGCTCCTGTTGAAAATATGAGTGGCAATAATGAAAGTCAGAACGGTGTTATTCTTAAAATATTGGGAGATAGTTGGGTTGAAATAAAAGATGCCAATGGAAATGTTCTTGTGTCTAAGGTACTTGAAAAAGGCGATGAGTATTTTGTTCCTGATAGTCCTGGGTTAAGTATGTCGCTGGGCAATTCTGCAAAGGTTGAAATTCTAGTTGATGGGAGGTCTTTGATGCCGCTCGGTAAAGAGGGTGATGTAAGACGTGATATTCCGTTGAATATAAGCTATCTCAAAACTTTAGATTTCAAGGAAGAAGATTATAAGGTCAATGTAGAGGATTCTGATGGTACTGGCATTATAGAAGACATGAATGCTGAGACTGGTAAATCAATTCGCTGATTGTATTTTCATTTAAAAACAGGTAGGTAGAAATGCGCGTTATTTTATGAATGCGTTAGTGGTCAGTAATAAAAACATTAGGGCTTCAATTTACAATGTCGATGAAAGAAAAATTAAGAACGATTAAAAGTCGCTATGATGAATTGGCATCTTTGATGTCGACTACAGGACTTAGTGGTGAGGAGTTCACCAAACTTTCTATGGAATATGCAGAGCTTGCCCCTGTGGTTGAGGCTATGGAAGAGCTGGAAAATGCAGTTTTCGAAAAATCCGATCTGGAATCTATGTTATCTGATCTTGAGATGAAAGAAATAGCAGAAGAAGAGATACGCGCCCTTAATTCTCGTATTCCTGAGCTTGAAAAACAAATAAGTTTGGTACTTATTCCAAAAGATGAAGCGGATAAAAAGAATGCTATTCTTGAGATTCGTGCAGGTACAGGCGGCGATGAAGCTGCTTTATTTGCGGCTGATTTATGTGCAATGTATCGTGGATATGCTGCTAAAATGGGCTGGAAGTTTGAAGTTGTTGAGGCTTCGGAAAATGATATTGGTGGCTATCGTGATGTAGTAGCAGAAATATCTGGCACCAATGTTTTTGCTAAATTAAAATTCGAATCTGGTGCGCATAGGGTTCAAAGAGTGCCAAAAACCGAAACTCAAGGGCGCGTCCATACTTCTGCGGCAACTGTGGCGGTTCTTCCTGAAGCAGAAGATGTTGATGTGCAAATAGACACTAAAGATTTGCGGGTTGATACATATCGTGCGCAAGGGTCAGGTGGGCAACACATCAATAAAACAGATAGTGCTGTGCGTATTACCCACATGCCGACTGGAGTTGTGGTTGAAATGCAAGAGGCTAGATCTCAGCTTAAAAACAGGGAAAAAGCCATGAAGGTTTTGCGTACCCGCCTTTATGATAGGCAACGTCAAAAACTTGCAGAGGAAAGAGCCGAAGATCGTAAATCTCAAGTTGGTTCAGGTGATAGATCTGAGCGTATTCGAACCTATAACTTTCCACAAGGAAGGGTGACGGATCATCGAATCAATCTAACCCTTTATAAGCTTGAAGAAGTTGTAAGCGGTGAATCTCTTGATGAAGTTATTGATGCTCTTATTGCTGAAGATCAGGCCGCGGCATTGGCTAATTTAAATTCTTAAAGATAAGCTTATGAAATTGCCAAAAACATTAAAGCCTTTATATAAGGAAATTATTAGACAATTACAGAAGTCGGGAATTGATAATGCTGATTTAGATGCACGCATTATAATAAGTGAACGCACAGGCTTTGATTGGTCTGATATTGTTACTAAGTCAGATGAAGAAATTTCCGATAATTACTTATCAAAAATACAAAATGATGTGAATCAGCGACGGGCTTGTAAACCGTTATCGCGTATATATGGGCAAAGTGAATTTTGGGGCCTACCTTTTAAAATATCCGAAGATACTCTTGATCCTCGCCCTGATACGGAATTAATTATTGATATTGCAGTTAATAGAATATCTAAGAATACCCCAATAAATATTCTTGATCTTGGAACTGGATCAGGCTGTATTTTAATATCTCTTTTATCTGAATTTCCTAATGCTGTGGGCTATGGCATAGACTTATCCGTTGAAGCTCTAAAAATTGCAAAAGAAAATGCGATTTTAAATAATTTTGAGGAGAGAATACATTTCATTAACGGTTCATGGCTTGATGCTTTTAAAGACAATGATATGGGCTTCAAATTTGACTTAATCGTATCAAATCCGCCTTATATCACGAATCAAGTGATTCCATCGTTAGGTATAGAGGTTCGCGAATATGACCCGATTCTGAGTTTGGACGGTGGCAATGATGGACTGCAAGCATATAAAAATATTTTTCCTAAATTAAATAACTATTTAAATCATAGTGGATTTGCTCTTTTTGAAATTGGCTATGATCAGGAAAAAGATGTTATGCGACTCGCGGAAGATGCTGGATTTGCGCTACGCACCGTTCACCACGATTTGGCAGGGAATCCGCGGGTTGTGGATATCTCTAATGGGGATAAATGATTTTTTTTAATCGATACACCTTGATTGAAAAAGCCGCTTAGTTGTACTTTGAAGTTGTTCAAGACAACACCATCACTATATAAGGTTTTTGTTTCTAGGAGCGGTAACAATATATTGTGATTAACTATACGGAATAAGGCGTACTGGCTATTTGTACCTACATTTTTAATGTATGGTAGTTGGGTTGGTTGTGTAAATTTATAACCTAAACGGACTGAGATATGAGACACGGAACATCGAGTAATAACAGCAATAACAATAGTAATAGAAGGCATAGAAACCGTAATAATAACGGCCGCCGTAATAACCAGCCGCGTACGCAGGTATATGATAGTAATGGACCCGATGTTCGTATTAGAGGTACGGCACATCAAGTTGCAGAGAAGTATTTAACTCTTGCAAAAGATGCAACTTCCTCTGGTGATCGTATCGTGGCCGAAAACTATTTTCAGCATGCAGAGCATTATATTCGTATGATAAATGAGAATAATGGAAAATTTGAATCTAATAAAGATTCTAGCTCAGAAATTAAACAGTCCGGTAATGAGCAGAAAAATAAGGCTCCTGACAGTTCAGGTGAAAATTCAGCTAAACCAGAAGATGATTTGGCATTACCAGAAAGTATTCTAGGGCCAGAAGTTACTATAAAAAGTGCTAAAATTGACTCAGAAGAAGCTGTTGATTAGTTGATTTTCTACATTTAGATATTAGAATAAGGGCGGTTCGTTTGATCCGCCTTTTTCTTGATTTTAATCAAATACAATAAAGTATCCAAAGCGGATAATCTTACGAAATACATGTTACAATAATTATAACTTTATGAGGTGGCTAAAATGGATTTTGATAAATTAACTGAAAAAACTAAAAGCTTGTTACAACAATCCCAGACCCTTGCTGCGCGTTATGGTCATCAATCGCTAGAGCCAGAGCATTTGCTAAAGGTTATGCTTGATGATGAGGACGGTCTTGCGCCAAAAGTTATAAAGGGCGCGGGCGGTAATGTATCTTTGTTGAAGTCTTCAATTGAGGGGGCAATATCTAAATTCCCTGTCGTCGATGGCTCAGGAGCAGGGCAGCTTCGCTTATCTGGTGATCTTTCTAAGATATTTGCAAATGCCGAGCAAATAAGTGAAAAGTCTGGTGATCGTTTTGTAACAACCGAACGCATTTTGCAAGCCATGGTTATGGGTAAGCGAATGGACGTTGCTGGTTATTTAGAAGATGCAGGAATTAAAGATAACACTCTCAATCAGGCAATAAATGATGTGCGTAAAGGGCGTACAGCCGATAGTGCAAGTGCCGAAGATCAATTTGATGCTCTGGAGAAATATGCGCGTGATCTAACCAAAGATGCTAGAGAAGGCAAAATGGATCCGATTATCGGGCGCGATGAGGAAATTCGTCGCACTATTCAGGTTCTTGCACGGCGCACAAAAAATAACCCTGTTTTAATCGGTGAGCCGGGAGTTGGTAAAACTGCGATTATCGAAGGATTGGCGCAACGCATCGTTAATGGTGATGTGCCTGAGGCTTTGCGCGATAAAAAACTGATGTCGCTTGATCTTGGTTCTTTATTGGCAGGCGCAAAATATCGAGGGGAATTCGAAGAGCGTTTGAAGGCTGTAATTGATGAAATAACCGCGGCTGAAGGTGAAGTCATTTTATTTCTTGATGAGCTTCATACATTGGTTGGGGCAGGAAAATCAGACGGGGCAATGGACGCGTCTAATATGTTAAAGCCAGCCCTTGCGCGTGGTGAGCTACATATGGTCGGTGCAACAACCCTTGACGAATATCGTAAGCATATTGAAAAAGATGCCGCATTAGCACGACGTTTTCAGCCCGTATTTGTATCAGAGCCAACAGTGGAAGATACAATATCTATACTTCGTGGTTTGAAAGAGAAATATGAGCTTCACCATGGCGTACGCATTACTGATGCGGCTATCGTATCTGCGGCGACTTTGTCTAATCGTTATATTACCGATCGCTTTTTGCCAGATAAGGCCATTGATTTAGTTGATGAGGCATCATCAAGGTTGCGTATGCAAGTAGATAGCAAGCCTGAAGATATAGACGAGCTTGATCGGCGTATTGTTCAGCTTAAAATAGAGCGTGAAGCTTTGAAAAAGGAAAAAGATAAAGCATCTAAAGAGCGTTTAGAAGCTTTAGAAAAAGAGCTTGATGAACTTGAATCTAAATCCGAGGAATTGACCAGCCAGTGGAAGGCAGAAAAAGAAAAGCTAAATGCTGGACAGCGCTATACCGAGGCTTTGGACAAGGCTCGTATTGAGCTTGAACAAGTGGAGCGTGAAGGCGATTGGGGTAAGGCGAGCGAGCTTAAATACTCCACTATCCCAGAGTTAGAAGCCAAAATAGCCAATGTAGCAGAAGGAGATTCTCAAAACATTATAAATGAGGAAGTGAGTTCTAATGACATAGCCTATGTGGTTAGTAAGTGGACGGGCGTGCCTGTTGATAAGATGATGGAAGGAGAGCGCGAGAAGCTCTTATCTATGGAAGATAAATTACGTGAGCGTGTTGTTGGTCAAGATGAAGCTATTACATCTGTTGCAAATGCAATTCGTAGATCTCGCGCAGGGCTGCAAGATCCAAATCGCCCGATAGGCTCATTCTTATTTCTTGGGCCTACTGGTGTTGGTAAAACTGAACTGACAAAAGCATTGGCAGAGTTTTTATTTGATGATGAAACAGCAATGTTGCGCATGGATATGTCGGAATATATGGAAAAACACGCAGTTGCACGTTTAATTGGTGCACCTCCGGGATATGTAGGCTATGAGGAGGGCGGAGCATTAACGGAGAGCGTTCGTCGTCGTCCTTATCAAGTTGTGCTTTTCGATGAAATTGAAAAAGCCCACTCCGATGTATTTAATATACTTCTTCAGGTGTTAGATGATGGGCGTTTAACAGACGGCCAAGGGCGAACTGTTAATTTTAATAATACCCTTCTTATTATGACCTCTAATTTAGGTAGTGAGTATCTTGTTAACCAAAAAGAAGGCGAAGATGTAGATGCTGTGCGAGAGCAAGTAATGGAGGTTGTGCGTAGTGCATTTCGTCCAGAATTTCTTAACCGAATTGATGAAACCCTACTATTTAGCCGTCTTAAAAGAGAAGACATTGAAGGCATTGTGGATATTCAGCTTGGGTATTTGCATAGATTATTAGAGGCACAGCATGTAAGCTTGGAGTTATCTTCTGAAGCAAGGTGCTGGATTGCGGATCAGGGCTATGATCCTGTATATGGCGCGCGCCCCCTTAAACGCGTTATTCAGAGCCATTTGCAAAACAAGCTGGCAGAGCTGCTATTATCAGGAGATATAGGCGCAGAATCTAAGGTTATTGTTGGTGTTAAAGATAACGAGCTTACATTTGATATTAGTGGAGTAGTTGAAATCTCAGAAAAATCTGTGGCTTAAGATCTAAATCATTATAGTGCGCATTGTAATAAATGCTTGAATTATATAAACTCGTATAGATTTTTATATATTATAAGGTGTTTGTTCAATGCGTACTCGTTCAGTTTTTCTTTCTTTAACGGTTTTATCTTCAACTTTACTTTTAGGGGCATGTGGTTACGCAGTAGATTCATCTAATCAGGATATTACATTTGTTTCACCCAATGCGCAGGACGCAAAATGTTTTGTTATAGTTAACAAGCGTAAATATCAGGTATTCCCACCGCAAACTCTTAATATTAAGAAATCTCCTAAAGATATGATTGTTAGCTGTGATGCACCAGGTAACAGGCATGTTGAAATAACTGTTCCTGCAAAATTTGAAACACGTGCTGTATGGGGTACACCAGCGGGTATGGCTTGGGATTATGCTTCGCAATCTTTACATTACTATCCTGATTTAATAGCGATTGATTTTTCTCAAGAAGAAGTAACTCCTAATGCTCTGCCGATGCACAATAACGATGATGTTATGCAACCAGAAGAACATGATCTTGAGGAGTTTGTTCCATCGCAGCCAATGTTGAATAAGGATAAGGATCATATCCACACTCCATTGGAAAGAAAAGGTGGTGAGGAAGAAGTTGTTATCGAATTACAAGAAGGTGACGTGGATATGGAATCTAATAAGGGTGATTTACAGGCTGTAATTGAAGATTTGGCAGAAACACCAACAGAAGTTCTTAAAGAAGAAGCTGTATCTATTAATGTTAATGATGGAAATAGTGATGCAAGTGATGCTCCTGTAGAATTATTTCCTGGGCAGTAAAAAGCTTGATTTGTTGGATAAATAATAAATGAACAAACCCCTTAGAACCTATTTTTTCTGTGGTATAGGGGGCAGTGGTATGATGCCTTTGGCTGTTTTATTAAAAAAGCAGGGGCACGAGATTATAGGATCTGATCGTTCTTATGATCAAGGTAGAACCTCGGATAAGTTTCAGGCATTAAAAGATATTGGAATAAAAATATTTCCTCAAGATGGTTCGGGGGTTATTAAAAATATTGATGAACTCGTAGTTTCCAGCGCGGTTGAGGATAGTATTCCTGATGTTAAATCTGCCCTTGATTTGGATATTCCAATCATAAAACGTGGGCAATTACTAGCGCAGTGTTTTAATTCGGCAGAGCATAAAATAGCCATTGCCGGAACAAGCGGAAAATCAACCGTTACGGGTATGGTAGGCACTATTCTAACTGAAATGGGGGAAAACCCCACGATTGTAAATGGTGGAGAAATTCGTAATTTACAATTAAATAAAAATGATAAATTTTCAAATATAAGAAAAGGGCGTGATGATTTATTCATTGCAGAGATGGACGAGAGCGATGGCTCTATCGAACATTATAATCCATCTATTGCTGCGCTGAATAATATTGCCTTAGATCATAAAAGCATGGAGGATCTGGAACAGCTATTCGGTGATTATCTGGTAAGATCCGAAAAAGCAGTCTTGGTTAATTATAATCAACCCCGCGTTAAGAAATTATGTAAGGAGCTAGCTAAATCCCGTATTATTAGCTATTCTATAAATGATAAGTCTGATTTAGTTGCTGTTAATCTTGTTCCAAAACCTAATGGAATTGATTTCACACTAAGATATGATGGCATGAATTATAACGTTCATCTTAATGTTGCAGGTAGGCATAACGTAGAAAATGCACTTGCTGCTTTTGGAGCATGCACTGCTATGGATTTAGATATGAATCTTGCAGTTAAGGCAATATCTAAATTTAATGGTATTCATCGCCGTATGGAAAATATAGGAACAAAAAACGGCATTACAGTTTTTGATGATTTTGCCCATAACCCCGATAAAATTTCTGCAAGCTTACGATCATTAAAGGATTTTAAAGGTCGTCTTATCGTTATGTTTCAACCTCATGGTTTTTCACCGCTTCGTTTAATGAGAAACGAAATTGTTGAGGCTTTCTCAAGTAATTTAGGTGAAGATGATATTTTGATTATGCCCGAAGTTTATTATGCAGGTGGCACAGTTGATCGCTCGGTAACAGCAAAAAAAATAATTGAAGATTTAAAAAATGGTGGTGTTAACGCATATTGGTTTGATTTACGTGATGAAATACCTTCCTTTATAGGCAATATAGCAAAAGAGGGGGATCGTGTTGTTGTTATGGGTGCGCGTGATGATACTCTTCATAATTTTGCATATGAGATTATAGATTCACTTGCTATGTAGGAATAAAATACTATATAATGATGCTGGTTAGTTGTTTATATGATGATAAATTTATATTAATGTTTAATTGATCAAACAAAGTGAATAAAACAAATAAAATTCAATTAAAACAAAGGGTTGCAAGACGTAGTAAGTAGCATCAAAAAAGGCGTTTTTTAAAAGCTGAAAATATTCATTCAAACTGAATGATATGGGTTTTATTATTTTTTATCAATAGCTTAGCGTGGTTATTTTTTACGTACCATAGCGATCTTCTAAAAATGCAAATATTGCTCTCATTCCTGTATCAGTTCCACCTTTTGGGCGTCCTGTTTTGCCGCTTTGCTCCCACGCAAAAACGTCCATATGGATCCACTCGATTTTATTATCGATAAACTCTTGAAGGAATAGGGCGGCTGTTGTTGCTCCTGCTTTACCTCCGGTAGAGCTTATATCGGCTACGGTGCTATCTAGCTCTTTGCGGTAGGGCTGCCATAAAGGTAAATTCCAAACTGCATCATCAATATTTATTTTTGCTGACATTGTTTGAATTTTATAAGCTGTCTTATTGTTGTTACTAAACAGTGCCGGTAAATCATGCCCCAAAGCTACGCGCGCAGCCCCTGTAAGAGTGGCAAAATCTATCAATAGATCAGGGTTTTCTTCACTGGCATAGGTAAGAGCATCTGCCAGAACTAATCGTCCTTCTGCATCGGTGTTGCCAACTTCTACGCTAAGTCCTTTGCGGCTTTTCAATATGTCCGATGGACGGTAAGCATTTCCAGAAACAGAGTTTTCAACCGCGGGTATAAGAACGCGTAGTCTAATTGGTAAGTTAAGACTCATAATCATATGGGATAATCCAAGAACGTGCGCTGATCCTCCCATATCCTTTTTCATGGTTAGCATAAATTGTGAGGGCTTAATATCTAAACCACCAGTATCAAAACATACGCCTTTGCCAACAAGAGTAACTTTTGGGTGTTTGGGATTACCCCAATAAAAGTCAAGCAGTCGAGGGCGGCGTTCACTTGCTTTGCCAACATCAAAAATCATAGGAAAGTTTTTTGTAAGTAATGTTTTGTCTTTTATTACTTTTAATTCGACATCATGTTTTTCAGTAAGGGTTTTTGTAGCATTTTCAAGTTCTTCTGGTCCCATATCGTTGGCGGGAATATTAACAAGATCACGGATTAGGCATACTGACTCTACAAAAGTGTTTATACGTTTTTTGTCAGCACCTTTTGAGATAACTAGTGCCAGTGATTTTTTATCGTCATTATCCTTCTTATATAGGTCAAAACTATATGCAGCCCAGCCCCAGCCAATATGAAGTCTATCTAATTGTTCAGAATTTAATTTATCTGCTTCTATTTCAAAGCTTAATTTATCTAGGGTTTCTTTAGAGAAGTTTGCTTTTAACTCATTGAAAATCTTTGCCCCATCATCATAGCAGCATTCTTTATCTGCTCCAGCTATGATGCTTTGCGCTGTGCCGTTATTATCGCGAATAATTATAATCTGTCCGCTTTTACCTATAAATCCGCTTTCATCGCATAATTTTTTAACTGCGCTATTTAGCCCTTTATATAGGGTTTTAAACTTGGCTTTAGTGGTAACAGAAATACTTAAATGCTGTTTACGTTTACGGTCTATAAATGGAGTGAAGAATCTTGTTTTTGTCATTTTTCTAATTTCTTTATTTATATTTATTATTCATATAGATTCATATAGCAAAAACCTGACATCTATTATATAAAAGATGTTGCTTTTATGGAGGATATACGCCATAAATTTGCAAGATTTTAATAAGGGCCTGTAGCTCAGCTGGTTAGAGCAGTCCGCTCATAACGGATTGGTCGATGGTTCAAGTCCGTCCAGGCCCACCACTCTCACTAAGACTTACCGCTATATCATGTAAAGATAATATTGTATTTTGGGGCAGTATCTGGGGCAGTATCATCTTTCCTTAGCATCCATTAAATGATCTGGAGACATATGCCCATACACATTTTCAATCATTTGCGATGAGCTGTGACCAAGTAGTTTTGCTACTTCATATGTAGGAACACGTCTTTGTACTCGCCATGACGCCGCAGTATGCCTTAGAACATGTGGTGTAACACCTTCTATGCCAGAGCGAATACACGCGCTTTTAAAGGCAGTTTTAACACTTTTTACACGCTGTTGATTAATATGTATGACGTAACCAAAATCTGTTCCATACCTCTTATGGCGCTTTAAATGTCCTAATAATTTTCTAGAAATTGGAATTATTGTAGCTTGCTTATTTTTACTATCATTGGGATCAGTAAAATCAATATATCCTCTTTCTAGGTCAACCTGAGACCAGCGTAAGCGGAATATTGAATTGCTCTTTGCTCCTGTATATAGTGCAATAAGGGTCTGTTGCAAGATAAATATTTACCGAGTCAGAATCCTTAAATTGTTGTAAAGTTTTCTAACAACAAGCAGGAGATTTATTTAATGCCCAATCAAATCGAGATTATTAGCCTAGAAGATTTG